>Ga0209491_10001956_pt1 | contig 38306 bp, 29 predicted proteins | sample BON02_FD_187213 | JGI IMG/M metagenome (GOLD analysis project Ga0209491, IMG submission 187213) | Freshwater microbial communities from Lake Bonney liftoff mats and glacier meltwater in Antarctica - BON-02 (SPAdes) (version 2) | ecosystem: Environmental > Aquatic > Freshwater > Ice > Glacier... | reverse complement strand
CGTCTCGAAAGAGTTGCTCGAGGTCAGGAGTATTTTGAATGGCTTCCAAGGAGGGTAAAGGTCAGAGGCGTTCTCATCCTCTACGTGCCTTTATGGTGGGGAAAAGTTCATCGAGTGTCGATTTTTTGTTTTTTGTTCTTAGTTCTTAAAATCTGCGTTCATCCGCGAAAGCGAAGCGCATCGCCTTGCTCCCGCGCTAAGCCGACTCCGCTGGAGGTGGAGGTGGAGGGGGGCAGTAGGCCGGCAAAGCGGGATTGGAGGAAGGTGGCGGCCGCCCGGGCAACAGGCGATCGCACCACGGTCCGGCGGGACTGGATCGCAGAACGCCTCAACCACAATAGCGCCAGCAACGTTGGCGAGAGAGTGTGGCAATGCGGCTTCAGACCTGATGGCGACAGGTTGAAGCAGGAACGGAGCAGGAACAAGAAGTTGCGTAGATTCTAAATTCTGACCCCATTTTACTATTCGACCACTATTAGGTCATAAGTTCGAACGCCGTAGAATGTGAGGTCGATAAGTATTGTTCGGCCAACACCGGCCCCTCACTCCAACAGCGACTTCAACAGCGCCTCTTTCGGATCCTTGTAGAATTGAAGATCGATTTCCGTCGCCATGTCATCCGAGAGATCGAGCAGCTGGCGGCGGCAGGTGACCGGGAGCAGCAGGGTCTGAGCTCCCTTCTCCACGGCGAGTTCGGTGATGCTGACGGCATTGAAAATGTCATCGATGGAGCCACCCAGGTTGATGTTGCCGACCACGATCAAGCCGCCTTTGAGGCTCTTGTTGAGCAGACTCCCGCAGAGGGCGATGAGGGTTGCCATGCCGAGGCCTGCCCCGCTCTTGGTGGCGTCGAAGGCCCGTAGCTGAATGTTAAATTCGTGCGCCCTCGGATCACGGTCACCGACGAGTGTCTTTGCTTTTGAGTAGAGGTTCTGCTCGGCATACTGGACACACTCTTTGAAGGGACCCGGCACCGGTTTGTTGAGCACCTTTATCCCCGACCCGGGTCCTTCGTTGGATTCGACTTTGAAGAGGCCGGGATTCTCGTCCATGCCTCCGGGGCTGATGGTCCAGACCTGGCCCGGCGGTAGTGGATCGAGATCGATCTGGTCACTGCTCTGCAATTCGGGCGTGGCGACGAAGACCTCGACACCATCGTTCCCCACGGTGTAGCTGAAATGTGTGTTTCGGAACTCTGCGGAGCCGATGCGCTTCTGCTGCTCCTTTACCCGGCGACGGCATTCCAGGGCGAGCCGGGCGGCCCATTCGATGGAGTCGTCGGGGATCTCGGACTCGGGGTCGGGATACATCAGCTTCAGTAGTCCGCTCATCGTCTTTTGTACGGCGGTCGTGTCCCGTCCGCTGAGAGCACCTCCGAACTGGATGCGTCCCTGCAACTTGTTCACCCTGCTCTGTGCGCGGAGATGATTCCAGCACGAGGAGAGGAAATCGCTGACGAGGCCGAAGTGATTTGTGAGCTGCTCGGAGTTGACCTTGGGAATATCCCATCCGGGTAGGTAGGCATGGATGCGGTCCATGAAGGCGGTGTCGTCCCGCATCTCGGGTGGCATCGGGCCGAAGAGATGGCCGATGCGTTGTTGATGGGAAACGTCCACGTCAAAGTTGCCGACCATGACGACGCCGCCAAATCCGCGGATACTCTCCTGACCCCGGCTGAATTCACCGGACTCCATGTAGCCCTTCATGATGTTCACTCCGTCCTTCTGGTCAAAGGAAATTCCGGAGACTTCATCAAAACAGACCACATCATACTGGCAGACGAGACCGCGCTGTCCGTTGGCATTGTTAACGAACATCTTCGCGACCGAGGCCTTGCCTCCCGAGACGAGGTGCGCATAGGGCGAGACCTGCTGGTAGAGGTGGCTCTTACCCGTTCCACGCGGCCCCAGCTCCACCATGTTGTAGTTGTTCTCCACGAAAGGAACCATGCGCAGCAGCATGATATCGGAAGTGCGCGGCCCGAGCACGGCCGGCTCGAGCCCGATACTGCGGAGCAGGAAATCACGCCATTCGTCGAAGGTGAACATCTCGCGCCCCTTCGCCATGGTGCTGAGAGCGTCTCCCCGGGAAAGCTGGATTTCGCGCAGACTCTCGATGCCGAAGGGCCTGCCGTTTTTCTCCTCCGCGATACTGGCGTCGTATTCCAAATCGATCTCGGCGTAGAATCCCCCCGTCAGCATGCGGTCGTGGGCGTGGACGAGTTCATCACTGATCCTCACGTCGCGCAGTTCGAGACTGGGGAGCTGGGCGATGAAGCAATCGTTCTTCGCGTCGAGCTTGGCTTTGATGAGATCGATCAGCTTCACCCGACCCTCGCTCTTCGCCTTTGCTTTGAAAAGCTCATCCGTCCCCGCGCGGACCGTCCGTGTCGCCAACTGGCGCTGAACGATGGCGAGGCCCTCGTTGATCTCTTCCGGGTCGGTGCTGGCACAGTAGCGACCCAGCAAGAACTCACCGACATAAGTCGGCACTGGATATTGCCCCTTGAATTTACGCACGAGATCTTTGCGGACGAGAAATCCTTCAAAGGCGGCAGCTGAGATCCGGTCAATCGAGTCGAGTTCCATAGGATAAGGTCGTAAAAGGCGATCAGTTCTCTCCCACTGTCACGGCCTGTTTGCAAATCACTTCGCCCTGGTGAAGCACCACGAGAGTGGCGGATTTCCCCTCGTGGGATTCATCATCGATCAGAGTCGAGATTTTGCCATCAGAGCGGATCGGGCGGGGTTCTTTTGGATTAAAGAAAGAGGTGGACGGGTCCGCAGCTTTGGCGCGCACATCGACGAATAGATCCGGAGTCGCTCCCTCGAACTCGGCCTGGAGTCGCAGCCCGAGCCACCGCACTGAGACGATGGAGACATCGGCCAGGCCCATGGTTGCCTCGCTCGCCACAGTGATCGAGACCGTTAGAGCCTCCTGAATCGTGAGGCCGCCGTGGGCGTATTCGACCCCGTTCCAGAGGGCCGTCACACCCGGAGCGAGGACGACATGATGTTCGCTGCCCCAGAACCACGGTGCCGTCGGCAGTGAATGTTGCACCCCGGCCTTGGCAACGGCGCATCGGCCCCACTTCGACGCAGTGAGATGTTTGGGCAGGTCCGTCTTCGGCAAACCACCAGGTAACCAGAGCCAGCCGTGATCGGTCACGATGACGACCTTCTTCCATCCGGCCTGCAAGAGTTCGGTCACCCGGTGACGGACCACTTGGAGCTCCTCCTTGATTCGCCACGCGAGTTTGGCCCCTTCCTTGTGTCCTCGGGAGTCGAAGTCAGCTGCTTCTGTCCAGCCCGTGCCTGACGGGTCACCGGGAGTGGCGCTTTCAAAATAGGTGATTCCCAGCCCGGCGATTTGTTTGCGGAATTTCGCGGTGTTGAGTTCCGAAAGGTCAGAGGCGAGCTGCGGTCCGAATCCTTCGGGCAGTTTTTCTCCGCAGAGCAGTTCCGTCAGCGGCGCCCATGCCGGCTTTGCCGTGGCAGTGACCGACGGGAGTGCGGACCAGTCGCTCGTGACCGAGGGGTGCAGACCGCTGTAGCCGAGGAGACGACACAGCTCACTCGCCAGATCCGCCCGCAGGCCATCGACAAACAGATAGACGGTGCCGGACTCGACTTTCAAGACCCGCGCCGACTTCGGACCGGAGTTCGGATAGGTCGAGGCGATGGGTTCCAGCTTCGCCGCCTGCTTCGCGAGCCAGGGCAGATAGACAGCCTGCAGGGCCGCCGTCACTGCGATGATGTCGTCGTGATTGCGGACGGCGGCGAAAGCCATCCGTGCCTCCGCGTCGACCTTCCAGGCGCTCTTCAGGTAGTGTTCCGCCAGTTCCTCCCAGGTTGAGCCGGGGAATCCCTCCTTGATCGCCGTGATCATCGCGCCGAGGTGGGCGACCGCATCGGCCAGCGGGGCGTCGCCGAGCTGTGCCCAGACCGACCCGGCGCGGGGACGGTGTTCCCGCTCCAGCTTCACGATCGCCTCGCTTGCGGACGACTCGGCCGTCCCGCACAGCGCTGAGAGCGCACTCCGCAGGGCGCTCTCAGCGGTCTTGTTGTTTTCGGGGAGTCGGGGGTTCGCATTCTGAAAAAGATCGACTGCCTTGACCAGCCCGAGAGCCTCGCGCATCCCTCGGTAGTTGGTGGGGGCTTCTTCGTAGCGTGCCCACACTTTGTCCCACGCACCACCGCCTTCGACGAGTTTCTCCGCCGCGCCGATGCGTCCCTCTCCCCTCGGGTCGAAGTCGAATTCATCGCGGCAGATGCCTTGAAAGGCGGAGCGCTGCTCCGGTGTCCACGCTTCCTCAGCTGTCACCGGGTCGGATAGCCACCGCAGCATCATGCCGACCGGATCACCCACTGCCAGCCCGTTGAAATCTGCGGACTCGAGGCGCTTGCCCTTCAGTTTTGCGACCGGCGTATCGAGGACAGCTTCCAGTTGCATCGAGAGAGCTTTGATCGTGCCTTGGTCCTGGGCAAGATCGAGGCCGAGACCGCCATTGCCCGACCCGAGGAGCGCGGCCGGAGTCCAGTCCTTCGCGTTGAGCTGGGTCCAGAACTGCCCTTGAAACTGCAACGCATAGAGATGACGAGCCTCGTCCGGGAAATTCACCGGTGAGCGGAAGGCATGTCGGGGCAGCCCGGGGAGATAGATCACGGGGATACCGCCCTTGTCCTTTTCCGTCGTCAGTTGGTAGCGAATCCAGGTCGACGGTCCACAGCCGGGTGTGTCGCTGTCCTCCCCGAGGATGTAAAAGCGATCCAGCGACTCGCCGACACGGTTCGCGACCGATTCCCAATGACGATCCCCGTCGGTCCAGAGAATGACCGACGGAGCCGCCACATCGTGTTTGTTGAAGTGGGCGGCGAGGCGGAGTGATTGGACGATGTGGTCGAGGACGGTCATGGGAGGGGAAGTAGGACGGTGCTACGTGATTTGCAAAGATGGAGATCAAGGTTTCCGGGGATGTCGGATCGGAATCTAGAATCCCGTGGTAATAATATAGAAGCTAACACCGTATCGATCATAGTTGATCGTCTCGTTTCCCGCATACGGACGGACGTTACCGGTGTCAACGGTGGCAGTAACCCGGTAATCACCCTTTCGGATTTGAAAGGTTCTCTTTTGCTTCGGTGCGATGACGTGCTTTTGCGAATCCCTGCCGCTGTAGCGCACGGTCAGGCTGTAACTCGTGTCATTACTGATCTCGACCGAGGCCAGATCCAAAGTATTCGAATTCCCCAAGGGCTGAAGTTCGGGCAGTTCACCGACGTCGCCTTTCAGAATCTCGTCGACTTCGAGATCCACAATCCTCCTCCGGGCACGAGCCGCGTCGGAACCCGATGGCATCTGCTTGAGATAGAGTTCGTATGCCTCTTTCGTATCGACGCGACGGACAAACTCGAAATCCCGATATCTCTCAGCGAGGCGATCAGAGGCCCGTTGACGCAGCGGTTGAATTCGCACCACCGAGACTCCCGGAAGATGGTCGATGTCTTTGAAAAACGAGAGAATCGCTTGGAGGTCCTCGGGGCGGTCGGTAGATGCGACCATCGCCTCAAGCCTCTCCATCATGAGCTCGGCTGCTGCCTTGTCCTCAAAGAGCCTGTAGAAGTGGATTGCGGCTTCGGGGTTCGCAAGTTGGCGTTCGAATCGCGCCCTCGCCTCCACCAGGAAACCGGCGGCTTCTCGTCCGGTATCGGATTCGGGCATTTCCTCGATTATCTCCGCCGCCAGATCGAACAACTCCTGCTGCGTGCTGGATGCCGGATTGACTGTGTCGCCAAGTTCCTTCGACCGGCGATCAAATGCCCTCCATTCGGCCTCCAATTCAAGTTGCCGAATCCGCTTCTGAGCATCGTCAGCACGGTGTCCATCCGGATTCTGCCCCAGATAACCTTTATAAGCTCTGACCGTATCAGCCTCCTCTGCCCTCTTGAATTGAGATCCTTCGGAGAAGTAATGGCCCAAGAAACCCACGAGACAAGCGGCGAGTATCAAGGCCACCAGGAGGCTCCATCCAAATCCACTGTCGCTTCCTTTTTTCGCGGCAGTCGGTTGAGCCGAGGCACCCGCAATCTTTCCGCCCATCTCGCTGTTCATCTTCGGCCCCCAGTTGGACGTACCAACAATTCCCAGCTCCGCCCGCACATCGGCGATTTTGCGGAGAAGTTTGAGATTTCGATCATAGACCGCCCGTGCTTCGGGATCGAGGAGCACGCGTTCGCAATCCCCGCGAATCACCTCATCCTTCACAAAGGGCAGGAAGCTTCGAATCCTATCTGCGCTCTCATTCATCGAAACGCCCAGATGTTTGTAGAGATCCTTCATGGAATCAGAAATTCGTAGGCTTCCCTTATGCGGCGGAAGGAGAGGGTCGCTGCAACGACAATCTCGTCGCTCAGTCCCTCGAATCGGTCAGGGTGATGGACTTTGGCGAGACGTTTGTAGGCCGCCTTGATCTCCTCGTTTGTGGCATCTGGGCCCAGGCCCAGGTGCTTAAGTGACTCGACCCGGCGGGGGCTGGAGAATGGCGGCGGCGAAGCGCTGCGGCCCCCGGCCGACTGGCGCTGGTCTTGGTCGCGTCGCGCTTTTTCCCTCGCTTCCCTGGCTTTTGCATTTCTCGCCTTCGCTTCCTTTTCGTAGCGCCGTTTGTCGCGCTCGTTCCACCAAGATGCGCTGCTGACGTCACCGGGTTCTAGAGGGGTCCGTCCGGTCACGGCCTGGAAAGAAGTGATGAACTGCTGACGCGAGACCCCGAGCAAGTCGCCGAGGAAGCGGACGATATGGTTTTCACCTACGGAGAAGACACCGTCGGCCATAGCCATGGCAAGAGTGACTTCGAAGACGAGATACCCTTTCGACGGATCTACCGAGCTCTTGAGTTGACGGCATGCGGTCAGTAGGTCGCTGGTAGGGGCCAAGAGCACGAGCGGCAGGAAGGCGTCGGCCGCAGCTCGATCATTGAGCAGAAGTCCGCTGAATTCGCGGAGAAACTCTTTCTCACCGTCGTCGATGTTTCCGTCACATCCTGCGAGCCAACCAAGAAGATAAATCATCGCGACGCCGTGTGGATTGCGGTAGCGGGCATTGAGGGTGGCGAGAGTTTGCATGGGGCGAGATCTCTACGGATTTACCGGTTGTCTATCAGCGTTCCCGCACTTGGCGGGTTAAACAGGGTTGAGTGGAAGAGGAGTCGTAGTTGTTGAAGTGGGTGGCGAGGCGGAGTGATTGGACGATGTGGTCGAGGACGGTCATGGGAGGGAGAAAGGAGAAATCCCGCTGAATCAGGTTGATTCTCCGGGAGAGAGCTGAAGAAAGGAAAGGCCGTCGAAGCGGGCGAAGTCACTGTCGAACGAGACCAGACGACAAGCCCCCGAGATCGCGAAGGCGGCGAGGTAGGCGTTGGTCCAGAGGCGATGAAGAAAGCCGTCGCCTCCGGCTAGTCGTTCGAACTCGTCGTCGAGTCCCGTCGTCTCCGCGAGGAGACGGACGCTGTCCCGTGCGAGATAGTTCCGATAGATGGCCCAAGCCTCCGCAGGAGTGAGAGGGCGGCTCAGCACGCCCGGTCGGGTGCTCAGGCGGAGGAAGCCCATCATCGTCACCCGGTTGAACGCCGCCACTGGAGCCGCCTCGGTCGCCCAGTAGGTTTGGGCGGCGAGGTGATGGAGGTGCTGTCCATCCGCGAGAGCGAGCCACACGTTGACGTCGGGGAGGTCGATCATGCGCCGTCGCGAGGTTTCGGCGGCAGCGACCGCTGGTAGTTTTCAAGATCCTCTTTGTCGAGCAGAGCTTGCAGCTCCCGGTTGCTCAGGGCATTGGCGGGCGATTTGCCAACTTCCTGCGGGATCGCCACCGGCAGCGGCTCCGCATGGCCCCGGGCGTCAGACCGTGCGACCACCGCGCCACGGAGACCGTTCTCGATGTAATGGGCGATCAGCTCCTTGAGCTTGAGGCCTTCTTTGGCGGCGCGGGATTTCACTTCGCGGAAGAGCGGGTCAGGTAGGTCGAGAGTGGTTCTCATGATGGGAATTTAAGCATTAAAATGCGAAAACATCAAGCTTTCCGAATGCGTGATCAAAGGGGATGAGGTCTTGGTTTCAATCATCACGGGTCAAATTCTTGGATGGCCGTTAAGTTCAGCTTCACCGTTGATCTCACCGCGAAGTCTCATTGTGCCACGGATCTCCAGCGGACGGGGCTCCGCGTGGAGCATTGAGATCAGGACATGCCGAGGGGTGGTCTCTGCCGCTTCTATAACGACCGGGGTGCCCTGCAATTGCCACCCCTCATCGACAAGGTTGCTCAGGAGGGCCGACCATCCGGCTTTCTCATCGGACAGACGGATGCGGAAGGTGTGGTAAAGATAGCCGAGGTCATCCCGTTTGGAATGCCGTGCCTGTTTGAGCGCCTCTTCGAGGGTATCGGTGATAGGGAAGTGAGACATGCGATTTTTCCGTGTCGGGTGAAAAGGGAGGTTTCAGTGGGCAGCGAGGGGTTGGCTCAAAATACCAGCAGTAATCGTCAAATGGGATGAATGCGGGTATTTACAGCAGCAAGGTGGTGTAGATGGTATGCCCCTTCACCCAGCTGCTCTTGGCACAAGTCCAACAGGTGTTTGTGGTGCGTGAATAGGAAAATCTGGGTGCGATTGGAAAATTCCGCCAGCTGCGAGAGGATGGCCTTGGCTCGCTCGTCATCAAAGGTGATGAGAAGATCGTCGAGGATCAGCGGCATCGGCTCGTGCTCCTCCAGATGCCTCTCCAGTGCTGCAAGACGCAGGGCGAGATAGAGCTGGTCTCGGGTTCCTTCGCTCATCCCATCGACAGGAACGTTCGTTCCATCCGCCCTGCGACCGGTCATGACCGGAACATCCCGGTCGGTGAATTCCGCCGCCAACCCGGCAAAGGCCCCCCGTGTGATTGCGGCAAAACACTGGCCGGATTTCTCCAGCAGCGGGCCTTGATTCTCCTCGCGAAACCGCTCGATCTGGGTCTGCAGGAGGTGGGCGGCCATGCGAAGGCGCACGAAGCGGGGAGCATCGTGCCTCAGGGCGGCTGCGGCGGACTCAGCTTGCTGCCTGAAATCGGCGGCCGCATCCCCCGCCTTCTCAAAGTCGCCTCTCTGCCGATGCAGTTCGGTTAAGGTAGCCTGCACTCCATTCAGAGCGATCTTCTTTTCCGCCTTCCGGGTGCCCAAATCATCTTTGCGTTCAGGCAGTTCCTCAGCGCTTTCGTTTTGCACGCTGGCGATGAATTCATCCACTGCGCCACCGCGAGCGAGCCCACCGAGAGTTTCGCGAAGGTTTTTCAAACGCCCTTGCAGCTCCGACTGTTTCTCAAGATTGGCGATGAGGGGTTCAAGCTCTTCGGCAGTGTTCAATCGGGACAGATCGAGGAGTTCTTGCAGAATGATCAACGCCTGCTTCTCCGCCAGTTTGGCATCCTCCAGGTCAGACTTTCCACTTTGAATCTGATTCGCGATCTGATCGCATTTCGCCTGGGTCTCCCGGGCCTCGCGCAGTGCCTTCCATAGAGCGGACTCCTGCGCCAGCACTCCGGCAGCCTCGATCCCCAGCGAGACGGCCATTGCCTGCACCCGCGCCTCATACAGGCGCAGGAACTCTCGCACTTCTGCGGCCTCGCCATTTAATTGCTTCCAGGCGTCAAACTTGGCGAGCAACTGCTTCTGCTCGTGCAGCAAGGCGAGGCCCGATTCGGCGGAAATGTTCTCAGGAAGGCCTGCCTCTTTGCTTTGGCTCTCCCACTTTACCCGTGCGTCTCTTAGCTTCGTTTCCAGTCGCGTCGAGTTTTGAGCCAGGGTTTCTTGCTCCCTCCTACGCTTGTCCGACTGCTCCGCGAGTGTCTTGCGCCTGCCATTGGTCTCCTCGCCGGATTGGACGCGGCTCTTGGCAGAGTCGAAGAGAGTTGAGAAAGCCTTGTCTGAGGAATCCGCCAAGGCTGTTGCGAGGGCGCTGCGGGCCGTTTCGATTCGTCCGAGCTTGGTTTCGAGGACCGCCTCGGCATCCCGCAGTTTTCGGACGGTGTCCCCGAGCGCAACCCAGTTTTCACGCCATTCCTCCATCTCCTCGGGCGAGCGCGGCTGGAGCCCGCTCGCTTTCCACGCCTCCTCCCACTCCTCCTGACATTTTTTCGTCGAGGTCTCCAACTCTCCGATCGCTCCGATTTCGACCTCGATCTTCCTCTGTCCCGCTTCCATCTGGAAGCGCTTTTCTTCCGCTTGGGCGACCACATCCGCATCGCGGCGCAATCGATCGACGATCTCATCCGCCCTCGTGACGGCAAGAGGAAATGCCTCCTCCAAAGGAAGTGTCTCATCCAGGTTCTCGTCCGTGCCGGAGCCTTTCCAATCGGCGAGTACAAGTTGCCAGCCATGGTCACGGTGTTCCCTTGCCTTGTTGAGGGAATCTTCGCTCGGCAGTTCGCCCCGCCGTTCGAGGCGGTCGAGTTCAGCCCGCAGCTTCTCCATCGTCGTCTTCTCTTCGCGAATTCGTCTCTCCGCAGTCTGTTGTTCAGTCTTGTGCTGGGCAAACCGCTCACGGAAAATGCGGATCGTGTTCTGAGAGGGAACCGAAAGGCGGGCGGCGGCATCGAGTTCCTCCGGCGCTTCTGGAATCAGCGCGCGGGCGTCTGCCGCCTTTCGCATCAGACTCTTCACCTCGATCCGGCTCGCTTCGAGAGTCTTGTCGGCCTCCGTGGCCATTTCGGCGACCGAGAGAGATTCGCGCAGCTTTTCAAGATCCGTCTCCGCCAGAGACTGCATTTCCTGATGCTGTTCCTCGATCGCCCGCTTCAAATCTCCGGCCTTGTTCAGGCTCTCTTCGTGTTGCCTGCGAGATTCGCCCAGTTCATTCACTGCCTCTCCGCAACTCATCAGAATGGCGCTGCCGAGACGCAAGGTTTCCAGCGAATCCGGTTCGCCCGGGATTTGGAGATCCGCCATGCCGGCGCGCAAGGCCGGTTCGATCCCCGCCAGTTTGGTCTGCAGACCGGTCAGATCCTCCGTTCTGGTTTGGTAGGTTCCGAGCCCCTGATGCAGGGCATCCAGCTCATCTTCCTGAGCCAGGACCTGCGGAGACCTAACGCATTGGGCCATCTGATCTTTCAGCCGCACAATTGAGGCGGTGAGGTGCTCCGCCTTGCCGCTCGACTCGCGGGCTCCAATCCTTGCAGCCGTGGCCCGCGACGTGAAGTCACTGGCGACCTCGGGCAGGGTGGGAAGTTCTCCCAATAACCGCCGCTGCTCATTCAATAGCCCGATGCTTGGCAAGGCATCCTCGCATCGCTGAATCCAGGCAATCTCGCGCTCGATCCCGGCGATCTCGCTCTCGAGGCGATCCTTCGAAGACTCATTCTCGTTCAGTGCCTTCGTCAGTTGATCCCAGGCGTCCGCACTGATCATCGAGTCACGGCTTTGCTTGAGCAGGTCTTTATAGCGGTTCACTGCCGGTCGGATGGACACGTTGGCGGTCGCGCGTCCCTTGAATAGCTGCTCGGATTCCGCCACCAGGGCATCCAGGACATGCTGAACCGGCGTCCCCCCGAGACTGGCAGAGAAAAGCGCGCTGCCGATTTCCCCTTCTCCCTTGAGTAGCTGGTGCGCGCCCTCCCGCAATTCGCTGCTTCCCAGGCCGAACATCGTGGAAAAATAGGTCTGATTCACTCCACCGAGAAAGGGCAGCAGCGCCGTGTCCGTGAGCGGGTTTCCCGCTTCGTCGAGCAAGGTGTTTTTGGTTCCCTTGCGACGTTGGAAGATCAGCCGTTCGCCTGCCCGGTTCTGGATCTCGCCGAGCAGCCGCAGGTTTTTGTAGTCGTGCAGGAAATTGTCGGGAGACTGGCGATGGATTCCAAAGAGCAGATCGCGGATGGCGCGCAGCAGGGAACTTTTACCGGCTTCATTCTCCCCGTAGATCACATGCAAATCCCCCCCGTTTGAGGGGAACGAAAGCCGCAGTTCCGTGAACGGGCCATACGCAGGAATGTCGAGTCGCTGAAATCTCATGATTCATTTCCTCCTTTGGTCTGGAGCGCCTCAAGGATGATGGCGCGCACCTCTTCCATCAGCGCCGGGCGCTGCGCAGAATCCCATTCGCACGCCACCTCGGCCCGAAGCTCCTGAGGCAGCACGTCGAGCATTTCAGTGATGCCGTCCGGCAGAGCCGTCAGCGTGTTGGCGGCCGTATCGAGCGACTCCAGCACTGTCTTGGTGAGGGCATCTCTCGATGCCAATTCGGCGAGATCATAGATCGGCGTGGTCCCCACTCGGAGCTTCTCAATCCACACCGCCTCCTCGCCAAAATCCTGAGCGATCGCCAGCGCCTGGGCCCGCCAGTGCTGAGAGTCGCGGTGCAAGCTGCCGTGCAGAGAGCTTGCCCCCGTCAGCTGGATCCTCGCGGCGAGCAGGCGCCCATCGGCATCATCGACCGCCTCGTCCAGCGCCCCGCGTATCTTCTGGAGCGCCTCCGCTTCGTTGTCCACGCCGCCGAGCCCCACCTCGATGGACTGCCACCTCACGACATCGAGATCTCGCCACTCAGCGCCATCGACCTCGAGCGAATCGTTCACCGTCACCAGTTGGCATCCGCGCGGCCCGGTTTCGCGGGCGTGTCGTCCCTGGCAGTTGCCGGCAAAAACGATCCACGGGTCTTTACAGACGACCTCGGGCTGATGGATGTGCCCGAGCGCCCAGTAGCCGTAGCCTCTGTTCCGTAGATCCTGCTCCGAGCAGGGCGCATAGGTGTCGTGATCGGGCCTCCCCGTCAGGCTGGTGTGAAGTAGGCCCAGATTGAACTTGCCCGGCACAGCCGCAGGATATTCCACGGCCAGGTTCTCCGGAACGGCTCGATTCGGAAAGCCCCGCCCATGGATCACCGCTGGCAGTCCGGCCACGTCGATCGATTCGGCGGCCCTGGTCGAAAACACATGCACGTTCTCCGGTAGGGTGAGCCTCTTGGAAATCACCGAGGCCGCATCGTGATTTCCGGCGATCAGATAGACCGGGATATCCTTGGCCTGTAGCCTCACCATCTGTCCCCGGAAGAACAGTCCCGTGCTGTAGTCCTTCCAGTCCCCGTCGTAAAGGTCACCGGCGATGACCAGAAAATCCACCGCCTCCTCGATGGCCAGGTTTACCAGATTCTCAAACGCCCTGCGGGTCGCTCCTCGGAGGGTATCGACAGGTGCGCCCTCATGCACCTCCAGTCCCCGGAGCGGGCTGTCGAGGTGGGGGTCGGCGGCATGGATGAAGCGGAACATGGGAAGGGCGGATAGCGATCTAGAATCAGTTCGTAAAGTGGACAGGGTCAGGTCGGAGATGAAATAGGGTCTGTGCGGCGGATCTTGCGATTTGCCTTTAAACGGTCATTTTAGGGTGTCCAGGTTTTCGATGTTCATGGCGCGTTGAAAGTTCCTTACCGGATCCCAGAAATCGTGCCACCGGGTAACCTCGAGTCGATTCATCCCCGCCTCAACGGCCTCCCGCAAGGCGTCTCCGGTCTCAATACCGGTAACCACAGAAAGGTTTTTGAAACCCCTCGCTTGAGTCGCGCGAGTGAAGAAGGGGTAAGCATGGTAGGAATCAGAATAATACTGAAGCTGAGGGAACCACCATCCTTCAGGAAAAATTAGCGCCACTAAGAACACCAACATGTCCGCCTGCTTCAGGTCCTCGAAGGATACATCACTGCGGTCGGCCTGTTGCTTAATCAACGCGGCGGCGGGACTGTTGAGCTTTTTGCCCTCAGACGCCAGAATCTGAAGCGAATCCGATCGAGCGGAGAAACATCGGAAAGTCTCGAATCGATCGTGGTATGACTGCTCCGTCTCCGGTGTAATGTAATGCGTCGTGAACACCTCGTGGAGTGTCTCGAACGCCCCGGCCTTGATCAGGGCAGCGACGAGGTAGAGGAAGGTCTCAAAGACAAACACCGAATGCGCTTCGAACCACCCGTCCTGCCAGGAATTCAACTCTGCCGGGCGGGCCTTCAGCTCCCGTAATCGCTCTAGGAATTCGATGACGGCCGTGGTAAACTCCTCCGACGGGTTCGTCTTCCCTTCGAGCAAGAGCCAGTCGGTGACGTGATTTCGAACCAATTTCAACTGTCCGCAGTCGGCGAGCACTTTCGCGCCTACGTTCTCGACCGTCGGTCGCTCGCGTACTCGGAGCGCATCGGCATATTCGATGCAGGAATCGAGAAACTCACCCCGGTAGAGGGCCAGCCCCGGCTTGCCTTGGAGCAGGGATTGTTTGAAGGTGTTGAATTTGGCGAGGGCGGGACTTGCGGGGATCGAGGTGTTCTCGAGGATGTAAACGGGCGGTTTACCAAGCTTTGGTTTCACGTGAAGGGGCTTGTCAAAAAGTAGGCGGATCAGTTGCTCCCAGTTCTCGTTCACCGCTTCTGGCGTGGAGAAGTCGATCATAATGCGCGAACTCATGAAGATCGGCAAGCAAGGCTCGCCTTTCTCGTCCAACTCGCAGGCAATCGGGATGAACTTCGTCTGCTCGACCGACTCGTAAATCTGTTTGGACATGATCTGCGATTCGGTGCCGACCCCGGCCTTCTTCGCGTCAGCCTTCGCGGCGTAGGTCTTGTCGCTGAAGACGAGCACATGGGTGACGCTCGGGTCCGCCACCATCAGCTCCATGTAGGCGAACTTGTCCTGGCCCTCCTTGAGATCGTAAAGATCGAGGAGGACTTCGACTCCGTCGGCGATGAGGCGCTCCGCCCATTGCAGCACTCCAGCCTGGTGCCCCGGTGAGGACCAGCTGTAGGAGATGAAGGCTTTGGGTGTTTTGATTTCCATGGGGAGCTGTTGAAGTGGACGTCGGCGAAGTTGAGGAAGCGGGACGGGTTGAATTTATGGCAAGTTGTCTGCAGCCGATCCGGTTCCCAGACTCGCCCGGACACGCAGAACGGCTTCGTGCAGTTTCTGGCGGAGTTGTTCCTTGGGCAGGACATCGGTCCAGTAGGAGGAAACCCGGATCCCGTCCTTTTCCATGTCCAGCAGTTCGATGGTTTCGTCTTTCCGGCCTGCGCAGAGGATGAGGCCGATTGGCTTTTCTTCTCCTTCGCTGCGTCCGTGACGGTTCAGCCATGCCAGATACAGCTCCATCTGGCCTTTGTCGGCCGCCTTGAAGTCGCCCAGTTTCAGATCGATCGCCACTAGCCGACGGAGGCCCCGATGGTAGAACAGCAGATCGAGGTAGTGATCCTCGCCATCGATGGTCATGCGCTTTTGGCGAGCGACGAAGGCAAAGCCCGTGCCCACTTCGAGGATGAAGCTCTCGATTTCCCGCAGGATAGCCGTCTCCACATCTCTCTCGGAATAAGTGTCTTTCAGGCCCAGAAAGTCGAGGAGGTAGGGATCGCGAAAGACGAGATCCGGCGTCATCCGGTCTTCGGTTCGGAGGGCTTTGAGCTCCTGCCGGATCAGGGCGTCGGGCTTCTTGGAGAGCGCGGTTCGCTCGTATAGCATCGAGTCGATCTTCCGGCGAAGCGTCCTCGTGGTCCATTGCTCCATCCGGCACATCTCGGCGTAGAAGTCCCGCTTCAAGGGATCGGAGACCGGAATCAGCATAGTGAAGTGCGTCCATCCCAATTGTCGCAGCAGTGCCGCGACAATCTCAGAATCAGGGAAGGCCTCGGCGAATTGCACCATCCGACGCAAGTTCTTCTCGCCAAAGCCCGAGCCGAACTCGACTTCCAATTGTCGCGACACTGCTGCGACAATCCGCTTCCCATACTCCGCCCGCTTTTCCTCGAGGACATCCCGACGGATGCGGTTCCCGATTTCCCAGTAGAGCAGCGTCAGACCGGCATTCACGGTCCGGGCCATCCCTTCCCGCGCCGAAAGGATGAGGCTGCGCACCTCGTCCAAGAGAACCGGACCGATCTCGGCCAGAGGGGCAGGAGGTGCTGTCGCGGCGTCTTTCCTGCCGCTTTTCTTCTTGGCACTCATTTCTCCTGCGCCTCCCGCTTCCTCGCCAGCGTTAGATGCACCCCATTCCACCTCCGCCCGGCATATTCCTTGCCCGGAACGGGATCGGGGGTGGGGGGCTCTTTGCTCCAGAACCAGGGGTATTCGGTTTTGTCGCGGACGGGTTCGGTGCCGCGGTCGGCTTTGGCGGGGTCGATGACGATGCCGGGTTTGCTGCGGAAGAGTCCGGCCCCTTTGAGTCCGACATCCCCGCCGAGGAGGAAGGGGCGGATGTTGAGGCGGACGCCGTCGTTGAGGTCGGGATGCCAGCCGATGGCCTGTTGAGAGAGGGGCTTCCAGCGGACGAAGAGATCGAGGGGGACCTCGCCTGCGAGGATGGCGGCGAGGCGGACTTGCAGGGCGAGGGCACTTTTGAGCCGCTCGGCGGCACCGGGCACGTCCTGGGCGGCGGCGGCCTTCTGCTCGCGGATCCAGTCACCGAGGTAGGTGTAGGTGAGGGTGTTGAGGGTGGCGTGGTCGAGGCGGTGGTAGTTGAGGAGAACGTGGAAGCCGTCGCCGAGCCCATCCCAGACTTGCCAGACAAAAGGGCGGTTGTGGAAGAACTTGACGTGCTGTTTGAAGAAGTCGTCGCGCAGCCAATCCTCCAGCGAGGTCTTGGTGGAGCCGGTCTGCTGGATGAGGGCCCGCTCGTCGTAGTTGCCGAGGGCGGCGGCGAGGAGCTTGCGGAGTCGGCTCCCCGCCGTCGCTTCGCGGTGAATCGCGGAGAGGCAGACGACCCCGTCGTTGTCGGCGAAAGATTCGAGTCCATCGGGTCCGAGAGCCGGGCAATCGGGGAAGCTGCTGCCAGTCTGGCGCGGCCACTGGTAGCCGAGGAGACGGGCCACGGCGACGTGGAGGGGCGCGTCGGAGTTGGCGGGGTGGCCGTTGAAGAGCCACTGGGTCGGGTCGCTGGAGAAGGGTTTGGGGAGACCGTTCGGGTATTTTTCGGCGGCGACTTTTTGCCAGTGGGCTAGGTCGAAGGGGACTTTGAGAAGGGTATGATTCGTTACGTTTAATTTTTGATCAATCGCGCGCACCAAAGTATTAAATTCTGGTGACGAACAAAACGTCCACACAGCAGGAAGGTGAGTGACGTCTTTTGGAATTACCGCAGCACAATTTCCGTCAAAGATTTGTCCACCATAACGCGTGACAAGTAATTTACTCATCAGTGTTACGGAAACGCCCTGTTTACCCCACGCCTGTTCACCCCGACGATGAATGTTCTTAAGTCGAGTACGTAATTCGTCAGCGAGTTGAACTAATTGCCCTTTTCCTTGTTCCCAGTACACGATCAATTCGCGACCGCCCCAGTCGGAATTACTCTTCACCGTGCTTTGTATGAAGTCATAATTAAAAGTGACCTCCGGCAATTCCCAGAACGTCCTTCCGAATCTGGGAAAGTCTCCGGTTCCCTGGCCCCAATAGGACTCTGTAAATTCAGCGAGAAGTGTTCCCTGAATAGTCTGAGCAAGAACAACTCTCGCGTCTGGGTTTCTAAGCTGTCTTGACTGGTTCAGTAAATGCACTTTTTTCTCAGTAAGAGATAATGCTTTTTTTTGAGGAGTTTCTTCTTCACTTACGTCCACCCCAGAAAGATGTGCATCGGCGGAAGGAGCGAGGTTTGTTAAACCGATGAATAGGATGTTGAAATCCCACATCGGCGTCTGAAATCCCTTGGCTCCTAGCCGACCTATAAAATCCCATTTAGTTTCGGAGAGTAGTTTTTGTCGGAGTTTCCTGTAGGTTCCTAAGAAGAGCCAGTTCTGCGGTGTTACAAGCACTGTAGTGCCGCCATGTGCGCAAAAACTAAGGTTGCGTTCGACAAAACAGGTGGCGAGATCGGCTTTGGCTTCCGGATACACAATTTCGCAATAGTTCGCTAACACGTCGTGCTGCTTACTGCGTCCAAGGTATGGTACATTTGTCGCCACTACGGTAAACTGCCCCGCAAGCATCTCCGCGGCCTTCGCCAGCCCCCGCGCCGTCACCGCCATCTCATGCGCGGTGTCGTCCTTGGTCTCCCCCGACAGTGCCTTTTCCAGCAGCGGTTGGAGTTCCTGAAACTCCGCTTCAAACAAATCATCGCCGCCAACTCTCGGATTGATGAGGCTGCCCAAGACCTCCGCCTTTTCGAAGAGCCGGTAAAGCCGGTCCATGCCGCGCTGAAGATTCTCATTCTCTCCCGCGAGTGCGATCCATTCCTCCTTCTTCCCCTGCGGGACGATACCCGAGCAGGCGATTTGCAAAGGCGGTAACACCTGATATCCCCCCAGCTTCCACGCCGCCAGAGCCAAGTTAAACGCCCCGATCTGGCAACAGCGCGGATCAAGTTCAAGTCCGTGGATATTGTCGCGCAGCACGACGGCGACGGCCTCGCGGGCAGAGAGCCCTTCCTCCTCCATCCTCAACCGAGCCAGAATCGGCAACGCGAAAACAGGGAAATGCCCCGAGCCCATGCAGGGATCAAGAAAGGTGATGGCCTTCGCCTCGGTGGGCCAACCCTCGAAGGTTCCAGCCGCCGGGGACCAGGCGGCGGGAGTTTCAGGTTTAAAGTTTAAAGTTTGAAGTTCAGGACCATCCGCATCGCTACGGACGAAGCGCAGGTAGGTCCAGTCTATGCCGGGAAGTCCATCGCGGGGCGGCAGACTCGCGGCGCGGCGGGCGTCTTCCTCGGTCAGACAACGTGAAACGTGAAACTTTGAACTTTGAACCGCCGCGCAGCGGCCAGCCCACCACGCCCCCAGCGTATTGTGGAGGAGGAACTCGACCATATAATCCTCGGTGAAAAGCTGGGTCACGGGGGATAGTTCGGCGGCACCGATCTTCGTGCCCGAGTCATTGACCTCCTTCTTCCGACGGGTCTGCCAGAACTGGTAAGTCCAGCCGAGGGCATCCTGAGCGCGAAAGATCTCGTCGGGCAGACTCTCGACGAGTTTGCGCAGCGCGATGGTGTGGTTGGCGGCGAGGGAGATCACGAGGATGGGATCGTCTCGCCGAAAGACACCCGGCAGGGTCTCGGACGAAAAGCGACAGGCCAACTCGAAACCATCTTTCGCTCCCAACTCCAGGGCGAGTTCATCACACTCCTCCAGAGTCACGGCGACGTTGCCATTCTCTTCGTCGGTGAAGAGCAGGTTGTTGCCCGCGAGGAAGCGGGTGAAGAGGAGCCGGTGCCAATGCTCGTAGGCCGCAGCCTCGACGAGTCGGGTGATCTCCTGCACGCCGCTGCGGTAGTCCCGGTCATCCCCCAGCGCCCGCCCTCGCGCCCGCAATCGGTTGCGCAACTGGCGCTGATCGACGCCCATGTGCGGGCGGTAGTCCTTCTCGTGCACCGCGAGATTCTCGATCGCGGCACGCACCGCCTCCTCGGCAAGGGTGCGGGCTTTTTCGGTGGTCTTGGCGAGCTGGTCGCGTTGGGCGCGGGGGAGTGATTTCATGGTTTGGCGGCGGCGGCATTCGCCTCGGCGAGAAGTTTCTCAATCTGGACACAACTGGATAATTCCTCGATGAAATCGGTATATCCGAAGATGCAGTCGAGTTCCTGGAGGTGTTGTTGGCTCAGCTTTTTGCGTGCAGCGGCATCGAGATCCGGATTCTGAAGAACACGCCAGTATTGACTGAGTAAACCCTGGGCTTCAGCCAAAACCCGACCGAAGGTCTCAAAAATTCGGGTATTCGGCTCACACAGTTCCCCTAGCGTCTTCACCAAGGTCGGGAAATCTTTGGTCGCGTCGGCGCATTCGAGAATAAAGGGATCGAGGCCGTGCCACGGGTCGGCTACACGGGGAAGTGTCCATCCGGGCTCTTTTGCGGCTTTCGCAGCCACCACGATGCCGGGCAAGGATAACACCCAAACTTTGAACGCCTCTTCGTGGGTGTATTTCAGGAGTCCATAGTCACGCAATTTGTTCGCCGCAACGCGCGTGTTGGTGAAGCATCGAAACACCCCGGTCTCGGTCTTCTTGAAGTCCCGAGTCGAGAGGTCGGGGCGAATCTTTCCGACAAAGGCTTTGATGATGTCGAGCACGTGCTGATGCTTCCCATGATTCAGTAGCAGAAACACCAGCAGCCGTCGCTGCAACTGGAGAGCGGGTGTGCCGGTGTCCTGGTGGCTCGAATTACCGAGGTCTCCGAAGTAGATGCTGTCGGTGTCGACCAACCACGTGCAGTCGAGAAATTCCTCGAAGACCACTTGATTGATCAGTTCATGCCGCTCAATTCTCCAACGTTCGATCAAGCGGTCCAGGAAATCGATTTTCCGTTCGACGGTCGCAGCTGACTCGGGAGTGACGACAACCAAACGGTCAACGAACTGTTCGAATTCGCGAAAAGGATCTCGTGGCGTGTCCATCGGGTTTGTCCTTTTACACAATCGCCGGCCCGTCTTTTAACGTTTCCAGGACGCTCTCGCGCACCCGCTCGATCCAGGCATCCAACTCCGCCTCGGTCTTGATCGTGGCGCCGGGCAGGCTGACCCGCTTGGCCTTGGGCTCGGTCTCTTTGATCGCGGTCGCGAGGACGCTCTGGCAGCGGCTCGCAATCGCGTCGGTGTGGCTCTGCCAGGTGGCGAGACTGCATGAGGCGAGGGCATCGTGAATGGCGGCCTCTGTCTCCAAGGCAGGCTCGGGGCGCGAGACGACGTGATTCGCCGCGAGCAGCGAGCTGCGCTTCTCCTCCGGCAGGGCGGTCCAGGCGGCATGCACGGCCAGTTTTGCGATCTCTTCGGCGAGGCGTTTCTCGTGTGACTCGTGAGCCACTTTCAGAGTGCTGCGCAGTGTCGAGGCGGCAGCCTTGAGCACGGTGGCGGCGGGATTGGGATCATCGAGGATGGAGCGCTGATCCCGAACCGCGTCGAGATTTCCCTGGAGGCTATCCATCCCGGGAAGGCCCGCCTCGACTCCGCTGGCGACAAGACTCTCGGCGAGGGCGAACCCTGGGAGGCGCTTCGCCAACTCGGCGGCGATGGCGGTCCAGTTCTGAATCTCGAGGGTGAGACCATCGGCCTCGCTGTAGAGGCGGTGGAGCAGGTCATTGCCCGAGAGCCCCTCCATCTCAATGAGTTTGGGGCTATGCGGCTTCTCCGGTGCGGGGGGGAGCCCGCCGGTGGTGTCGGCAAGTGTCTTCAGTCGGGTCACGAACTCGCGGGCGGCGGCGGCCTCTTCGCCGGGGGAGACCGTAAAATTGATGGCTTTGAAGAGCTTTTTCACCTGCAGCTTCTCGGTGGCGGAGAGGATGGGGTGCTCGACATTAAACTTGGCTTTGCCGAGAGTGCTATGGTTGAGTTCTTTGATCCCGACCCGCTTGTGGTCCAAGGTCGCACCGATGTGACCGCTGACGACGAGGATGCAGAGGACACCATCGACGGCGTCCTTCGGCCAGCCGAACTCGCCGCCGGTGAAGTGTTTCACGACATCGACGCCGGATCTGCCGCCGCCGATGTAGAGGAGAATCTCCTTGGCCACGGGGTGTTTCTCGGGATCGCCCTTGTAGCCGAGCGCTTCGAGGGCATTGGGGTTGCCCTCTTGGACGTGTTTCCAGACATTGCCCCACTTCGCGGAATCACCGACGTGGAAGCGGGGGTAGAGTCGGTCGACGACCTGCCGCGCGGCATCATCGACGCCTTCGCGCAATCCGATGAAGGACTGCTCGTGCCCGCCAGCGAGGAAGACGCGGGCGTCGCCAATGATGTGGGCGACGACGGTCAAGATCTTCGACTCGGCCAAACGCAGGCGCGACTCAATGCCGTGGCGGGCCGCTTTGCCCTCGTCGGTGCCCGGGGTGCCCCGTGCCGAGATGGTCTCAGAGGCGGCCAGCTTCGAAGCAATGGCCGCCTTCAGCTCATCGAGGCGGCTTTTCGGCACGAGCACGAAGACGGTGGCGTCGTCGATGGAGGCACCATTGATCTCCTTGATGATGCTGGACTCGGGTTCAGCGAATCCGTCCCGCACCCAGATGACGGGTCCCTCGTGCTCGCCGGGGGACCCGGTGCCGAAGTGGACGAGGGTCTTGCGGGCAACTTTGGCGTCACCTTGATTGATGGAAATGCCGCTGAGCGCTTTGTTCAGCTCGCGCTGGAGCAGATTGCCCCGCTCGCTGGCGATGAGGGCGTCGTCGTTTTTGATGGAGGCGAGCTTTTTGCGGAACTCGCCCTCCCAGGTCGCGCCCTCGGTGGTCTGGAGCCGGAACTCGTCCTCGACGTCCATGAGCACGCCTTCGTCGTGGAGCACTTTCAGCAACTCCGGCACGGCCTGTCGGATCGCTTCGCCGCCCTCGGTGAGGCTGTCGGTGAGGAGATCGGCGATATGCTCGGCATTGGCCCGGATGCCGAGCTTGGTCTCGTCGTCGGGGAGTTTGTTGATGAGAAAGACGGTCGCACAGATGCGGCTGCGCAGGGCACCCCGGGGTTTGGTCTTCTGCTCTTCGATGATCTCCTGGAACCGCTTCTGCAACTCGCCCGAGATGAGCAGATCGCTCGCGAGCTGATCGTAGATAAAATCACCGGGGATGACCGATCCGATGGGGTGGTCCGCCACGGAACGACAGGCCTCGTGGGTGACGCGCAGCTGCGTCCGCATCTGGCCACTGGTCCCGGTCGAGTCGGTGTGGTGAAGCACATGCTTCCAGAAACGCTGTCGCACGGGCAGCAGCGGGAAGTCGGGGGAGTAGCTGTCCTCGTCTCCGGGCTGGGTGCCGATCCGGGTGTCTTTGAGCTGGCGGGTGATCTCGCCGGAATGGGTCGTCACGAGGTCTTTGATGGTGACCTTGTGCTCGGGTTTCTTCTGGAGCACGACGGTGCGAATGACACGCTCGACATCGTTGTCTTTCAATTGCCCTTTGAGCGGGAAACGTCCCATGATTTTCTGCAGGGCAGGGACATCATTGAGCGCGCTCTGTCCGGTGGCGACGACGATGACGCGTCCGTCGAGCTTTTTCTGACAAGCCTCCACGACTTCCTGCACGTCGAGGGAGACCTCGGCATTGTTGTCGATAAACTGCTGGACCTCGTCGAGGACAAGGAGAGTGCAGGGAAGCTCTCCGCCGGGGGCAATGGCCCGTCGCATCGCAGCGATCATCTCGTCGATGGAGATGGTCTGCAGCTTGGTCGGGTATTGCTCGCGCAGGGCTTTCGCGACGCTCTCGGTCGAGCCGAGATTCGGGTAGATCTCCAGATAAGCTTCCTGAAGTGACTTCGAGACATGCATCTTGCCAATCTCGGTCGCCGGGTCCTTGCCTGCGGCGGTGATCTTCGCCAGCAAGGCCTCGAGATTGCCCTCGTCGCGTAGGTCCATCATGAAGCTCGCCTCGCTGTATTTCTCGGGGAGACCGACGGATCGAAAAACGATCTGCAGAACGCGCATGCGCACGTCTCCTACCCCCGATTTTAAAGTCCCGCCGGCGGCATGGAGCCCGCCGCCCTGCTGTCCGCGGGTCGAGAGTTCGGTGAGAAGATCGAGGACATCGAGCGGGAGGGAAGCGACCTCGCGGGCTCTCGCTCCGTCGGAGAACGCGTGATTCACCCAAAGGTAACGCAGCACTTTGACGAGATGGGATTTTCCCGAACCGTAGAATCCGCTGATCCAGGCTCCGGCCTGCTCTTTGCCGAGCCGTTCGAGGAAGCCTTTGAGGATCTTATCCATGGCATCTTTATACTCACCTTCGCAGACGAAAGTTTTCACCTCCCAGCGCAGGGTCGCCTCGTTGGCGTCGTTGTTGCTCGAGACCCCTTCGTTGGCGAGGGTCCAGGAGAGCGGGTCTTCGAGGAATAGTTCTTTGGTCGTCATAGTCAAAAATCAGTCGGCGGTAATGGGTGTCGCGAGGTAGTCCCAGCCATCGCGGGCCTCAAGAAAGCGGTAGCTGTTACCCTGACGGGCACCGGGGAAAAAGAGTAGCAACACCCCGCGAATCTCGCGGCCCAGCTCTTCCATGATCTCGGACACATGGATGAAGTCGTAGAGCTCCATGAGCCCGTGGATGGCGAAGACGGTGCTGTCGGCCTCGTCCCTCGGAACCGCTGCGATGGTGACACGAATCTTCTCGACGAGGTAGTCACGGAATCCGGGATTGGCGTAGTCCTCAGCGATCTCGCGATCAAAAAGAACTGACGCGCGCTCTACTTCATCACTGTAGGCGGAGTCGATCCAGGCGGCAAAAGATCCATCGAGGTCAATCTCTCTCCAGTGGAGCCCGGCGTCGCTCGTGGCGATCTCAAACTCGGTGAGACGATTCTGCAGACGACGTTCGTCCTCGGGAGCATACACGAGAAACCAGATCCGCTGTGCGAGCGGTAACCCGGACCGCAGGGGAATCGCGACGTGGCGGCGGTAGCTCTCTTCAAGTTGATCGAGTCGGGACATGGGATTCTTTTTTTAAATGGGAGCCTTCTCCGAGAAATCGATCTCGACCACCCCGCCCGCATGTCGAAGACGCAGCCAGCCACGGCTGCTGGCGGCGGAGAGATGGGAGATCAGAGTCTGCGGCCGTGCATTGACAAGCCGGCCAAAGACTGAGCCCAACAGGATCTCACCCCGCAGATCGAGCAGATACCCGAGGAACATCGCGTAGGTCGAAGCGGCCCAACCGGGCGTGGGGAGGGCGCGGACTTTTTTGGACCGGCCCGTAAGGTGTCCGGAGACGGTCCAGGTGGTGTTGACGTGCTGGGAGAGACTCTCCTTCATCACCTTGCTAAAACGTCGCGGGAAGCCTTCCTCGAAATGCTGCTCCATGCGGGTGCGGGGGAGGGTCTCGCCCTCGGTAAGCTGACTGATCAGCTCGAAGCTGTGACGCAACTGGGGATCACGGCAGTAGGTGCACAGCATCGCAAGCAGAGCAAAGTCATCAGGTGCCTCTTGCCCCAGGCTCCGCAGCGTGCGGAAGATGAGAAAGGCGGGATCCAGACCGTAGAGCTCGGTGAGGTGATAGAGGCTTTTGACCCGGCTGCTCTCGGTGGGTTTCCCAAGGATGTTCTCGCCGAGGATGGCCTCTTTGAAGGCGTCCTTACCCGCGTCGAGCGGAAGCGCTCCCTGGAGGATCTGTAGCTCGGTCAGCATCATCGATCTGGCCATGTGTCCGCCCGTCCGCTTTGAGGAAAACCCAAGAGGGAGAAGGGAATCGGGAAATGGACTCTTGCCGGGTTGCATGAAGACGGGGAACGAAAAAGCGGAGAGAAAGGAGGAAACGGTAGAATAGGGGTTTGTCGGTTAGGCTCGTCAATACCGCATTCTTTAATTCGCCTCAACCCTTCCCGGTGTTTTCCTTCAAGATTTCCAAATAACCCTGCGAAGTTAATCTCACTCCCGCCCCTCCTGCCCCCAACCTCACTCCTCGGTCCGCTAAAACCCTCCTTCGGCCCCGCAAGCGCCACTGAAAACGGCCCCCGCATCGCCTGAATCTCCCGGCGGAACGGCTTTGCTGATCCCGTCATCCCCTGGTCGCTGAAGTTCGCGGTCATGGCGTTATGAGCGTAAAAATCCCTCTGGGCCGCTGCGGAATGGGGCGGCATCGATCCCGAGCGGTCGCGGATGAACACACGAAGCAGGTAGACAGAGGAGCGAAGCGACACAGGTGGCCGCAGGATATAGAGAAGCCGCCAAAGCGCCGCGAAGGCAACGCCAGCTCGGATGTTTTTAGCTTTGTTTTCCCGGTCCGTTGTTCGCTCATGCCCCGAATTTCGCACAGGGGGTGGGACAGCCGCGGGGGGGGGTGGCGGGGAAGTTTCAGGTTTCAGGTTCGCAGATGCGCTTCGCTTCCACAGATGGCCGCAGATTCCCGGGAGCTAATCCAACTCCCAAACTTGAAACCTGAAACGTGAAACTTGAAACTCTCCCTCCCGAATCACCCTTCCTCTTCGCGTAAAATATCCCCCATCGGCTTGATGAGGTCTTCATTCGGAGCCGCCATATACTCCATCGACAACGACTCCCGCATCGCCTGGGCCTTGCGGCTGATGGCTTTGGCTGATCCGCGGACGCCTTCGGCGGTGTGGCTGGCGGTCGCGGCGTTGTGGGCGTGGATATTCATCTGCGCGGCGGTGGCGATGGCATCCTGATTGGCTCCGAGGAAGAGGAACTCCCATCCCTGCTTCGCCTGCCGCCGCCTGATCTTGCCGGCGATGTCGCGCCAAGTGTACTGATGCGAGGCGTTTTCTTCTCCGTCGGTGAAGATCGCAAAGATGACCTGATCGGGTCGCGCCGCCTCGGGCAGGGCTTTGATTCGAGCCTTGAACGAATCGATCGTCTTTCCGATGGCATCGAGCAGAGCGGTCGAACCGCGCGGGACGTAGGTGAGGGTATCGAGCTCGCAGACTTCGCTGACGGGTATGTTGTCGGCGGGGAGTTCATAGCGGTCATCGAAGAGCACGAGGGTGAGCCGTGCCTGTCCCTCGACGGCCTGCTGGTCGCGGAGGAATTCATTGAAGCCGGCAATGGCGGCCTCGACATGGCCGCCCATCGATCCCGACTGGTCGAGGATGAAGGCGATCTCGGTGGTTTTGGGTCGGCTGTCTGCAGGGGGTGTTGTGTTCATGAAATAAATCTAGCACCGGGGGTGGGACAACGGCGGGGGGTGGGGGGGGAAGTTTGAAGTTTGAAGTTTGAAGTTTGAAGTTTGAAGTTTGAAGTTTGAAGTTTGAAGTTTGAAGTTTGAAGTTTGAAGTTTGAAGTTTGAAGTTTGAAGTTTGAAGTTTGAAGTTTGAAGTTTGAAGTTTGAAGTTTCAGGAGTTCGAGGCGCGCTTGTTTCGCGTTCGGGAGGGTGTTCTCTCAGGCAGACAGGAATCGTAGCAAGGCGAAGATTGCCAGCCGAAGGCTGCCCGAAGGGTAAGCGTAGCGCGGCAATGCCTGCCCCATCTTCTCCTGACTCCTTCGTAGAACGGGTCTCCAGGCCCGTTCTTCCCCCACCCCGATGCTTTTCCAAACGGGCCTGGAGACCCGTTCTACTTTCACTTGCGTTGGAAACTCTCACTCCGTTGCCCCACATTTCCCCGCTCCTCGTTCCGCGCGGAGGGAACTTTTCTCAGCGGCTCTCGCGGATGAGGATGCGGTCGAGCTCGGAGAGCGGCACGGCGATGTAGGGCCTCGCGACTCCGCGGGCTTCCCAGCGCTGCGCTTCGAGGGCTTCAAAGTCGGGAATGAGACGGTTCGTCCCCCACATCACGAGCATCACGAGCAGGTAAAAGCGGATCCGGCTGAGGATGCGTTCTTTTTGGCTGATCCCGAGAGTGTTCACAAATCCGATTAAAGCAGAAAATAACCATGAGTCCAGAATTTGATTCTGATTATTGAAATAATTATCAATTTCGCCAAAGTGCGGATTTTGTCCTTATTTTTCGAATCCGGGGGGAGAGAGCCTTGAGCAAGGCCCGAAAATCCATACACTGAGAGGTGAATTCAGACGCCCAGACGATGCCGACTACGCCCGCGCCCTATCAGGTGCTCCTCTACTACCGCTACGTGACGATCGCGGATGCGGCGGCCCGCCATGCCGCGCACCGGGCGCTCTGCGAGTCGCTGGAGCTGCGGGGTCGCATCATCATCGGCAGCGAAGGGATCAACGGCACGGTCTCGGGGACGCGGGAAAACACGATGCGCTACATGGAGGCAATGCAGGCGGATCCGCTCATGGCGGGGATCGAGTTCAAGGTCGACCCGGCGGAGGGCCATGTCTTTCCCAAGCTCTCGATCAAGGTGCGCCATGAGATCGTTACTCTCGGTCTGCCCGGCGAGGCGGACATCGACCCTAACAGGCTCACCGGCGAACGCCTTTCCCCCCGCGAGTTCTACGAGGCGATGCAGGAGGACGATGTCGTCGTGATCGACGGTCGCAATGACTACGAGGCCGAGCTGGGCCGATTCAAAAACGCGCTCTGTCCTCCGATCCGGAATTTTCGGGATTTCCCGGAGTGGCTGAGGGAGAATGCGCCGAATCTCGAGGGCCGCAAGATCCTCACCTATTGCACGGGCGGGATCCGCTGCGAAAAGCTCTCGGGCTACCTCCGCAGGGATGGCTTCGATCGGGTCTATCAGCTCGACGGCGGGATCGTGAAATACGGGCAAGATCCGGAGGTGCGGGGACGGGACTTCGAGGGGCTCTGCTACGTCTTCGACGAGCGGGTCGGGGTGGAGGTGAACCACACCGAGACGCGCAAGGTCATCACCTGCTGCCGCTCCTGCGGGGTCGAGGAAGCGCGCTACGGGAACTGCCGCTGGCCTGACTGCAATGAGCAGATCTTCGTCTGCCCGGACTGCCGCGAGTCGCACGGTCTTTTCTGCGGGGACGCCTGTCGTGAGGCAGCGGCTGCAGCGGCTGCAGCGGCTGCAGCGGCTGCAACGGCTGCAACGGCTGCAACGGCTGCAGCGGAAATCACGGTCGTGGTCGCTCCCGATCTCACCGCCTGAGCTGCCATGAAAAAACGCCGCGTCTTTTCCCTCTCTCTCGTGACGTGCTTTTCCCTTCTCCACGCCCTCCCCGCCTTCGCCGCGCTGCCGCCCCTCACCCCGGAGGAAAGGGAGGCGCAGGCGACGCTCATCGTGACGGGGCGGGTCGTGGGCTCGCGGATGATGACATTGCGCAAGCCTACTTCGACGGTCACTTTTGTGCGACTCGCGGCGGAGATCGAGTCGGTCGAAAAAGGCGGTGAGGAGGTCCCGGCAAATCGGCTCCTCGACATCCGCTGCCGCCGCATCGGACTACACGACGCGGACGGGCCGCATGGCCATCGCGGGATCCCGGCGGAGGGCTCGCGTTTTACGATGTGGCTGCGGAAAAATCCCGGGGCACCTGACCAGGCGCAGTGGGAACCGCTCGAGCCGAACGGGATCGAGCTGCTCGACGGCTCTGCGGCGATGGTCTTCCCCGAGGCGGCCCCGTCCCACTCGCTGCGCGACTACACGATCGGCGCGCTCGTCGGGCTCGCCACCTTTTTAGCGCTCGCGATCCACCTCTGGCGACGGCGCGTGATCCGGTGAGAGACTGCGGGGTCAGTGCTCGACGTTGCTGAGGACCTCCTCGATCGTGGTCTCGCCCGAGGCGACCTTGCTCCAGCCGTAGTCGCGCAGGGTCCGCATGCCGTTGGCGATGGCCTGCTTCTTGAGCTGGGCATAGGAGGCGTGGGTCGTGATCATCTCGGACATGGTCGGGTCGATGAGACAAATCTCGAGGATGGACATACGCCCGCGGTAGCCGGTGTCGCGGCAGGCGCGGCAGCCGACCGCCTCGTGTACACCGCCGCGCCACTCGGGCGGGAAACCGATCTCGGCGAGGTAGGCATCTTCGAGATGGGACGGTTTTTTGCACTGCTCGCAGAGTCGACGCACGAGCCGCTGGGCGAGGAATCCCCGCACCGATGAGGCAATGAGAAAGGGCTCGACGCCCATGTCGAGGAGTCGGGTGATGCCCGAGACGGCGTCGTTGGTGTGCAGAGTGCTGAAGACGAGGTGACCGGTAAGAGCCCCGCGGATCGCGATCTCGGTGGTCTCGAGGTCGCGCATTTCCCCGACCATGATGATGTTCGGATCGCCCCGCAGGATGCTGCGCAGCCCGCTCGCGAAGGTGAGCCCGATCTCGGGTTTGATCGCGATCTGGATGACGCCGTCGAGGCGGTTTTCCACGGGATCCTCGACCGTGACGATGCGGGTCTGCTTGGTATTGAGGCGCTTGAGGAATGTGTAGAGGGTCGTCGATTTCCCCGAGCCGGTCGGCCCGGTCACGAGGATGATGCCGTTGGGCTGACGCAGGAGCGTCTCGATCGTCTGCACCGTTTTTTCATCGAGCCCCAGCATCGACATGTCGAAATTCTGCCGGGTGAGGAGTCGCAGACTGACGCTCTCGCCATTGACCGAGGGGATCGTCGCGACGCGCACATCGACGGGCGAGCCGTCGAGTTCGAGATTGATACGGCCATCCTGCGGCAGGCGGCGCTCGGCGATGTCGAGCTGGGCCATGATCTTGAGGCGGGAAATGAGGGAGGCCTGGAGCGCGCGGATGTCGGGCGGGACCGCGACCTCCTGCAGGGCTCCGTCGATGCGGTAGCGGATCCGCAGACTTTTCTCGAGCGGCTCGATGTGGATGTCGGTCGCCCTTTCCCGCAGCGCTTCGCGGAAGATCTGGTTCACGAAGTTCATGACCGAGGCTTCTTCCTCCTCTTCGTCGAGCTGGGTCACCTCTTGCTCGAAGTCATCGCCGCCGGCCGGATCACGACCCTCGAGGAGTTCGTCGAACTGCTCAGCCCCGACCCCGTAGCCCTGGCGCAGACCTTCGAGGATGCGGTAGCGGGTGCTCACGACCCACGAGACCGGCTTTGTCACCTCGCGCCCGACCGCCTGTCTCGCCTCGAGGTCGAAGGGGTCGTAGGTCATCAGGGTGATCCCCTCTTCGTCGATCGCGGAGGGGAGGAGCCGGTAGCGCAGGGCGAGCTTCGCGGGAAAGCGACGGTGCAGGGCGCTGGTGAGATCGAGCGAGGATTCGGCGACGAACTCGAGCCCGGCCTCGTCGGCGAGCTGGCGGGCAAAGGACTCCTCCTCGACGAGCCCGGCGTCAAAGAGGGCATCAACGAGCGGGGATCGTTTTGCCGCAGCCTCGGCGAGGACTGCTTCGCAGCGCATCGCATCGGCACACCCGCTGCTGAGCGAGACACGGGTAAGGAGAGGGATTAGGGACATAGGCGCAAGAGTAATATCTTAATCTTAATCTTAATCTTAATCTTACTCAAAAACCGAGCATCCTTTGTCGCCCGATCCGAGGATTAAGATTAAGATTAAGATTAAGATTTAGATTAGGAATAGAAGGAGAGTAGGGTGGCAGAGAGAATGCCGAGTAGTCAACCCCGCTAGCGCTTGGGGGTTGCGTTGCGTTTGCGTTGTGGGTCGCCCAATAAAACACCGACGGGAAAAATCGCCCTTTTTGCGCCCGATTTTGAGACGGAATCTCTGGCAAACTCCGCTTTTTGGGGGTAGCTCTCGCGAACCTTCCTCCTTTGCCATTCGGGCGCCTCTATGCCATTCGATTTTCTCACCCCGGCCTTCTGTGTCGCTGCCCTCTTCCTCGCAGCCCTTGTCGCCCCGTTCGCCGGGCGAAAGACGGACCGTTTTCCCGCCACGCTCTGGGCGGTGGTGCCGGGGGCGATCTTTTTCTACTTTCTCTCCGGTTCCGGACCGGTCTGGGAGGGCTCGATCTGGCGCGGTTCACTTTCCTGGGCTCCCGAACTCGGGATGGACTGGGATCTCTGGGTCTCGCCGGTGGGCCTGCTCCTCGCCCTGCTCGTCTCGGGGATCGGCACCCTCGTGGTGATCTATGCAGCGGCGTATCTGAAAGGGAGTGACCGGCTCGGGCGCTTCCTCTGCTTCCTCTTCCTCTTCGCCGGGGCGATGCTCGGGATTGCGGTGACGGAGAATGCCCTCGTCCTGTTTGTCTTCTGGGAGCTGACCTCGATCGCGAGCTACCTGCTCATCGGCCATTTCCACGAGAAGGCCGAATCGCGCAAGTCAGCCCTCGACGCGCTCCTCATCACGGCCGGCGGCGGGGTCGCACTGCTCGCGGGCTTTCTCCTCCTCGGCGAGATCACGGGCAGCTACCGCATCGGGGTCTGGGTCGAGGCGGCTGACGCGATCCGGGCGCATCCGCTCTATACGGGGGCTTTCCTCTGCGTCCTCCTCGGTGCGATCACGAAGTCGGCGCAGTTCCCCTTCCACTTCTGGCTCCCCGGGGCGATGGCCGCGCCTGCTCCGGTGAGCGCCTACCTCCATTCCGCGACGATGGTGAAAGTGGGGATCTTTCTCCTCGCGATCCTCCATCCGGTGCTGGGCGGCACGCCGCTCTGGCATTTCACCCTGCTGGGCCTGGGAGCAATCACGATGCTCTGGGGGGCGCTCGTCGCGATGGTGCAGACCGATCTGAAACGGCTCCTCGCTTTTTCCACGGTGAGCGCACTCGGCACCCTGACGATGCTGCTGGGGATGGAGCACACCCTCTCGGTCAAGGTGGCGATGCTCTTCTTCATCGTGCATGCGCTCTACAAGGGGGCTCTTTTCATGGTCGCGGGAGCCCTCGAGAAAGGGACCGGGACCCGCGAGATCACGCAACTGCGGGGCCTGATGCGGAGCTTCCCCCTCCTCGGGCTCTCTGCAGTCGTCGCCGCCTTTTCGATGTCGGGCCTGCCTCCCTTCATCGGCTTCATCGCCAAGGAACTGCTCTACGAGGTGAAGCTCGAGACGCCCGTGGTCGGCATCGGTCTGCTCGTCTGCGGGATCGTCGCAAATGCGGCAAATGTGGTCGTAGCATTGAAGGTCGGCGTGCTCCCCTTCCTCGGCGAGTCCCCGACGACTGAACCGAAAAGCATGAAGCCAACAAAGATCGGATTCTGGATCGGGCCGGTCCTCCTCGGGTTCGGCAGTATCGCCTTCGGCGTTTTCCCCGACGCGATCCTGGGGCGTCCGCTCGAGGCGATGGTGGCACAGATCGCGGCGGAGGAGGTGACGATCGAGCTGAAGCTCTGGCACGGGTTCAACCTCGTCCTGCTGCTGAGCCTGGTCACGGTGGTGTCAGGCGTCGCGCTCTTTCTGATGCGGGAGCGGATCTCGCGATACAGCGACGCTCTCCGCGATCGCTTCGGCTGGAACGGCACGGCGGTCTTCCGCTCGGGCATCGCCGGTTTTCTGTCCATCGCGGGGGCCATCACCCGCACGATCCAGTCGGGGCGGCTCCACACCTACCTCGCAGTGATCTTCTCGGTGGCGGTGGCCGGACTCATCGCGGCCTGGTGGAAGAGCGGCTACGTCCTCAGCCTGCCCATGCGGGGCGAGATCCGCCCGGCTGCCGCGTTGACCACGATCTCCCTCGCCGTGGCCGCCGTGGCACTGGTGCGCTGCCGCGGCCGCATGGCTTCGGTGCTGCTCCTCGGGTGCATCGGCTTCGGGATCGCGGCCTTTTTTGCCCTGCACGGCGCGCCGGACCTCGCGATCACCCAGATCCTCGTCGAGACGCTGACTCTGCTGCTCTTTGCCCTCGCCCTCTACGGGCTGCCGGCGATGCGGGAAGAGCGCCGTGCCGGTGTGCCGCGAGTGCCCGCGGTGCTGCTCTCGGTCGCCGTGGGACTTGCCTTCACTCTGCTGACACTCAAGGCCTTCGATGTCCAGGTGGCAGCGCCCGTTTCAATCGAACTCGCCGCGAAGAGCCTACCCGAGGCCTACGGCCGCAATGTCGTAAACGTCATCCTTGTCGACTTCCGCGCCCTCGACACGCTCGGCGAGATCACGGTTCTGTTGATCGCCGCGCTCGGGGTCTCGGCGATGCTGGGGACGAGGCGTTCGGGCTTTTCGCGGGAGCGCCTCGAGAGTTCGCCGGTGCTCTCGGCCTCGGCCCGCTACACTGCGCCGGCGATGCTGATCTTTTCCCTCTATCTCCTCCTCCGCGGCCACAACGAACCGGGCGGCGGATTCATCGGCGGTCTCGTCGCGGCGATGGCGGCGGTGCTCGTGCATCTCGCCCACCCTGCCGGACGACTGCGCCTTTTCCGCCTCGGGGCGGCCTCCCTGATGGTCGTCGGACTGGCCACGGCGGTGCTCTCGGGGCTGCCGGGCCTGCTTTCGGGGGCCGCATTCCTCACCGCGCAATGGGGCCCCGAGTTCTCCCTGCCCGCCGTCGGCAAGGTCAAGCTCGGCACTCCCCTGCTCTTCGACATCGGCGTCTATCTCGTCGTCGCCGGGGTCGTCCTGATGCTCTACGAGGCGATGGAGGGACGACGTGTCCGTGAAAAAATGGAACCCAAACCCGCCCCGATGCCCTGATGGAAACGCTCGCCGCCCTCCTCGTCGGAACCCTCGCCGCCTGCGGCACCCTGCTGGTGCTGCGTCGCGGGCTCTTCCGCATCCTCCTCGGTCTCGCCCTGCTCGCCCAGGCCGCGAACCTGCTCGTCTTCACCGCCGCCGGACTGGGGCGCGGCGACACCGCGATTATCGCCGGGGGCGCACAGGCGCTCCCCGAAGGCCACCCCGATCCCCTCGCCCAGGCGCTCGTCCTCACGGCGATCGTGATCAGCTTCGGGGTGCTCGCCTTCTGCCTCGTCCTCCTCAGAAAAACCCGCGCCCGCATCGGCGCCACCGGTATCTCCGGCCTCGCGAATACGGAAACATGACTGACGCCGCCCTCATCGCCCTGCCCGCGATCCTGCCGCTCGTGCTCGCCCTCGCGGCGTGGCTCGTCCGCCAAGTCCCGCCGGCGTCACGGGCGACCCTGATCGCCGGCACCGGCCTGCTCCTCGCCGCCGCGATCGGGCTTTTCCTCTCGGTACGGGAGGCGGGGGTTCCGCTGCGGCTCGATTTCGGTTCTTGGCAAAAGCCGCTCGGGATCTCCTTCCAGGCCGATCTGTTCTCCGCCATCCTCGTCGTCGTGAGCGCGGTGGTGGCCTTCGCCGGGGCCATCTTCGCCGTCGGGGAGATCGGACGCCTCGTCTGGGCAAAGGGTTATGCGACCTTTTATTTCCTCCTCCTCGCGGGGATCAACGGGGCCTTTCTCACGAACGATCTTTTCAACCTCTTCGTCTGGTTCGAGGTGATGCTGATGGCCTCTTTCGCAATGCTCGTGCTCGGGCGGCGGCGGCATGTCTTTGAAGGGGCAACGCAATATGTCGTGATCAACATGGTCTCGTCTTTCTTTTTCCTCGCCGGGCTCGGGATCCTCTACGGGAAGACGGGGCACCTCAATCTCGACGAGCTCGCGACCCGCCTCGTTGCGAGCGGGAACGATCCGGTTATCCTGAGTTCCGCTGCACTGCTGCTCCTCGCCTTCGGGATCAAGGCGGGCGTTTTCCCGCTCTACTTCTGGCTGCCCCCGGCCTACCCGAACACCGGCTTCGCGACGGCGGCGGTCTTCGGCGGACTGCTCACCAAGGTGGGAGTCTACGCGCTCTTCCGAGTCTTCGGCGGTGCCTTTGGATTTTTGTCCGAATTCACCTCCGAAATTTTTCTCTACGTCGGCGCGGCGACGATGATCGCGGGGGTCCTCGGGGCCGCGAGCCAGTTCCACGTGCGGCGCATTCTCTCCTTCCACATCATCAGCCAGATCGGTTACATCATCCTGGGGCTGGGGCTTTTCACCGAGGGTGCCATCGCTGCGGCTATATTCTACACCGTGCACCACATCTTCGTGAAGACGAACCTCTTCCTCGCCGCCGGGGCCATCGCCGCGACGGGCCGCAGTGAGGACCTCGCCCGCCTCGGCGGGATCCTCAAGGCTTCACCCCTGCTCGCCTTCCTCTTCCTCATCCCCGCGCTCTCGCTCGGGGGGATCCCGCCACTCTCGGGATTTTTCGCCAAGTTTCTCCTGCTGCGCGAGGCGCTCCGGGCCGAGGCCTGGGTCATCGCCGCGATCGCTCTGCTCGTCGGCATCGCGACCCTCTTCTCCATGGTTAAAATCTGGGGCGAGGCCTTCTGGAAAGACTCGCCCCGTCCCGACGGACCACTGCGGTATCGCCCCGTCCAGCTCGTCCCCATCGCGATGCTCGGACTGATCACGATCCTCATCGGACTCTTCCCCGGTCCGCTCTTCGAACTGGCGAACGAGGCCGCCAGACAGCTCCTCGCCTCGAATCCCGCCTACGTCCCGACCGCCCGATGAATGCCCTCACCCGACTCCTCTGCCTCGTCCGGCTCGCTGCGCGATACACCGCCGACTTCTGGATCTCGAACTTTGTCATCGCGGGCAAAGTGCTCTCGCGGCGACCCGACATCCATCCGGGTATCGTCATGATCCCGACGCGGGTCGAGTCACCTGCCGAGATCCTCGCCATGTCGAACCTCATTTCTTTCACGCCCGGCACGCTCCTCCTCAATGTCGAGGCGGGAAAATATCTCGAGGTCCACGCGCTCGATGATCGCGGGCCGGTCGCTGCCTCCATCACCGAGAACCTCGAGAAGCCGCTCCTGCAGATCACCCGCGGGGAAATCCGCCACGAAGCCAGACACGATGATTGAGATCGCCCACCTCCTCTTCACCCTCTGCCTCTTCGTCGCCATCGTCAGCGCCGGACGGCGTCTCTGGCGGGGTCCGACTCTCGCCGACCGGCTCAACGCCGCCGACGTCGTCGCCCTCTGCGCGATCGGTCTCGCCCTCGGCCACGGCTGGCTCGGTCGGGACGCGCTCTGGCTGGACGTCGCGATGGTAGCCGGCCTCGTCCTCTACGTCGGCACCACCGGTGTTTCCCTCTTCCTCAATCCCGCCCACCTTTCCCGCACGGACCATGATGATTGATCTGCTCAGTGCCCTGCTTTTGCTCGCCGGCGGCTTTTTTGCGCTCGTCGCGGGAGTCGGCGTGCTGCGCCTGCCCGATCTCCTCAGCCGAATGCACGCCTCGACCAAGGCGGCGGGGGCGGCGCTGGCGCTCATCCTTTTGGCCTTTTTCCTGCGGATGCCGGGTTGGGAAGTGGGGTTAAAAGCCCTCATCTCACTCGCGCTCGCCTTCCTCACCCTGCCCGTCGCCGCGCACATGCTCGGGCGGACGATGCGGAAGTGAGGGTAGATGCTGGTCATGAGTCTCCCGCCACCGCCCGGCCCCCTGTTAAGAAAGGGAATTCCTGGCAATCGTTCGCCGCCCGGGAGGACCCCCCTCGCCAGAATTGACGGGGAAGAGTCTTATCGAGGCACGTAAAGATCGGGAGAGCCTTGATTTGGGCGGTAATGAATGTCGACATCGATATGGGGTCTTCGACCGCCTGCCTTCTGGCAAATATCAGCCAGTCCCTGCCATTGAAACCATGTTGCCACATGACCACTCAGAATAGGCACTCCGCCCTTGACATCTATCTTGACATCGACGTGCGGATCGGTCGCCAAGAGGGCCACCAGTTCCCGAATCGACTCCTCAATTTCCGCATCGGGTTGAGAATCCCATTCTCCAAGCACGGTCAGAAAATTCGCCACGTGAACCACTCCCGGCTGCGATCCCGCGATAAATTCAGCCCGAGTTTTTTCGAACTCGGTATCGACCATTCCGTAGAGATGCACGTGTGCGTTTCGAGTCCGGGGGATGATCTCGGAAAAAGTGAGATAACCATCGCGGTCCATTGCCCGGGCGGTCATCTCGGTGAGTTTCACGTCATCCGGCGGATCGTCCGGCCAGACGACCCGAATCCGATTCGTTACGCCCTGAACCCCGATGGTCTGGCGGGCAATCTCGTTGGCCGCTTCCTTTGCCACGACCCGGCCTACCTCTCCCTTGAGAGTGACGCGGGCGCTATTGACCGAGATATCAATCTTCTCGGCGGCTGAGACGAGAAGCGGATGGTTTTTCATCGCAAGCAGGATCGCCGAGCTAATTTTGTCATCCGTCAACGTTTCGAAACGGTGCCGACGTTGCATGCCATCGCCCAACTTCCATTCAACCCGGAGACCACCGTCGGAAACATCGACAATGCCCGAAATGGAGGCCAATTCCGTCGCCCTCGTTTTCTGGGCAAGATTGCCGACCTGGCCTTTCAATTCGGCGGCACCGCCAGTGACGGAAACGTCGATTTTGCTTTCATCGAGAATGGCTGAGTAATCGATCAACGAGCTAATTTCCGCCTGAAGTTCCTCATCCGTCCGAGTTTCACTTGAGACAACATCCAAATCATTCTGCACCGCCCTCACCCCTTCGACCGCAGTGACGGAATATTCCGCCAACTGCTTCTCGGCCAGAGATTCAACAATTCCGGAAAGGGTGACGGTGCCGTCCGTCGCCGTCACTTTTATGGCCCCTGAATCTACCGTACCGTTCGTTTTCAGAGTGTCCACGATGCGCTCCGAAAGCTGATCGTCGGCGATTGGTGGCACATCGATGATGATCTGGTTGATGATGGATTTGACCCCGCGGACTTCGGCCGCGATTCGAACGGCCTGACGGGAGGCAAACAGGTTGTCGATCCGCCCGGTAAGTTTCACGATCCCTTCTTCCACCTCGGCCCGCAGGGCTTGGGAACGCACTTCATCGGAACGGAGAATCCGATTTTCGATCGCCAATGCGATTGACTTGTCGTTCACCAAATCGGCCTCCGCTGCAACCATGGCACTCGGGCCGCATTGAAGTGAAAAGAACAAGATGGCGAGTTTCTGAAAGATGTTGGCCTTCATGCTTTTCATACTCCGCAGGATCGGGGCCAGGAACCGGAGTCGGGGTTCAATCCCCCTACTGACCGGGGATCAATCCCCATTCGAAGACACTGTGAGCTCTCGGCTGACCTTGCAAGCTGCGCTTCAACCCTGACTCTTTCCGTGCGAGTTGCACGTTCATCCGTGATCCCCGGTGGGCAGTCGAAACGCCCTCCGAACCATGGCCTT
>Ga0209491_10001953_pt1 | contig 38349 bp, 43 predicted proteins | sample BON02_FD_187213 | JGI IMG/M metagenome (GOLD analysis project Ga0209491, IMG submission 187213) | Freshwater microbial communities from Lake Bonney liftoff mats and glacier meltwater in Antarctica - BON-02 (SPAdes) (version 2) | ecosystem: Environmental > Aquatic > Freshwater > Ice > Glacier... | reverse complement strand
GAAAGGTCATTATGCCAGAATGATTTAAATAATAATATAAAATATTTTTATTTTATTATAACTTCCTCCCTTACACCGTTGATTGCAGATTTTTACGACCCATCAGAGACTTTTCGAATAGGGTCTGTCTATGTTATCTATCATGCCTTGAGCTAGATGACTGAAAAGAAGCGAAACATAGCAATTATAGGAGGCGGTCCAGCGGGGCTGCGGGCAGCCGAAGTCGCTGCGGTGGCCGGTGCTGCGGTCACCGTTTACGACGCCAAACCTTCGGTCGGGCGGAAATTTCTCGTCGCGGGTAAGAGTGGGCTGAATCTGACCAATAGCGCAGAGTTTGAGGATTTTCTCGCGCAGTATTCCGGAGGTGATTTTCCGTTGGATCGCTGGCGTGGCTACCTGAAGAGCTTTGATAATTATCACATGAGTGATTGGGCGTATGACTTAGGGGTGGAAACATTTGCCTCGTCGACTGGTAAGGTGTTTCCGATGTCGAAGAAGGCCGCGCCGCTGCTTAGGGCATGGGTTATGCGCTTGCGCGAATTAGGCGTCTGTTTCCACATGAAACATCAGTGGGTGGGTTTAGAGAAACTAGATGATTCGATCCGCGTCGATTTTTTACACAATCAACTACCGGTGAGTGAATCGTATGATGCTGTGATCCTAGCCATGGGTGGCGCCTCGTGGCCGCAGACGGGCTCGACTGGTTCTTGGGTTTCGATTCTGGAGGGCCATGGCATTGAAATTGTCCCGCTGCAATCCGCCAACTGCGGATGGGAATGTAAATGGACGCCTGAGACGCTTGAACGGATCGAAGGTAAGCCGCTGCAAAATCTGCATGTCAGCGCCAATGGTATCAAACATACGGGCGAGCTGGTCGTGACGCGTTACGGCTTCGAAGGCACACCGCTCTATTCACTCGGCAGTCAGCTGCGTTCGATGGAACAGCCTGCGATTGAGATCGATTTCAAGCCGACCTTTACCGAAGAAAGACTCGTTGCCAAAATGGAATCCGCACGGCGCGACTTTTATAAAGAGGCGGGTCTGCGTTGGAAATTGAACGAGACCGCGTGCGCGATCATTCGTCAGTATTATGGCGAGTTCGATAATGCCGCAGCCTTGGCCAAAGTCGCAAAGTGCTGCCGTATTCCGTTAACGCAACCACGCCCGATTGCCGAGGCGATCTCGACCGCAGGTGGCGTCGCTTGGAACGAACTCGATGAACACTTAATGCTCAACAAGCTGCCCGGCGTCTATTGCGCAGGCGAAATGATCGACTGGGAAGCCCCCACCGGTGGCTTCTTAATGCAGGGCTGCTTCGTGACAGGTAATGTCGCAGGGCAGGGCGCTGCAGTATCATAGACCCCTCGCCTCGGTAGCGCATTTTAAAGATAGTTGGATATGATCTGTTCCAGTTCTTTGATCTTAACTGGCTTGGCAAGGTAACCGTCCATTCCTGCTTCAAGGCAACGTTCACGGTATCCAGCAAGGGCGTGTGCGGTGAGGGCGATAATCGGAATCTCGGCCGTGTATTTGAACTCAGGATCGGTGCGAATCGTCTGGGTGGCCTTGAACCCGTCCATTTTTGGCATTTGAATATCCACCCCTCCTTGATCGGTGAATTTGATCGCGTTACCGATTAGATTGAAGAGCACTTGGCGGGTACGACCAACATCGCCGATCACTTCAGGAGGAACGTCGGAATCAATCTCAAAACCCAGATGCAGTCCTTTATTCTTCGCCGCCGCGTAGAGGGTGCTCGTCAGTGAATCCAACAGTGACTGGATTGAAAAGGCTCTTTGCGCAACGACTACCTGTCCTGCCTCAATCTTAGAAAAATCGAGGATATCGCCGATGATAGTCATCAGACTATCGGAGGAATTCATAGCCATACCAACGTATTCATTTTGTTCCGCATTTAAATCTGACAATTCAAGCAGTTGCAGGTTGCCTTGTACACCGTTCAAGGGCGTGCGTATTTCGTGGCTCATATTGGCGATAAATTCCGATTTTGCTTTGTTGGCGGATTCGGCAAGTGCTTTTGCTTTTGTAAGCTCAATCTCGTGTTGTTTGCGCTCGGTAATAGCTCGAAAGTAGACCGAAATGGTGTCTTGTGATGGATAGACATGAACCTCGAACCATTCGTTAAGCGGATCGAGAAACTCTTCAAATTTATCCTGCCTCTTATCCAAGAAGGCCTGGTCATAGTGTTCTTTGAATTTATCGCTTCCCGGGGAAGGAAAGACTTCCCAGAGATTCTTCCCCAGCAAGTCGGATACTTTCATTTTAAGAGAATCCAGTCCTGTTTGATTGATGTAAGTGACAATATAGTTCTTGTCCACTTCCATGAATCCGTCTGTCGTGCTTTCCAGCACATTTAACAAGCGCTGGTGTGCGTCCTTGAGTCGCTGCTCAGCTGCTCTGGATTCAGTGATATCCAGAACCGTCCCATGAAGATGGGTGGTCTTCCCCAGTGCGTTTCGCTTGATGCGGCACTTTGCGAAGACAACTTTTTTAGATCCGTCCCGAGGAAGTAATCTTAATACGACCTCATATAGTTTTCCTTCTTCAACCGCTTCCCGCACAGTGCGTGCGAATGTGTCCTGATCATCAGGGTGGTAAAGCTTTAGGTTTCCCTCGTAGTTTGGGGTATCTTTCTTCGGCGTATGGGATACCATTCTGGATACACTCTTTGACAAGCCCTGCAATAACGGGTTGGTCGTCAGGATGGTAAAAATGGACGGCAGAGTCTAAATCAGGGATGGGTTCATCTTCCAAGTCATGGATATGGTGTACCTCGTCGGTCCAGATCAGTTGCTTTGTCTCAATGTCAAGTTCCCAGCCACCTATTTTGGCCATTCTTCCCGTTACCTGTAAGAGAGTTTCACTGGCTTGCAATGCCTTGGTTTTTTTGCTGACTAATTTCTCGAGGTCTTCCTTGTGCGCTTGAAGGGAATTTTCCAGACATAACAGAAGCTTTGTATTAAACATATTTTTTACAGTCAAAGCGAATAATGGGTTGTGCGGGTCAAAATTTAGTGGAAAGTAGATTCTTTAATATTGTTATCCTTGTTTTCTTATGGCTCAAGCAAGCCGCAGACTGGACGCGCCATGGTTTTAGTTTTGCGTCGCCCCTCGTGGGCGTAGTCGCTTGGGGCTGACTTGGCTAATCAACAGAGAGGGACAAAAGCTCGCGCTTCGAAGGAGCGTATTTGAGGTAGGGGGCGGACTGGGTAGCGGCGTTCGTCCCGAACGCCATGCGTCTCTGGCGCAGTATTACAGATTGGTTGTTATCGTTTCCAACCAAATGCAAGTGGGCAGGTTCGCCAATAGAACATCAATTAGCACCTTGTTCTTACAGTTCCCTGTCCGCACCCAAATCACGTTCAAGCTGTATTTGGGTGCGATGGCGTATGCAGCAAAATCATCGTCCTTGTTATCAAGGAGCCTCTCATCAAGCTATTTTCGTATGGAATTGGCACTTGATCGAATTACAGTGGAAGCGGGGAAATGCGGGGGGCGTCCTTGTGTTCGGGGCATGCGCATACGTGTGGTCGATGTTCTGGATCTTCTGGCCAATGGGCTCAGCTTCGAAGAGGTTCTTCAAGAACTTCCGGATTTGGAGTTGGAGGATGTCAAGGCATGCCTTGGCTACGCTCGAAATAGAATGGATCATTTGGTCATTGCCGTATGACGATTTGGGTCGACGCCCATATTTCGCCGAGACTCGCCGCTTGGATTAATGAAAATTTCCCTTACGAGGCGCATTCGCTCAGGGGAATCGGACTTCGCGATGCGAAGGATAGCGATATTTTTGAAGCGGCTCGCTCCGCAAATGCGGTCATCATATCAAAGGATTCCGATTTCCTGGATCTGATCGGAAAATACGGCAGCCCGCCGAAATTGATCCATGCCGACTTAGAAATGTCGTCTGGCAAATTCGCGGCCGGAACCCGATTTTAAATATTTCTCAAAAGCGCGAGCTTTCGCAGGATCTCGGAAACTGACAGCGGTCTGAATCTGCCATGGTTTTAGTTTCGCTGTATGTGGCACACCACCCTCGTTGTGCTTTTTTAGGCGTGCGTTCAAATCGGATGTACAACCTGTCACGCCGTAGCTTGCGGAGGCGGAAGTCTTGAGCACGAATCGGCGGTAGGCCACAGTCCGCCTACGCGCTGCGCGTCTCCGGCGGGACAGCCTCCACTTTCGCTCCGCTCAAGCGAAGGCTGGTGGAGCATAGGAGAGTCGAACTCCTGACCTCTTGCATGCCATGCAAGCGCTCTACCAACTGAGCTAATGCCCCCAAAATAGGAAGACACGGAAAATGGCGGGGCTGATTCGCGCGTCAACAGTTTTTCATTTAAATTTTAATTTGTAGCGATGCCGCGCCAGCGGCGTCTTTCAGTGGGCAGCTGTCGACGTGACTGGCGTCACATCGCTACGGTTTGGGCTCTGTGGTCGGCTGCCGGCAGGTTGTTAGTTGGAAGTTGATAGATCGAGCGCAGCTTGGACTTCGCTCGGAGCCAAATCCATGTGTTTCTGGCAAAAGTCCAGCATATCTTCCTGCAAGGGTGCGGTGAAGCTGACGGTGCCTTCGGGAAACTCGAAGTCGTAGCGATAGCAGTGGAGTGCTTGCCGCTGGATGGGGAGTGCGGCGGCGAGTCGCTCCGTCCAGCCGTTTTCGATGAACTCGATGTAGAGTGTCTCGTCGGGGCCGTAGATCTTATCGCCGACGATGCAGTGCTTCTGCTCTTCAGCATGCACGCGTATCTGGTGCTTGCGACCGGTTTCGGGCTCCACGCGGCAAAGGGTGTATCCGTTTTTTGAAATAAGCGGGATAAAATCCGTCACAGCGTCTTGGGAAGTGCGGTCGTAGCTGACCTCGGATTTGACTATGACGGGGCCACCTCCACTTCTCCGGCGAGCAATGGGCAGATCGACATGGATCGGCTCGCTGAATTCGCCTTCCAGTAGCGCGATGTAAGCCTTTTTCACGATTCGATTCTGGATCGCCATCTGAAACTTGCGCGCCACGGACGGACGTTTGGCAAAAACGATCAGCCCGCTGGTTTCGCGGTCGAGGCGTGCGACCAGGTGCAGCTTTTCGGCTCCTGTGTATTCACGCACCACGCCTACGAGGCTGGACATCGGCCCGTTCTTCGAGGGATGGCAAACGAGCCAACCGGGTTTGTTAATAATTAGCAGGTTGTCGTCTTCCTGCACGATCCAACCGGGAAAGTCGGCGAGATCAACGAGTGGGGCTTCTTCACCGTAGGGATTGTTCATTTTTTATGTTGTTCGAGGCGCATTTTACGGAGGATGATTGCGCCGATTCGGGTGACGGCGACAATCGGCATTTTGCTGCCGAAAAAGGCGATACAGCGGTTTTTCCAGCCGGTGACGACTAAAGACTTCCTTCCGGCAATCGCACGAAGGGTATAATCAGCTACCTCGTCGGCAGTCATATCGAGGCCACCCCCAGCGCCTTTATTCATCGGCGGACTGTGAAAACCGGCTGCTTTGAAGAAATTTGATCGAGTCGGCCCTGGGCAGACCGCTAGCGTGCGAACCTTTGTGCCGCGCAGGTCTTCATTGAGCGCGAGCGACCAGTTGCGGACAAAGGCCTTGCTGGCTCCGTAGGTCGCCAGAAACGGCGTAGGCTGGAAGGCTGCGGTGGAGGCGATATTGACGACCACGCCACCGCGTTCTAGCATGGACGGGAGTAATCGAGCCGTCAAATCAACCACTGCGCGCACGTTTAAGTCGATCATAGACAGTTGTTTGTCGATATTTAGGTCCGGCATCCGGCCATAGTCGCCAAATCCGCTATTATTGACGAGCAGTACCTCACCCGCGGGCGCAGATTCAATGCGCGCCCGCAAGGTCTCAGCGATTTCGGAGAGTGCTGCCGAATCGCTCAAATCGACGGGGTAGTGCTTCCCGTTATTACCCAAAAAAATGTCAGGTTTTGACCGAGAAAGGTTGCACAAACAAGCATCGGGGTTTAACTTCTGAATTGCTTTGATAATTGAGCAGCCAATTCCAGAAGAACCGCCCGTAACAATGATTACGGTGAACCGATTGAAGTATTCAGAATGCTTCATGTGTGTTTTAGGTTTATCGAACTCACTAGTTCGGCAATGTTTATCGAACTCACTAGTTCGGCAATATATATCGAACTCACTAGTTCGGCAATATACTGGGGTTGGCTTTTTTTGTGCTCAATTGGGTCGAAGCGGCGGCGTTAATCGACTCCGTTAAATGGAACCAATAAACAAAAGGAAAAAATATATGAAGCAACATGACGTAATCATCTCAGGTTTGAACATGGAACTAACAGATGCGATCAAAAATATGGTTCACGAAAAATCAGAAAAACTCTTCGAGCACGAAGACCACATCATCCGCATGCGTGTGGAGCTCGAATACGACCCGCACCAATCGACCCACCAGAAAGAATTTATAGCCAAAGGGCAGCTCGAAGTGAGGGGGAACGATCATTTTGCCACTGCGGCCACCGAGGATCTTTACAAATCGATCGATGACATGGTTCAAAAGCTCGACCGTATGCTGCGGCGACGTTCGCGGCTGAAGAAGGTCAAACGTAAGGAGACCCATATTATCGATATACCTGCGGACATCCCCAAGGCGGTTTGATCCTTAGAGTTTTGATTTCAAAAGCCCGATTCTTTGAGGAGTCGGGCTTTTTTGTGGTGTCGCTTCTACGTTTTCGTCTTTGCAGTTGCCGTCTTTTCAGTGTTTCTTCGCCACCATGAATCCCAATATCTACCAAGTTCTTCATATTGTCGGCATCGCTATGGTCTTTCTCGGCTACGGTGCCTTACTGGCTCGTAGCATGGCGGCCCCCGATAACGTATCCGTGCGTAAGCTTGGCTCCATTACCAGTGGCATTGGTCTTTTGCTGATTCTCGTCGCGGGTTTTGCTCTGGTCTCGAAGTATGAGCACATCAATTTCACAGATACTTGGTTGATCGTAAAAATGCTCGTCTGGCTGGCATTCGGGGGGCTGATTGTATTGATCAATCGTAAGCCACAATTCGCTGTAATGATCTGGTGCTTGCTCATTGCGCTGGGTGCCATTGCCGCGAGTATGGTCTATATAGTCCGCTTCTAAGCGGGATTGGCAATAAAAGTGATTTTTTTGAAACTTCTGCTTGATCTAGCGCACGAGCTTTGTCTTTATCCCGCACTTCTCAAATGCACCCGTAGCTCAATTGGATAGAGCGCCTGACTACGAATCAGGAGGTTGGGGGTTCAAGTCCCTCCGGGTGTACCATTCTTTTTCGCTTACGCGTAAACAATGCGCGCACACTGGTCGCAGAAGTGAGGCTCGCCAGAGACGAGTGCGCCGCTGGCCACTTCGTTGGAGACGCGTAGGTGGCAAGCGCCGCACTTGTGTGCTTCGATCAGCGCGACGTAAGGGGGGCGCTTGGAAAGTGTCTTCACTCGGTCATAATGTCCGAGGTAATTCTCGTCGGCCTCTATTCGTGCGGCTTCGACGGCTGCCATGGCTTCGTCCACTGAGGCCTTGAGATTGCTTTCCCGCTTACTGAGCAGGACGATCAGCTTTTTTTGTTCAACGATGCGCTCTTCGATTTTTGCCTTTTCAATTTCAAAGGCTTCGCGGGTCTCGTCGATCTTCAGCATCAGCTCGATCTCGCGCTCTTCGAGGTCGGAGATTTCTTGCACACTCTGGTCGATCTGGTGGGTGAGGGCGCGATACTCATCGTTCTTTTTGACTTCGAGCTGCTGGATGCGGAAGCGCGAAACCGCAGCCTCCTTGGTTTTGACCTCGGTGTCGAGCTCGTGGCGCTGGACTTCCTTTTCTTTTAGAGCGTGGCTAGCCGCTTCAATGTTGGCCGCTTCAGTGCTGATATGCGACTCCAGCGCGCTGCGCTCGTGCGGGATTCGGGCGAGCTCTTGCTCGATCTTTTGGAGCGCGACGTCGCGGTCTTGAACAATTAGGAGTTTTTCGATTTGCGGGTCTGACATAAGTGAGGTATCTCTCCTTGACTCAAAACAGGCTCACTACCAGAGCAACACAAAAGCGACTATGAGCGACACTTCTCTTCAAGACCAGATCGACGATGCCACCCTCGACTTCACCCTCGGTGATAGTGAGGCGGCGATTGCTAAACTTTCTACGCTCTCAGCGTCGCATCCAGAGGCCTTTGGCATCTGGCATGCCTTGACCGAAATCTACTTTGCGGAGGGTGATTACGACAGCGCACTGCAAGCCGGGGAGCGCGCCCACGCCCTGTGCCCGGACGACATCCACATTAATACCAGCTTGTCCCGCATCTGGGTTGCGCGGGGCGATAAGGACAAAGCGGAGCATTTCGGTGCGCAGGCACGCATGCTGGGATGGAAAGATGAACTGAAATCGCCCCCGCAGCAGGATGACATTTAGCGGCATTGACAGCCCCGAATCTTACCACCTAAATCCTAATACACATGGAAGACGTTACTTATACGCTGGAATTTGAAAAGCCGCTACGCGAGCTGGAAAAGCAACTGATCACACTGTACCAGGTCTCTCAGGAGTCGAAGGTCGATGTGTCGAGTGAGATTGAGGCGATTGAGGCCAAGATCGAGAATACCAAGAAGGACATTTATTCTAACTTAACTGCTTGGCAACGGGTACAACTCTCGCGCCATCCGAAGCGTCCTTACTCGCTCGATTATATCGAGCTTATCTTTACCGGTTTCGAAGAGCTGCACGGCGATCGTCGCTTCCGTGAGGACGCCGCCATCGTAGGTGGCCCTGCTTTCCTTGATTCTGAGCCAGTTATGGTGCTTGGTCAGCAAAAAGGTCGTAATACACGCGATAATCTGAAGCGCAACTTCGGTTGCCCGCATCCTGAAGGCTATCGTAAAGCGATGCGCCTGATGGAAATGGCGGAAAAATTCGGCATGCCGGTCATTACTTTCGTGGATACGCCCGGAGCCTATCCTGGTATTGGCGCGGAAGAGCGCCACGTAGCCGAGGCCATTGCAGTCAATATCCGTGATATGAGTGTGCTTAAAGTGCCCATCGTCACAGTCGTGATCGGCGAAGGGGGCAGTGGCGGCGCCCTCGGCATAGCCGTGGCCGATGAAGTCATGATTCTTGAAAACGGCTACTATTCCGTGATTTCGCCGGAAGGTTGCGCTGCGATTCTATGGAAAGACCGCGCAGCGGCGCCACAGGCGGCCGACGCACTCAAGTTTAGCCCCAAATATCTCCAAAAGTTCGGAGTGGTCGATCGTGTGATCACCGAGCCGATGGGCGGAGCACATCGCGATTACGATCTCGCCGCCAAAACTCTTAAGGAGGCAATCGTAGACTCTCTAGGTAAGCTCAAGAAGAAGAGCACCAAGAAGCTGCTCGATGATCGCTATAAAAAGTTCCGCAACCTCGGAGTGTATGCCGATACTGCTGCGACCGACACCGCAGGTAATTAGCCAGTCCTTATTGCTTGGGCTTAAACATTGCGGCATCGAGAATCGACCAAAGGTGGATGATCCAGCCTAGCATGATCATCCAGAGTAGGCCGGCTAAGACGAAGTGGATAATCGCCTTTAATAATCGACCTTGCAGTAATTGCCCGAGACCGGGGATGAAAAAACTACACAGTGCGGCGATGACGTTTCCTGCGGATCCTTGTTCTGGCATAGTCGATACTTTCTTTGCTGATTATATTCTTAGAGTGATTGGTAGTCTCAGCCAAAGTAATAGGATTTTCAACTTCCCGGCCTTTCTTTTTACTCGGCTAAAAAGGTGCGAGGTCTAGCGCCTGCCAGCTCTCGCTTTCAAGATCACATCGACCTTATTGAGCTCTGCTGAAACGTCGTGCCAGAGTTTTTCTTTGCCCTCCGACGGCCCCGACGGCACCACGCTATCTTCCACGTGTGCGCCTTGAGCCTTGAGGTAGCGTTCCTTGAATTCAAAATACGTCCATAGCCCCTCGAAGCCCATTCGTTCGATCAAATCATTCAATAAGCTGCGCCGTATCTTGAGATCCTGCATTCGCAGAATTTTATAGTATTCATCCTCAAAGACGCGATACGCCGCCGCTGCCTTCGCCGCCTCGGCTGCTTCCTGTGCACGGGCTTGCTGTAGCATTGATTCGAGCGACCGGTTGCCCGCCGCTCGGTGCGCGCGCAGGAGTGCTAGATCGCTCTCAGCGCTCTGGCCGAAGCGAACCCGGTAGATCACAGGAATTGTGGAGCCCAAATAATAGCGCATAAAGAACAGTCCGCGATCGCCCGGTTTCAGTTTGCCCAGTAATTCGTCGGGTGCCTCCGGCTTGGCCAGAAAGACATCGCCCGCTTCGTTCATCACATAGGTCCACACGCGCAAGTCCGGATCTGGCAGGTAGGCGGCAAAGGTCGTCGGCATGGCTTCCTTGAATTGCTCGACTACGGTGAAGCTCAGTTCCTTCGCCTTCGGCCAAACGAGAGCTTCCATCGGTAACTCGCTTTCGTCGATATCGCGCACCCGCACGCCCATTACACCGGTCTTAAAATTAGGCTCTGGAATGATCTTGGCGACTTCGCCATAAAATACATGCGTCGATGCGTTATAGGCCTTTGCTAGATCCCAATCATCGTCTTCGGCGGCCATTGCTGCGGTATTTAGGCAGTTTAAGCAGACGATGTAGAGGGTAAGGAGTCGTTTCATGCTTAGATAGCTAATCAGCTGTTACTTCATGGCTAGATTAAAAAAATCCGGAGCTTGCCGTGATTTTGCGCAACTTACATTCTTGAACTATGCAGTTCAAAGAAGAAAGACGTTTTCAAGACACCATCGCGGCCTTTGATGCGCTCAATGCGCTGGATCCGAATACAGTCGAGGTCGATGGCCAGCCTATGCCCAAAGAGTTGCACGACGCTTTAGCCATGACTCGCTGGGTGGAAGCGCTCTATCCCGATGCCAGTGAAGCCGTCCACTTGGCCGCGCGTTGCCAGCATTTATGCCGTTGGGAAGTGCCGCGCAATAGCTACCCAGAGGGTAGGGCGGGCTACCTTAAGTGGCGTGCCGACTTAAAGAAGCGCCATTCTGAGAAGAGCGCTGAAGTGCTGCGGGCGCAAGGCTATGATGCCAGCTTGGTCGACTCCGTATCTGCGATTAACCTGAAGCAAGACCTCAAGTTGAACCCCGACGTTCAACAGATCGAAGACGCGCTTTGTCTGGTGTTTTTAGAAAACCAGTTCGAGGGCTACCTTGATCAGTGGGATGGAGAGAAAATTATCCGCATCCTGCAAAAGACTTGGAGCAAAATGAGTGAACGTGGCCATGAAGCTGCGCTCACCTTGGAGATGTCTGCCCGTGCCCGCGCGTTGGTAGAGCGCGCGTTAGCGTAAGACCCTGACTACTGAGAAGTCTTTAGCTCTGTCACTTGCACTCGCGTCTCGCTGGGGGCATCGGGAATGAAAAAGACGGAAAGGGAGCCGTAAATGATCCGTATGATGAGCTGACCTTGTCCTTCTGACTCGAACGTGCCATCGCTGTCAACTATGGCTGAACCGACGGAATATTTATAAACATCGCGGGTCAACTGATCGCCAATCATGCCCACGAAGGCCTCCCAGGTGTTCGCCTGCCACAGTGCCCCTTTTTTGGCAAGCCGGCCTCTCGCATCTATTTGAGCATTTGCCAGTTTCAAATACTGCTTTAATTGGTCATTCACTGCTTTTAACCACCGGAGAGTGATTTCTGCTTGTTTAGCTGCGTAGGCATCATCTGAATTAATCTCCACCGCCAAGCGTTCGCTGTCTACTCTGATGGAATCATTAATGAACGGTAAGGCACGTTCCATATTTTCAAGAGTGATTGCTTTGAAGAGTTTTTTATACTTTTCGTAGATTATATGATCACTGGGAATCTTTCGTGTGCGGTCGTCGTCCACGCCTGCTTCATTGAGCTTTGTGTCCACCGTGATTTGATCTACAAACTGTGCTTTTAGTTTCTCCATGGCCGCAAGCAGCATAGTCGTGTCTTCAAATGAGATGTCTGATCCGTAAACGCTGGCAAGCCTCTGCTCTGGGTTGATCCCCGTTAACTTATATTTGAAGAGTTGACGTTGGCGATTCAAGCGCTCTTGAGTCTCAGGGTCTAATTTTGAAACAATGATTACTTCGATTAGAGTGACATCTTCTTTCGGAACTCCATCAAGAAGCAGCACACCAGAAGTCTTCGCCACAGAGCTCGCAGGCTCCTTTTTTACTGGGGATTCGTCTGTTGCTTCGTCTGGTGCTGACTTCGGCTCTGAGCAGGCGGGCATGAACAAGCATGCAGCACTGATGGATACCATACATAAAATCTGTTTTGCATTCATCCGATAGATGTAAGATTTATAAGGGAGACGACTGATAGGACTCAAACGCTGTGGATTGCGTTGCCGTCCACGGCGAGACCCGCTTCTTTCATCGCCTCACTCAGTGTTGGGTGGGCGTGGATGGTGCGACCGAGGTCTTCTGCGCTGCCGCCGTATTCCATGTGGGTGACGGCAGAGGCGATTAACTCAGAAGCCCCTTTGCCGATGACTTGTACGCCGAGTATGCGATCCGTTTTCTTGCAGGCGGTCACCTTGACGAAGCCGTCGGTAGCATCGGTGGCGATGGCGCGGCCATTACCCGCGAAATTGAATTTGCCGGATTTGAACTCGATGCCGGCTTCTTTCGCGGCGGCCTCAGTCATCCCGACGCTGGCGATTTCCGGATCGGTGTAGATCACATTGGGGATGACCTCGTAGTTCACATGTCCAGCCTGTCCGGCAATACGTTCGACACAAGCGACGCCTTCTTCCTCCGCCTTGTGCGCAAGCATGGGGCCGGGAATCACGTCGCCGATTGCGTAGATGCCATCAGCTGATGTTTTGTAATGCTTATCGACGGGGATGCGCCCTTTGTCATCGGTTTCGATGCCGACAGTCTCTAGACCCAGTCGATCCGTGTAGGGCTTGCGTCCGACCGCGACCAGCACCTTATCGGCTTCAAATTCGATTGCTTTACCGTCTTTCTCGGCGGTGAGGATGGCTTTGCCTTTGCTTTTCTTAAGCCCGGTAACCTTGGTCTTAAGGTGGAAGTTGAGGCCTTGCTTCTTAAAGAGCCGCTCCGCCATTTTGGAAACATCTTTGTCAAAGGTTGGGGCGATGGTAGGGAGGAACTCAATGACATCAACTTGGGAGCCGAGGCGAGCCCAGACCGAGCCGAGTTCGAGGCCGATGGCACCCGCGCCGACTACGGCCAGCTTTTCGGGAACCTTCTCGAAGGCAATCGCCTGATCGCTGCTGACCACGGTCTCGCCGTCAAATTTCAAGAAGGGCAGTTCGATGCTGGCAGAGCCGGTTGCGAGGATGATGTGCTTACCGGTGAGCACGGTCTCGTCGTTCTTTTCTTTGATTCTAACCTTGCTATCGCCAGCCAGCATGCCGAGGCCGCTGAAGACTTTGATCTTATTGGCCTTCATCAAATGCTGCACACCGCCGCGCAGTTGATCGACGGTCTTGTCCTTCTTGGCCATGAGCTTCTCGATGCTGATCGAGAGATTAGTCAGATCAATGCCGTGGGCTTCCGCGCCATGTCCCGCGAAGTGATACATCTCGGTGGAGTGAAGCAGTGCCTTGCTCGGGATGCAGCCCACGTTGAGGCAAGTGCCGCCGAGGTTCTTATCCTTTTCAATAATCGCTGTCTTGAGGCCGAGTTGTGCGCCGCGGATCGCCGCGACGTAGCCACCGGGGCCTGAGCCAATGATAATAAGGTCGAATGAGTTTTCCATTTTTAAAGTTGTTAAGTTTTCGGTTGATTGGTTTTCAGTTTCTAGCTTTCCGTGATTGAACCGATAACGGAAGAACTGAAAACGGGAGAACTGCTCGTTTGTTTTGCGGAATTCTTATATTCCGAAAAGCAAACGAGCCGGATCTTCGATGGCTTCTTTGACTTTGACGAGGAAGGTGACGGCTTCTTTGCCGTCGATCAGGCGGTGGTCGTAGCTGAGGGCGAGATACATTATCGGGCGAATGACGATTTCGCCGTTAATAACGACGGCGCGCTCGGTGATGTTGTGCAGGCCGAGGATGGCGGGTTGTGGGTGGTTGACGATGGGGGTGCTCAGCATGGAGCCGTAGATGCCGCCGTTGGAGATGGTGAAGACACCACCTTCGAGATCGCTCATTTGGATCTTACCGTCGCGAGCAGCCTTGGCGTAGTTGAGGATGTCACCTTCGATTTCGGCAAAGCCCTTCTGGTCGCAGTCGCGGAGAACCGGCACCATCAGTCCCTTATCCGTGCCCACAGCGACGCCGATGTCGTAGTAGTGCTGTGTCACTACCTCGTTGCCTTCGATGCGCGCATTGACTTGCGGCACCGCTTGCAGTGCGTGGGTGACCGCCTTGGTGAAGAACGACATAAAGCCGAGCTTGAGGCCGTGGCGTTCAACAAATTTTTCCTGGTGCTGTTTGCGGAGCTTCATCACCGCGCTCATATCGACTTCATTGAAAGTCGTCAGCATGGCCGCCTCCTGAGTCGCTGCGACCAATCGCTCGGCGATCTTGCGACGCAGTGGCGACATTTTCTTTCGAGTTTCAGACCGAGCTTCGGGCCGACCTCCGCTCGGAGTCGAAAGTGGCCGAGCTTCGCTCGGGGTGGAAGGTGACCGAGCTTCGCTCGGGGTGGAAGGTGAAGGTGAAGGTGAAGGTGTTTTTTGGGCGGCTTCGAGGATGTCGCTCTTGGTCACACGGCCATCTTTGCCGCTACCGAAAATCTTTGCTGTATCGACACCAGTTTCCTCCGCCGCCTTGCGAGCGGCGGGAGATAGTGACCGAGCTTCGCTCGGAGTCGAAAGTGAAGGTGAAGGTGAAAGTGGCTTTGATTCTGATTGTGTGGTAGAAGCACTCTCACTCTCACTTTCACTCTTCGACGAAGTCGAAGCCTCACTCTTCGGCGCAGCCGAAGCTTCATCGATAGTGGCGACGACTTGGCCGATCTCGACTTCTTCGTCGGCGGTGACTTGGATCGAGATGATCCCGGCGACTTCGGCGCTGGCCTCGGAGGTGATTTTGTCGGTTTCCAGTTCGTAGAGCGCCTGGTCTTTTTCGACGTAGTCGCCGTCTTTGACGTGCCAGGCGGCCAAGATGCCGGAGCTGATGGATTCGCCCATTGCGGGAATTTTTACTTCAGTTGCCATAGTGGAGAATTAGGAATTAGGAATTAGGAATTAGGAATTAGGAATTAGGAATTAGGAATTAGGAATTAAGAATTAGGAGGGAGGTCGGCGACTCGACTGAGCTCGCTGAAGTCCGGAGAGCGGCGAAGCAATTAAGAATGAGAATTGAGGCAGGCCGCTTAGAGTGAGAAGGCGGTTTCGATGAGGCGCTTTTGTTCGTGACGGTGGACGGCGAGGGAACCGACCGCAGGGCTGGCGGATTCTTTACGACCAGCGTAGGCGGGCAGTTTGCCTATGGTTTCCATCAGGCGGTGCGCAATGAAGCTCCAGCCGCCCATGTTCTTGGGTTCTTCCTGACTCCAGACGATACTTTTCGCTTTCGGGTAGTTGGCCACGATGCGTTCGAGTAGATCTGTGTTGAGTGGGTAGAACTGTTCGATTCGGATGATAGCGGTGTCCTTGATCACGTTCTCTTCGCGGTAGGCACTAAGATCGTAGTAAAGCTTGCCCGAACAGAAGATGATGCGCTTAGCGGTCTTTTTACTGACCGACTCGTCATCGAGGATCGACCAGAATTCGTTGTCGGTAAAGTTCTCGACCTTTGAAACGCAGTCCTTGTGCCGGAGGAGACTCTTGGGCGACATGATGATGAGCGGCTTCTTGAACTCGCGCTTCATCTGACGACGTAGGAGGTGGAAGTACTGTGCCGGGGTGGTGACGTTGCAGACTTGTATATTGTTTTCCGCGCAGGCTTGCAGGAAGCGTTCGAGACGGGCGGAGGAGTGCTCGGGACCCTGGCCTTCGTAGCCGTGAGGGAGCAGCATGACGAGTCCACTGAGACGTCCCCATTTGGATTCACTGCAGGTGATGAATTGGTCGATAATGACTTGGGCACCATTGACGAAGTCGCCGAACTGCGCTTCCCAGATGCAGAGCATCTGCGGGTAGTCGAGTGAGTAGCCGTAGTCGAAACCGAGCACGGCAGCCTCGGAGAGGAGCGAGTTGTGCACGCAGAATTGTGCTTGCCCCTCCTGCAAGTCGAGGAGGGGGACATATTTTTCGCGAGTCTCATTATCATAGAGCACGGAGTGTCGGTGACTGAAGGTGCCACGTTCACAATCCTGCCCGCTGAGGCGCACTGGTGTGCCTTCAACGAGTAGGCTACCGAAGGCAAGTGCTTCGCCCATGCCCCAGTCGATGCCGGTGTTTTCTTTGAAGGCCTTGAGCTTAGTGTCGAGCTGACGGACGATTTTCTTGTTAGCGTGGAAACCCTCAGGGATGTGTGTGAGTTGTTCGGCGATTAGTTCCAACTCTTCCTTATTCACACGGGTGTCGAATCCTTTGAAGTTGTAGGGCGGCTGCTTCGTCGCGGTGGATTCGGAGAAGGGGTCGGTCTGCTTGTTTTCCTGCTCCTTGACCGTTTCAAAGGCGGTTTCCAAGCGCTTGAGGTAGTCGGCCTCGATCTGATCGACCTCTTTTTGGGTAAACTCGCCGCTGGCGACCAAACGCTCCGCGAGTGCGCGACCGATTCGGGGCATCTCAGAGATCGTTTTATAGAGCACTGGTTGGGTGAACGCGGGCTCGTCGGCCTCGTTATGGCCGTGCTTGCGCCAGCAATACATGTCGATGACCACATCGCAACCGAAGGTCTGTCGGTAGTCAAATGCCGCCTCGACTGCTGCGATCACTGCGAGCGGGTCGTTGCCGTTGACGTGGAAAATCGGTGCGTCCACGATCTTGGCCACATCCGTGCAGTAGCGGCTGGAGCGTGCCTCGGACGGATCGGTGGTGAAGCCGATCTGATTGTTAATCACTAAGTGGATGGTGCCGCCTGTGCGGTAGCCCTTTAGCTGTGAGAAATTGAACACTTCTGCCACGATACCTTGACCTGCGATCGCGGCGTCGCCGTGGATAAGCACGGGGAGCACGCGTTTGCGCTCTAGGTCTCCGCGGATACGCTGTCGGGCGCGCGCCTTGCCCTCCACTACGGGATTGACCGCTTCGAGGTGACTCGGATTGGCAGCGAGACGGATGTCGACTTGGTGGCCGTCGGTTGTTTTGCGCTTAGTCTCGAAGCCGAGGTGATATTTTACGTCGCCGTCCCCATAGATAGTGTCGGGCACGTAGTTCTCGGAGAATTCGCGAAAAATATAATCGAAAGACTTGCCTAGGAAGTTGGCCAGAACATTGAGGCGACCGCGGTGCGCCATGCCCATGACAATCTCATCGACGCCGTTTTTTTTGCAACGCTCCAGCACGCTCTCCAAGCAGGCGATCAAGGTCTCGCCACCTTCGAGCGAAAAACGCTTTTGCCCGAGGAAGCGGTTTTGGAGAAAGTTTTCAAAGTCCTCCGCATTCATGATCGTGCTGAGGATGCGGTGTTTCTCTTCTTTCGTGAAGCGAGGGATAAAGCACTCTGGCTCGATCCGAGCCTGAATCCAGCGGCGCTTCGGTGTTTCCTGAATGTGGATATACTCCGCACCGATGGTGTGGCAGTAGGTCTTTTCCAGCCGCTCGATCAGCTCGCGCAGCGTCATCTCATCGCCTCCAAGATAGTTCCCCGTGTGAAAGACGCGATCCAAGTCCGACTTTTCAAAGCCGAGGCGTTTCAGCGTCAAACGCGGATTAATCGGCCTTTCCTTCGTCAAAGGGTTAAAGACCGCGATGGTATGGCCGATTGAGCGATAGGCGTAGATTAGACCAATGGCGCGCGCCTGTTTGGTCGCATCGCTCTCCGCGCGGGTGGGGCTGACATCGGCGATGTCGCTCTGAATCGACAGATCTTCACTGGCGAGCTCGAAACCTTGAAAGAAGGCACGCCACTCGGCATCGAGCGTGTTGGGGCTCGTGCGCCAGATGTCGTATTTTTCGTCGATTAAATCGGCGTTCCAGCGGTTCGCGATAGTTGAGTGCTTCATGGCAGGGAAGGGTGTGTAGTGAACCCTTTCACGATTAGGTCACACTTATTAGCAATACAAATCTTAAAGTGAATGTCCGCTTGTTATTCAAATGACTAATATCAGGATTGCAATTTATATGCTACCTGAATAGCTTTTACCTTGAAGTGAAGGCTTTTTAGTCAGCAAAAGTGTATGCTTTTTCGACGGCTTGTTCAGTAATGGCGAGGCGATCCTTAACAATCGGGAGGGTAAAGAGCACGGTTGGTTTTTCGCGGTCTCGACCCGTGTAGGTGATATGTCCGAGCCAGGGGTTCTTTTTTTCGGTAAATGTATAGCCTTTAACTTCCAGATCTTTGCCTAGAGCATTCATTTTGCTGCGACTCATGCCACTTCCGGCAAAGTCGATGACTACATGGCCATATTCCCCTTTGTCTTCATGGAGGAGGCAATGCACCTCAGGGGTGTGCTTTTGAATGCTGACCAATAGCTTAGATATCTTTTCAAGGCGGTGGCGGAGGCTGCGAGGTTTCATGTTAGATCACTATGTGACGCTTTTATCTTTAATCAAGATTCGCATTGATAACATTGATCTCCCATCAACCGCGCAAAATTCCCGCCCAACAACTTTGTCAGCTCTTCTTCACTCAAGCCGGACTCCGTTCGAATACTGGCGAGATAGCTTTCCATCTCCGGCGTTTTGTGTATGCGGGGGTAGATGCGTAGCGGATAGTCAGAGCCGAAGAGCAGTTTATCTACACCGACCAGATCGACCATCTGTTTGAAGATCGGCATATCGTAGAGTAGGGGGCTGGCAGCGCAATCGTAGTAAACATTGCTTAGCACCTTTCGCAGCTTAGGATTCTGCTCGAAGAAGGCCAAGCCGCCGCCCCAGTGCGCGAGGGTGATTTTTAAATCAGGAGCCGCTTTAGCCATTCGCACGAATTCTTGCAGCGGCGTGGGCACCGATCCCGGATGATCATGCCCTGCCGCCTCCGTCGCATGGCAATTGATTGGCCAGTTATTGGCCACGCACCACTGCGCCATCGCCTGCCAGTGGGGACTCGATGCATCAAAGTTCTGCACGCCCATATGCAGCTCGCCCACACCGCGAAAGCCCAAAGCTTGGGCTGCTTCCAATTGATCGACGACGTTAGCATTTGGATAAATCGCGGCAAAGCCGAGCAAACGATCAGGTGCGGCCTGCATCCATTCCGCCATCATCGCGTTGTGCCAGCGGCAGGTCGATTCGTGCTCCCAATACCAACCAAGCAGCACCGCCTGATCCACCCCCGCCGCATTCATCGCAGCCAGCATCGTCTTCGGATCGCTCCAGCCCTGAATGCTCCGCCTATCCCTCGGCACGACAAGATCCGCCCAGTGCGCTTCTGCGCGCGCCAAAGCCCAGCCACGCGGATCGGCGACGACCTCGGCAGGGTAAGCGTGTGTATGGCAATCGATGATCATGTTAAATGGTTTTTCAGAATAATTATGGAGCAGAATGAATTTTGATAAAACGGGTTTTGATTCAACGCACCATTATTAGAAATGTGTATCTTTGCGACCGCGAGAAGTCTAAGGAGAAAATAATTCTCCGAGAGCCTTGAGGATATGGGCTTGGGTTTTAGGACTCAGACTGCCCAATCTTTTGATAAGTCTAATTTTATCGATAGTTCGGATCTGATCCAGAACCACTTGTCCCTGAATACCTTGGAAAATGCACTTGATCCGCGTTGGATAGCTTCGACCTTTGGATGTCATGGGCGCGACAATGACCGTAGAGATGTTGTCGTTCATTTCATTAGGTGAAACAACAACGCAAGGTCTGGTTTTCTTGATTTCATGACCCTTCGTTGGATCCAGCGAAATCAAGAACACATCAAATCTTTTTACTTCCATTCCCATTCACTGTCATCCCAAGAGGAGTCAATTTTATCAATCAGTGCATCATCTCCATGTTGGCTCATGGCTTTAAAGGCTTCGTCCCATCCTTCTCGGGCTTGATGAGCCGAACGGATGACGAGTTGGTTGTCGTGAACTTGCAACTCAACTTCCTTCTCAAATCCGCATTGAGTGAAAATTGGCTTCGGAATCCTGATTCCTCTAGAATTCCCTATTTTAACGATAGCTGCCTTCATGGGGATACAAAGTAATTACAATAGGGTTAAATTCAAGGATTTAATTTTCGATTTTTTGTTCGCGACTCGCCTCAGTCTTTCCGCAATATCAGCGCCTTGAGTGATTCTACACAGTCTAAACCCAACCTCTACCTCGTCGGCTTCATGGGCGTGGGTAAATCGGCCATCGGCCGACGGGTTGCGCGTGAAATCGGACTACGCTTTATCGACTCTGACCATCAGATCGAGAAAGCGCAGAAAAAAAAGATCCCCGAGATTTTCGCGAGTGAAGGGGAACCCTATTTTCGGCAGTTAGAACGTCAATTCATCGAGAGCGGCCACCCTGAAACGGGCTGTGTGGTTTCCTGCGGTGGCGGCCTCGTGGTGCAATCTGGGATGAAAGAACTGCTCAAAGCGAAGGGCGTGGTCATTTGTCTCTTCGCTTCCGCCGAGAGCATCATCGAACGCACCAGCCGTAATAAAAATCGCCCCTTACTCAACGTGGCCGATCCGGCCGGCAAAGTGCGCGCACTGCTCGAAGAGCGCGAGCCCATTTATATGGACTCTGGTGCCTGTATTACAACTGAAGGCAGAACTATCCCCGAAGTCGTCCGCCACTTGATCCGGACGTATAAGAGCAACGCGCGAAACTTCCGGAAGTAGGCTCTGTTAATTCCGCAAAATAATTTGAGGGCAGAATGATTTCTGAGAAGAGGGGCCCAACTTCATCTTGAATGCTTCATCACCGGGGCAATTACAGGCGAGATTTCACTGCCATGCCTCAGTGGGGAAGGGGCAAATCATTCTGTCCCAAATCATTCTGCAAAAAAATAACAGAGCAAAAGCCGCATACCCAAGTCATGGCTCAAACTCCTTACTCACTCATTGCCCAAGCGGATTCGATTTTTTCGAGTAAATCTTCCGGCGGGCGTTGTGCCTTGCCGCTGCGATCCATGAAGCCGTGACTGGATTGCCCCGTTGCGAGTAGCTCTTCGCCGCGGCGAACCTCATAATCGAAGTGCATGCGTGCACGCGGCTTCTTTTTCATGAAGAGGTGAATCTCCAAATGATCATCGAAGCGGGCAGGGCTTTTATACTCGGCGCTCACTGTGAGCACGGGGAGGAAGAGGCCGCGCGCTTCGATTTCGCGATAAGGAATCCCTATCTGGTCGAGCATGTGGATACGTGCCGTTTCAAACCAGATTAGATAGTTGCTGTGGTAAACGACATCCATGCGGTCGGTTTCGGCATAGCGCACGCGGATTTTTGAAATACTGTGGATCATTGAGAATTAGGAATTAGGAATTAGGAATTAGGAATGTCGATGGACTGGCTGAGGTTGATTAAAGATTCGTAGGCGGCATCGGCGCCAGCCTCAAGCAGTTCTTCGACGCTGTGGGCTCCCGTTGCGACGCAGTAACAGGTGAGCCCTGCGTTTTGCGCGACGGCGATATCGGTGGGCGAGTCGCCGATGATGACGGCACCCTCGGCGGCGACCTCAATCTGCTCGAGCACGTGCTGGGTCAGTTCAGCTTGTGGCTTGTGCCATTCGGTATCTGAATTGCCGATACAGGTGGGGATGTATTTGGCAAAGCCCGCATAGCGGCTGACTTGTCGGGCGGTGTTGCCGTGCTTATTGGTGAAGAGCACCTGCGGGATACGGGCTTTATAGGCGCGCTCGATCAGTTCTACTCCGCCAGGGAGCACGATGAGGCCATCAAACATGATCTCTGGGAAACGCGCACGAAATGCTTTGCAGGCTTCGTCCATGCGGTCGGCTGTCACGAAAAGTCCCATCGTCGAAGCCATGACGCCACCCAGACTGCGGCGGATCGCGTCGTCGTCCGGCTGCGCGTAGCCCAACTCAGTGATGACCTCTCGGTAGCAACGAATAATCGCTGCGGTCTGGTCGATCAGTGTGCCGTCCATATCCCAGAGGATAGCGGACGGGCAGGGGAGTTTACTGGAGGCGGTTGCTATCATCTCGTGGGCTATTTTTTTCTATTTGGGGTAATGTTTAGAGGGTAGTGCTGAGTGGCCTCACTCAGCATAATTGCAAAGGGTGGCCTAGCGTGGATGCGGTGTGAGGCCACACCGCGCTACCACGGTTTGTCACCGTATGTGTTTATGCTTCTACCGTGACCTCCGGCTCCAGCCCAAACAACTTTTCGCCGAGTTCGTAGAGGTCTTTATAAATATAGTCCGACACGATGTATTCAGAGAGTTCGTCCGCATCGTGACTCCCCGTGGCGACGAGGTGGCAGGTAATGCAACCAGCCTCCGCTGCGGCCAGATCGTAGGGAGAATCGCCGATCATGAGTGCTTCGTCGGAGGCGCAGTCCATTTGCTCCAGTGCGTAGGCGGTAAAAAGCGGATCTGGCTTACGGTAGGGGCACTCGGGCTCGCCGGTGCCAATGATGACGTCGAGCCACTGGTCGAGCCCCAGATGCGCCAACACCGAGCGCGTATGGCCGGCGTATTTATTGGTGAAGACCCCGAGCTTATCGCCGCGTGCTTTCAGCGTTTTCAAGAGCCACTCGGCTCCAGGCAAGGTGAAAACGTCGTCGAAAATGATCTCATCGAAGTGTTGGCGGAAGAGTGGTTCGGCTGCGGCGACGTTGTCTTCGCCGCAGAGTTTACCTAGGGTAATCGGCACCGAGCCGCCTACCGTGGCGCGCACCGTGGCATAGTCGCTCTCGGGTAGCCCAAGCTCGCGCTGTGCGTATGCCACGCTCTTATGAATCGTGGTAAAATGGTCGATCAGAGTGCCGTCTAGGTCGAATAGGATGTATTGCATGATAAATTGTGCTTTATTAGAAAAGGGAATCGCTACAGTATAAGCGGTTTATGCATGGCTCGTTTGCACTCTTTGGCAAGCGTAGGTATGCAGCGCATTTTCAAACATGAGTGATACGACGCACAAAGCAGACTGGGGCACCCGCCGAGAGGGTGGTCAGTTGGTCGTCTATTTTTCCGGAGCATGGGTCAATGACGCCCCCAAGCCGAGCGTGGAAACACTCCACGCCGACATCGTGGCTGAGCCGGATTTACAAACCTTGCATCTCGACTCCGATCAGTTGACGGGCTGGGATAGCACTTTGCTCGTGGCGGTGCGCCAACTCTGCGGTTGGGCCGAAGCGCGCGGCCTGCGCACACGCCTCGACGGGTTGCCCGAGGGCGTGCAAAACCTGATCGCACTCTCCAGGGCCGTTCCGGAAAACAAACAACTCGACGACGAATCGCCCGACGATTTTCTCAGTAATATGGGGGAGCGCACCTTGGCCGCGTATCACGGACTCAATGGCTACTTCGAGTTTTTAGGGTTACTTATAATCGATCTGTTTACGTTTTTCCGAGGGCGTGGACGTGTGCGGGGTAAAGATTTCCTCCTGCTGCTCCAAGCTGCGGGCGCGCAAGCGCTTCCGATTGTTGCGCTGCTTAGCTTTTTGATGGGGCTGATTATCGCCTTCATCGGCGTCATTCAGCTGCAGAAGTTTGCAGCCGATATTTTTGTGGCCGATCTAGTTGGTCTGGCCATCACGCGCGAGTTAGGCGCAGTCATGGCGGGCGTGATCATGGCAGGGCGGACGGGTGCTGCCTTTGCCGCGCAGATTGGCAGTATGCAGGTCAATGAGGAGGTCGATGCGCTCACCACATTCGGAATATCGCCCATGCAGTTCCTCGTTGTCCCGCGTGTCATCGTAATGATTTTAATGATGCCGCTACTATGTGCCTGTGCCGATTTCGTCGGAATCATCGGCGGCATGGTGGTTGCGGTCATGATCTCAGATGTCAGCGTCTTGCAGTATTGTAATCAGATTCAGGCCGCCGTGGATTTGAATGACCTCTCCGTTGGACTTTTTAAGAGCGCCGTCTTCGGTTTGATCATCGCACTCGCTGGTTGCTACCGCGGGCTCAATTGCGGGCGTGATGCCAGCTCCGTCGGGCAAGCGGCGACCTCCGCAGTGGTCACGTCAATTACCTGGATAGTGGTGGCCGATGCCATCTTCGCCGTCATGTTTCACATCTTGGGTATTTAATTATGTCGAAACCTGATGCCATCACAGTTAAGAACCTCACCATGGCCTATGGGGATTACACCGTCATGCGATCGCTCGACTTTTCGGTGCGCCCGCGTGAGGTCAAAGTGATCATGGGTGGCAGTGGTTGCGGGAAAAGCACCTTGCTTAAGCATTTGGTCGGGCTGGAACAGGCCGAGCAGGGGGAGATTTATTACAGCGATGAACGCTTTGATCCCGGCACCCACGAGGCCGAGCGTATTCGTCGTCGCTTCGGGGTATCGTTCCAAGGCGGGGCGCTCTGGAGCTCGATGACGCTGCAAGAGAACGTCGCCTTACCCCTAGAGCAATACACCGACCTGAGCGCTTCTGATATTCGCGATGTGGTCGATTTTAAGCTCTCACTCGTCGGCCTCGCCGGCTTCGGACATCGCCTGCCATCCGAATTGAGCGGCGGTATGCAAAAGCGCGCTGGGCTCGCCCGTGCCATCGCACTCGATCCACACATTCTGTTTTTCGACGAGCCATCGGCAGGCCTGGATCCCCTCAGTTCACGCCGCCTTGACGATCTTATTCTCGAACTGCGCGACGCGCTCGGCGCTACCGTCATCGTGGTCACGCACGAGCTGGCCAGCATCTTCGCTATCGCCGATTCCGCGCTCTTCCTCGATGTAGCGAGCAAGACTGCACTGTGTGACGGCAATCCCAACGATCTGCTCGACGACCCTGATACTGATCCTAAGGTGCGCCGCTTCCTCAGCCGAGGTGCCAGTGATAACGATTGAACTCCTGCCCATTTCTGACCTAAGCTAACTAACTACCTGTGAAACGTAATTCTCCAAATCCAAAAATAATCGGCGTTTTTGTCACCGTGATGCTCGCTCTCATCGTCGCGATGGTCATGTATTTCGGCACGGCCAATTTTCTCAATCGCTCGACCCACTTCATTCTCTTTTTCGATCAGTCCGTTAATGGCCTCAAGATTGGCTCCGCCGTTAAGTTTCGCGGAGTGCCTGTGGGTGAGGTTAAACGCATCATGATTAGGACGGAGGGGCAGTCCGAGGATTCCACAGCAATCCCTGTGATTATTGAAATCAACCGCTCACGGTTGGAAGACGATCTCGGGGTTTCGCACACCGTCTTTGACCCGGAGTCGATTCAAGAATCGCTCGACCGTGGCTTGGTGGCCCAGCTCAATCTGGAGAGCATTATTACTGGGCAACTTTTCGTCGAGTTTAGCTTCGAACCTCATAAATCCCTGCATACCACCACGCACCTTGAGGAGGTCAATGGTATGTTTGAGATCCCGACCCTTAATTCGTCTTTAGATCAAATCACGGCCGACGTTGCGCAAATCATTGCCGATGTTAAAGCGCTCGATCTTCAGGAGCTGAGTCACAATATTAACGCCTTATTACTCAGTGCGACCAAGCAGATGGACGAGCTCAACACGAAAGCAATCAGTGAGTCCATCACAGGCACTGCCGATGAGATTATGAAATTCGTCACCTCGGCGGAGTTTAAGGCATCCATCGTAGCGATGCGTGGTGCCTTCGAGGAAGTTCGTGATACCAGCAAGACCTTCAATCTGTCCGAGGGGCCACTGGCCAAAACCATCGACACTTGGACGCAGCAAATTACCGAGACGCTCGACAGTCTTGATAATTTGACCAACGACGCCAGCGCGCTGATTAAGCCCGGCTCCGATATGCGCTATGAGTTTGAAAAGATGCTTCGTGAGCTCGGCCGCGCCGCACGTTCCATTCGTCTGCTCTCCGAATACCTAGAACGTAACCCCAACTCCTTGCTCACCGGTCGCAGCGAGGAAGAATAGCTTATTCATGAAAATCATTACCTTACCCATTCTCGTTATTGCCGCAGTGCTCAGCGGTTGCGTAAATCTTAAGCCCAAGCCCGATCGCACACGCGTCTTTACGCTCGCGTCCGACGTCGCCCCCGTCGCCGACGTCGTAGGCCAGCCCGAGTGCTATGTATCCCGGGTGGAATTACCCGGCTTCCTTGAAGGCACCCGCATCTTCTACCGCTCGGCCAATGGCGAGCTCGATTCCGCCCAAGGTGCCCGTTGGGCGGAAACACCGGACGAGGCGCTGCCCCGAGCCATCGCCATGTATTTGCAAGCCACCGGGAAAGCTAATGTTCGCGGATTCTATCCATGGTCAAATATCGCGCGCGATGCAGTCACCATCTCCGTTCAGTTCGAGCGCTTTAGTGCCAACGCTCAAGGGCAGGTAGAAGTCATCGCTCAATGGCAAATCGAATCCGGCAAGGAGATTCAAAAAGAGGGGCGCTATGTTGCGGCCACTCTAGTTTGGGATCGCACCAAAGTGGCTGACTACGTAGCCCAGCTCAATGCCGCGCTGGTTGGTCTGGCGGAAACGATCGCTCAAGAGCTGTGAGGTCTAAGATGGCAGCTCGCTCAAACCTCTGGAAGGCGCTCGGCCCCGGCATCCTCGTCGCCTGTGCCGCGGTCGGTGGCTCGCACCTCGTTTGGTCTACGCGCGCCGGTGCCGAGTTTGGATGGTCACTGCTCTGGTTGGTGCTGCTCGCCAACGCCCTTAAGTTTCCTTTCTTCCTCTACGGTCAGCGCTATACCGCCGCGACGGGCGAGAGCTTGCTCGCTGGATATAAACGTCTAGGCATCGGCTACGTGTGGGTCTTTCTCGCTGTCAACATCTTGACTGGCACGATTAATATAGCAGGGGTCAGTATGCTCAGCGGTGCCTTGCTTGCAGGCTACGGGATCACTGCGATCTCCGTGCCTTACCTCACCGTGGGTGTGATGATTATCTGCGCCGGATTACTCCTCGTTGGGCACTATAAATTACTCGATGGCCTGGCCAAGATTATCATTTCGTTACTCGGTATCAGCACACTCATCGCGGTGGCGCTGGCCATACCTAATCAACCCGAGGTCGCCGCTGACTTCGTCGCACCCAGCCCGTATCAATGGGCGTCGTTCGCATTCATAATTAGCCTGCTCGGTTGGATGCCCGCACCGATCGATCTCTCCGCATGGTCGTCACTCTGGATGTTTAGTCGCGAGAAACAGACCGGTCACTTTGCCACGGTCAAGGAGTCCTCCATCGATTTCTACATTGGTTATCTTTCTGCGGTCGGACTCGCGGTGCTCTTCGTCGCACTCGGCGCACTCGTCATGTTCGGCACTGGCGAGACCTTTGCAGCGGGTGGGGTGGGCTTCTCCAATCAATTGGTCAGCCTCTATACCGCTACCATCGGTGAGTGGTCGCACCTGCTCATTCTTTCGGCGGCATTTATCACGATGTTCAGCACTTCCTTGACCTGCCTCGATGGTTATCCGCGCTCACTTGCTGCCTGTTGCGCCCTGATCAAAGATCTACCGACCAGTGAGTTCAGCCGCATCCACAATGTCTGGATCCTCGTCTCCACTATTTCAGCGAGCATCGTCGTGCTCTGTTTCGTTCAGAACTTGCTGCAACTTCTCACTTTTGCAGCGATTATCTCTTTTATGACTTCCCCCGTGCTGGCCTATATCAATTATCGCGTGATGAATGGTGCCAATGTGCCGGAAGAGTTTCGCCCAAGCCTTGGCTTGAAGCTTCTCAGCTGGGCAGGCCTCGCCTTCTTTACGGTGATGTCGCTTGGCTATATCTACGTCAGCTTCGTTAGGTAGCTTTCGGGCGAATGTCGTTGACCTTGCTTTTGCGCACATTTTGCCTCTTTTATGTTTATTAGTCGCGCTTAACCTTCTAATTAGATACGAGTAATCAATTCCCCTAATCACTTACTATGACTTCTGATAATTCCTCGATGGAGTCGGTCTCGCACGAGCACCGCAAGTTCCCCCCTGCCTCTCATTTTGTCGAGGCTGCCCATATCAGTGGCGAAGCCGCCTACAAAGCGCTCTACGAAAAGAGCATCCAAGACCCCGAAACGTTTTGGGCGGAAGCGGCTGAGGAGCTGCATTGGTTTAAAAAGTGGGATACCGTTCTCGACGACTCGAACGCGCCGTTCTTTAAGTGGTTCGACGGTAGCCGGACGAATCTGTCTTACAACTGCCTCGATCGTCACCTCGACGAGGGGCGCGGCGACAAGATCGCCATCCACTGGGAGGGCGAGCCGGGCGATTCGCGTGACATCAGCTATAAGCAGCTGCATCTCGAAGTCTGCCGTTTCGCCAATGCGATGAAGGCGCGTGGCGTGAAAAAGGGCGACCGCATCGCGGTTTACCTGCCGATGATTCCTGAGCTGGCGGTTGCAGTGCTGGCCTGTGCGCGGATCGGTGCGGTGCACTCGGTGATCTTTGCTGGTTTTTCCGCGGATTCCATCCGCGACCGCGTGCTCGATAGTGAGACCTGCATGGTCATCACGGGCGACGGCGGTTATCGCCGTGGCAAGATGCTTGAGCTTAAGAAGATTGTCGATGAAGGGGTCGAAACCTGCGACTGCGTGAAAGATGTGATCGTGGTCAAGCGTGGCGACAAGCACCCGGTCGATTGCGCGATGAAGGCTGGCCGCGATAGCTGGTATCACGAACTCGTCGCCAATGTGGACGACGAATGCCCCGCCGAAGAGATGGAGGCCGAAGACTTGCTCTTCCTCCTCTACACCAGTGGCACCACGGGTAAGCCTAAGGGCATCATGCACACCACGGCTGGCTACCAAGTGTATAGTTATTTGACTTCGAAATATGTCTTCGATCTGAAGCAGGACGATGTTTACTGGTGCACCGCTGACGTGGGGTGGATTACTGGGCACACTTATATCGTTTACGGTATCATGCAAAACGGCGTCACGCAGGTTATGTATGAAGGCGCGCCCAATCACCCCGATGAAGGCCGCTTCTGGGAGATCATCGAAAAGTATAAAGTTTCCATCTTCTACACCGCGCCGACTGCGATTCGCGCCTTCATGAAGTGGGGCGACGATTGGGTGACGAGCAAAGACCTCTCCTCACTCCGTCTGCTCGGCACAGTGGGTGAGCCGATCAATCCCGAAGCGTGGATCTGGTATCACAAAATGATCGGCGGCGAGCGTTGCCCCATCGTCGATACTTGGTGGCAGACCGAAACGGGCGGGCATATGCTCACTCCAATGCCCGGCGCGACTGCGACTAAGCCCGGTTGTGCGACGGTTCCTTTCTTCGGTATTGAGCCAGCCATCCTAGCCGATGATGGCAAGGAAGTCGAAGCCGGCATTCTTGCGATTAAGAAACCTTGGCCGGGCATTTTGCGCGGTATTTATGGCGATCCACAGCGTTTCAAGGACACCTACTGGTGCAAGTGGGGCGGTAAATATTATTTCCCCGGCGACGGTGCACGCATCGACAAGGACGGCTACATCTGGATTCTTGGCCGCGTCGACGACGTGGTGAATGTGTCCGGCCACCGAATCGGCACCGCCGAACTCGAGAGCGTCTTTGTCGAGCATAAGGACGTCGCCGAATCTGCAGTTGTGGGCATCCCGCACGAAATCAAAGGGCAGGGGCTCGTCGCTTTCGTTACGGTCATCGATGGCCGCGATTACGATGATAATCTTCGCAAAGAACTCGTCGCGATGATCGATAAGGGCATCGGCAAATTCGCCCGTCCTGAGCGTATCCTATTCTCGTCCGACCTGCCCAAGACACGTTCCGGCAAGATCATGCGCCGTATCCTCCGCGACATCGCAGAGGGCAAAGAGCTCGGCAACGTAACGACCTTAGCCGATCCAAGCGTCGTCGAAGAATTGCAAAAGCAATACTTGGAGGCGTAGCAGCATTTTATTGAATGTGGTGTGTGCGCTTGCGCACGCCGGGCTAAAATCTTTGCTTGCGGGCAAACTGACACTGAGGCGCTCGCAAGCGAGCACCTCACACTATGTTCCAACGCAGGATTCGGTCGAACGATCATACCGATCATAAATTACACACGATCATAAATTACACAGGGTATTTAACCGCACAGGGTATTTAACCGCAATCATAAATTACACAGGGTATTTAACCGCACAGGGTATTTAACCGCAATCATAAATTACACAGGGTATTTAAATGGAAAAGGCTTGCTTTGAGCGGCTAGGTCTTTAGGCTTTTTGGAATGGAGTATTTGAAGCAGGGACGGTTCAGGGGGCGGCACTTGGTGCACGGGCAAGAGGGGGTTTACCATGTGACAAGTCGGACGGCTTGTGGGCAGTATCTTTTCGATGATGAGGCTAAGGGGCGGTTTTTGAAATTGCTGCGTAAGCAGGCTGGGTTTTGTGGTGTTGAAGTGTTGGCCTACTGCGTGATGGGCAATCACTTCCATCTTTTGGTCTCAGTGCCGGAAGGGCGCGAAGTCTCGGACGTGGAGTTGTTGCGGCGCTATCGGCTTCTTTACGGCGCAAAGCAATGTCCTCCCTCGGCTCCGCTCCCGGATATCCTTGCGGAGTTGCTGGAACAGAATGGTGAGGAGGGGCAGCAATTGCGCGCGCGCTTGCTGGCGCGGATGCATGATCTCTCCGCTTTTGTCCGGGAATTGAAACAACGTTTCGGGATTTGGTATAATCACCGGCATGGAAATAAAGGCACTATTTGGTCGGATCGGTTTAACAGTGTTATCGTGGAGGCGACCAAGGAAGCTCTCTCGACGGTGGCGGCCTACATCGACCTGAATCCGGTGCGGGCGGAGTTGGTGGCCGATCCTTCGGAATACCGGTATAGCAGCTACGGTCGGGCGATGGTCGGTAATCGTGAGGCTCGGCGTGGTTACGAGCGTGTCTTTTGTCTATCCGCGCGGTGGAAGTGTGTGCTGCAGTCGTATAATTTGATTCTGTATGGCAAGGGCTACAACAGTAAGGGAGATGAAGGGAAGGATCGTGGTCGAATCGACCCCGAGACGGTTCGGCGGGTGCTTGAAAACAAAGGTAAGCTCCCCTTATCTGATGTCTTGCGACTGAGGGTGCGTTATTTTACGGCGGGGACGGCGATTGGCTCGGCTTCGTTCTTGAAGGAGGTCGCGGCGGGATTCCGGGATAGCCATGGTTTGGCACGAAAGCGGGATGCGTATCCTATGCGTTCGGGCGAATGGGGTGACTTGCGCTCGTTTCGAAATCTTCAGGTTAAGCCTGTGGCTTCTTCTTAGTTCGATAGTGGAACTGAAAAGGGGAACCATTCCGTAGGTTTCTATGTTTTTTAGCCGTTCTCCCCGCCCAACGTTGCCGAGTTCCCGATTAATGGTCGGCTCGTTCGGTTTCCGTGCTCAAACATCCGACCTACGGGAGCCTAGACATTACTCGCTCGCGAAACCACGGGGGAAGGTCCGAATCTAACCAATGGTCTCGCGTCAAGTCGTCGCTACTTCGCCTCTTCTTTCGGCTGCGCGCCGTGCAGCACGTCCTCCAGTTCGAGGCCGGTCATTTTCTTGATGCCTTTGAACAGCTGCATCAGCGCCACCATCATGATTGCCATGCTGGGCACCGCGATGACTGGCCAGCTCCAGGCCATCATTTTACTGACTTCTGAGTTGAAGGCATCCGTGCCACTCGGACTGACGACGATCCAACGAGCTAGGAAATAGTTGAGCACGCCACTCAGCAGAAACGATGTCGCCAGCAGCCAAGTGCAGCGCACGAGGAGTTTCTCAAAGGCGCTTTCAGAGTTGTGCGCGACCAGAGCTGCGTGCACCTTATCCACATCAATGATCTCCGGATTATAGAGGAGCGTGCGAATTAGCGGGTAGGGCGTTTTTAGGGAGATTAGCACAGCCAGTCCAAGTAGTAGCGGGATGGCCGCTTCTTTGACTGCAAACCATTCGGTCGGGATATGCAGTATGCCGATGCCCCCCGTCAGTAGCACGCTGATCAGGCCCAGAATCGAAAAGATATTATATTTCGAACGCTTGACGTAGTCGTAGATGAAATAGGCGACCGGAAAGATGATGGCGATCAGCAAGACGCCGACTGCAACATTCTCAAAGTAGGGCTCCAAGTAGGGCCCCAGCCACTTCTTGCCCTTATTGAGCAGGAGGATCGGCAGGATCAGGTTGAAGCCGATGTTCAGAAAGGTGTTTTCCTTCTTGATCGGCGGCTTTTCCGGCTTTTCCGGATTTTTAGAAATAGGTGAGTTGCTGGGTTGCGAATCAGGCATGAGTTCGCCTAGGGTTTTTAGGCTTATGTCGAACGCAAGCTCTATTCGTTGTCTTATCACTGCGGGCCCCACCCGTGAATTTATCGATCCGGTGCGCTTTATCAGCAATCCATCGACCGGAAAAATGGGCTTCGCCTTGGCCGAAGCCGCTCTCGCAGCGGGCTGGAACGTCGATTTGGTCGCCGGGCCCGTCGCGCTGGAAGAGCCGGATGGTGCCATTCTCTACCCGGTGGTGACCGCCGAAGAAATGTTCCACCAAGTCGATGCGCTCTTCGATGCCTGCGATGTTCTCATTATGACGGCGGCGGTCTGTGACTTCCGTCCTGTTACGCAACACGTGCATAAAGAGAAGAAAGACGACGCCTCCATGACGATTGAGTTCGAGCGCACCACCGATATTTTGAAGACCATGACTGCGCGCAAAGCGCACCAAACCGTGGTCGGCTTCGCCGCTGAGACGAAGGACGTGGTTACCTATGCGAAAAACAAGTTGGAGTCAAAGAACCTAGATTTCATCGTAGCCAACGAGGTCGGCCAACCCGGCACCGGTTTCGCAGCGGATACCAACGAGGTGCTCCTCATCGCCGCTGACGGCAGTTCGGTTAAGTTAGGCCCCGCGTCGAAAACCGCCATCGCCAAGGAACTGATCCAGTTGGTTACGCCTATAATCTCTTAATCTTAATCCTAATCTTACTCTTAAACTTAATCCCCGAATTCTAAAAACCATGGCAGCCGTATTTGATCACGAAAAATTAAAAGTCTATCAACGCTCACTCGATTTTGTAGATTTCACAGAAGATCTACTCTCAAGTATTCCTAAAAGCCTCTCAGCTTGGGATCAGCTGGATCGTGCCTCGACATCGATCCCTTTGAACATTGCCGAGGGTAATGGTAAATTTACGGGCAAGGATCGCTGCCGTTTTTTCGATATCGCACGTGGTTCGGCTTTGGAGTGTGCGGCAGTGCTCGATGTGTTGGCTAGGAGGCGTAAGATCGAATCGACTTCTGCTGAAAATGGGAAAGCAATTCTCTTAGAGGTTGTTTCAATGATGGTGGGCTTGATTCGTAGCCAGAATTCGGATCGCTTGCATGAAGACCAAGCTGATTATAATCTGGGCGATGGCTCTTCCACGTCTTAATCTTAATCCTACTCTTAAACTTAATCCCAGATTTTTGAGTAAACATGGCAGCTATTTTCGATCATAAGAAATAAAAAGTATATCAACGCTCACTCGATTTCGTAGATTACTAGGGAGGATCTACCTGAGGGGGGATTAAGATTACGAGTAGGATTAAGTTTAAGATTATTGTATGAAAAACACTGGACTCGAAAAAATCCTTGGGCGTATCGAAGACCTCGATTCGGTGAATCTTGGCATCCTGGTTCAGCGTCTTGCGCGCGAGCGCAAGATGCAGGAGACCGTCTTTAATACGATTCAGGACGGCGTCATCGTGATCGATTCAGACGGGGTGGTGCAGTACGCCAACGATGCCGCGCTGGGGCTGATCGGACTTAAAGAAAATGATATCGGCGTCACTCGCCTCTGGAAGATGGTGCCGGATCTGGCCAAGTCCATCGACCGCGAAACCATTGCTGGCAAAAAGAAATCTGCCCCCGTGCACTCGCGTGAAATTGAGTTGACCTATCCCGAGCACCGCGTGGTACGACTCTACATGGTGCCGATCGATGCACAGGTCGGGCATGATGACAGTGGCGGCTACGTGATCGTTTTATCTGATGTGACGGCAGAGCGTGTTTCGATGGAAGAGCGGATCGAGAGTGAGCGCATCGATTCTATCGTTCGTCTAGCCGCCGGCGTAGCGCACGAGTTGGGCAATCCGCTCAATTCATTGACCATCCACCTGCAACTGATCGAGCGGAAGCTCAAGAAGCTGGCGGAGCAGGCCGATGCGGCCAAACTTGCGGAGTCGCTGCAAGTTTGCCAAGGCGAGGTGCAGCGTTTGGACGGCATTATCACGCATTTCCTCGAGGCCGTTCGCCCGCAGAAGCCTGAGCTGAATGAGCTCGATTTGGTCGAGCTCGTCGAAGAAGTGCTCCTCGTGCAAGAGGCTGAACTGAGCGACCGCCAGATAGAGGTCAAAGTCGAGGTGAGCGACGGTTTGCCCGCCATTCTCGGAGACCGAGGGCAGATCAAGCAGGTCTTTTTCAATCTGATAAAAAATGCGATGGAGGCGATGCAGCCCGGTGGCAGCCTGCGTATTTTGGCGCGCTGTGACGACGACAACGTGTATTTACAGTTCGTCGATACGGGTTCGGGCATTTCCGAAGAGGATCTTTCCAAAGTCTTCCAGGCTTACTACACTACGAAGAAAGAAGGCCACGGCCTTGGCATGATGATCGTCGAGCGCATCATGCGCGAGCACGGCGGTCACATTAATATCGAGTCCCGCAAAGAGGCCGGCACGGCTATCACGCTGCAGTTCCCGCAGCAGCACCGCCGCACGCGCTTGTTGGAGTAATTATTGGAGTTATGTGAGCCATGCATCATCCAATTTCATTGCAGAATGTAGCACGCGCACGATCTGAACGAGGTTTTCGAGCTCGAAATTAGACACCGTGCTTTATCGATAGATTTTTGCGTATGCGCTGCATACTTTTGCTGCCTTCGTTGTAGCCAGAGGCACGGCCTTCTTCGACTTGTAGTTGCAGGTTTTGGAGCTTGGATTCACGAAGCTCTAGTTGGTGTAAGCCTGCTCTCACGACCTCGCTCGCAGAGCGATAACGGCCTTGTTCCACCTTATCTGCAGCGAAATTACCCATCTTATTGGTTTCGCGTTATTTAGCGCCTTTGCTTCGCCATCTACGGCAGACCTCCGTCGTAGTCAATCAACTACCGAATTTAGGTTGAACAACGATACAGGTCATTCGTGACGCCGATTAAAGTCACGCTCGTTCGGACTTTGGTTGCGCAGTCGCATGCATACTGAAAATTGTAGCCTTCCCATTCGCGACTTCCCCAGTTTTATTCCCTGCATGAAAACTGCGAAAATTGAGCTGAAGGAACTGGTGTTTTTTGCTCGGCATGGACTCCTCGAAGAGGAAGCCAAGCTGGGGCAGCGCTTCCGTGTTGATGTGATCGTTGAGCTGGATCCGTCGCTCGACCTTTCGGCGGATACGCCAGAATCGACGGTCAACTACGTGGACTTGTTTGATATGGTGAAAGCAATCTTCACTGGCCAGCGTTTCAATATGATCGAAGCGGCCGCCGATGCCATTGCGGCGGCGATTCTTGAAGGTTTTGGCAAAGTTCAGTCGGTCACGGTCAAGGTGAAGAAGCCTGCGGTGCCGGTCGATTGCATCTGCGATTACTTTGCGGCGGAGGTGACTCGATGCCGGTAGTCCGTGCCTACGTGGCGCTGGGCAGTAACCTCGGCGACCGACTCGGGCAGATGCAGGCGGCGCTCGAGCGCTTGTCTGCCGATGACGCTTTGAAGGTTCTCCAAGTCAGCCCCGTCTATGAAAATCGCGCTGTCGGCATGGGGGAGGCTGATGATTTTCTCAACGCCATCGCCGAGGTAGAGACGTCACTCTCGCCGCTTGAGCTACTCGATCGCTGTCTCGATGTGGAGTCGCAGCTCGGTCGCGTCCGCACGGGCGAATGGGCACCGCGCATGATCGACCTCGATGTGATCGCGTATGGCGACGAAGCCATTGAAAGCGAGCGACTCCACCTGCCGCATCCGCGTATCGCTGAACGCGACTTCGTAGTGCATCCGCTCAACGCGATTGCGCCCGAGCTTCAGATTTGTGGCCGACGTGTCGCCGATCTCGCGGTAGCCTTGCCGGGGGATGAATTGACGCGGTATGACGAGAAACTCAGAATTTAGTAGCACAGGCATCCTGCCTGTGTTTCATGACGACTCACAGGCAGGATGCCTGTGCTACAATCAAAAACAAATGAAACCTTCGATCGATATCGAATACTGCCCCGGTTGCCGCTGGTTGCTCCGCGCGGGCTGGACGGCGCAGGAACTCCTCACTACCTTTGAGGCTGAGCTCGGGGCGGTCACTCTGCGCCCCTCCGAGGTGGGCGGCACTTTTCGTGTGAGTGCCGATGCGCATTTACTCTGGGATCGAAAGACGGAGGGACGTTTTCCTGAAATGAAAGAATTGAAACAGCGCGTGCGTGATCACATCGCTCCCGAGCGTGAGCTTGGACACAGTGATACTGCAGAAAGGCAAAACGATGGCCGCTGAAATTTCCGAACAAGCCATCGCGGCGGCCGAGCGACTGGCTGACGGCGTGGACGCACTCAGCTTCGCCGAGCCGATTACGCATGTTTATAACCCGCTGCGCTACGCTTGGACGGGGCATCGCAGCTATCTGGTGCAGCACGCGGCCTCGAAGAAGAAAGTCATTTTCATGGGGATGAATCCAGGGCCTTTCGGTATGGCGCAAACGGGGGTGCCTTTTGGTGAGATTTCCCTCGTGCGTGATTGGATAGGGGTGGAAGAGACGATTCTCAGCCCGGAACATGCGCATCCAAAGCGTCCAATCGAGGGCTTCGCCTGTCAGCGCAGTGAGGTCAGTGGACGTCGATTGTGGGGGCTCTTTTCTGAGAAATATCCCAACGCCTCCGACTTTTTCGCGGATCACTTTGTGGCGAACTATTGTCCCTTGGTCTTTATGGAAGCGAGTGGTAAGAACCGCACGCCCGACAAATTACCCGCAGCTGAGATTGCGGATCTCTATGCGGTCTGCGATCAACATCTGCGCGATTTGGTGGAGGTGCTCCAGCCGGAGTGGGTGATCGGAGTGGGTGCGTTTGCAGAGGCGCGTGCCAAGGAAGCGCTCCTTGGCTATGACCTGAAGGTCGGGCGTATCTTGCACCCCAGTCCCGCGAGTCCCGCCGCCAATCGTGGTTGGGCGGCGCAGGCAGAGCAGCAACTCAAAGCCTTGGGCGTCTGGTGATTGTAGGCTAATGTAATCAAATAGATGAGTTAATAATAGACCGCTCCCCCTTCATTAGTTTCGACATATTTTAATTAATCGTGTTATTATGGAATCTTATGTTAAACACTTTAGATTCTTCACAGGCTCCAGCTTATCCTGAAATTATCCAAGGCGGCATGGGCGCGGGCGTATCTAATTGGCGATTGGCCAATGCGGTCGCAAAACAGGGGCAAATTGGCGTCGTTTCCGGCATTGCGCTCGATACGATTTTGCTTCGTCGTCTTCAGCTCGGCGATCCCGGCGGTCATATGCGCCGCGCACTGAAGGCTTTTCCATATCCTGAAATGTTGAAACCGATCATGGAGAAATGGTATATCGAAGGCGGCAAGGGGGAGGACGAGCCATACAAGTTCAAGCCGATGCCGACAGTCGATATGCTGCGCGAGGATGAAGAGTTGCTGATTGTGGCTAACTTTGTCGAAGTCTATCTGGCCAAGGAAGGCCACTCCGGCATGGTGGGGCTCAACCTCTTAGAGAAGATTCAGCTGCCGACAATGCCTTCACTCTTTGGTGCCATGCTGGCTGGCGTCGATGTGGTGTGCATGGGCGGCGGTATCCCGATGGGCATTCCTGGTGCGCTCGATAAGATGGCACAACTCGAGCCGGTCGAGATGAAGCTTCATGTCGAGACGACGGATCGTTCGCAGGTATTTACCAGCGCTTTCCACCCGGGCACACACATTTCGGCGGGGCAAAATCCACTCAAGCGTCCGTTGTTTTTCGCCGTGATCTCTTCCGATATTTTGGCGAAGACGCTCATGAAGAAAGCCAGCGGTAAAGTCGATGGCTTCGTGATCGAGAATTACAGCGCGGGCGGTCACAACGCGCCGCCTCGCCGTGGTGATGAATACACTGAGCGCGATATCTGCTCGGTCGCGAAGGTGGCAGCGTTGGGCGTGCCATTCTGGTTGGCCGGTGGCTGCGCCTCGCCCGAGCGGTTAAACCTAAAAAGATGAGTTAAGATTGTAGGCGGTAGCTGTCAACGACAGGTCGCCGTTAGTTTATTTCAGATGTAGAGGCGATAAATTCAAGTTTGGGCTGCGATTTCAGGCGGTGCACGGCAGATTCCT
>Ga0209491_10001947_pt1 | contig 38414 bp, 29 predicted proteins | sample BON02_FD_187213 | JGI IMG/M metagenome (GOLD analysis project Ga0209491, IMG submission 187213) | Freshwater microbial communities from Lake Bonney liftoff mats and glacier meltwater in Antarctica - BON-02 (SPAdes) (version 2) | ecosystem: Environmental > Aquatic > Freshwater > Ice > Glacier... | reverse complement strand
AATAGCCAATTGGTAAGGCGATCAACATCGCAATTCCAACCGGAATCAAGAATTCGAGGGAAAGCTTTTGAATAATTCCGAATACGGAAGCACCCAGTACTTTTCGAATCCCAATTTCTTTTCGCTTACTCTCGGCGGTGAAAATCGATAATCCAAGCAATCCCAAACAAGAGATAAAAAGTGTGAGGAATGCAAAAGCTCCAAGAATATTACCAATTCTGGCCTCTTGCTCATACTGTAAGGCAATAGTGGTATCCACGAAATTGTAGTCAAATGGAGTCCCCGGTAATAATTCTTTCCATTTCGATTTCAAAGCTTCCAATTCTTGAGCTCCGAAATTATCAGTAACCCGCAACAGCAAATACCGACTTGCATCAAATGCGGCTGTTTTTGAGGGAAAATAAACGGTAGGCACGATATCATCTTTGAGGTTTTGAGTATGATAGTCTGCCACTACTCCAACTACATTTCCATTATAATCAGAAAAGAGCTCTCCGTTTTCCTCGGTATAAACTCGGATCCCCATTCCCAAAGCTTGCGCTGGATTTTTCTTCATCCACTCAGCAGCTGATTCATTTACCACAACTCCCAAATCATCCATTGCCGCAAATCGCTCACGCATCATATAGGTAGTGCCCTGGTCAGCATGTTCTGGGCTAAACTCCCGCCCAGAAATTACCCAAACTCCCATATTTTGGAAAAAGTCTGCATCTACATATTGCAAATGAACATTTTCCTCATCTCCCTCCTTCATATCAGTATAGGAAAAAGAAGGAGCCCAACCTACCTCCACGCCGGGAATAGCCGATGTGGTATTGACAGACTGAATACCTTGTTGGCTGCCTAATTCAGTTTTGATCGATTCTATATTCGATAGGTTTTGTTCATTCAGCTTGATGGAAACCAGGCCTTTGTAATCAAAGCCCATGTCAGCATTTTTCAAATAGCTACGCTGGAAATAAGCCACTCCTCCACAAAATACCAGTAACGCGGAAAGCATAAATTGAAATACCACGAGTGATTTCCTCAAACTTGCATTTCCCTTACTTCCAGAAGATTGCTTTAAGATCATCTCAGGCTTCAGTCCTGAAAGATAGAATGCAGGGAAAATACCAGCCAAAAGCGAGGAACTTACCCAAATCGCGCCTATAAATATGCCAATAGCTGGATCTGAGTTGATTTGAAAAGGAATCTCTACACCCATCACGGCATTAGTCAAGGGTAAAATCAAGTAAACCAATCCCAAGCCGACTAGCATTGCGATCCCATTGATTAAAAATGATTCTGTAAGAAATTGACCAATCAACTGACCTCTTTTGGCACCGTTCACTTTTCGGATTCCAATTTCCTTCATTCGCTTGATTGCTCGAGCGGTAGCCAAATTGATGAAATTGATGCAAGCTAGCAGCAAAACAAAAATCCCAATCGACCCGAAAATATATAACGTCTGTCGAGACATTACTGGAGTCCATTCCCGATCATATCCAGCTGTAAGGTGAATGTCTGCGATAGGCTGAAGGTAGTGCTGATAACTTTTTGCCTCATCGGGATTCCGATAATTCCCATTCACTTCCTGAATCCGAGTACTGATCTGAGCTGCATCTACTGCACTAGTCGTCTTAACATAAGTATAGCCTTGGGGCCACCAGAAGCTCCCAAAATCAGCGTCAAGCGGAAAATAATTCTGAGACTTGAAAGTTGCCATCCCCGTGATAAAGTCAAACTTCATATGGGTATTGGAAGGTAAATCTTCTAAAATAGCTTTGATCTCAAAAATCGTCCCATCAGAGGAGACAAGGGTCTTTCCGATCGCAGATTCGGTTCCAAAATATTTATTAGCCTTTTCTTCAGTTAAAATCAGTTGATTCGGATTTTCAAAAACTCCCTGCCAGGATCCTTCTTTCAGTTTAAATCCAAAAACTTCATCGAAACCTGCATCGGCATAGTAAAAATGAGCTTCCTGAAAACTTTCATCCGGTGCAATTCCATCTGGTGAGCTGAAGTAGACATTACTCGGAACGACCATCACTACCCTGCTCAACTCATTCTGAAATTCTTTGCGAAGCATAGGCGAAATCGCCCCACCAGTCCAAGCCCATTGGCTAGCCTTATTCACATCCTGAACTACCCGATAGATCTGCTCACTTTCTGGGTGAAACTGATCGTAGGATTGCTCCTGCTTCACAAAAGCAAGTAAGATCAAACAAGAAGCGAGACCAATGGAAAGACCAAGGATATTAATTAGAGAAAATGACTTTTGCCTCAGTAAGTTTCTCCAAGCGATTTTAAAGTAGTTTTTGAGCATTGTATAATCTTATCAGGTTGTCTTTGTTGTCGAGTTATAAGCTTCGAATTGTCTGGGTGGTTATTCGTTCTATCCGTCATTGCGCGTGCTATATTCGTCATTGCGAGGATTTAATAACAGATTTGATAATTTACTACACTTCTTCAAATCCGAAGCCTACCTCCCGCAGGGATGGCTTCGACCTGGCCGAGTCCCGTATAGACTCAATATTCTGTTTCAGATCTCGCAATGACGCACTAGTCTCTCAATGACAGGACCATCGGAATGACGTCTCTGATCTCGCATCGTCATTCTCTATTATTTCCACTTCTGTGCCATCAAAAAATAGCCTAAAACAATCAATTAAGCACTTTTGAAAAATACTGATTTATTTACTCGAACAAAAACGTTCGCTTGCGGGCAAAGTTGAATCAGGAGGCAGTGGGCAGTTCTCAGTGGGCAGTTGGCATCGCACTTTAAGATTTTAGGAGCCAACCTTCTTTGATTTTGGTCTAAAATGAAAAGTAGCTATACTTTCTATGGTTCTTTGATCGAATCAATTGACCAAGGGAAAGGTGGTTTTATTTTTTTTGTAACTTACTGATAACAAGATTTCTTTGAAATTTTTTCAAAGTTCGAAACCAAAACCCAAGATTTTAAACTAAAAAACAAAAAATGGAACGACTCAGCAAAGACACCAACGCACTCAACTGGTTTGAAATACCAGCAACAGACATTGATCGGGCAAAAGCTTTCTACGAGAAAATTTTTGAAGTAGAAATGATGGCCATCGATATGATGGATACGAAAATGGCAATGTTTCCCACAAAACCACCTCACTCAGGCGGAGGACTTGTCCAAGGCCCGGATCATAAACCCAGTAAAGAAGGGGCAGTGATCTACCTCAATGGAAATCCAAATCTTCAGCTCGTCTTGGATCGAATCGAAGCTGCCGGAGCTGAAATCACCTTGCAAAAAACCAGCATTGGAGAAAGTGGCTTTATGGCCTTTTTTGAAGATTCAGAAGGAAATCTGGTAGGATTACATTCCGGAGAATGATTATACACTTCAGTTCAAACCTCGGTCTGTGGGGACACAGACCGAAATCATTACATTTTTTACCCTAACCTAAGTTTTGGATTTAGGGTAATTCAAAATTCTTCATTCTTCATTTTACATTCCTTTTTCTACTCGCTTTTCAAACTATTCACCGGGTTTGCTTGGGCAGCCTGATAGACGATGATCCCTACAATGACTGCTGTGAATGCAAAAGTCATCAAACCAATGGAAGCGAAAACTAATTGATTGATTTCGATTCGGTAGGCAAAATTAGAAAGCCAGGAATTCGCCGCGTAGTAGGCAATTGGCCAAGCGATCAGAAAAGCAATTCCGACTAAGATCAAATATTCTTTGGTAGCCGATTGGATGATTGAAAAGACCGATGCGCCAAGCACCTTTCGTATCCCAATTTCTTTCTTTCGAGCCATCGTTAGGAAAATGGTAATTCCTATGATTCCTAAGGCAGCAAGGAAGACTGCAATAATATTAAAGTAAAGAAGCAAGTCGGCAGTCTGTCGATCTTGAGCATAAAGCTGCCTCACATTTTCGCTGAGGAATTCAAGTTCCAAAGGAAACGGCTCATCCAAATCACTATAGATTGAATTCACAGCAGCTAAAACGGCGGTAGCATTTTCAGGGTAATAGGAAACTATACTTCGCCCATCCATTTCAACATTTTCATAGATAGTCAAGAAATAAGGTTCAACTTTTTCATGAAGGGAAAAGAGATTAATATCTTCGAAAATCCCGCCAATAGTAAATGGAAACCCAACTTGTCCCGATTCTTCATCGATATACTCAGGCTCGGTGAGGATCTGCATACCGATCAGATCTTCTGCAATTATCCCTTTTAGGTTTGCATATTTCTCTGCGGCCGTGCGATTGATAAGGGTAGTTCGGGCTCCAGGTTTTTCCTTGAGCGTAGTCTCCAATTCGTATGCTTTGATTCCTTCGAAGTCCAAATACAATTGGTTGGAATCATCAAAAACAGTCTCCAATCCCTCAAGCTGATAGGTCCCTTGATTGAATGACTGAATCCCAAAAGAACTCCCATTCCCAACCGCGATCACTCCAGAGATTTGCCGAAGTCTTTGCTGAAAAACTCCCCGATTTTCCGGTGAAGAGTAGGTATAAAGTATCCCTTCCTTCTTGTATCCGATATCTTTTCCTTCCACAAATAGAAGCTGTTGGGATATGAAATAGGAAACACAGCTAATGGCAATCAAAAGTACAAACTGACTGATCACCAAATATTTTCGAATAGGGAATTGCTGGAAGCTAGACTGCTTTAGATCTTCTTTGAAAAGACTGACTGCGCCCCTCATGCTCAAGTAAATCACCGGGGATAAACTTGCCAATATGCCCACCAGAATTGCCAAAACTAATAAGGTCAAAAAGGTCATCGGCTCAGTGATTAGATTATTGGAAATCGCCGTCCCCATCAATGCATTGAATTGAGGGATTGCCAAGGAAATCAGAAGTCCAACAAAAGGGAGAGCAATCAGTGAAAGTAAAACTCCCTCCATCAAAAACTGAGTGGTGATCATGGAATTTTGAGCTCCCATGGCTTTCCTGACTCCGATTGTTTTACTTTCTTTTGATTTAATAGCCAGTGTAAGGTTGGCATAATTAAAAAGTGTGATTACCAAGATAAAGCCTGCAAAAAAACCAATTAGGGTAATATAATTCGTGTTCCCGGGAGTTTTCGACTCGTAGAGAATATTCGAGTTGAGGTGAATATCTTGGATTGGTTGAAGATAGTGCCCGGCATACAACTCCTCTTTTGCAAGCCTTGGGTTGAAGACTGCTATGGTTTTATTTAGTTGACTTTCAACTTCTTTGAAATCGCTTTTTTCATTGGTCTGAACATAGATTCTACTGCCCCAATAATCAATGCGACCTGAACTTATGGCAACCTGAAAATCAAAGTGAGAATTGAGAGGAACATCTTGAATAATTGCTGCAAGCTCATAGTCTTCACCACCAATTTGCACCGAACTATTGATTATACCTGACTGCGATGAATAGTCCGAACCGAAGAGCTTTTCAGCAACAGAAGCTGTGAACATTACTTTTTTGCTGTCAGAGGAGAAGCTCTCCAAAGTCCCTAGAATTGGCTCCCAAGTAAACATAGTTACAAAACCAGCTGGCGTATTGGTAGTCAAAATCCCATCGCTCTGGATTTGGCTTTCTCCAGACCGGATAAACTCCGTATTAGGAGAAGTAATAAATTGAGTAACGTTCTCAATTCCAGGGGATGATTTAAAAGTTTCAGCTTGTCCTTGCTGGGATTCAGCTGTATCATCAGACCAATTCGAGAATCCAATCACACTATAATCCTGAGAACGGTAGGTTCGAGCCAGGCGAAAAATTTGATCGGAATTTTCATGAAAGCTTTCATAACTGTTTTCAAAACTGATGTAAGAAATACCTACATAGGCTACAAATAGACCGGCAACCAAACTCATCAAGTTTAAAGCGGTGAATTTTCGATTTCTCAAATATCCGCGAAAAGCAATTTTAAGGTAGTTTTTGAACATGGATTTATTGATTGTCAGTTGTCGGTTTTGGGTTGTGGGTTGTCGGTTGTCAGTTGTCATTATTTTTCGTCATTGCGAGAATTTTATACTAAACTTAACAGTTACCAGATCATTTCAAATCCGAAACAATCTGTTTCGAACCGATGAGATTGCTTCGACCTGGCTGAGTCTCGTGTAAACTCAATATTCTATTTCAGGTCTCGCAATGACAGAGCGTAATTGCGAGAATTTTATACTAAACTTAACAGTTACCAGATAATTTCAAATCCGAAGCCCGCCTTCCGGAGGGCAGGCAATCTGCTCCAAATGAATGAGATTGCTTCGACCTGGCTGAGCCTCGTGTGAATTCAATATCCTGATTCAGGTCTCGCAATGACGGAGCGTCATTGCGAGAATTTTATACTAAACTTACCATTTACCAGATCATTTCAAATCCGAAGCCCGCCTCCCGGAGGGCAGGCAATCTGCTCCAAAGATTGATATTGCCTGCCTCCCGCAAGGATGGCTTCGACTTGGCTGAGTATTATATAGAATCAAAACCTCGTTTCAGTTCTCCCAATGACGTCGCTGGTTTCATTGTGGTGTATGAAATTATTCCACTTCTGTGCCATCAAAAAATAGCCTAAATACATTAAAAAAGAGCTTTTCTTAAAATCTAAAATAGTCACCTCGAACAAAATTGTCCGCTCACGGGCAAAGTTGACTCAGGAGGCAGTGAAAAGTGGGCAGTATTTACCTAGTAAAACACAGTTGGCAGTACTCCGTCGCCGGACCTGAGGTAGAACGGCTAGGCAATTTGGAGTCAAATTTTACTGTTTGGTTTGCTTCTAACCTTCTCAAATCTTGAACTCAAATACTCAACCTTCTCATGACCAATTCATCAATTTTTTCAAAAAGTTCTTTTGGGTGACGGGTTCTCCAGCTAATATCGTTCAACGTTCCTCCCATGACCAGGTATCGATCGATCCCGAATTTGCTCATTTCGGTCAAGACATGATCGCGCAAGTTCAATGCGGCAATCCAGCCATCTTCCAATTCATCTTGCCATTCATCGTAATAATCATCAGAATCCAAATCTGCATGAAAATTCAGCAGATTTTCACAGATCAAAATGTATTTAGTGATCCCTTCGCCGATCATCAATTCAATGACCCCACGCTTTAACGTCATAATGTCGTTATGCAAAAGGTCATTCCATTCTCCCATGAGTTCGATCACTGCAAAACCATCGGTGTAATCCACATAGATAACTTTCAGGAAAAGTGTTTCACTATCAATATTGTCCCATTGGGGGTGAATCAAAAAATTATAAATCTGATCTGTAAAGTGAACCTCACTATTTTGGTAACCAAAAAAAGGGGACTGGGAATCTTCTGAAGCTACATATAGGTGATTCCAGTTGTAGTAAGGTTCAAGGGTATGCATGTGGTCGTAACCATATTTCCATAGGTTTGGTTACACTCGGTGATTGGGTTGTGGGTTTTGGGTTTTGGGTTGTGGGTTTTGGGTTGTGGGTTGTTAATGCTTAACTAACGTTGACCGTTTTGTATTACTCTTTAGCAACTTTTTCAGAATCTAAGTTTTCGGTTTCATCCTCCAAACCGCTACCTAACTCTTCGGTTTCAGGGTTATATTTTCCTTTCATATCATCCATTACTGAGTTTTTCCAAAGTTTCACTCCCGAAAAATAAGAAGTACGTCCTACCAGATGAGCACTTACTGGTGCCGTCAGTAATAAAAAAAGAATAATGGCAAGAACCTTCGCTGTGAGTGCCAGATCGTTGGAATATACAGCGGCAGCCACAAGCAATAACCCAATACCTAAAGTAGCTGCTTTTGTAGTTACCGAGATACGCAAATAAGTATCTCGCATTCGTACCATGCCTACAGCCGCAAAAAACACGAATAGAGTTCCTAAAAAGGCTAAGACTCCCACAATTATATCTGTCATGGCTTGTTCTCTTTTTGAATATAATAGGTAAAAGCTACGGTGCCCAAAAAAGCAATAAGTGCCAAAATCATAGCCACATCAAGCAAAGTAGGCTGATTATAAAGAATACTATACGCACTGATAAAGCCGATTCCTGTAGTGACTATCAAGTCCAGCGCAATAACTCTGTCCACCAATTTGGGGCCCATTAAAAACCTAATAAATATCAATATGATAGATACGGATAATACCGGAAGCACGAAATAATATATAAAGTCCAGTAATGTCATCGCAAAATTTCCAGTAAACGTCTCTCAAATCCATTTTTTAATCCTGCAATAAAGGTTTCCCGATCTTTTATATACATTGAATGTACATAAAGCACTTTTCTGTCATCAGACACATCCAAGCTGAGCGTACCCGGCGTCAACGAAATAAGATTCGCCAAAATAGAGATCTCAATGTCTGTCCTGGCTTCAAGGGGGAATGCCACTATTCCAGGAGTCATATTCAATTTAGGCGTCATCACTTCATAAGCTACTTCTATATTGGCTTTCACTAATTCGTTAAGAAAATAAAACACAAATACGACGATCTTAGGAGCAATTTTGAAATATTTAATCCTGTCTTCACCAGAAGTAACCATTCGGAGGATAAAGAAGCTAAGCAAAAATCCAAAAAAGAAATTGGAAAAGGTGAAATCACCTGTGAGCGCTACCCAGATAAAGGTCAAAAATATATTTGATAGAAACCTGTTCTTCATCGCTTATTAGTTTGGCTTGACTTGAAAACGGCATCTATATATTGTTGTCGGTCCATTAGTTCAGTTGCGACACGTGAGGAGAGCTGCTGTATATGCTCTGCCCCAAATCCTATATAAAGAGAAATGAGTGACAAGAATATAATTGGGGCAACAAGTTGTATTTTTCCTTTTTCAGTCAAATTCTCATAGTACCTGAAATTAGTCTTTTCAGTCAACTTAGGCTTGTCTTTCCAAACTATGTTGGCCCAGACTTGAGCAATAATCACCATGGTAATTAAGCTGGCAAATAGGATGGAACCAATTGCCCACCAGTTTTCCACTTCAAAAGCTGCTGTGATTAAAGAGATCTTGGGCCAAAACCCTGACAATGGGGGAATTCCAACCAGCGAGAATAACGGGATGGCAATAAGAAGACTTAGCATTGGATATTGAGCATACATACCTCCCAAAGATCTAATGCTACTGGTACCTGTAATCCTGTAAACCAGACCGCTAACCATAAATAAATTGGTTTTCACCACAATATCATGAATAAGGTAGAAAATAGTACCTGCAATAGCCATCTCTGTAAATAGTCCAAGGCCAATAATCATAAAGCCTATATGACAAATGATAAGATAGGAAAATACTTTTCGCAGATTATTTTGCACCAAAGCACCAAGTCCTCCACTTATCAACGTAAGGACAGCCATCACTAAAATGGTGTCTTGTAGAAATGTATTATCAACGAAAATAAGAGTAAAGAATCTGATAAGAGCATACACACCTACTTTGGTAAGCAAGCCTGCAAAAATCGCCGAGACTGCAGAAGGTGGAGTGTGATACGAGTCTGGTAACCAAAAATATAGAGGGAATACTGCAGCTTTTATTCCAAAGGCAATAAGGAATAGGATACCTGTAATCTCAACTAGGCCTCGGTTCTCAATAGCAGCCACTTTTAGAGAAAGATCTGCCATGTTGAGCGAACCCGTCAATCCATACAAGACCGCTATTGCAGTCAGAAAAATCATGGAGGCCAGGATATTTAGCGTGAAATATTTTACTGCCCCTTCAAGTTGGGCTTTCTCCCCGCCAAGAGTAATCAGCACAAAGGAGCTTATGATGATGATCTCAAACCACACATACAAGTTGAAGACATCTCCAGTTAAAAATGCACCATTAAGCCCGAGGAGCAGAAAATGAAAGATAGGGAAATACCCATATTTTAGTCGTAATGCTATAATAGAGGATGCTGAAAAGACAGATACTGCTAATCCTGAAATCGCCGTAAGTAGCACCAGCGTGGCAGAGAGACTATCGGCTACAAATGTGATTCCGAAAGGAGCAGCCCAATTTCCTGCCTGAATTGTCTGTGTTCCCTCGTTCCATATGAAAGCGAAAAGCCAGGCGGATAAAGCAATATTTATAAACCCACCAACAATACTAATCACCCTCTGCCAGCTTATTTTGCTCCAGGAAAACATTAAAATAATGCTTAACAACAACTGGAGCAGCAGTGGATAAATCACTAATGGTCCTGTCATGAATCTTGATCTATTACATTTAATTCATCCAGATCATCCGTTTTCACCACTTTATAGACTCTTTTGATAAGAATAATGGCAAATGACTGCAACCCAAAACTAATCACAATTGCGGTTAATATTAAAGCTTGTGGAATAGGGTCGGCATAAGCTTCGGCAAAAACTTTAAGATCCCCCGGAATAATTGGAGGGCTTCCTTTAGAAATCCGGCCAAGTAAGAATATCAAAAGATTAGCTCCATTTCCTAAGATTATAATACCTAGGATAAGCTTTACAAGACTTCTGCGTAATATCATATAAATACCTGCAGCATATAAAACTCCAATCATAATGGCTAATACAATTTCCATATTTACATCGTATCTACAATTGTGAAAATTATAGTGAGTGTCACACCCACCACCACAAGATATACCCCAATATCAAAGAACAATGTGGAGCCGATAGCCCCCAAAACCGGGATTGCATCGGGGAACCATAATCCAGTCATGAAAGGAAGACCAAAAAATATGGGAATCAAACTGCTCACAAACGCGAGGGCAAGGCCTATGGGCATTAAAAAACCAGGATGAAATCTCAGAAGATTTTTGGTATCCGAGAGTCCGTTAGCAAATGTGTGTAATATATAGGCTATAGAAGCAATCAAACCACCAACAAATCCTCCACCAGGCAGATAATGTCCGCGAAGCAGAATAAACACGCTAAATAACAGTAAAACTGGTAGCAGATAGGATGATGCTGTTTTTAATATAATGGTTCTCATTGATATTTAATTTGTGTATCCGCAATTGCGCAAGTAACGAAATCGAATTTTCCACACCTCGCCTTCGCTAGGTGTCCGGCTAAAATGGCTTTTAAGGTAAGAGGAAAAAGTGCCACAAAGCTGTACTTTTTCCTCTCACCTTTATACAACCCTACCTCGGGTGCGGAGCGTAGTCGAAGCCATTTAATTAAGAAATCACTACTGTCAATAATATAGATAATCATAATTTAAAAATTAATGTTGATCCGTTTCTTTCAAATGCAATTTCAACATCGCAAAAACCCCGATGGCAGCAATGGTCAAAACGGAAATTTCCATAAATGTGTCAGTTCCTCTGAAATCTACAAGTATCACATTCACTACATTTTTCCCTTTGGCAAGGATATACGCATTCTCTGCATAATATTTACTTATTGTTTTATCTACCGGAGATGCTAACACTTCTAAAATCAATACGGTAATAATAGATCCAAAAGCTAGCGAGATGATCCCATCCTTAATCCTGTTACGGTAGTCTGAAAGCTTTAAATATCGAGGTAAACGATATAATACCAGGACAAAGAGAATCACGGTGAGCGTATCTATAGAAAACTGCGTCATCGCCAGATCCGGAGCGCTATAAAAAACAAAAAGCAAACATATTGCCAATCCCATCACACCCATTGAAGCCACTGCCATAAGCCTTGATTTGGTAAATACAACAAAGAAGATCGATAAGAACATCATTGCCACCACGGCCATTTCGTATAGGGTTATTTCATTCAAAGTCGAAAGGTCAATCTCAAAATTGGCTGTATTGTACAACGAATACCCAGCTAAGCTGATCAAAAACAGTATAATAGTAGAAACGTAGTTTCGTAGATACCCATTTTGAAAAATTCGTGTCCAAAGCGAAGAGAAACTATTAAAGTGACCCCAAGCACCAGCAGTAATAGATTTAGGGGAAAGAAATTCAAATCTTTCTGCGCTTGCCACTAGCTTTTGAGAGGGTTTTAAAGTGAAATACAATACAGTCCCCACAACTATGGTTGCTATACTAAGCCAAAGCACGGTACTGAATCCATGCCATAGCTTCAAGTGTTCGTTTCCAAGGCTTTCTCCCATGGCAGTGACTACTGGAAAAACAATAGGCTCAACTAATGACGGGAAAATACCAAAGCCAGTCCCCATCACTGCAAGGATCATTGTAGGAAGCCATAAAAGCATTCCAGTCTTTTTTGTATTTTCAAATTGCTCGGGAAGTTTTCCCACAAAAGGGCTAATTCCCACCACAAATCCTGCATATAGCAGTAAGATCTTAGTGATTAAAATAAGGGCAATCCACAACACAGGTATTTCCAAAAGAGCTAGCGTCGATTCGTAGATTAGCTCTTTCCCTAAAAATCCCACGGTTGGAGGAATACCAGCACTTGAAATAGCCGCTAAAAACCCTGCAATGGCTACTGGCAACATTACCTTTCTTAGCCCCCGAAGTATCGTGACGTCGCGAGTGTGGGCTTGATGATCAATTATTCCTGTGACCAAGAACAATGTGGCTTTGTAAAGTGCATGAACTACAATAAAAAGTGCCGCTGCCAGCATTGCCTTTTCAGTACCCTGCCCTATTAAAAAAACTAATATTCCTAGAGCTGAAATGGTTGAATAAGCAAGTATTCCTTTGAGATCCTTTCTGAATAGTGTGTGAACGGCCGCATAAACCATCGTGATCGCACCAACGATGAGGAGGGTAGAATTCCAGAATTCTGTATTGCCGAGAATCGGCGTAAATCTCATCAACAAATAGATTCCAGCTTTTACCATAGTTGCAGAGTGCAGATAAGTAGAAACCGGAGTCGGAGCCAACATCGAGCCGGGCAACCAGAAATGAAACGGGAATTGGGCAGATTTGGTAAATGCTGCGCCAAACATAAAAATGACAATAAGAATATAATATGGACTGTCGGTTATTAACGTATTAGAATTTAACAACTCCGAAATAGTATAAGACCCTCCTACAGAACCCAGAATCAGCGCCCCCGCCAATAAAGACATACCACCTAGTCCTGTGACTGCCAAAGCTGTGATTGCCGATTTCCTCGAAGGCTCACTCTTATTATTAAACCCAATTAGAAAAAATGAACTAATGCTGGTAAGCTCCCAGAAAACAAAAAGAGAGATCATATTATCTGAAAGAACAAGGCCCAGCATAGCTGCCATAAACATACTCAGGTATCCATAAAATCTATCCAGATACTGATGACCTTTAAGATAGATTGAGGTGTAGACAAAAACAAGAAAGCCAATACCTGTGATCATTAATGAAAACAAAAGCGACAAGCCGTCTAGAGTGAAGCCCAGATTCACTCCGAAAGAGGGAACCCACTCGAAACTTTGTCGTATTACCGCACCACCAGATATTTCCCCAATAAACCCGTAAAAGTACACAAAGAGGGATAAGGGAATAATTGCGGAAAGAATCGCCGGTTTGCCCCGGAAAACCTTTCCGGTCACAACTAAAGTTATTGAAAAAATAAATCCTAATAATATTGCTATAAGCATGTGGATTTTGCGAATTCTGGTATATGTAAATATAACAATTATTATTGAAGTCCTTTAGAAGAAACATAGATGTATTTGGACATAAATTTTGTTTACAAGAAAAATAAATATATATACTTATAAATTTATTTTCACTTTAAGGCAATTTTTTATATAATTTGAGATAGAGTAATTTTAATGAATTATACGATTTAGGACGTTCGCCTAATTAATAAAGCTAGTAAATAACCCTTCTTTTTTCTAATAAGGTTCTGTTTAAAAAAAAATTAAAAAGGGCAAAAAAAAACAACTTTAATTTCGAGAAATTGGCATAGTATAGACTTTCAAATTGAATTTTATATTTTCTATCTATCACTGTTTTATTTGATTATATTTTTTTTGTGCTTATTTAGTTCAAGTTCTTCCAGTTTGCCTACACCTTTATTCTGTTTTTTGGTTTATTATAAATATATGAGTTTTCAAACTTGTACTTTATTACAAGTCAGTTCTCAACCTTTTAGCCGAGGAAACCAATCTTAAAAAGCAATAATTGTCTTCGAAACCTCCACGTTCCTTGCGCCTCTACCCAAGGCAGACAAGTCTGCGGTGAAAAAAAATACCATCCACCCGTTTTGGCGACCCCTCAATTCAGGATTAAAATCTACCTAGTTCAATTCTCCAGACTTTGACTTTAGTATAAATCCGACTTGGAATGGCTCCCTCCTATTTATTAAACTTTACTTATAGGAGAAACCAAATTCAATTTTCCAAAAATTACTAATAGACTTTTTCATTATTAATAAGAGAAATGGCAGGTTTTGTAAAGTAATTTTCCATTTTGTAAAATCTCATAAGAAAATCAATATCCTCAATTAAATCCTTTCCTGTGTCAATCTGAAAAAACCTCAGATCCTGCCTACAATGTTCGATAGCATACAAAAGCAGTTCTTTGGACAAGTCCGGAGAAGTCAGCAAAGTCAGGATAGATTCTACACTTTCTTCTTCATCAAAATTTGGATTATCAGGAAGCGGAAAAGCATTGTTTATTCCCCAGGCCATTTCCAATCCACTTTTGGGATTGAAAAAAACTAACCCCTGTGTATCAACACCAGATACCGGGCTATCCTTTAAATACAAAGAATCATAAATATTATTCTCATCCGCTCTTTTATTCGATTCCTCTATTCCTTTGGCAGAAATATTGAGCGAGTCATTATAGTACTTGATGAATTTATTGCTAAAATCTGTAAGTCTTGAAGAATGCATAAAAGAAATAAGGCTGCCATTATTAAATTTCAAAAATGATTCCATTTGATCTGCCAACAATTCTTCAGCTCTCTTTATATCGTAATCCAAAAATTCAACCTGATGCCGGATTTGAAACGATTTCTTTTCCGCCGCTACTAGCTCAGCGTCATAAGATAAGGTGTAATTGACGCCGGAAAACCACCATTCGTTATGCCAATTCACCAGCCCTAAATATAAAATGGAATCAATTTCTATCAATTTCATAGCAAAGGATTTCATGGTCATCTTGAATTTTTTTCCTGAGGCAATGTGCTCCAAGAAGATTTCAGTGTCATCCTGTCCTTTATAAAGAAAGTATCCGACGATTCGGCGAGACATATTTTTCAAGTCATGAGACAGTAAGTGGTCATTTCCTAGAATGGCTATTGCCCATTCAGCGCCCTTAAGTCCCAGCAGTGAGGTATGCGCTTTGTGAAGTAGGTTGTCCCTGTTATCATTCAAAAAAGCCAATGTATGTTCTTTATTTTTGGTTTTGAAAATCTCCGTTTCAGAACTTTGAAGTTTTAGAGACGTGTCAGGGTAAAACAAATACGTCTTAAACAAGATGGTGTCAATGAAATGACGCGCCTCATAATAATCAAAATCGGCATTGTCAACTTCATAATAGCTTTTCAATTTCTCATTTTCCAGTGCATATTCGAATTCCTTATCAAAAATTTCCATTACCGATTTCGAGGCTTCTGCGATGGATTCAGAATTAAATGCAACAACATTTTCTTCCTGTATTTTATTGATCACGTACCATATCAAAAATGAAACATCCTGTTGGTTAATTTCTTGATTCACATAACCAGTTGTAGGATAAAACGGAAGTATTTTGCCATACATTTTATTGTGTAATGAAGTAAAGCTCTTCCAGATCCCGGATTCTGAAATAATATCCTCAAAATATGAAGTCAAAAAACAGGAAACCAAATTGAGCAGTTCTTCATTACTGATCTCTTCAAATAAGCCAAACCCATTATTTTTCAAAAAAGCCTTCTTCACTTCATTGGAGATCCTGAGGTAATATAAATCAGTGGAAACTTGACTTTGATAAGGCTTCAACTTTAGCCAATCTTTGATAAAAATCCTTCCATTCATAGCTTTGGTGCGGTTTCTTTAGATGCAAAATAGCTTGTTTTGAATCAGAAAAAATCGAATATACCATTAGAATAGGAAAACAATCCCAAAAACCAATAATTCTCAGCAAAAGCTCCGGATACAAATTTCAGCTTTCCGACTTATCCTGTCTTTCCAAAAAATCTTGCATCCCAAATCAAGTTATTCGCTTTTAATACTTTTCACCGGATCAGCCCAAGCTGCCTTGAGTGATTGAGACATCACCGTGAGCCCTGCAATTAAGCCCACTATTAGTCCAGCAATCAGAAAAACATGCCAACTGATTCCGATATGGAAGGCAAAATCTTCCAACCAAGAATTCATCCCAAACCAAGAAATCGGAATTGCAATCAAGAAACCTACCATCACAAGCTTTAGAAAGTCTTTTCCAAGTAGCATCAAAATATTTGCAGTCTCCGCTCCCATCACTTTTCGAATGCCGATTTCTCGGGTTCGCTGCGCTGTGGCAAAAGTGACTAACCCGAATAATCCCAAAATTGAGATGAAGACCGCAAGTCCAGAAAAGAAGGTAAAAATGGTTTTCACGCGCTGTTTGGCAGCATATTGGGAGTTAAATTCCTGACTACAAATCGTGGTTCGAAAGTAATTCCAAAGTTTAATGCTGACCAATGGCTTTGCAAATTTGATAGAGCTTCTTCTCTCTTGGATATACATATCCTGAAACTTCTATCATTAACTCGTGTTGGACTCTGGACAATTGAAAAGGATATTACAACGGTAGTATGATGTCATCCTCAGAATAGAATTAAGAAACCCTATTGAGTTTGAAATATGCTATTCTACGGAAAATAGTTTTGATTTTTTTTAGCCCTCGATCATGTGGGAAATTGATGTCAATGATAATCAAGGTATTCTTAATTTTTTTCCAGATATATCTGGGAAAGATTATTCTATTACCAAATTCCTCTTTTCTCAATCTTCCCTGCGGAGGTTTTTTATTCAAAGAAGAAAAGGGAGTTTTTAGCCCAAAATTACTCAAAACATGGCACCCATAATGAAACCAACCCTTTTTAGATTCCATTGAGGCTTGTTCCATTGCTTGTTCCCATACATTGGGAAGTAACACTGATTCCATCATTGCTACATCCAGAATCCAATTGTAGTGGTGCTTAGATTCAGAGTCAGTAGAATGTAGGAGTGTCATAGCCAGTAAATCAGGGAGATTTGGTTGCCGCTCTCCTGAAAACTGAGTTGACTGAATTGAATTTTTCCAAACACGATCAGTTAATTCCCAAGAGGAATAGTTTCCAACTTTCCAGTGCAAGTCCATTTTAGTTTTTTCCTGAATATGCTCTAGTTCAATGGAATGATTAAAATCCATACACAAATTAGTACTTTTTTTCAGATCTTGATAAAAGGATAAATCAGTAGGCTTCCACCCTTGCTCCGATAATAGTTCCATGGTTTTCAAAACTGACTCCTTTTTTACCAGTATATCCAAGTCTGCCATCGGGCGATATACGGGTGCGGCATAATAAGGCAAAATAGGAACTCCTTTAATTAACATGACTTGAATATCTGATAGCTTAAGCAGCATCAATACCTCTTTGAGTCGATCAAGGTTTTTTAGTATTTTCAACCACCAATATTTGTAGAGTACTTTTAGTCTATTTTCGTATTTACTTTGATGGGCGATATCCTTCAATTTTTGATAATACAGGGGCACGAGTTTCATCACTCCATAATCTATATCATCAATGATCACTTGATTATCCCACCTGTTTGCAATGTCGAGGGCATTATTATTATCTTTTGTCAATATTGTCTCCACCATCATCAAGGCGAGATCTCTATTTAAGTCATTCTTATCCATGCTTATTCTTTTCTGTTTTTTGACAATTGTCTTCGGATCAGAGTTAGGTAATCTTGTCTATTTACTTTGGCAGTCATATTTTCACCATGAATTCTTCGCTTTGCCAAAACTTTTGGAACCAAGTGAAATTCCTTACTCGATTGTCTCACTTTCTGAAACCAATCAATAAATTCTCCCACTTTCAATAATTCATCGAATCCTCCAAACTCTTCAAAAATATACTTTTTACAGAGCATAGTAGAGCGACAAAATCCAGCATATATTTCTTTTCTTGCTCGAAATCTAGGCAATAAACCTTCCGGAAAATCCTCGAATTCTTCCATTTGACCAAAAACAAGTTCAGCTTTTGGGTTTGCCTCTAAAGCTAGCAATTGGGCTTTAATCCTATCGCTAACCCAAATATCGTCTGCATCTAAAAATGCAACCCACTCAGACTTCACTTTAGACAAACCCATATTCAAGGCTGTGCTTACCCCTCTATTTGTCTGATGGATTACTTGTATAATTTTGTACTCTTGCTCATACTCATTTAGGATTTCAAAAGTTTTATCTGTTGAGCCATCATTGATTAGCCAAATACTATTTAAATTATCACCTTGATCTAGGACGGATTGGATAGCTTGAGAAATAAATCTTTCTCCATTAAATACCGGAATGATTACATCGATTTTTTGCATACTTGAAAATTGTACTTTGAAATTAAGCAATCATACTTTAATACCTGTATATCCCTGGTTAATTAAGAAGTCTTGAAGATCGATAAGGTCGGTGCAAGATGGATTATCCAGTGATTTATGAACCAATATTTTCCCTAGCACAATGATAGAATGAAAGGAACCTGTAATGTCTTCTTGAATTGCCCAGTGAAGATATGGATCCTTCTTAAAAGGCTGTAGCAATATGGCAACATCAACTTTTTCCAGATTATTGGTATATATAAAGTAATCTGTTTTTGTGAGTTTTCGTGAGTGTTCCAAAGCTTCCCTTAGCCCAGCTATAGATTGAAGCAAGCAATATTCAGGGATTAGAATTTTTTCTGACGAATTATTTTCCAAAAGGCTCCTCCAGAAAAAAACAACCATTCTAAGGCCAGATTGATCGGCGGAAAATGATTTCAAAGCAGGAATGGGTTGTACAGTTTTTGTGGTATTCCGTCTTCGCTGTAGTGACGTAAAGATCAAATTAAGCATTTCGCGGTTTTGATTACCCTCGGTAGCTGTAATGCTTTTTTCGTGGACGAAGTAATGAAGCGTCTCCTCTTCGACTAGGCAAATTGGGATTTTATTTTCTCTGATACGAATCCACCAATCAGTGTCCTCACCTATGCGCAATTTTTCATTAAACCATAGTAGCCCCTCTTCAAAAATTGCCCTTCTGACTAACAAGGCTCCTAGATGGACATGATGAACCCGATTTTGATCATCATCAAAGGGAAGAGCTGGAATAGTTTGATTATTTTCTGAGAAATACTTCACTTTTCCGCCCACAACAGAAAATTCTTTGCTCTCCAGAAACACTCCAAGCAAATTAAGTTTATTATTTGGCCACTGGTCGTCAGCATCAACAAATCCGATCCAGTCTCCTGTAGCTTTTTTGATACCTTCATTTCTAGCGGCTGCAGGACCAGTGTTTTCGGGTAAATGTATCAGCTTCACTAATTCCCCAAATTCTATTTTTATAGCTTCAAGCTTTTGCACATACTTCGGCGCCGAGGCATCATTGACCAGAATCAATTCTAAGGAGATTTTTCCATTTTTGATTTCAGGTTGGAGAAATACACTAGTTAAAGCCCTACGCAGCTCAGGTCCATTATTGAAAGTGGGCGTAATGACTGACAGCCTCATGGGTACTCCTTATCAAGTTCTAAAAATGATCGAACCAGATCTAATTTATCAGTTCCAAGGTTCCATTCCATCACTGGAATAGAATTAGCAAGATTTCTCATTTTTTGATAGGAATTCTGTCTTTCATGAGGGAGATGCCGAAGGGTTGTAGGGGCAATGCCTAAGACTGCTTTTCCTGGAGAAACTGAAGTAAAGTTGGATTTTAGAGAGCCATTTACTCGCGGCAGTAAAATCCCTTTTAATTTCACTGAGGCAAGGAAGGATTTTGGGAAAGCTTTAAAAATTTGAAATATGGCTTTTTCATCTTGAAAAGTCTTTGGGTTATCTATCAGATCTTTAAAATTAGGAAATCGACTCTCAAGGTTGTCAGGTTCCAATTTTGCAGTTTGGTAGACGGTATATGCTGCTGGTTCCGGGTCAGTTTTCACTAAGACATAATCGTCTCCTAAGTATAGAAGGCCCTCGGTAAGAAGCGTCAGACATGTAGAAGATTTTCCTGAACCGCTAGGTCCAGCAATGAGCCACCCTCCTGATTGATCAACTGCGACTGCACCTGCATGCATCAATTGCAAGCTATTGCCTTTTGTCCACCAGTGTAGAATAATTCTAAAGGAAAAGGTTGGTTCCCACCAAGGAATGGTTTTCAGATTTAACGTCCAGTAAATCCCTAATCGAAGCTCTTCGCTATAAAGAAAAACTTGATGAAAAGCAGGCTGGTAATAGATATAATAGCCCTCTTCAATTGATTTTTCAGAAAGCCCAACCCCGTTAAAATCATCAAAAGGCGGCTCGGGAATCAAAGCGCCCAAACCATCAGAATCCGCATACCAAATCCTTAATTGTGGTTCTACCGTATCCCTATTTTGGATTTTTAAATGAGCCAAAGAAGGTAGAAATATAGCTTGTAAAGCTTCTGATGAACCTGACAACTCAATAGTAAATCCAGCCAGATCCAGGTGGTCACGAACAGAGAGTGAACTCGCTTCAAATTTTGAATACACTGTTTTAAAATATTCTGAAAGCTTTATTGCTTGAGGGATAAGGATTGAATCATTACTCATTTATCATTTTGCTTTTTCCAGCCACTATCATCGACTTCATGAATTGGATCCAAGGCTAATAAATCCTGCATATCTGCATACGTATTTAGGACAGAGGGGGTAAATGCAGTTCCGATTTCTACTTCTTTTTGGATCAATTCAGATTCATAAAACTCAATAATCTCTTCTTTTTCCAATTCTTGCCAAATGTGGGTAAGATCCTTCAAGACTTCTTGTTTTTGGTCTGGGAAGATTTCCTCAAATTTCACAATCACATCGCCAGCAGTGTTGGCTGGTAAATTTTTTAATAAAAAAATACCTGAGCCTTGTAAACTGTAATAAATCCCTGTTTCCAAATTGGCAATGATAAATTCATCTTCAAATAGATCAGACGCAACCCTTTTACTTAGCCGATAAGCCATATAGTTAAACAATTAAAATATTGAAAATTGATTTTTTAATAAGTCTTGAAATAAAAGAAATTGGCTATTCCAATTCCTATTTTTCAACAATAAAGCACTCTAATAAATTTTAATGTCGCTTAATTTTTTGATTTTTAGATCAATTAATTCCATAAGTTTATAAAAATCTTACTATTAAAGAGTCTATATTAATTAGGTTTTAAGGATAAAAAACTGATAGTGAGTGTAATTCATAAATCCTGTTATGATTTGTGATCAATCGATTTGGACTATACAAGTATAATGACTGTTTGTCGAGAAGGATACAAAAATTCAAGCTGCAAATTAAAAACCAGAACAACTAGCTCGGAATATTCCGATCAAAACTTTCACTTTAGAAAGCAACTAGACTTTTGCAGTCCACGATCTAATTACTTAGTCACATGGTATCAAAACCCATTTTACAAAACCCTCCGCCATTCAAGATGAAAAATATGTTTGGGTTGAAAACTAAATTAAAACTCTAAAAACCAAACAGTCTGATAAATAAGAGCCACAATCAAATTCGGATTCATCAGAAAACTTGATTGTTCAATCTTTAAATAAAATACTAGGTTTGGAAAATAATTGGACGCTAGTCCCAGTCAAAATAATTTCAAAACTTAATGATTTCATTTTTTAAGAAATTAAACTTCAAATCCTGATTCCCGCTGTTCAGGTTCCGATAGCTATCGGAATGTAATCCCGAACCTGGATCAGGGGATTTTTAATCCACGAAAACATTACTTCTCAATTGAAATTCAACCGTTTTGGCGAAACATCAAACACCGATTGATATTATTCCGGCCAAAACAAATCTTACTGAAATTCTATTTTTCTACACATATATAGTCCCTATGGGACTTATCTAGTTGCTCCCGCTATTCGGGTTCCGATAGCTATCGAAATGTAATCCCGAACCTGAATCAGGGGATTTTTAATCCCCAAAAACATTACTTCTGAATTGAAATTCAACCGTTTTGGCGAAATATCAAACCTCAATTGATATTATTCCGGCCAAAACAAATCTTATCGGAATTCTATTTTTCTACCTATATATAGTCTCTATGGGACTTATCTACTTGAGTCTTCAGACTTGGACTTCATTACATTTCAGATCTTCACACTTAAGACTAAGAAAATCATCCTAAAAACCAATAATTCTCAGCGAAAGCTCCGGTTGCAGATTTCAAATTTCCGCTTTCCTACTTATCCCATCTTTCCAAAAAATGTGATATCTCATATCCCAAATGAAGTACTTACTCGCCTTTGATACTTTTCACCGGATCAGCCCAAGCTGCCTTGAGTGATTGAGACATCACCGTGAGCCCTGCAATTAAGCCCGCCATTAGTCCAGCAATCAGAAAGACATGCCAACTGATTCTGATGTGGAAGGCGAAATCTTCCAACCAAGAATTCATCCCAAACCAAGAAATCGGAATGGCAATTAAGAATCCAATACCTACAAGTTTCAAAAAGTCCTTTCCTAGTAGCATCAAAATATTTCCAGTCTCCGCTCCCATCACTTTGCGAATCCCAATTTCGCGAGTCCGCTGCGCTGTGGCAAAAGTGACTAATCCGAGTAATCCCAAAATTGAGATCAAGACTGCAAGTCCAGAAAAGAAGGTAAAGATGGTTTTCACACGCTGTTCGGCAGCATATTGGGCATTAAATCCCTGATCTACAAATCGTGGTTCGAAAGGAAAATTAGGCCGAAGCGTTGCCCATTCTTCTTTCAGGTAAGCTAAAGTTTCTTCCCGCTGCGAAGCATCAATTTTGAGGCTCATTAGGTTATTTCCGTTTTCACTGATCTCAAAAACAATGGGTACTATCGGCTGATGTAGGCTTTCAAAATGAAAATCTTTCATCACCCCCGTCACAAAACCTCTTTTATTACCATAGAGAAACTGCTTCCCAATAGCTGCTTCTGGGCTTTCCCATCCAATTTCACGGACGGCAGTTTCATTGAGGATAAAAGCTTCCGTAGAGTCACTAGCTCGCAAGACATCGAAATCTCGACCTGCTGCCAAAGGAATTCCGTAAGTCTCCAGAAAATTATGTCCTACGTCAATATCAGCTATCCGAATCTCCAACTGCGTTAATTTCCCGTCAATCTCGACTGATGTACCCTGATTGTCCAGCAGTCTTCCTGAAGGAGCTCGACTTGATACTGTGACAGATTGAACGCCGGGATGATTTTCCAATCGATCTTTTATGATCAGATAGTTATCAGCTATAGCCTGACTAGTCGGTAAAAGAACAATGTCTTCTTTCTCAAAACCGAGATCCTTGCTTTACATAAAATCCAACTGATTGACCACCACTAGGACGGCAACGATCAACACAACTGATACAGCAAACTGTCCCACTACCAATACCGAACGGAAGCGCTCATGATTTTTTCCAGCTTTGAAAGCTCCTTTAAGCACTTTGCCCGGTTGAAAACCCGACAAGAATAGCGCTGGATAGCTTCCTGAAATCAAACCTACGATGAGAATCAAACCAGCGATTCCAATCAAAAACTCCGGATTTTGAATCAGATTCAGACTGAGCTGCTTTTCGGTAAAATCAGAAAAAATAGGAAGGAAGAAATAAACGATAACAAGCGCAAGAAGCATTGAAATGGTGGTAAGCATAAAGGATTCGCCCATAAACTGTCGAATCAAATTGCTTTTATCAGCTCCCATTACTTTGCGAAGGCCCACTTCCATAGATCGCAAAGAGGATCGGGCAGTCGAAAGATTCATAAAATTGATACAGGCAATCAAGAGAATAAAAAGTGCCACTGCCAAATAAATATACACATAGGCAATGTCTCCATTAGCCTCAATCTCAGTATCCAGATTAGAATAAAGATGGATATCGGCAAGCGGCCAAAGGTAAAGCTTAGTACCATCAGACCTTCGAGCTCCTGATTTTGTTTCGCCAATATGCCGATCAATCAAGGCTGGCAATTTATCCTCAAAAGTCTGTCGGTCCACTCCCTCACTGAGCAATAAGTAAGTTGAAAAATTATTCCCTCCAAAGTTGCTCATAATGGCCTTCGGGCCTCCATAAAACATCACTACGGGTGTCATGGAGGCTAAAAAAGTCGGGTGAAAATGTGAATTGTCCGGAAAATCTTTGAACACGCCTCCCACCAACGCGGTGATCTCTGCGCCTCCAAGTCCTAATCTTATCTCTTGTCCAATAGCTGGCTCATCACCAAAATACTTCTTGGCGGTGGTTTCTGAGACTAGCAGGCCATTACTCTGTTGAAGTACCTTTTTCGCATCACCTGCTAACACTTCTATCGAGAAAATGTCGATGATCTCGGGATCTGCAAAAGTGAAATGATCCTCTATAAATTTAGATTCCCCGTACATCACCAGTGGGTCAGATTCGAGCATTCGAGCAGCAGCTTCTACATCATCAGGGTAGTCAGATTGGATTAAAGGTGCAAATGGTGGTGCGGTATGTCCCAGGTGAAGGCTGACCTCTCCATCTGGATTAAACCAAGCCCGCGAAACTCGAACGATCCGATCTGATTTGGTATTCCAGAGATCATAACTCAACTCATGCTGCACGAACAGAAAAATCAAAATGCTGACTGCCATACCTACTGCTAACCCAAATACATTGATAAACATGTAAAGCGGGTTCTTTCGGGTGTTTCTAATTAGGATTTTGAAATAGTTCCTGAGCATTTTTTGAGAGATTTAAAAATTGTAAAATTTGAATATTTGAAAATCGAGTTCCCTCCGAAAAGGCATTTCCCTATAATAAAAGTCTCTTTTTGAATATTTAAGAGAGAATTATGGCAAAACAGAATTGTCCAAGTGAAGTCAAGTTTGAAAGTTTGAAGTTTCAGGACAAGTGACATCCAGCATCGGTCATCCGACATTCTACATCCAGCACCGATCATCCGACATCCAACATCGGACATCCAACATCAAGCATCCGACATCGGACATCCAACATCAAGCATCCGACATCCAGCATCCAACATCAGTCACCCGATATCCCACACTTAAGCCATCTGACATTACCTCTTAATCACCTTGCTCGATCCCGAGCTGGAGATTTTTTGACTGGTTAGATTTCCCTTGTAATAGATATTCCCAGATCCAGAGGAATTTACAGTTAGATTACCATTCACTCCGATAGCTGTAGACCCAGATCCTGATTTCCCGATTTTCACATCGCCAGCCATCAACTCAAGTGCTTCAAAAGAACCAGAACCTGATTGACCGATATTTACCGCTTCGGCGCTTCCACCTTGGATACTTACTTTTCCTGAGCCACTCATTCCCACGCCCAAACCGCCGGTATTCAGCATTTTCATTTGAATCTTTCCAGAACCTGATTGACCAATACCGAAATTTTTGGAATCAATATCTGATTCAACAATAATCTTTCCTGAACCACTGACACCGATACCTTCCAATTCTCTGATAGTCACATAGGCTGTGAAATTCACATTATTCCACCTCCCTCTTTCCAATTTGATTTTAAGCGTATTTCCTTCAACCTCCGTAATTACTCGATTCAGATCGAAACCTCTGGATTCTAACCTAACCTCATCTTTATTTCCAACGGTGACGTAAACATCCCAGCTTCCTCCAGATTCGATTCCTGTGAAGGTGCCTGGAGTCCGTATTTCAGTTTGTGCTTGAGTATTGCAGCCTACCAAAAAGAGTAGGATAATAAGAGAAGTGATTTTTGTGAGTTTCATAGTGTTGGTCGTTTCAATTTGATGTGAGTTTAATTTCAGAGATTGTGCCAAGAGTAAAGACTCCTTGAGGAGACGTATTAGAGGTTTTCATTCGTGAACGATGTCCGATCGCTGTGACTTTTGACCGTGAGCGAACAAAATTCCATTGCTGTTAATTAGTTTTTCAATTTATCTACCTAATCTTGAGTAGCAGATTTAAAGCTTTTCCTACAAGTTTAAGTCTATATTTTTAAAGATGTTCTTATTAGCCTCTGAGATTTTTTTTTAAAACAAAGCCCTATATTTTATTTGCGCGAAATGGATTGATGGTTGCAATATTAGCAGCATTATCAAAAAAATTATCAGTCATTTTAGCGTTTTTCTACCGGCCAATTTTCAAAAAAGGTAGATATTCCTATTGGAAAAATAATTCTTAAACCCTTTTATACAGCTCATTTTTTTTATCTTAAATTCCTGATGAACAAAATTATTATGAAATTACTGGCTATTTTATCTTTATTTTTTCTCTTACCGGAATTAAATACTCCTGATTTTGAAGAGCAGCTCATAGACTCTAATGTGGCTATTGGCTATGGCATAGTCACAGGAGATGTGGACGGGGATGGAAAACTCGATCTGATCCTAGCTGATAAAAAACAATTCGTCTGGTACCGAAATGGGGATTGGAAGCGGTTTGTATTGGCCGAGAATCTCACCGAACGTGATAATGTCTGCATCACTGCTCGGGATATTGATGGGGATGGCAAAGTAGAAATTGCTGTTGGAGGCCAGTGGAACCCCGGAGAAACCAGCGATGAATCTCAATCAGGTTCGGTGCATTATTTAATTCGACCATCCGATCCCACTCAACTTTGGACTCCGGTCCAGCTACCTCACGAGCCTACTGTTCATCGCATGTACTGGGTCAAAACAGGGAAATCTAATTATCAACTGGTCGTACTTCCCCTTCACGGTCGGGGAAATAAAGGTGGCGAAGGCGCAGGGGTCAAGGTGATTTCTTACGAAAAACCCAAAGATCCAAAATCACCTTGGAAAACTCATCTTGTCGATGAATCCATGCATCTGACACATAATATGACTGCAAAAGAATTAGGAATTGAGGATACTGAGACCATTTTCATAGGAGGGAAAGAAGGCGTGAAAAGCTTTTCTTTTAAAGACGGAGCTTGGGATGCTACAATGAATCAGGAATCAAGCTTTAAGAACCGTTCATTTGGTGAATTGAGTTTGGCGGAAATCTCCGAATCCGGAATGCTTCTAGCTGCTGTGGAACCTATGCATGGCAATCAAGTGACTGTATACTTGCAGCCTCCCGGAAAAACGGAAATAAATCAGCTATCAAGAATTATCTTGGATGAAAGTCTAAATGAAGGGCATGGAATCGTTACGGGAGATTTTCTGGGAAATGGAACTACGCAGATCGTGTCTGGGTGGCGAGTCCCCAATAAAGCCGGTGAGGTTGGCATCAAGCTCTATAATCCTCTGGATGATTCTTATAGCGAATTCAAAACCCATTGGATAGATCAAAGCGGAATGGCCTGTGAAAGCTTGACTGCGGCTGATCTCAATAATGATGGGAAACTGGATATCATTGCCGCAGGTAGAGCGACAAACAATTTGAAGATTTATTGGAATCGGAGGAAGTGAGGTGGGAAGTTTGGGAGGTTGGAAGTGGGAGGTTGGAAGTTTGGAAGTGGGAGGTTTGGAAGTTGGAAGTGGGAAGTTTGGAAGTTGGAAGCGGGAGGTTTGGAAGTCGGAAGTGGGAGGTTTGGAAGTTGGAAGTGGGAGGTTTGGAAGTTGGAAGCGGGAGGTTTGGAAGTTGGAAGTGGGAGGTTTGGAAGTTGGAAGCGGGAGGTTTGGAAGTTGGAAGTGGGAGGTTTGGAAGTTGGAAGCGGGAGGTTTGTTTTACACGTCATTACGAGGACTTAGTCTTTTTCGTAATTCTAGTAGGATGTTTCAAGTCCGAAGTAATCTGTTTGTTTGATGAAGATTGCTTCGATTTTGAAAGACTTCAATCAAAGTGATTTCTATTTTAAAATCTCGCAAGGACTATACCTACCGTCATTACGAGGACTTATTTCTCCTTCTAATTGAACTAGGAATCTTCAAGTCCGAAGCAATCTGTTTTATTGATGAAGATTTCTTCAATTTTAAAAGACTTCAATAAAACTTATTTCTGTTTTAAAGTCTCGAAATGACGGAAACTCCTGCTCATCTTTTTGTTGCCAATTCCAGATCATAGATTTTGATCCCAACACGTTCGATATGTTTTTTGAGCTCTGCTTCCTTGATTTTTTCAAAATGAACCAGATCGATTGTTTGCAATAGATCAATCTTATCTAACTCAATTGAAATATCTAACACCTTCTCAAAATTCAGCTTTTCTCCAAATATGGCAATGTCAATATCAGAACCCTCATAAAAATTTCCTTTTGCCCTAGATCCAAAAAGAACTGCTTTCTCAACTTCTGGATAATTTAAAAAAACTGTCTTTATGGTTGATAATACGCTTTCGCTAATGCCAGTACTTTTCATAGATCCAATACGTTTTGGTTACCTGATCTTTCGGATTCAAGCTTGGTTTGAAGATCACTAAAAAGCTTGAAGAAGAGATCCAAAATCAACTCTTTTATTTCCTCAGCAGTCTCAGGATCATAGGTATGAGAAGTTTTTTCTCTGCTTTTTTTCAACTTACTCCAGCCTTCGGAATCAGTAATTAACTTCATTTTGAGGGCTTCCTGTAAAACTTTGGATGGTCCGTTGATATCAGCTATTCCAATATCTTTTATATAATCCTGAAGGGTTTTCCAAGCGAGCTCATACGTATATTCAAATCGCTGAATCAAACCTTCTGTCTCCAACTCAGACAATTTCTTCTCCTTAGCTTGTTTGACTGCTTGGGACAATTTCGAAAAAGCCTTATTGAAATTGGAAAACCGTTGCTGCCATCTGATATCTTCTTCCATATAGATACAAGTTAAGTTTTTCTAAAACTCAATACCATTTTGCTTGAATTTTTTCAATAATACGCTTTCGCGCTAGGAAGAACATTTAACTTCTTTCAGCTTTCTCACTTTAGCTTTCTGATTTAGAGTTTTATTTCCGAAATCCTAAACCCTCCTCACTCATCCCGCATCGCATCCACCGGATTGGCCCAAGCGGCTTTGATCGCCTGAGAACCCACCGTGATCAAGGCTATTAGTAGCGTCATTATTCCAGCAAACCCAAAAGTCCAAACCGAGAGTCCGGCTTTGTAAGGGAAATCCGCCTGCCAAGCATCCATCGCATACCATGCCAGAGGAAAAGCAAATACCATTGCTACTGCTACAAGTATTACAAAGTCCTTGCTGATCAAACTCAAGAGACTTTGCGTGCTCGCCCCCATCACTTTCCTAATTCCAATCTCTTTGGTACGCTGCTGCACTGCATAGGCTGCCAAACCAAATAATCCCAAGCAGGAGATCAAAATCGCTAAAATCCCGGCAATAGTAAAGGCCAAACTTAATTGAGATTCTTCCTCATATTGCGCAGCAAAGGACTCGTCCATAAAAGAATAGCTAAAAGGATTTCCGGGAAAAATAGATTCGTAGGTCTTTTGCACAGCTGCGATTGCTTCTTTCATCTGTGAAGGATCGACGACTAAGGTGAAAAATCCATCAGCTTGAGACGCCAAGAAAATCATAGGTTTGATCTCCTCACGAAGCGACATGTGATGGTAGTCTTTGGTCACACCGACTACTTCAAAGGGTTTTCCCCAAAGGATATTTTGGCCAACGGCAGCTGGCGGATTTTCAAAGCCAAGTTGAGCAGCCGATGATTCATTGAGCATGACTTTGTTGAGGTTATTCCAATTTTGATCAGCTTCAGCAGAAGTGAAATTCCTCCCTGCCAAAACTTCAATTTCATAGGTTGGGATAAACTGCTCATCGATAATAAACATGGAATAATTGTTTTCTTTGTCCTCAGGCCTAGCAACCAAGGGAGAAATGCCACCGGCGGAAAAATTATATCCCTCACCTGGAAGATTGTTTGAACCTGCAATTTTCTTTACGAATGCTTGTGATTTGAGCGACTGCTTAAAGGCATTCATCTTCGAGGATCGGTTTTCACCGACATCATTTGGACCTGCTACCACCAGTTTTTGATCCACATTCATCCCCAAACTTTGGGACTGCATAAACGAGAGTTGATCTCGGATTACCAGTGTGCAAATGATGATTCCAATCGAAATTACAAACTGAAAAACCACGAGAGATTTACGAAGCCATTGACTTTCAGGCTTAAATTTTAATTGTGAACGTTGCTCAAACTTTCCTGAAAGGATCACCACATAAAATCCTGATATCAAAGCACAAAAACCAATAATGGCAGAAACAATCAAGATGGTTTGTGGCGTTTCAAATGATCCAAACCAAATTTCTTTTCCAAAAATACTTGAGGCAAATGGAGATAGTAGGTATAATAAAACACAAGAAATCAAGAGCGAGTTGATCAGAAGCAATAGCGTTTCCATCATAAACTGCTGCGCCAATTGCCAAGAATGCGCACCCAGAATTTTACGCATTTTGATCTCTTTGATTCGGGTTAGAATATTGGCCGAGGAGAGGTTCAGGTAGTTCACATAAGCAATGCCCAAGATTAAAATCGCTATTGCAAGAAAGACCAAAACCGAGCCCATACTTGTAGCTGTCGGCAATGGATCAGAAATCGAATTTCCCAAGTGAATACTAGGCAAGTCTTGTAATAAAATTGTCGTAGCCTCACCGTTCGGGGTTTTCCGGATAAAATTGGTCAATTGATCAGCCAAAGCTTTGGAATCAATTCCTTTCTTGGTCATCACAAACAGATTGACAAATCCAGAATCAAAGCCATTTGGGTCTGCCCAATCATTCCCAGATCGATTGGCGGGATTTTCCAAAGTATGGATGGAAAGAAATATATCTCCTGTGATATCCGAGCGAAATGGAATTTCTTCCAAAACCCCAGTGACTGAAAATTCTTGCTTCCCGAATTGATTGCTGAGCATAAATGTCTTCCCAAGTGGATCTATTGTCCCAAAGAACTTATCCGCCAATGCTTGAGTGATCACGGCCGTATTTCCATTTGTCAAGTCAGCGGACCCTCTCGCTATGGGAAAAGAAAAGGCCTGGAAAAAGTCCCCTTCTACGAAGCTGACCCCATTTTCCTTAAATACCAGATCAGTCTCCGGGATGGCAACTAATCCACCTCCTATGAATTCTGCAATTCGAGCAGAAGATTCAATATCCTGAAAATTAGTCTCCAAAACTCCTGCATAGCCTGGAGGCAGATAGGTTTCAAACGAATCATTTCCTTCGCTCACAACTATCCTGTAAATACGATCTTTATTGGTATGAAAGTCATTGTAACTCCACTCGGTGGCGACGTATGCAAAAAGCCCCAAGAAAGTCACCAAGCCCAAAACCAGACCAAGCAAATTAACCGAGGTAAAGAGCCTGCGTTTGATCAGGCTTCGAAATGCGATTTTCAGGTAGTTGGTGAACATGATTTTGAATTACGATTTATGATTTTTTGATCTACGAAGTAGACTGGAACCTAATTCACTATTTTACTAATTCGAAGCCTGAGTATTTACAGTTCATTGGTTTTTAGGTCAATGAGAATAGGAATCGAGTTGAGATACTGAAAGCTGAATTCAATCTCGCAAATCGTAAATCAACAATCTAAAATCCTACTCTACTCGCTCTTCAAGCTTTCCACCGGATTGGAATTGGCAGCCTTATACGCTTGGAATCCAACAGTCATCAAAGCTATCAGCATAAGAATAACTCCAGAACCCGCAAAAATCCACCAACTCAGATTTGTTTGATAGGCATAAGATTTTAGCCAGTTATTCGCAAAGTACCAAGCCAAAGGCATCGCGATCACTATGGAAATCAAGATGAGCCTCACGAAATCTTTGGACACCAAAGTCAGAATACTAACAGTGGAAGCACCCATCACCTTGCGAACGCCTATCTCTTTCTTTCGCTTTTCAGCTGTAAAAGCTGCTAAGCCAAATAATCCTAAGCAGGACAAGAAAATCGCCATCACCCCGAAGTATTTCGCCAGTTTGGAAACTCGCTGCTCAGAAGCATAAAGCGACTGGTAATCGGCATCCATAAAGGAATAATCCATAGGTTGAGCAGTTTGCTTTACAAAAAGCTCATTTATTCCAGCAATGCTTCCTTGCTGATTTTGAGCTCCAATTCGTACCATGATTTTTTCTGCAAAACCCGGATCATATTTCAAGAAAGCTGGCTTGACATTTTCCTTCAACGACTCGAAATTGAAATCCTTAATCACTCCAATCACCTCTTTATCCTCTCCCCAGAGATTTACGATTTGGCCTACTGGATTCCCAAAACCAATGATTCGAACTGCCGCTTCGTTTAACATTATCTTTGAATCTTCCTCTCCAAAGTCTATAGAGAAAGCTCTGCCATCAACTACTTCAAAACCCATCGTTTCGATCAAATCCATGTTCACAGTCACATTTTCAAACTTTACCTGCTCCTCGGGATTTTTGCCTTCCCATGAAAGACCAATCGTGGAACTACGCAATCCCACCAAAGGATGGCTCAAACTGGAGGCATTCTCCACGCCAGGGGATTTCTTTAGTTCCCCCAAAAAGGAATCTAATTGTTTGGGATTAATACCCGAAGCATTGATCTGAACCAGATGACTTTGATCATACCCTAAGTTTTGGTTTTGAATAAAGGACATTTGCTTACTGATCACTGAGATCCCAATGATCAGCAATAGGGAGATTCCAAACTGGAAAACGACCAAGCCTTTACGAGCCAGCAATTCCCCAAAACTCCCCTTTACATTTGATTTCATCACCTCTACCGGTTTGAACTTGGAGAGGTAAACAGCCGGATAAATCCCTGCCAAAAAGCTGGTCAGCAACCAAATCCCAAATAAAAGCAGGATTAACTCAGGCTGGAATGACATACTTAAGGTTTTGGATGTCACTTGACTGAAAAATGGTTGTATTATAAATGAGGCAACTAGTGCAAGAATCAAAGCCATGAATGTCAGCAAAAGCGACTCCACCATAAACTGTCCAAAGAGACCTGCTCTACTCGCTCCCATGGCCTTTTTTACTCCTATTTCCTTCAATCGACTCATCGATCTGGCCGTAGTCAGATTCATAAAGTTGATACAGGCGATGATCAAAATAAAGATTGCAATCGCCGAAAACAGCTTCACATAGCTGATCCTTCCTCCTGCGACTATCCCATCTTCATAAGTACCATACAAGTAAGTATCACCGTATGGCTTCACAAAAACCGAAACGTTACTCTGCTCTTCTTTGGCTTTGATAAAACCAGCGATTTGGGTATTAAATGCAGCTACATCTGTATCTGGACGCAGTAGCACATAAGTGGTCGCATTAAAATTTCCCCAGTGAACTCCTTCACCAAGCATCTGCTTGAAATATGAAAATGATAGAAAATAGTCAGGCTTTTCAACGTCCAAGGACCCAAAATCCTGATATACTGCTGTAACTTCCACCTCATTTTCAAAGTCAAAAACCTGCCATTTCAATGATTTGCCGATGGCATTGGCTGGTGAGCCAAATAGCTTTGTAGCTATCGTCTCGGATAGCGCAACACTGTTAATCCCCGTCATCACCTGACTTGGGTTTCCGGCTATAAAATCAACAGTGAAAATATCGAAGTAGGCCTCATCTACAAAAAGACCTGACCCAGCCATTTTTATATCCCCATTTCCAAAAGCGACTCCGGCTATAAACTGAGATGCACCAGCAGACAATTCTACCTGAGAAAGCTCAGCCTTCATGGCTTCTGCCATATCACCCGGTGTCGCTCCCCAAGTCACAATACCACCACTGTTATCATGATTGGTCATCACGGCATAAATCCGATCTATCTTTTCATGATACCTATTGATGCTCAGTTCATCCTTCACCCAAAGCGAAATCAGGACTACTGTTGTAAGACCTACCGCCAAACCAAATAAGTTGATGGCGAAGATCTTTTTGAACTTCATAAAGCTGCGGAAGGCGAGTATAAGTTGGTGTCGGAGCATGGGGAGTGGGAGGTTGGAGGTGGGAGTTGGAGGTGGGAGGTTTGGAAGTTGGAAGTTGGAGGTTGGAGGTGGGGAGTTGGAAGTTGGAGGTTGGAAGTTTGGAGGTTGGAGGTGGGAAGTTGGAAGTTTGGAAGTTGGAGGTGGGAAGTTGGAAGTTGGGGGTTGGAGGGTTAGGGGTTGGGCTTTGGTTTTAAGGTATTTCTGAAAGCAGCAATGCTATTCATCAAATCAAAAGCCTCTTTATATCGTCTGTCAAAATGTTCTTTGTCAATGTATCCACGGAGTTTTGCCTTATGAAGACATGTGACAACTTCAGCCAATGAGCGCAATGAGTAACCAACAAATTTCCTGAATTCAGCTTGTGAATTACCGGTGGAGCCCTCGGCAATATTCAATGCAATCGAGTCAACGGCTCTTCGTATTTGAGAAGTAAGGTTATACAATTCTTCTTTGGGAAAAGCCTTTGACATTTCAAATACTTCCTCTCCAAATGCCATGGAAGTTTGCCAGATTCGAAGTTTTTCAAATTTAAAATCCATAAATTTTTAATTTTCTATTAGTAATCAAAACCCAACAAATCAACACTTCAAACCAATTGAGTGCAACAAACTTCCTACTTCCCTACCTCCTACCTCCTGACTTTTATACATGAAACTGCTCCCGGATATTCTCGGTCACCACTTTTCCGTCAAATAGATTGATGATTCGGTGGGCATAGTTGGCGTCATGCGGAGAGTGAGTTACCATCACGATGGTTGTCCCCTCGTTATTCAATTCTTCCAAAAGGCGCATTACTTCTTCCCCGTTAGTCGAATCCAAATTACCCGTAGGCTCATCGGCTAGGATCACTGAAGGCTTAGCGACAATTGCTCTGGCGATAGCTACACGTTGCTGCTGACCACCGGAAAGCTGCTGCGGGAAGTGATTCCTACGGTGCATGATATTCATTCTACCCAAAACTTCCTCTACACGAGTCTTGCGCTCATCTGTAGGGATTTTCAGATACAAAAGCGGAAGCTCAACGTTTTCGAATACTGTTAATTCATCGATGAGGTTAAAGCTTTGGAATACGAACCCAATATTTCCTTTTCTCAAAGAAGATCGCTGACGCTCAGAGAATTTGGCTACTTCATTCTCGATAAAGAAATATTCGCCCCCATCAGGATTGTCTAGAAGACCGAGGATATTCAGGAGCGTAGATTTCCCACAACCCGAAGGCCCCATTATGGCGACGAATTCGCCTTTTTTGATTTCAATTTGGATGCTATCCAAAGCAGTGGTTTCCACTTCTTCAGTGGAGTACATTTTGCGTAGATTGACGGTTTTGATGATGTTTTCCATGGTTTTTTGATGTTAGATGTTAGATGTCCGATGACCGATGTGGGTTGATCCTCGATCATTTGTTTTATTTAGTTAAGTTGTCCGATGTTTGATGTCGGATGACCGATGCAGTGTGAACCTCGATCGTTTGTTTTAGTTAAGTTAAGTTGTCCGATGTTTGGTGACCGATGCCCGATGTGACTTGAACCTCCGTCTTTTGTTTTGTTGCCCGATGTTTGGTGACCGATGCCCGATGTGGGTTGATCCTCGATCGTTTGTTTTATTGAATTGTCCGATGTTGGATGCCCGATGCCTGATGTGGCTTGAACTTCGATCAGTTGTTTTATTAAATTTAAGTTGTCCGATGTTCGATGTCGGATGCCCGATGTGGTGTGTACCTCGATCATTTGTTATTTTAGATGGAAGTTTTGATTTTCGGTTTGAAGGCTTGCATCATATTCATTAGATGAAAAGCTTCCGCATAAAATTTTATGAACTGATCTTGATCAATATATTTTCTTCTTACTGCTTTATGTAGACAGGTGACTACTTCGGCAAGTGATCGAATAGAATAGCCCAAGAATTTTTTATACTCAGGGTTGGATTGTGAGATGGCTCCTTCAGCAATATTTAAAGCAATAGAATCAGCAGCGCGTCTGGCTTATGATATCAGATTGAATAATTCATCCTTCGGAAAAGCTTTAGATACACTAAATATATCCTCCCCAAAATCCATGGCCTTTTGCCAGATCTGGAGCTTTTCGAATTTAAAATGAGGCACATATTCTTCCATATATTTATTATTTAATTTCAAAATCATTAAAAATCAAACACTTAACATCGAGGACCCGGCACCAAACTTCGGGCATCCAGCACCCGACATCGGTCATCTAACATCCGACACCCGACACCAAACATCGGTCATCCAACACCCAACATCACCTCAGATCCAAAATCTCATTATCCCCAAAGTTCTCATATCCTGAAACGATCACCTTTTCACCTTCGATCAAGCCTTCCAAGACTTCATAGAATTCAGGGTTTTTACGGCCTAATCGGATATTTCGCTTTTCGGCATTTCCGGATGCATTTATCACGAAGACCCAATTTCCGCCAGTGTCTTTAAAGAATCCACCAGTCGGCAAAAGCAAGCTCTGCTCGCTGTCACCCAATTCCAATCGGATTCGGACACTCTGACCGCGACGGATTCCTTTTGGACTTTGGCCGGTGAATTTCATATCCACTTCGAATCTACCATTTGTAATCGTCGGGTAGATCTTCATGATTTCCAATTCATGGTCTACACCGCTTAACGTAAATTTTCCTCTCAGACCCTGCCCGATTCTTGGCAAATACAGTTCATCGATAGCTACTCCTACCTTGAATTCATCCAAAATATCGATCTGTCCATAGCGTGAACCTGGATTGATCGCCTGACCAATTTCGATTTGCTCCATCGCCAATTGACCGGCGATTGGGGCTTTGATCACGAGGTTATTCAAGATCTGACCTACTCCATTTAGAGAAGCATTCATTCTGCCTTCCGACTGTCGCAACTGCTGAAGCTGGTAGGAACGAGCTAGTGAATCACTTCGGTAAGATCGATAAGTGAGTTCTTTTCGCTTCACATTGTATTCGTATTGCTCTTTTACCTCTTCAAATTCACGGTCAGAAACCAGTTTCTTCCCATGCAATTCTTTGAATCGCTTGTATTGAGGTTCCAAAAGCGAAATCTGGTAGTCGATCTCTGCCAATTGTCCCTGCTGATTAAGATCGTTTTGATCCAGGAAAAGGCGGGTCTGACGAAGGTTATTAATCTGCTCATACAGCATAGTCTCCCGAGACATCACGTCCAACTGAAGATTTGAATTGGTAAGCGTCAGAATCGTATCGCCTTTAGTTACCAAAGCACCGGACTCTCGAACTACTTCAGCGACCATACCACCTTCCACCGCATCGAGGAAAAATGTCTGCGCAGGTTCGATCTGGCCAGATACCAAGATATAATCAGTAAATTCTCCAGTACTGACGGTGGCAATACTTAACCGATCCTTCTCCACATTCATAGTAGCGCGATGATCTGCAAATCCGATTTGATAAATTATTCCAGCTGCAATCACTACTCCGCCTAAGATATAGGCAATCTTTTTCGGGGTCCAAAACTTCTTTTCTAATTTTCTATCCATTGTGTGTTTTTCCTTTTCAGGGCTATCCCCTATATGCCAAATGGTATGCCATGCAAAAAATAGCCAATGGATGCCCATTTAGATGATTTCATCAAAATACAAATTACTTCACGCGAACATTTTCGTCCGCAGGCGAACAAAAGCTATCAAAGTCGGATATATTTAACCTAACTTCTCGAACCCGTCTCTAGCAAATAAAATGGCCTTTGTGATCTGCATTTAGACCTTTTTCGCTTAAATCAGTTTCAAACTTTTTTCGGTATGCTTTTGGAATAAATAGGAAGGAAGAAAAGAGACCGAAGACGGAAGTGGCCATATTGCCAGTTTTGTAGGACCATTATTTTATTTGATATTTTGTAATAAAATAATAGCTGAAATAAATAATATATGTGGCTGCACTAGTACAGGTAGCCAAATTTAGTGCTGCTTTGATTTGAAAAATCCCCCTTACCCCCTTTGAAAAGGGGGAATGTGATGCGATTCCAGTCAAGATTTGGTTTTAATTCCATACGTGCAGCTATGAGGATACACATAATAAATAAAGTAGGAGAATCAAATGACTTTGTTCTTGTACTATGGTATTCAAAATAACATCAACTAATATTATCGAGGATGGAGTTTGGATTCTTCGGTCTTCTGTCTTTTAACTTTCAAAAAAAATAAACTCATTGTCACTATGAACGAGCAACGAATCGGAAAAATCTTAATTATTGACGACAATGAAGATTTGCTTAAAGCAGCAAAAATTTTTCTGAAGCGGCATTTCGCACAAGTGGATACAGAGACCAACCCGGACCTGCTTCCAATACTGACCCATAATGAAAATTATGATGTGATCCTTTTGGACATGAACTTCACTAAAGATGTGAGTTCGGGACAGGAAGGATTCTATTGGTTGGACCGAATTCTGGAACTGGATCCATCAGCAGTGGTGGTTTTGATCACTGCTTATGGCGATGTGAATCTTGCAGTGAAAGCAATCAAAGAAGGTGCAACTGATTTTGTGCTAAAGCCATGGGAAAATGAAAGGCTCTTGGCCACGCTCAATTCCGCACTTCAACTTCGTAGAAAAAAACTGGAAGTGGACCTACTTAAGGATCAAAAGAGTACGCTGGAAAAGGACATCGATAATAAATTCAAAGATATCATCGGTAATTCCCCTTCGATGCAAC
>Ga0209491_10001939_pt1 | contig 38531 bp, 33 predicted proteins | sample BON02_FD_187213 | JGI IMG/M metagenome (GOLD analysis project Ga0209491, IMG submission 187213) | Freshwater microbial communities from Lake Bonney liftoff mats and glacier meltwater in Antarctica - BON-02 (SPAdes) (version 2) | ecosystem: Environmental > Aquatic > Freshwater > Ice > Glacier... | reverse complement strand
CGAAGCACATTGCGACGGCGGTCTCACGGATGAGATACTGCGCCTGAGATGAGAGTTTTCTGGCGTCTCGCTTTTTGATACCTCTCAATAATCGATGAGCACCGAATGTCAATCTTATTGAATGTATTTATGGGCCGTATTAATAATGTAGCCGTTGTGAGGCATATACAGCTGGTCGTTAAGATACTTCGTGTAGCTTTTCTTGAAGACGACGGCAGGCTTGTCCGCCGCCGTTTCGGCATCCTTGGCAGCGGTTGACGCGGGATTGCCGGGATCGGAATTCGTCGGTGTTCCTCCTCCGCCCGTTCCGTTGCCCCCGTTGTCGGTGTTGGGGATCGCTCGTGCCTGAACGGTGGCGGTGCCGCCTTCATTGAGCCGAACGTTGGCGGCGGACCAAGTGCTGCCAGACTGAACCGCCACGGTGCCGTTCACCCAGACTTTGTGATTGCTGGCGCTGATGGTGCCGGTGACGGTGACCGGTTGATACAGATCTGCGGTGCTGGAGAGCGGGGTGATGGTCAGGGTCACGGCGCTTCTCGTGAGCGAAAACACGGGCGCGGTGATATTGCCCGCGGCGTCCGTCATGGTCAGCGTCAAAGCATTCACGCCCGGCTCCAGCGGCAGACCCTCGACCCACACCAGTCCGTTTCGTTCCACCAGTCCCGTCACGACGGTTGGCGAGCCACCCGTACCGACGATGCTTGCGGTGACCGTTGCAGTAGGGTCATCGATTTCGCCTCGAAACGTGAACGCGCTGCCACTTATCTCCGTGCCCGTTTGAGGCCAATGCACAGCCATCGCGGGCGGAGTCGTGTCGCCCGCGAGGCTGAAGGTGTAGTTGAGCACCGTTGTTTTGGTGTTTCCCGCCAGATCGGTGGCGCGGAGAGTGATCGTGTTCGCGCCGGGTGCGAGATCAATGTCGGAACATTCGAACGAGCAGGTTGTGACCTTGAACAGGTCCGGATCAAAGTGTTGCTCGGTCACGTAGGCGAGAATGCCGGTTTCCGTCCCGTTGGCGTTTGAAAGATCGTATTCAATGGTGAGCAACTGTTCGGTGCTGTAGCCCTGTAGCTGGATGGTCGGGCGGGAGACCGTTGATCCCGATGGGCTGGTGATAAAAATGGCGGGCTGCACGCTGTCACGGGTGATCGTGGTGCCCACCCAGGTTGCCGTGGATGTGGATGCCCGGCCCTTCAGCCCGATCATGACCTTCTTCGCACCGTCGCCGCCAAACAACGACACCGTCGGGTAAGGTTGATACGGCTGCCAGACTGCGGCACCGAGATTCGGATTGTCGACGAGCACGGCATAGAAGGCGGGCACCCCCTTTATCAGATCAATTGTCACTCCAACGCTGTACCCGGCCACGTGATCATCCGCAAACACAGGGTCGAAAACAATGGTGTTTGGATCCCCTCCGCCGGAGTACTCCGAAATGTTCAAGTGGCCGTCTCCGTCGTAGTCCGAGCTGCCGCTTTGAACAAAATCTCCGAAGTGCTGCCACTCCCAACCGTTTGGCATTCCGTCTCCGTCATAATCGCCGTATGCCGTATGGTTGAATGATCCGAAGAACGTTAACTCCATCTCGTCCGGCAAGGTGTCTCCGTCGGAGTCCACGGTACAATCGTAGGTGAGCGAGGTGGGCCAGAAATAGGATGATCCGTAGTTGAAGAAAGGCGTGGGAACCTGGCAGAAATTCACATAATTGACGTACCAGCTCGTGTAGTAGGCGGCAATGCCCGAGTCGCACGCGATCATCTTGCTGTTCTGCAGAATGTGCGTCGCGTAGGGCGAATAGTCGGTGATGGCGCGCTTAGCAAAGCGGAATTCCATGTTGCTCAGCGTTGCGCCGGGGCTCACGTAGTACATGTCCAGATAGGGCGGGGCGCCGTAGCGACCGGATTGGGCGGTGCTGCTGATGGTCTGCCCCACGGTATTGTCGTGGACCGCCGTGAGCACCGTCGGACCGTTTCCGGCATAGCAGGTGACATTGCCGGTGAGCGAGATTCTGGCATAAGTGTCCTTGGCGAACTTGATGACCGCTCCGCCGTAAAACGTCGTGTTGCCGCTCAACGAAACCCCGCCTTCCACGTAATAGGTCTGTCCGTTGTTAAACGTATAATTACTCTGCGACTGCACCAGCACCCAGTCGAGGACCAGTCCCGGTTCGTCATTTGAGGCTGCCTCCGAGGAGGCAAGCATCATTTCCCGGTCCGGCTCTGTCCGCTTCGCGAGCAGAACCGGAAACAAACGGGTGCTCAGCGGCTCCCGTCCACCGGCTCCGACTGAGGCAGTCTGTTTTGGAAGTTTGGCAAGTTCCTTATCTATCATCGGGAACGGAACAGATTCGATCAGGATGCTTCGGCCCCCGGACTTGACCCAGCGTTTAGCCACGGCGATGAGAGGTGTCTCGGGGGCATTCTCGTTTCGATCATCGGCCAGCCAGAACACCTTGCCGGGCACCATCTGCCAGCCGCCGAACGCCAGTGTCTCGTCGTAAATGTCCGGCTCCCGCATGGTGGCGCGGCGTGCGGCGTCTTCCTCTTTGACCACGAGATGCCTCTCAATTTCCGGTTCCGGAGTGTCAAAGAACTCGGTCCAGATCTCGACCAATGTGGTCTCTGGCGCGAGACCGAAGTCGGCGGGTGACGGTGGGTTCTCGCGGAGAATGACATCCTGTTCGAACGATCCGCGCCGGTATGTGTAGCGAAGGTCGGCGTTCACCCCGTCAAATGCGCCCGCATACTCGACCTGGTTGGAAGAAATCTTCGAGCCGATGGTGTCGCGGATCTCCGCCAATCGCACGCTCAAGCCTGTCGCCCGGTCGTAGTAGCCGATGCCGAGCACGGTGGCGTTGATACCCACCTGATCGGGCGTTTCAAGACGAAGGGCGGACGGTTGGTTTGCGTTGGCCTCCCAGATGGCCTTGACCGGACCTTGCGTGGCATGGGCCGCATCGCGATCAACGACGATCTCCTCCTTGCTTTCGCGCAAAGCGCCGAACTCATCGCGGTAGTGCATGCCGGTCGCGAGTCTGGTCCAGCGGTTCGTCTCAAAGCGTTCGATTCCCGGTGCTGTTTGCACGGCGACAACGGTCTCGCCGACAATGCCGTATTCCATGCGGTCGAGTTCGCGTTCGGCGATCACTCGTCGGGCACTTGAATCCTGGCCCAGATCAGCACCGGAAGCGGCGACGGCAGTTGTCAGAAATACGGCAGCAACCAAGATGTATTTGATGTTTTTCATCGTGGTTTTCCTCTTTCACTCCACAAAAGCAAGCAGTGGTCTGAACCAGACGGAATGTCGTCGAGCGCGTGCCGGAACAGTTTGCCACCGTAGCACACGGTTCGCTAACGCATATGGGATGTCGGGGTGACTCAATCATGCTTCCTTCGGGACTGTATAAACGACTAGCGACGCGGCACACCCACGTCAATGCTCAATTTCAAGTTTTCAACGACCCCTCATTTCAAGGCGCGTAAAGGGGTCGGGTCGGTTCTCACTATTGACATCTCTTTCTCATAAAAAGGGGGGGCGCTATTTCGAGGTCGAAACATTCTCTTCCCCTCCTGGCACACTCAGTTTGGGCCACACTGCTGCCGTTGGAAATCGTTTCCACCGGACGGATTGAGAAGAGCGAACCGACGCTGCACGGTCAACCTGAAAGGTTGCCAGCGATTAGCCGGGGGTTGAGGAGCGCACAGTGCGACGACACCCCCGGAACGTTTCCGAAACCAAATCGCATCCTGAAGGGATGCCAGCAAAGCATCACCGGTCCGGCCATCATGCTGGCACCCCTTCAGGGTGCTCCCCTCCATGTGCCATGTTCCGGGGGTGTCGCTCCGCTCAACCCCCGGCTAATGGATGCCAATCCTCCGGATTGAAATGCCTCCCGCTTCAGCCTCGGTGCTGAACCGGAAAATCGGTCGCTTTTCCCGACCTTTCCTGTTTCCCAAACAGGCTCCAAGCCCGTCAAAACTTCCCAACCCCCTCCCGCCATTCGCGCCCCAATCCGGACGGCTGGAAGCCGATCCTCACCTCCGCCAAAGATGGCCGACGCTACCTTTCCCGGACCGCGGGCATCCTGCCCGCAGCAGCTCCGCACACACGAGATCGTCCAAATAATTTTAACGCGTCCTCCCCTCATCACGCGCTGCGGACGGGACGTCCGCGGTCCATTTGACCCTCAGTTTCAAACGCACCCCCGGCGCGGCATGGTGTTTAATTAACATTGGGTTTGTACTTCAACGAAGGTCGCTCCGTCGTCATAATCGGGGGCATGTCGTTGTTTCAGATCATGGCCTCGGTGGCCGTGATATTTTTTGCAGCGTCCAGTTTCACATTTGCGCTGGCGGAAACCGCCCTTCTCTCTCTGGGAGACTGGCGGCTCCGGCGTTTGGAGGCGGACAAGAGCAGATCAGCCGTGCGAATTCGCGCGTTGCTGGGCGGTCCGTAATCAGGTTCGATAACTTTGCCCCACTGTTTCACCACCGGTCAGCAATTGCCCCATGATGCGTTCAATTCTGCCGGGTTGACGTGTTTTAACCGGCGTTCAATTGATTAAACCCCCGTAAACATTGGAGTTTATACCGCTGGCAAGGGCGGTGCTAGGTGGGTCGCGATGAATATCGGAATGTTCCAGGCCGCCGCTGCCATGAATGCCAATTCGAAATGGCAGGATGCCATCGCGAGCAACCTCGCCGCGGGCTCTGTGCCGGGGTTCAAAAAGAACGAGACCAGCTTCGAGGCGGTTCAGGCGGGGATGATGTCGGGTGGGGGGGCCGGCGCGTCGGGCAGTTACATGCTGCCGCGTTCGAGTATGGGGGTGAACTGGAGCAACGGCGAGTTCCGCCATACGGGTGTGAATACGGACGTGGCAATCGACGGTCCCGGTTTCTTCGAAGTCCAACTACAGGATGGCTCGATGGCTTACACTCGTGACGGCGAGTTCGGTCTGAATTCGCGCGGCCAGCTCATTACGAAAGACGGCTCGCTGGTGATGGGGGAGGGCGGCCCGTTTCAGGTGGATCTCAATCTCGGCGCTCCCATTTCAATTTCTGCGATCGGCGAGGTCAGTCAGGGTAACGAAACGATGGGGAAAATGAAAGTGGTCGGGTTCAACGATCCCCAGCTGCTGCAACGTTCGGGCAGCTACTTTTTCGCGGGTTCACCGGGCCTCGTGGCCGTGCCGGTTGATGACATCCGTTTGCGCCCGGAATCGATCGAAGGTTCCAACACCCAGCCGATGGCCGAGATGACCAATCTAATCACGTCCATGCGGATGTTCGAAACCAACAGCAAGCTCCTGAAAATGCAGGACGAACGGCTGGGCAAGGTCATTCAGGACATGTCCACGGGCAGTTAACCCAGATTTCACCGACCCACCTTTGTTATGATCCGCTCCCTCTACTCCTCCGCGTCCGGGATGAATTCGCAGCAGATGAACCTTGACGTTATCGCGAACAACTTGGCCAACGTCAACACCACCGGGTTCAAGAAGAACAAGATCGAGTTTCAGGACCTGCTCTATCAGACGACCCGCGCGGCCGGCGCGGATCAGGGAGGCGGGAACACGCTGCCAGCCGGCATCCAGGTTGGACACGGTTCCCACCCGGTGACCACCGCCAAGATCTTTACACAGGGCGAAATGACCAAGACGGGCGCGGAACTGGATATGGCAATCCAGGGCAGCGGCTTCTTCGAAGTCACGCTGCCGGATGGCACCACGGGCTACACCCGGGACGGCGCTTTCAAGCAGAGCAACGATGGTCGGGTCGTGACGAGCGACGGGTATGTCGTACAGAGCGGTTTTCAGCCGATCCCGGCAGGCACCAACAACATCAGCATTTCAGCCACCGGCGACGTGACGACGAGTGGCGCGAACGGTTCGTCGTCGTTCAAAATTCAGCTCTCGCGTTTCGCAAACCCATCGGGGCTTGACAGCATCGGAAACAATCTCTACCGCGAAACGGAAGCTTCCGGAACCGCCGAACAGGGAAGCCCGGGAGAGAGCGGGTTTGGTTCGGTCGCAGGAGGTTTCCTGGAAATGTCGAACGTCAAGGTCGTCGAGGAAATGGTCAATCTCATCGTGGCCCAACGTGCTTACGAAGTGAATTCGAAGGCGGTTCAGGCGGCTGATGAAATGATGCAGCTCAGCAATAATCTCCGCAGATAATCATGATGACAACTTTCTTGCCCAGCTTGTTGATCCGATGCCTGAAAACGTTCAGCGTACTTTCGTTCGTCACATTTTCCTGCGACGCGTTTGCAACGAATCTGACAGTTCAGGAATCATCCGTGTGGACGTTGAAACCCAACGCGGTTGTCACCAGCGCGGGCCTCACATTGGCGGATGTCGTCGTTCCTCCGGACGGAGTCGCGCTGCCGCACTACAAGCTCAGCGACGCACCAAACTTCGGGAACACCGCTACCGTTCAGCGGGAAGTTGTCAGTCGCGCACTGGCGAAGGTTCTTTCGATCGACGTGGGAACAAACTGGGCCGGAGCCTTGCAAGTGCTGGTCACCCGGCGCGCACGCAACTTCGACGAGGCCGAAATGCTGACACTGCTTACTGAGCGGATCACTGAAGACCACCTTTCCACCGGCGGAACTCTGGAACTGCGCACGGCCCGTTCGTGGAGCGAGATCGTGATTCCCGATGAATCGTTTGAGATGAAGATTGTCAGCCTGCCGCCCCAGGGTGTGATGGGCAGTTTTCGTGTCCGCTTTGAACTCGGAACTGGGACGGAAGAATTTGGAACCTGGGAGGTGTCGGTCCGCGCCAGCCTCTGGAAGGACGTTTGGATCGCACGGCAACGGCTCAACCGCGGTGACGTGTTGGTCGCTGAGAATCTCATCCGTGAAAAACGCGACGTTCTTGCAAGCCGGGATCATCTTGAAGCTGACGACGTCGAGATTCTGCCCAACTCCCTTGAGCTGACGGAAAATCTCCGGGAAGGCAGTCCGCTCAGGCCCTGGTCCGTGCGTCCGAAACCGCTGGTGTATCGCGGCCAGATGGCGGACGCGCAGGTCTACAGCGGCTCGCTCTCGATCTCTCTGAAAGTTCAGGTCCTCGAGGACGGCGTCAACGGCCAGAACATTCGCATCCGGAATCCCCACACCAAACGTGAACTCGTCGGAAAGGTAAACAATGATCAGACCATCCAAATCAATCTCTAGCACGCTCGTCGTGCTCACCTCCATCGCGATCTGCACCGGCGGTTTGCGCGCGGATTCGCTGTTGAAGCCGCGCACCAAATCCATGTTCGCCGACAAACGCGCGGTGGCCACCGGCGACCTGCTGACGATCATTGTCCAGGAGAACACGACCTCGAAGAAGGACAACTCGACGTCCACCTCCAAGAACGCCGACATCGCCGCGAAGCTCGAATCTTTTCCGTTTTACACACCGGGAGCGAACGGCGCCGTGAAGCTCAATTCCAAGAGTGATTTTGCGGGCAGCGGCCAGATCAACAACACGGAGACCATCACCTCACGTGTGACTGTTCAGGTGATCGACGTGCTGCCGAACGACGTCTTCTTGATCGAAGGCCGCAAGCAGACCAAGATCAACGGCGACACCTCTGATGTGATCCTGCGCGGCACCGTGCGCGCCGAGGACATCATGGCGAACAACACCGTGTTCAGCTACAACGTGGCGAACGCCGAGATCTCCATCGACAACAAGGGCCTGCTCCGGGACAACACCCGCCCCGGGTGGTTCAAACAGATCTGGGACAAGATCAGCCCGTTCTGATTTCCAATCACACCGCGATGCGACTTTTCCTCATCATTCTGACCCTGGCCGCTGGCTTGAACACCCGCGGCTCATCCGTGAAAATCCGGGACGTCACCACCGTCGCCGGTGCCCGGGACAACCAACTCGTGGGCTACGGTCTGGTCGTCGGGCTTGCCGGTGACGGCGACAAGGACCCAGCGTATGCCAAGGTGTCCGTGGCGAACATTCTGGAGCGGTTCGGTGTAAAACTTCCGGCCCAGGCGATCTCCGCGAAAAACGTGGCCGCCGTGATGGTCACGGCGGATATTCCCGCGTTCACCAAGGAAGGCTCCCGCATCGACGTCACCGTTTCCGCGATGGGCGATGCCAAGAGTCTTCAGGGCGGCGTGCTGCTGCAAACGTTCCTGTTTGGTGCGGGCAGTGATGAAATCTACGCGGCTGCCCAGGGCGCGATCGCGGTCGGCGGATTCATCGGCGGGGTCGGCGGACCCGGCGGTGCCACGGTTCAAAAGAACCACCCGACAGTCGGCCAGATCATCGGCGGCGCGTTGGTAGAACGTGAAATCAACGCCGAAATCGTCGTGAACCAGGCGTTGGAAATGTTGCTCATGCAACCCGACTTCACGACCTGCTCAAAAATGGCGGCGGCCATCAACGAACGTTTTCCCGGCAGTTCGCACGCGCTCGATTCAACGACCGTGCGCGTCCAGATTCCGGAGGAGCTCCGCAGTTCGCCGGTCGATTTCGTGGCACTGGTCGGCAACCTTGAGTTTGCACCCGTGGTTCCCGCACGCATCATCATCAATGAACGTACCGGCACCATCGTCGCCAACGCCAACATCCGCATTTCCGCCTGCGCCGTGTCGCACGGCAACCTGACGATCAACATCGCCAACACGCTGACCGCGTCGCAACCCGGGGCGTTTGCCGAGGCGGGCGGCACGGTCGTCGTGCCGAACACCGACACCGCCGTCACCGAGGGCAACGCCCGCATGGTCGCGCTGCCCGAGCTGCCGACCGTTGAAACCGTGGCGGCCAGTTTGAATTCACTCGGTGTGACACCGCGCGACATCATGTCGATTTTTCAGGCCATGAAACAGGCGGGCTCGTTGCACGCGGACCTGATTGTGAAGTGATATGAACATCCCCGGCGTTCAACCAAAAATCGTGGCCAGCAACCTGCCGTTGGACAAGGTCGCAGCCAATCCGAACATCAGCGAGGCGGACAAGGCGAAGGAGGTCGCCCGGCAGTTTGAAGCGGTGTTGTTGCGGCAGATTCTGGAATCCGCTCACAAGTCTAGCGTCAAGGGGCTGTTCGATGACGAGTCCTCCACGAAGGACGTTTACTTGGACATGATGAATTTCCACCTGGCCGACGCCATCACCAAGGGCGGGGGGCTCGGCCTGGCGTCCGCGTTTGAAGCACAACTTAAAAGTCAGATGTCATCCCTCACGATCGATCCCGAGGAAACGGATACACCATGAACGAAGAATACGATTTGTTAGTGGCCGCCCTGCGGGAGGAGCTCGCGCAGTACGGCGAGATGCTGTTCCTGCTCGATCAGGAACAGGAACAGGTAGTCGCCCGCGGCACGCAGGATCTGCTGGATACCGTGGGGTTCATCAACCGGCAGAGCGAGATGATCCGCGAGGCGCGCCACCTTCGCGGTGAGCAGCAACGCCGGGTCGCGGGGTTGTTGAGCCTGGACAGCGAGGCCACCTTTGAAGATCTGCGAACGGCGTTGCCGGAGAACTACCGCATCCTCATCACCGAGCTGGTGAACGAGAACAACGAACTGCTCCAACGCGTCCAGTCACGGGCCCGCCAGAATCACGTGCTGCTGACGCGCTCGCTCGAATTGATGCAGAAACTGATCGGCACGCTGTTCCCGACCGGACGTTCCACCACTTACGGCGGCAAGGGCAAAGTGCTTCGGGAGGCGCTGCCGCAACGCGTACTTTACGAAGGAGTCGGTTAACCGCCTTAAAACGCCATGCTCGGACTATTCGGAACATTGAACATGGGCGCCCGCTCGTTGCAGACGCAGCAGCAGGGCGTTGAGATCGCCGGCAACAACCTGGCGAATGTCAATAATCCCGCGTACGCGCGGCAGCGTCTTGAGATTCATTCCTCCGGGACGATTCCCGACGCCGTGGGTCCGCAAGGAACTGGCGCCGAGAGTGTGGCCATCCGGCAGATTCGCGATGCGCTGATTGACCGTCAGCTTTCCTCCGAGATCAGCGTGACCGGATTTCTGGAAGCCGAGCAGAAGGCGTATCAATACGCCCAGGCGAATCTCGGTCAGCAGATTGACCGGGTTGGCGAAGCCGACGGGCAGAACGGTACTGCCGAGTATCTTAACGGTCTCTTCGCGGCGTGGCAGAGTGTGTCCACCAATCCAACTTCACTCCCCGTACGGCACGTATTGGTCTTGAAAGCGGAGAGCCTGACCACCCAGTTCAACCAGGTGGATCAACGGCTCGACAACCTCGGACAGACGTTGAACGCGGCGGTGCAGGATGACGTCGGCAAGGTCAACACGTTGTTGAGGGACATTGCCACGCTTAACGACAGGATCATCAACACGGAGTACAGGTCGCCCGGTATGGCCAATGAGTTGCGTGACGCCCGTCTCGCCCAGATCGAAAAGCTCGCCGGGTTTGTGAACATTCAGACCGCCGAACAGGCAAACGGTTCCATCGACATCTCAGTCGACGGCAACCTGCTCGTGAGTGACAACCAGCTGCTGGACAGCATCGAAACCTATGACAACGGGTCCGGCGGTCTGCTTATAAGATTGCAGGGATCTGGGACTGGTCTGAATGTCACGGGCGGCTCGATCGCAGGCTCAATCACGGCCCGCGACACCGGCGTCCAGAATCTGAGGGACGAATTGAATGCGCTGGCCGGTCTGGTGATCACCGAGGTGAACGCGGTTCATCAGGCGGGTTACTCACTCAACGGAACCACCGGTGAACCTTTTTTCACCGGCACCTCGGCGGCGGACATCCAGGTGAATTCAAACATTCTCAAAAACCCCGGTTTGTTGCAGGCCAGCGCCGATGCGACGGCCGTTGGTGACAACCAGGTGGCCGTGGCAATCGCCCAGTTGGCGTCCAAAACGCACGCGGCGTTGTCGGACCAGACATTCAGCGAGAAATATGGCCAGACCGTCGCCGCGCTCGGGCAGTCCTTGAAGGGCGTCAACGATCAGCTCGGCAACCAGAAAATTGTCGAGGACATGATCCGGCGACAGCGCGATTCGATCAGCGGCGTGTCGCTGGATGAGGAGATGACGGACATGATGCGCTTCCAGCGCGCCTATCAGGCCTCCGCCAAGCTGATCAACACCGTCGACCAGATGTTGGAAATCATCATGAGTTTGAAACGCTGATACACGGCCCCCGATAAACTGAAATTATGCGAGTCACTTCACAGACCTTTTCAAACGTGCTGGTCGGCCAGTTGTCCACGCTCGCTCAGCGCCAGAACAAGCTGCAGAATCAGGCTGCCACCGGCCAGCGCATCCAGTTTCCCGAGGATGATCCGACGGCCATGCGCCGCGTGCTCGATCTTCAGTCGGAGGCGGTGAACATCGGCCAGTACCGCAACAACATTCAGAGCCTCCAGGAGCAGTCCAAGGTCGGCTACGCGACGATCCGCTCAATGAAAACGCTGGTTGATCGCGCGAGTGAGGTGGCCACGCTCGCCGACGGCACAAAATCCCAGGTTGAGTTGGATACGTACGCGATCGAAATTGAGCAGCTGCTTCGTTCTGGATTGCAGCTCGTCAACTCCCTGCATCGAGGGGACTACCTGTTCAGCGGAACCCGCAGCGATGTGGAACCCTTCTCGCTTACCGAGGATGCGAATGGCAGGGTCAATGCAGCGACCTATCAGGGAAACCAGAGCCTGGCGTCGAGCGAGATTGCCGAGAAGGTCACCGCGACCACGATGACTCTCGGCGAAAACAACACAGGAACCGGCGCCCGGGGATTGGTCGCCGACAGCCGCACGGGTGCGGACCTGTTCAATCACCTGATCTCGCTGCGCGACAACCTGCTCGCTGGAAACGTGGCCGCAATTTCCACCACCAACCTCAAGGAACTCGGAAAGGACGAGGACAACTTCCTCTTCCACTTCGGAACCGTCGGTTCGATCCAGGCGCGCCTCGAAGCGGCCGAAAGCATTTTTCGATCACGTTCGCAATCCGTCGAAGGGCTCGTCTCAAAGGAGGCCGATTCCGACCTCGCGGAAACATTGGTCCGTCTGAATGAAACTCAGAATGCGTACAAGGCCGCGCTGCAAAGCGGTGGCACCATCCTGAACCAATCGCTTCTCGACTTCCTGCGGTAAGAGCGAACGAAGACGTGGCCGGGCCCGTCCGCTTACTCCGGGTCCTGATCCGTCGGCAGCCCTTCGAATCCCTCAAAATGCTCCGGCCTCAGCGGCTCGCTGATCTTGTTCTCGCCCTCGAACCATTTTCCAAGATCGACCAGCCGACAACGCTTCGAGCAGAACGGGCCGAAGTCCGTGTTGAACCAGTCGCCTTTCCGGGCGCAGGTCGGGCATTTGACAATCGGGTAATCCGCCATCTTCAGAGTAGGTTCAACTTCTTCAGTTTGGGCGGAATGGTCGCCAGGCAGTAAGGCTGGGCCGGGTTGTTGCGGTAAAAATCCTGATGGTAATCCTCGGCCGCATAAAATTTCCCGAGCGGGCTGATCTCCGTCACAACCGGAGAGTTGAACTGTGCCCGTGCCGCCACCTTCGACGCTTCGGCTTCAGTTCTCTGCTCGTCGTCGTGATACAGAATCACCGACCGGTATTGCGTTCCGCGATCCGCGCCCTGTTGGTTCAACGTGGTCGGATCATGGGCGAGCCAGAAGACTTCCAGCAGTTTTTCAAACGTGATGATCGCCGGATCAAATTCGATTTGAACCACCTCCGCATGACCGGTGAATCCGCCGCAGATCGACTTGTAATCCGGATTCGGCGTGATGCCCCCCGCATAACCGCTGGTCACGGACTTCACGCCGGGCAACCGTTCGAACACCGCCTCCACGCACCAAAAACAACCGCCGCCAAAAGTGGCCAGCGAACCGGGTTTCGACGCCTGCGAATCGTTTTCAGAATGTGACTGCGACATGGTGGCGGAGCATACCGCCCGGCCCGGCCCCGCCAAGTGAAAACGGAGCGAGCGCTCAAACGGCCGGGAGCGCGTCCATCGCGGCCCCCGAGACGCCTTTTTCACTTCATGAGTTTCCCAGTTTCCTAATTTCGGGATTATCACTCATTCCCGCAATTTCGGAAAAATCCCCAAACTCGCTTTTTAGCTTTCTGTTGGCACCGCTCGCCAACAAAAGTTTCACCACCTCGACATGACCTTGCATCGCAGCCTCATGCAGGGGAGTGCATCCCTGTTCTCCCGGAACATCGAGACAAGCTCCCTCATGAATCAAAATCCTGGCGGAATCGAGATCGCCCCAAACTGCCACGACGTGCAGCGGAGTTTCACCAAAACCACGGGACCGGATATTCGGGCCGACAATGTCGACGCCGACAAACGACGGGAGCCCGGCTTGACGGATTTTGTCGAGAACGTCGGCAAGTGCCGGGCTCACAGTTTGCGGCAAACAACCGGCGCCAACCGTTATTCTGTCGGACGGCCTCGGAGGCGGCATCTCGTGGGCGGCCTTCGGTTCTGGTTCCGGATCATTTTATTTCATGGCGTAACTTGTCTAGTCGGTCAACCGCATCACATGCCGGGCGCCGTGTTGTTCGAATGTCACGCCGCGGTACTGCGTGACGATCGCTTTTAATTCCTCGGTTTCTTTTTCCTGAAAGATGCGGCCGTTCAGTCGTTGAATCAGATCCTTGGCCTTATTGATCTGAAGGGCCGCGTTGTAGACGGAGAGCAGCCGGAGCGCGATCGCGGTGTTGTCCGGCGAACGTACAAGCGCCTGTTCGTAACACCGGACGGCGGCTTCGGCGTTTCCGTTGCGTTCAAGTTGGCGGCCCTGCTGAAATAGATGATCGCTCTCGATCTTGCGCGGGATCGAGAACAGCCACCTGACAACACCCAAGGCGACAAAGACCAGCGCGCCATCCGGCCGAGGAACGGCAGGGGAATGCGCAGGCGGATAAACGCCATGACGAACGCAGCGGTGATCACGCCTGCCCGGATCATGTTCGTCACCCCGAACGCCGGTTGCGAGGATTCGCACCGCATGTAGTCTCGGTCGTAAATGTCCATTTTTCTGATGGTCTCACCGAAAGCCTGATCCGCCGGGGAGACGGGCGGACTTTATTCGGAGCCCGTCCGGAATTCAAACGCCTGTTGATGGGAAAAAATGTTTCATTCCCGCAGCGCGCAGGAACTGCGAACGAATTGTCACCTCGATACGTCCTGTCTTGGCGATTGCGTGCGCGATGTCCCGCTCCGGACACGGTTTCCATCGCAGTCGGAGCTCCCTCACCGCGCTGGAAGTGTCAAGATGCGAGCGGTTCAGGGTTCCATCGAATTTTTGCCTATATTTTCACGTCGGTTTGGTCAATGTCTCGACCCATGTCCGCACCAAAATTGAAACGCCGTGAATTCGTCCAGTATCTCGGTGCGTCCGCCGTGATCGCCGCCGGGCATCGATTGGTGCCGAACTGGATGATCACCCGCGCCAGCACGCCTCTCTCAACCGCCACGCCGCTGCTCGACAATCTCGATTTCACTCCCGCCGCCATTTCCAACAGCGGCGACCTGACACTCAGCGAGGGTTTTGAATATGACGTTCTCCTCAAGCGCGGCGACGTCCTCAATCCGGAAGGCGAAACCTACGGTGATCACAATGATTATCTGGCGATCGTTCAACGTGATGACACGACCGGCTGGCTCTGGAGCAATCACGAGAACGCCACCATGCGATTTCTACTCCCCGGCGAGAAGGATGACACGATGGAATACATCGTCACGCGTCTGACCAACATGGGTGGCTCCGTGATCCGCATTGAGAAACAACCGGGCGGTTCATGGCGTCCGGTGTTGCCGCACTCCGAAAACTTTCGTGTTGACGGCTTGAACAGCCGTTTGAAATTCACCGGCCCGGCGGCGGGCACGGACCGGGTGTTTGGCGAGAGCGAGGCCATCGGCAGTCTCGGCAATTGCGGTGGCGGCATCACGCCGTGGGGCACGTTCTGCACGGCGGAGGAAAACTATAAGGAAACGTGGGGCGATCCGGAGATGAATGACAAGCCGCCCAAGTCCGCAAAACACATCCAACGTCCCTCCGAACATTACGGCTACATTTGCGAGATCGACCCCGACACCCGCGAGCTGTTCAAGCACACATCGCTCGGACGCATGGCCCACGAGAACGTCGCGTTCAATCTGACGCGGGACGGACGGCTGGTCGCCTATACGGCGGACGATCGCGTTGAGCAATGCCTCTACAAGTTCATCTCGCGCGACAAATACGACCACTCCGCCGGGAAGGCGAACCGGCGTCTGCTCGATCACGGAACCCTCTACGTCGCGAATACCGAAAAAGGTCGGTGGATCGCGCTCGATCCGGTCACGAATCGCAAACTGCGAGACCATGAATTTGACGCCGCTCGCGTCTGCGTGAACACGCGCACGGCGGCGAAGATCGTTGGCGGTACACCGCTCGCCCGCCCCGAGGACGTCGAGGTGCATCCGGTGACCGGCGAGCTTTACGTGGCGTTGACGTCATGGGAAGCGGCCGGCATCGACAAGACGAAGGAGGACTATTTTCCAGACATCGCCGGAGCACTCGGACGGTTGCGCGAGAAGGACGATGACGCGGCTTCGCTCGAGTTTGAGTTCGGAATTCTTGTTCCCGGTTCCAAGGAAACTGGACTCTCGTGGCCGGACAATATCGCTTTCACAGAAGACAACCACCTGATGGTGGCCACCGACTACGCGATCAACCACAAGATCAAGGAGAACAGTTCACAGGAACAGCTCGGGAACAACTTCCTCGTGGTCATTCCGACGTCCGGGCCGAGGGAAAACGAGGTCATCCGGTTCGCGGTCACACCTCGTGGCGCCGAGTTTTGTTCGCCGACGCTTTCGCTGGACCGGCAGGAACTCTGGTTGAACATCCAGCACCCCGGCGATGACAGCCCAAACTTGAAGGAACTCTCCACGCACTTTCCCGAAGGCGGCGATGCGATTCCGAAATCCGCGATGGTGGCGATCCGGCGGAAGCAGGCGTGAAGCGATCGATATTCCCGGAGCGCGGACGAGACGTCCGTGCTCCGACCGTCAGCTCGTCATGGCGCTACCTGTATAGGTTTTCAACGTTTCGAGACCTCCGTCAGGTCTCAATTCCAGGATACAGAAATCCGCCGGTTGACCTGACTTCAATTCGCTCGCCCACCCCATAAATTCCGCCGGGTGCAATGAACTGTTCAACCACATCTCCGGCCACGGTTTGCCAGTCATCTGTGCAGCGCGGAACACGCCGTCAACCGGTGTCAGTGACGATCCGGCGAAATTGGTTTTACCGGGCTGACGAACGATCCCGTCTTCGCCAACTTCGAGCCGAAGATCACCGAGGGTGAACGTGCGCTTTGTCGACGGACCGCGCGGAGCGACGGTCCCTACCTTGGCTCCCGCAGCGGACATCGCGTCGGTAGTGTGCAAGATTTGATGCGGCTTCAGTGTACGCTGAATCAGTCGGAACAATTGCGGCGAAACGTGGTGAGTGTCGTGGATCAAGCTGACCGTGAGTCCCGGTATGTCGAGAACGCGCCAGAGAATGTTGTCGTGCCGGTCGAGGGTTTGCGGACAGCCGTTGCCCAAGTGCGTGAATCCGGTCGCGCCGGCTTCGACGGCGGCATTCAGTTGTTCTCTCGAGGCGTTGGTATGGCCGAGGCTGACCTTCATGCCGCAGTTTACCGCGTGTCGGATCGCATGAACGCAACCCGTGCGTTCGGGTGCGACTGTCAGCAGGACCGGATCATCACCGGTGGTCTTACGGAGTTCATCGATCAACGCCGGCGTGGGATCGATCATTTTTGTTGGATCATGCGCGCCACAAAAACCGGGTTCAGCCGAGAGGAACGGACCTTCGATATGCCATCCCGCGATAGTCAGGCGCAGTCCCGTGTTCGCTTTGATTAATGAACGCGTCCGCCTGAGCCGGGTCATCATCGCGGACCAGTGATCCGTAATCAGTGTGAAAAGTATTCGAGTGCAACCGTCGCGCCGAAGTGCGCAGACGGCGGTAAGAAGCTGGTCATCAGTGAGATCGTCCCGTTGAAAATCAACCCCGGCATAACCGTTGATCTGGAGGTCGACCAGTGGCGGCGCGATCCAACGGGATTCGGTCTCCGGTGAGTCGGCGGCCGGCTCGACCGAGGTGATGACCCTGTTCTCCCAGGATAATCTGACCGGCTTCCCCGTGCCAATGTAGCGGGCCGTGATCGAACCGTTTTTCATGATTCCAGAAGGGGACCCGGCGGCGCGGTGATCTTGCGGTCGGGTTCAGGACTCGGGGCGAAGCCGGCCATAGATCCGTTCGTACTGCCAGACGATTGCGCCGAATGCAATCGGCCCGGTGAAAAGCAGTCCGACCAGACACATCATCGCTCCGACTGCCATGAGCAGCCAGCAGACGAAGCCCAGCAGCAGCGTACCCCAAAAACGTTTGAACACCATCTTGCGGGAAAGTTCGAGCGCGGACCAGAACGGCAGGCCTTTGTCGATCACCAGCGCGAGTCCGTAGATCCAGGTGATGGTCACCACGATGCTGCCGATGAAACCGAACAAGCCGGTCACAATCAACGCGACCACGCCGGCGATGCCGAACTCTGTCGGGACCGACTCGAACTGGCCCTGATACAGGCTCGAGACAAACGCCGCACCAAACATCACAACCGCCGTGATGATCACCGGGATCATGCAGAGCATCGTCGCGATCGACGTCACGATGTTCGCCAGAACCAGCTGCCAGAAGTGTTGTCCGAATCCTGAGAACGCGTCGCCGACCGTGACCTCGTTTCCGCGGTTGTTCTGAATGTAGAAATACCACAATCCGCCCATCAATGGTCCGGACAGCAGCGGCGCGATGATGATGCTCAGGTAGGGGATCAGGTTGACGGCGAACAGCGCTATGTAAACGAGCACCGTGGCTCCGATTACAATCCCCATCGTCCGTTGAAACAGATTCCAGGACGCGCTGAGCGATTCACTGATGTCCACCTCGTAGTCCGTGTGGATCAGTTCCTCCTCGGTCAGATCAGCGGTGGGTTGCCCATTGCCGGTACCGGATCGTTCCTGGAACGCCGGCGCACATTCATGGCAGACGGGGGCGTCGTTCACCATGACCACTTCGTCCGCCTTGAAGAGTTTGCCGCACTCGCGGCAGACCACCGTGTTGTTGCTGGTGCTGACGCGCGCAATTCCCGGACCGGGCGGGGTGGCGACGCCGGGACTGGCAGGTGTTTTTACGTCGCGGAGCGGCTTCCAACCGTCCAACCCCGCGTGCCACACGAGCGTATCAGGCCGGATCGTGCCGTCGGCGGTCAGTTTCTTGAACTCGTCTTCGGCCACCGGCCCCATCTGTTTGTCGCCTGCCGCGTAGTACCATTCCATAATGCGCTCGTATTGGATTCAATTATTCGGGCTTACCGCGTGGATTTTAGGGGAGTTCCCGACAAACCTCACGCTAAAAGTTCAGGACCCACTGCAGTGCGAGGGGAAGGGGATGGCGCACGTTGAACGTCGATGCTCAACCGCTGTCCGCGTGTCCGTTGGTTTTATTCACACCCCGGTTTTTTGCTGTCCCCTCGACTTTGTTTCCTCTGGCCAGCAGTTCCGATCGCTGATAGAGAACAAGTATGCCACGAGGAAATCGTATCGGAAGTTTGTCTGTCGGCGTGTTGCTCATGATTGCCGTGCTTGCTTCGTCTCCGGCGGTTGGTCGCGAAAAGCCCGCTCCGCTGGCCGCCAAAGGAGACAAGCTCTTCACCCAATTCAGCCTCTACTATGAGAAGGGGCATCACATCACGACCAACTACAGGATCGGGATTCTTGTGCCCGTCAACACGGAGGTGGAGTTCGTTAAGGCAAACAAGAAAACGATCACCGTCAAGATTCCCGGGTATGACGTCGAAGTGGAGTTCATCAATGTGAAGGACTACTCCGGCGAAACCATCGAAAGAATCTTCTCGAGAACGTTCGGCCGTGAGCCGGTTGACCTAAGTTGGTTTACCGAGGCGGAACAGTCGGCGATCAGGCTGGGCGTCGTCGCGGTCGGCATGCGCAAGGACGCCGTCATCAAGGCCATGGGGTATCCGCCCCGGCACAAGACCCCCACGCTGAGCATAAACCAATGGCGCTATTGGAAATCCCGATTCGATACCGTGCTGGTTTCGTTTGAGAACGACAAGGTGATCTCGATTACCGACTAGGGGAGGTTCCGCGATGAGCGCGACATGCGACAACGAAACGGTGGTGACATCCGGGTTGGATTCCACGGTGACGGCGGAGAGGTCGCGGCGCCCGGGCGGTTGGCACGTGTGGAGGGTGGTCGCATCCGGTATCGCATTTACGCAGTTCATGGTTTCGTCGCTGGTGTTCGCCCTGTTCATTTTTCCTCCCGTTCGTTTTTTCACCCGCTCCAACGAGGAGAAGGGCAGACGTGTCCGCCACCTGATTCAGGTCATGTTCACCCTTTTTCTGAAAACGTGGAAATGTCTCGGAATCATGCGTCCAGCAAAGGTCGCCGGGCTCGAATCACTTCGGTCGGTCGGTCCCTGCATCATCGTCGCGAACCACCCGACGCTGATCGACGCCGTACTGATGGGGACGATGGTTCCTGATTTCAATTGCGTGGTGAAGCACGCCCTGCGCGATCATTTTTTCCTTGGCGGAACGATCCGGGCGGCCGGCTATGTCTCGAACGACGAACCCCTTCAGGTGATTCGTCTTTGCGGCGAGGGGTTCCGGCGGGGACAGTCTCTGGTCATTTTTCCCGAAGGTTCACGCTCCCCCAAAAACGGGCTGCGACCATTCAGCCGGGGTGCCGCTCAGCTGGCATTACGATCCGGTGTCCCGTTGATTCCCGCTGTGATACGTTGTGATCCGCCGAGCCTGATGAAGCATCAACGTTGGTATGACGTTCCGGAGCGGCCGTTCGAGCTGAGCATTACCTTTCATCCGGCGCTGGTCTGCGATCCGGTCGATATGATTCACGAAACACTTCCGGTGAAAGCCCGACGGTACACCGGACAGATCGAGGAGTTCTTTCGAGCGGAGTTGAGCCGGGACCGGATTCCGGCACCACCAGAAACGTTGTGACGACCGCCAGCAAGCAAACCGAATCAGACGTGAAAAAATCGCTGGAAGACTTTTTGGCAGTATCCGCCGGACCGGACCGATCGCACCGACCTTCGATCCTGATTCCCTGTCATAATCACGGGGACGCTGTCATTCCGTTGCTCGACCGGTTGGCGGTTCATCGAATGAGTTGCCTGATTGTCGATGACGGATCCGGGGCGGTGACCAAACAGTTGTTGGAAGAACAGGCCCATCGCCGCAGCTGGGTTCATCTCATCCATCGACCGACGCAGGGCGGCAAGGGCGCTGCCGTCATGACGGGCTTGAGGTCTTTGCATGACCTCGGCTTCACACACGCGCTTCAAATGGATGCGGACGGACAGCACGCTCCGGAAGACGTTCCTTTGTTCCTCAACGAATCCAGATCGTCGCCGGAAGCCCTCGTGCTGGGAACGCCGACGTTCGGTCCGGACGTGCCGAGGATGCGGCTGGCCGGCCGCCAGATTTCCAAGTGGTTGATCTGGGCTGAAACGATGTCGTTCGACATCGACGATCCCTTGTTCGGATTTCGCGTCTATCCGTTGACGTCCACCGTGGCACTCATCAATCGCCACCCGTTGGGTCGCCGCATGGACTTCGATCCGGAAATCGCCATCAGACTGAAATGGTCCGGCGTGCCGGTCCGGAACATCCCGACGCCGGTCATGTATCCCGTCGGCGGGCTGTCGAATTTTCGCATGTTCGCCGACAATATGCTCATGGTCTGGCTCCACGTGAGGATCTTCGGAGCAATCGTGTGCCGCGCGATTCGACCGGCGACCGGGAGGCGCCCGTGATGTCGAAAAAGTCCTGGTCCACAATGCCCGAGCGCGGCAGCCTCTGGGCGATTCGCTGTCTCGTGTTCGTTTTGAGCTTGCTGGGATACCGGGTGGCCTCGGCATTGTTGCCGCCTATCGTTGCCTATTTTTTCATCACGGGCCGCAGGAGCCGGAGGGCGTCCATGGACTATCTCGCCAGGCTGAATCGCTTCGATTCCGCCACCGCCAAACCCAGCCTCGCGCGGTCGTATCAACACCACCTCGAATTCGCCCGGACGATCCTGGACCGGGTTCTTCTATGGCAGGGCAGGCTGGAACAATTCCGGTTTTCCGGGAGCGGTCGTGAATTGCTGGCTGGATCGGAAGGAACTGGGGTGATGATTGTCGGGTCGCATCTGGGAAGCTTCGATCTCCTGAGGGTGCTCGCAATGGACTTCGAGAAAGTGGTCCACGTGGTGATGTATCGATCAAATGCGAAACAGATCAACAGCATTCTGGAGGCGCTCAACCCCGATGCAAATTTGCGTGTCATTGAGCTGGACCCCGGAGACATCGCAGGAGTCATTCAACTCAAGACGTGTGTTGAACACGGAGATCACATCGCGATTCTGGTGGACCGCCATCCGCCCGGTCCGCGGAAGCGGGTTTGCAGAATTCCATTTCTCGGGGATGAGGTGGAATTTCCAGAGAGCCCGTGGGTGTTGGCTGAACTGCTGGGATGCCCGGTTGTCCTGGCCACGGCCGTCAGGACCGGGTCGCGGAAATATGAAATCACGGTCGAGCCGCTGACGACGCGGGTCATTCCTCGGAAAGAATCGCGTGAGAATGGATCAAAAGAACACGTTGCTGCCTTTGCCCGGCGTCTCGAGGACTTGTGCCGCGCGTACCCTTTGCAGTGGTTTAACTTTTACGACTTCTGGGGCTTGGAATCCTCGGCCGCCCGTTCAGTCACCGGCCGCAGTGAGCCGACTGATCCAAAAAATCAATCCGGAGATTGCGCCACCACCGTTCGGTGACCCCACTGGCTTTGGCACTTTCACACACGCTCAATCATTCTTTGATGTAGGCGATCACTTCAGGGTCATTGATGATCTCGAGGACTGCGAGAGCGAGAGCGCCGTTGAACGTGCGGGGTACCGTGCCGGGGCTGCTGTTTCTGACGTAGTAGGTTTTCACCTTCCCGTTCCCGAACTTCACGGTGAAATCCAGCGTGGCGGCAATCTTCCGCATTCCCTGCTCAAAACTCGTGCGAGTTACCGCGATCACGAGTGATTTCCCCGCTGTCCCGTTGACCTCAACCTGCCGTTTCTGCAACTCCCGGCCGAGCTGGTCCACGATGCCGTCGGTAAGCGCCTGTTTGCTGCCGTAGTACTTGTGCAATCCAATGCTTCCAAGAATTTTGTCCGCATCATTCGATTTGCCTTTGAGAATCTGGATTTCTTGATTTTCAGCAAATCCAGGTGAAGAAGTCACTCTTTCAGGGGCGAGCACATACTCGCTCCACGTGTAATTTGCAGCCCGTGAAGATCAGACACAGGGCCGCGATGACGGACAAGCAGGTGGGTTTCATGTTGTTTCCTTCTATTGTTATCAGAGTGATGTTGGTTGTTGTTGGCAGGCGAAAGTGTAGGTCCATCACATTTTTTGATAATCCCGGAGACGGGGAAAACGCCGTGCTGGCCCGTTTCTGATCTGTACTGGAAAAAATGCACAAGGTCCTTCAACAAGTCGAGGTCCCTGCCCTCGTAGGGAACAACTTCCATCAATCTGAAACTGGCGTTTCCAGAGTTGAAGGAATTTGAATTCATCGCGCGGCCTGAGTTTGTGGAATGAGGAAATGATGAAGAACAGGAAATGAAAGCCGCCTAATTGTGCGACCTCAGTGCCCCCCGTTCCTGCCGTTTTTCGCAGCGGAAATTTCCTTTTCAAGCAGCGTGCTTCCGTTGCCGTTGCCATTCCCTTTGACGGCGTTGATCACGACGTGCCCGCCATTCTTTTCAACGGCACCGGTCATCTGCTGATAGGTCGCCAGCGCCAGGAGCGGCCAGGCGTTCCGATACATGTCGTACTTCAGATAGAACACTTTCGGAAATCCGGTGCCGGTGATGACGTCCTCACTCCAGGAACCGTCCTTGTTTTGCGTGCGGCAAAGATATTCCAATCCACGCTGAACGCTCTCACGGTTCGGATCGCCACAGGCGAGAATCCCCATGAGCGCCCACGCGGATTGCGAGGCGGTGGACGGACCCTGTCCTTTGAAATCCGGGTCGTCGTAGGTGGCGCATGATTCGCCCCAACCACCATCGGCGAGCTGCACGCTCTCCAGCCAGTCGCGGCCACGAATCAACCAGTCCTCGGCCATGTCCCAGCCGATGGCCTCCATGCCACGCAAAACCTGCCACGTGCCATAGATGTAATTCACACCCCAACGTCCAAACCAGGAACCGTCTTTTTCCTGCTGCGCCTTGACGTAGTTGACGCCGCGAAGGATCTGCGGATCGTCCTTCGGATAACCGAGTTTGCCGAGCGTTTCAATGATGCGCGCGGTGATGTCGGCGCATTCGGGATCGAGCATCGCGTTATGATCGGCAAACGGCACTTTTTCGAGAATGCCCTTTGTGCAGTCCTTATCGAACGCCGCCCAGCCGCCGTCCTTGCATTGGAACGTCACCATCCATTTGGTCGCACGATCAATGCATTCGGCGAGCCGTTGCGGGTCGTTGGCCTTCACCAATCTCAACGCGAGCAGCACCATCGCGGTGTCGTCCACGTCGGGATTCCAGTCATTCAAATATTCAAACACCCAGCCGCTCGGCTCGACGTCCGCCGGGTTCTTGTGAATCCAGTCGCCCTTGAAACGGATCTCGCGGTCCATCAGCCAGTCGACCGCCTTTTGAAGTTTCGGGTGATCGGCGGGAACGCCAGATTCCTGAAGGCAGATGGCGACGATCGCCGTGTCCCAAACCGGCGAGAAGCACGGTTCAATTCTGAAGTCGCCGGGATCATCGTGCTCCAGTTTGGTCAGCTCTTTCAATGCGCGAACGACCTGCGGGTGATCCTTTGCATAACCCAGCGCGCGCAACGCGATCAACGCATTCAGCATCGCCGGGAAAATCGCCGCCAGCCCGTCGGAATGCTCGAAGCGTTCGAGCATGAATTCCTCGCATTTCTTCAGCGCTTTCTTGCGGAAAGGATGCACTCCGGCGCGCGCCCATTTCTCGGCGAACTTGTGCAGGCCGTCGAGCCGGAGAAATGCATTCCGCCAGGTGAAGAACTCCGGGTCGCGGGGCAGGGCGAGGTCACGTTCATGGAATCCGTCGGGGTAGAGTTCGTTGAGATGGATCCCGGCGTCTCGGGTCGGTTTGAAATGGTTGATGATGGCGAGCGGGACGAGCATCGCCCTCGACCAGTTGCTCATCTCCCAGAAATTGACGTGGAACCACTTGCCGATCAGGAGCACTTCACACGGAATCGTGGGAACGTATTTCCACGGATACAAACCGATCAGCGCGAGATACAGTTTGGAGAAGGTGTTCATGCGGGGCACACCACCGAGCGAGCGTGCCACCGACCGCGCTTTGAGCATGCGGGGATCGCTGATCGGGATGCCCATCAGTTTCAGCGCGAGGTAGGATTTGACCGTGGCGTTCACCTCCGCCGGGCCTCCGGGATAGATGTTCCATCCGCCGTCCGGGAGCTGGCGGTCGAAGATGTGTTTCTCCGCCTTTGCCATCCACACGGGGTCGACCATGTCGTCCCAGTAATAATAGGCGACCATGTCGGCCACGAGCGTGACATCCACAATAAGCTCGCCCACCCAATAACCTTTTTCGTCTTGGATGCTGAGCAGGTAGTCCTGCGAACGCTTTAACGCCGTCTGGAAATCAACCGATTGGCGAAAGCCAAAATCCTGTTGGGATATTTCGGAAGATGCGCGGCTGCCTTGATGCAATTTAACCATCGCGTAAGGCGTTCTTATTGCGACGACAGGCCGGATTTGTAAAGTGATTAATCCAATTGGAAACCGTGGAGAAGCCCGCGAAAACCGGGCAAACTACGTGAAAAAAACGGAGTTGTTTTTAATCTTGGACAGCCCCGGCGGTTGCCGCTAGTTTCCCGCCCCGGTATGAAGTTTCACAAATACCACGCCCTGGGTAATGATTACATCGTGATCGAACCCCGGGAGTGCGAAAAACCTCTGAATCAGGAATGTATCCGCACCATCTGCCATCGCCATTTCGGCGTCGGCTCGGACGGCATCCTGTTTGGCCCCCTGCCTTCGAAGGAAGCCAAATACGCACTCAAGATTTTTAATCCGGACGGAAGCGAAGCCGAGAAGAGCGGCAACGGCCTGCGCATTTTCTCCCGGTTTCTTTACGATCAGGAACGGGTGGCGGCAGACGAGGAATTTGCCATCGAAACCAAGGGCGGCGTGGTCCAGTCCACGGTGTTCAATGGCGGGCAGAAGGTTCAGGTGGAAATGGGCCGGGTCAGCTTTGATGCACCCAAGATTCCTGTCACCGGTGATGACCGCGAAGTCATCAACGAAAAGATCACGGCGGGCGACCGGGAGTTCACCTATTGCGCGGCCTCCATCGGCAACCCGCATTGCGTGATCGTGCTGGCGGAAATTTCCGAGCAACTTGCCCGTCAATACGGTCCTTTGCTGGAGAACCACGACAACTTCCCGAACCGCACCAACGTCCAGTTCATGCAGGTCATCGACCGCGAAAACATCCGCATTGAAATTTGGGAACGCGGCGCGGGATACACTCTCGCCAGCGGCAGCAGCAGCAGCGCGAGCGCGGCGGTGGCGCGAAAGCTCGGACTGGTCGACGGCTCGGTGTCCGTCCACATGCCGGGCGGCGAGATCAAGATCGAGGTTTCGGACGACTATTCCATTCTCATGACGGGCGGCGTCACCCGCGTGGCGGACGGCGAGATCAACCGCGAGATGTTCGATGTGAAGGTGTAGGCAGGTACGGATTGGATCGACAGCGATCCCGCTTCCCGACAGGCTCCGCTTCACGATGAAGTGGAAAAACCAAGGCTGGCTGTGGGCAATCGGACTGCTGATTGGTGCGATGCTCGTGATTCTCTTCTCGACCGGTGCAACCCCGATCAAGTGGACTTTCAATGTCGGGGCCAATGGGTACAACGTGCCCCTGGTTACGGCAGACGGGACGATCTACGTTGGCGACAGCGGAGGGCGACTGTTTGCCGTCAATCCCGACGGAACGGAAAAGTGGTCTGTCAATCTTGGGCTGGCATTGATCACCGAACCCGTTATCGCGCCGGACGGCACCCTGTACGTGCCGCTGTTTATGAGCGGCCTGGCGGGTGGAATTGCCAGCGTCAAAGCCGACGGTACGATCAACTGGATTTTTCACGGGACCGGCCCCGTATTCGCCGCACCGGCTCTCGGAAACGACGGAACAATTTACGTTGGCGGATATCATTCCAATTTCTTCGCGCTCAATCCCGACGGAACCGTGCGGTGGACGATTGAAACCGGAGGTGTGATCGCCGGAAAATCTGCGGTCACTTCCCTTGGGGAAGTTGCCTTCGTTTCTTCGGATGACCATCTCTATATTGCCAGTCCTGATGGGCAACTTCGTCTGCGCAAAAAGCTGTCGGAAGAGCATCACGCTCATACCGTGACTTCGGCACCTGACGGAGCGTTGCTCGTGACATTGGTATCCGAGTTACGTTTTTTCACTTCCGGCGGCGATACGAAATGGACCACTAATTTGAGGGACTTTGCCGTCCCACGGACCGGCTCGCACACAGTTCTGACGGCGCATCTGGGTCCGTATGTTTACGTCAATCCTCAGTGCATGGCGGACGGCAGCATTTTTGTATATGCCGCCAACGGGTATACCTATCGGATCAGCTCCCTCGGAAAGATCCTTGCCGCCATCGACACCGGCGAGAACGAAAATCACGACCGGCAACCAATGGGAGTGACATCGGGAAATGAACTGCTTCTGGCATACGAAAAGACGTTGCGAATTCCCACCGGTGCAGGCTCGTACCTGACGGGCACCGAGGAAGCCGCAGTGGTCAAGCTGGCGATCGACGGAACCGAACAGTGGCGCCTCCCCATTCCCGGCAGGTTCAATGCTCTCAGAATGCTTGAGTTTGGCCGGTTTTCTCAGCAACGCCAGTTCGGCTTTGGACAGCGCGACTATCAAGGTCTTTTAAAGCCCGTCATGGGTCCGGACGGCACGGTCTATGTGCGCGCCATGAGAGGGTTGATCGCAATCCAACCGCCGCGCAATTAGCCGACCCCGGCTTGCCTCAACTGAAATATCTGACCTGAAGTCACAGCCGTTACAGCGCCCACCCGAAACCCAGGGTTATCAAGTAGTCGTTCACGCCGTCATTCGGGCTCTCGTAACCGCCGTTGCTGATGTGCAGGTAGCCGATGCCGGCCGTGGCGGAAAGTCGTTCGTTGAAGTAGTAACGGACCCCGATGCGCCCTTGTTCCGTAAACTGGATCGGCCCGCTCAAGTCCGGCGCACCGATCGCGGTCCCGCCAATACCGGCAGAGATGTCCATGAACGGAATCCACCGTCCCTTGGTCGCGAATTCGTAGCGAAGCCCACCCATTCCAAAGATCAGGTAGGCCGTGTCCGGAACGTCCTGCACGCCGCCCACAATCCCGGCCGTGTAGAGCAGGTTGCCGCCGTACCATTTGTCTGGCGCCCAGACCTCGTTGATTGTTTGGGAAAAAATTAACCGGCCCAGCCACATGTCGTGGGTCACGCTGCCTCCGAAATAAGTCACCCCAAATCCGCGGCTGAACTCGAAATCCAGCATCCGCGCGCTCTCAACATATCCGGAGCCGATGCCGTCCACCCAGATCGATTTTTCGGCCGGCGTCACAACCGGGGCCGGTGGCGTCAGCTTGTCCGACCCAACCAGAGAAGTCGCAGTGAGCGCGACCAGCAGAAAAAAAATTTTGACCATGTTGTCTCTTATCGATTTCAAATATCGCCGCCTGTTGCTGAAGCCTCGACCAGATATTCGTGGTGCGACCACGGGCACCGGTCTCTATTTCATCTGATCGGAGACGGCAAGCGTTTCTAAGGCCTTTCCGCGTTATGTGAATTGCAGTTTGTTCGTGGGTGCGGCGTCGTCCCAGCCTCGCGTCGGTTTGGCTGTGATGCTGGCGACGGATTTGATGGAAATCTGGCGGCCCTTCGTCTTCGCACCCTTCACCTCCAGCTCACCGGGGCTGCACGTCTGCTGGTTGATCTTCTGATGCGGTGCCGGTTTGTAACGAATGTAGAGTGTGTCCGGCGTGCCTTCTTCAAAGTAGAGCATCTTGGATTTCTTGGGAGCGAGCTCGTATTCCTTGTTCATGATGTAGCCGCCAAAATTGACCCGTTTCACGTACGACGCGTCACGCGTCGCGTAGGCCACGGTGAACACCAGCTTGCGATCGGGAATCCCGCAATACAGCAGGTCGGGCCCGACGAACAATTTCTCCGGCAACTCGCACACTTGATAATGCCCGTCGGCAAACACGAGCAACAGCTTGTCAAACTTCGTGCAATCAATCTTAAATTCTTCGCCCGTGACCTTGTGACCGAGGTAACCCTTCTCGCGGTCGTAGCTGATCTTGAACGCCTTGAACGCGACTTCTTTCGCGTGCACTTCATCGAAGCGCGTTTTCTTCGTCACGCGCGGATACTGCGGCCCGTATTTCGCCAGCAACATTTCCAGATGGTTGATCACGAACTTCGTGAGGTGCTTGAGATGCTTCTTCGTCTCCTCGATCTCGGTCTTCACCTTCTCGATTTCCTCCCGGTGCTTGTTGATGTCAAACAACGAAATCCGGCGGATGCGAACGCCCAGCAACCGTGCCACATCCTCATCGTTCAACTCACGGAACAGCTGTTTCTCAAACGGCTTGAATCCGTCGAAAACCGCCTGCACGACAGCCTCGTTCGATTTGCAGTTCTCGATTTGTTTATAAATCCGTTCTTCAACAAAAATCCGTTCCAGCGTCCGGAAGTGCAGATCGTTTTCCAGTTTCTGAAGCTTGAGTTCAAGTTCCGCTTTCAGAATCGCGACCAGCGACTGCGTGTTCTCATGCAGCACCTCCGAGACAGTCATCTCCACCGGGCGATTGTTTTTGATGACAATCATCCGGCTGTCGATTTTGGTTTCGCACGCGGTGAATGCGTAGAGCGCGGAGATCAATTTTTCCGCATCCACGCCGGACGGCGCCTTGATCTCGATCTCAACTTTTTCGGCGGTGTAGTCGTTGACCGACTTCACCTTCATCTTGCCTTTCTTCGTCGCGTCCTCGATCGAAGACAACAGCGTCTCCGTCGTCGTTTGCGGCGGCAGCTCGGTGATCAGCACGGTGGAGTCGTCCTTGATCTTCATCTTGGCCCGCACCTTGATGAAGCCCCGGCCGTCGTCGTAGTCCCGGGAATCCATCAATCCGCCGGTGAAGAAATCCGGCAGTACCTTGAACGGCTTGTTCTCCAAAATCGCGATCTGCGCCTCGATCAGTTCAAAGAAATTGTGCGGCAAAATCCGCGACGACATCCCGACCGCAATACCTTCGGTACCCAGCATCAACAACAGCGGAATCTTGCACGGCAGCGTGACCGGTTCCTTGTTGCGTCCGTCGTAGCTCGGCACGAACTCGGTGATCTCGTCGTTGAACACCTCGTTGCGCGCCAGTTCAGTCAATCGGCACTCGATGTACCGTGAAGCCGCCGCCGGATCGCCGGTGAAAATGTTGCCATAGTTCCCCTGTCCCTCGATCAGGTAGCGTTTGTTCGTCAGGTTGACCAGAGCATCCGCGATCGAAGCGTCGCCGTGCGGATGATATTGCATCGCGTGACCGACCACGTTGGCGACCTTGATGAACTTGCCGTCGTCCTTTTCATGGATCGCCCACATAATGCGGCGGTGTACCGGCTTCAAGCCGTCGGCCACCTTCGGGATCGCGCGGTCACGAATGACGTACGACGCGTATTCGAGAAAGCTGCGGTCGATGCGTTTGTGCAGGGCGCTTTTCGTTCCACTGACACCCACCTGCGACTCGATCGCGGTCGGCTCCGCTTCGATGTGGGCATGACCATTCTCACCGTTCCCGCCCAGCGACAGCTGCGGCTGGTCGTCGTCCGTCGTCTTCTCGCTTTGTTTCTTTGCGGCCATGACTCAGTTCAAAAATTCAATTCGTAAGCACCGGCCATGAAAAGCCACAAAGAACACAAAAAAGACCGTTTCTGTTTTGTGTTTCTTGTACCTTTTCGTGGCCTTCATCGGTGGTTCAACTCCGGTTCAATCCTCCACCGGGACGACTAGGTTTTCCATGATGTAACCCCGGCGCTCCGGGGTGTTCCGGCCCATGTAGAAGTTGATGATTGCCGTCGCCTGCGGCTTGGGCGCGTATTCCACCTTGCTCAGACGCATCGACTTCCCAATAAAATCCCGGAACTCATGCGGCGAAATTTCGCCCAGTCCTTTAAATCGCGTGATCTCCGGATTCTTGATCGAAGCGATCGCGTTGACCCGTTCCTGCTCGCTGTAGCAATAGACCGTCTTCTCCTTGTTGCGCACGCGGAACAGCGGTGTTTCCAGCACATACAAGTGACCGTCGTGAATCAGCTGATCGAAGTAGCGGAAGAAAAATGTGATCAACAGATTGCGAATGTGCAGCCCGTCAACGTCCGCGTCGGTCGCAAGAATCACCTGATCATAACGAAGCGACTGGATGTTGTCTTCGATGTTCAACGCCTTCATCAAATTATACATTTCGTCATTCTTATAAATGACGTCGCGCTTGAGATCACAGGTGTTAAGCGGCTTTCCCTTGAGCGTGAAAATCGCCTGCTTCATCACATCGCGGCAGCTCACGATCGAGCCCGCCGCAGACTGACCTTCCGTGATGAAGACCATCGTCCCCTTGCCTTTGCCCTTCGCCTTGTCGAGGTGAAGTTTGCAATCCTTGAGCTGCGGGATGCGCAGCGTAATCGCCTTCGCGCGATCACGGGCCAGCTTCTTGACCTGCTGCAATTCCTTCCGCAACTGCTGCGTATCGTCGATCTTGGAAACGATCTGCGTGGCGATTTCCTTGTTGCGATTCAGAAAGTGCAGAACCTCCTCGCGCACGCGGTTGACCAGGTCCGAGCGAATCTCGGTGTTGCCCAGTTTGTTCTTCGTCTGCGATTCAAACATCGGATCCTGCATCCGGATCGCCACCGCACCGACCATCGCTTCGCGGACATCGTCTCCGTCGTACTTGCCCTTGGCGTATTCGTTGACGGCTTTAAGCAGCCCTTCCCGAAACGCGCTCAAGTGAGTGCCACCGTCCGACGTGTACTGTCCGTTGACGAACGAGAAGAACGTCTCGCCGTACCGGCTGTTGCTGTGCGTGAAACAAAACTCCAGTGTCTTCGTCGTGTAATGCAGCGGCGGATAAATCGGTTCGCTGTCGTCCGACTTCAGCTCCTCCATCACGAGATCGAGCAACCCCTTTCGCGATTGGAACGACTTGCCGTTGTAGATCAGCTTCAAGCCGCTGTTCAGGTAGCTGTAGTGCCGGAGCCGTTTCTCCACCAGCTCGTCGCGGAACTCGAGCTTCTTGAAAATCTCGGGATCCGGATCAAACCGGATGAACGTGCCGTTCTTCTCACCACCCGCGTCGCCGGTGTTTTCCTTCTTGAGCCGGCCCTGACTGAACGTCGCCTCGGCGAACTTGCCCTCGCGCACGCTGCGCACAAAAAATTTCACGGAGAGCGCGTTCACAGCCTTCGTTCCCACACCGTTCAAACCGACGCTGAACTGGAACACGTCGTCGTTGTATTTCGCGCCGGTGTTGATTTTGGAAACGCAGTCGATCACCTTGCCCAGCGGGATTCCCCGACCGTAGTCCCGAACGGAAACGGTGTGATCCTTGATCTCGATCTCAACCTCGCGACCGTTGCCCATAATAAATTCGTCGATCGCATTGTCGATGACCTCCTTCAGGAGGATGTAACAGCCGTCATCATGGTTCGACCCGTCACCGATCCGGCCGATGTACATGCCCGTCCGCAACCGGATGTGTTCCAGCGACGAAAGCGTCTTGATCTTGCTCTCGTCGTAAATCGCACCATCGGATTCGGACTTTTGGGACTTCTTTTTTGCCATAACGGAGAGGCGCTAGATACGAAATGACCCGTGGGGATGCAACCGGGAAGTGAATCAATTTTGAAAACACGATTCAGTTTGATTAGGACAAAGAAAAAAGCCCCCGTGTCCAGCGCGGAAAACGGCCCTTGATCCGGCGAACGAGACGCCCGTTTTCGAACTCCACCAGAAACCGATATGGGTCCGTGGCCGAACTGTTGTCATAGACCTTGACCGAAGGAACGAACTCAATCGCCGCTTTCAGGTTCGCAAGCGACCGTGGATAACGCGCTGAGATCTTCTCGTCCGGCACGTCGTGACCTCCGGCAGCGACGCGACCAAACACCCGCGCCTGAGCCAGTGGCACCGAATCCAGACCGATATAGATCAACGTGACCTCGTAACCTGCCTGGATTGCTTCGCGGAGCAATTCCAATTTGTCCCCCACCGGATCGGAAAATACCGTCTCCCCAATGAAACTGACGCCGAGTTGCAGAAAGCGCTCGCGAACCAGCCCCGCCGCCTTGGCCGCCTCGTAGGGTTCCAACCCGGCGGACTCGGCGATCAAATCCGCGTTTACGAAGGGAAGCCCCATTTCAGAAAGAAACAGTTCGTAGAAGGAAGATTTTCCCGCCCCGTTCGGCCCGGCCAGCATGATAAACCGGCGCGGCATCAGGCCGATTCCGCAGGGATGAACTTGCGATCAACAAACCTGCCACAAACCTTCCGGCCGTTCGGCAAATGCTGGATCACGCCTTTCGGATTGTTGGGATCAGCACTGTAAGTCGGTTGCTTCCGCGCCTTGATCGCCGCCAATACCTTGCGCTTCCCCTCGCGGGATTCCGCCTTCGCCAGCACCGAATTCAGATCCGGCTGACGCGAAAGATCCTTCAGCTTCCCGGCGGAACTGTAGGTCAACGTCGCTTCAATGACGCGACCGATCTGCGCCCAATGCTCCACCTGCTGGGTGATGGATCGATGAAACCGCGAACCGGCCTCCCTCGCTTCCACCAACAACTCATTGCTCAATCTCAACGGCGTGCTCATGAAACCAATTTGTAGCAGAATGCTACAAATGGCAAGAAATGGGTGCGACCAGAACCCAAAAATCAACCGGTGGCAAATACGAACTCGTTGAGCGAGCCCTGACGGTAGCCGTGGGGATTCAACTCACGGGAACAGATTGGTTCATGGATTCGTCGCGCAACTACGGCTGCTCCGCCAGCAACCGGAAGCTTCAAAAAGATGTCTTCACTGTAAAATATTTGAATCCTCTTTGGTATTCCATCCAAATTTTTGACAGTGAGTCGCTCCATTAGAGTTGCCGTCCGTTTGGCGGACCACTAGCCTCGCGCTCATGGCCGTATCGCCACCCTTGCCCCAAGCCTCTTCCTCTCCCCGCGCCCTCTCCGTCACGGCACTCTGGCTCGACCGCCAACCACGGGCAATACTGGTCCTATGGGCGGTGTTCGCAGCGTTCACCACGTATGCCTGCATGTATGCGTTTCGCAAGCCGTTTACCGCGGCGGCGTTTGACGGACTGACCGTCGGTCCTTTCGACTACAAAACGGTGGCGGTGCTGGGACAGTTGCTGGGTTACATGCTGTCGAAATTCATCGGAATCAAAGTCGCCTCGGAAGCGAAACCATGGCAGCGGGCGGCGATGATTCTGGCATTCATCGGCATCGCCGAACTGGCGCTGGTGCTGGTGGGCCTCGTTCCACCGCCATGGAACGTGTTCTGCCTCTTCATCAACGGTCTGCCGATCGGAATGGTCTGGGGGCTGGTGTTCGGGTTTCTCGAAGGACGGCGAGTGAGCGAGTTTTTGATTCTGGGATTGAGCGTAAGTGTGATTTTCAGTTCCGGCTGGGTGAAGGCGGTGGGCAAATGGGTGATGGAAAACGGATACGCCAGCCAGTTCTGGATGCCCGCGCTCACGGGTGCGTTGTTCCTGCCGCTGTTGCTGCTCGCGGTATGGATGCTCTCCCAACTGCCGCCGCCCGATGCCAAAGACATTGAGCACCACTCAAAGAGACAGCCGATGGACCGCGAGGCGCGTCGGCAATTTCTGCGACAGCATGGGCTGGGCGTCGTGCTGCTGACGCTTGGCTACATGTGTTTCATGGCTTACCGCGACCTGCGGGATTCGTTTCAGGTCAACATCATGCGCAATCTCGGCGTGGAAATGCGGGCGGAGGATTTTGCAAACTGGGAAAATTTCGTCGGGCTGACGGTAATCGCAGGGATGATCGGGCTTTGGTTTTTCCGGGGAAACCGGGCTGCGGTGATTGCCAATGTTGTTCTCATTTCGTTTGGGGCGATTTCTCTAGGCCTGTTGGCGCTGCTGTTCGAAGCGCACAAAATTTCGCCGAAAGCACTTATGATTGGCACCGGGATCTCCCTCTACCTCGCCTACGTGCCGTTCCAAAGCATCCTCTACGACCGGCTCATCGCAGGACTGCGTTCCGGTGGCACGGCGGTGTTTCTGATGGCGATCGGCGATTCGTTCGGCTACCTCTCCAGCGTCGGCCTTTATCTCTACCAGAAAATATTCCCAGTCTTGATCGGCTACGATGTGCCCGAGCACTGGTCGGACGTATTTCTGAATGCCAGCAAAGCCATGGCGCTCGTCGTGCCGCTGGTTATGACCGCCGCGCTGCTGTATTTCCTGCGCCACTTCAAGGACGGGAAGGAGCCTGTTGTTGATGGGGCGGTTAAGTGAGAAATAGCTTTCCGCCTCTTGGAGGCCTCCCTTGTTGTTTTGACCGTCGCACCTTGGAAAACTAGGATCGGCGCTTGTTCGATCACCGGCAAATATTTGCTGCTCCACTGAGTGGAGGCCTTTTAAAATTAACCTCCTAGATTATGCACGGCACGAATATAACCAACACCCCCGTTCAATCCGCGTTCGAGCTGCCTCCTAAACAACCGCCGAAGAAAGCGCGCGTCGTGATTGTCGGCGGAGGAATCGTCGGCTGTTCCGTGGCGTATCATCTGGCCAAGGCGGGCTGGAAAGATGTTGTGCTCCTCGAGCAGGGCCGCCTTAGCGGCGGCACGACGTGGCATGCCGCCGGGATGGTCGGGCAATTGCGCGCCAGCAACAGCATGACGCAGATTAACAAATACTCCGCCTGGCTTTACCCACAGTTACAGGCCGAGACGGGTCATGACGTCGGCTGGGTACAGACACGGGGCATCACTTTCGGAACCAATGCGGAGCGCATGATTCAACTGCGCCGAACTGCCGCGATGGCCGAGGTGTTCGGTGTGGAAGCACATCTGGTCGGTCCGCGAGAGGCGCAGGAATTGTGGCCGTTGATTCAGATCGACGATGTACTGGGCGCGGTCTATCTGCCCGGGGACGGACGGGTCATTCCCGGCGAATGCACGGTGGCCCTGGCGAAAGGTGCGCTCCAGCACGGCGCGCAGTTGTTTGACCGGACCGGCGTCACCCGACTGATCACCAGGCGTTCACCACACGGCAAACAGGATTTCACCCGCATCTCGGGCGTCGAGTACCGGACCGGCGACGGAACTCCCGGAGAGATCGAGGCGGACTGGGTCATCCTCACCGGCGGCATGTGGACCCGGCAACTGGGTCTGAGTATTGGCGTCGATCTTCCTCTCTACCCGGTGGAGCATCACTATGTGTTAAGTGAACCGATCGAGGGTGCGAACCGCGATCTCCCCTGCGCGCGCGATCCGGATGCGGCGATCTACTTCCGCACGTTGGATGACGGCTCGATCAAACTGGGCGCCTTCCAGTCCCGGTCGAAACCCTGGACCGCAGGCGATACTGTGCCGCCCGATTTTGCCTTTGCCCTGCTCGACGACGACTGGGACAAATTTTCTGAACCACTGGCGGCGGGCAAGCACCGCATCCCGGCACTCCGGACCGCGAAGTTTCCTAAATTTGTAAACGGACCCGAGAGCTTCACGCCGGACAACAATTTTCTGATGGGACCTCCGGCGCGGACCGAAGGCCTTTTTGTGCTCGCAGGTTTCAACAGCGTCGGCATCGCCAGCGCAGGTGGCGTCGGAAAATACACGGTCGACTGGCTGGAAGCCGGTGAAATGCCCATGGACCTGTGGAACGTGGATGTGCGCCGGTTCGCTCCACTCCAAAATGGGCGCGGCTATCTAGTGTCCCGCGCCGCCGAGGTGCTCGGGCTGCATTACCAGATGGCGTGGCCGAACCGCGAGATGGAGACCGCCCGCGACGCTCGTCGCACACCGGTGCATGAACAAACGTTGGCGCTCGGCGCCTGCTACGGCCAGAGCGCAGGCTGGGAACGTCCACTTTGGTATGCTCCGGCCGGCGTCAAACCGGAAATCCAGTATTCCTTCAAAAAACAGAACTGGGCCCCCTACGTGGCCGCGGAAGTCACGGCATGTCGCACAAGTGCCGCGCTGTTCGACCAGTCTACTTTTGCCAAATTTGAGTTGAACGGCGCCAATGCGTTGAAGACGCTGCAACAGCTCTGCGGGAACGACGTGGACGTGCCGCTCGGTCGCATCGTGTACACCGCGATGTTCCATCCGCAGGGAACATTCGCAAGCGACCTCACGGTGGTGCGACTGGCCGTCGACCGTTTCTACATCATCACGTCGACCCAGCAGGCCGCACACGATGCCGACTGGATATTGCAGCACGTGCCCGCCGACGCGGATGTTACCCTCACCGATGTTTCTTCGGAGCTGGGCGTCGTATCGATCATGGGACCCGAAGCTCGTACGATCCTTTCGCGAGTCACTGAGACGGACATTAGCAATGCGGCTTTTCCCTTTGGCCACAGTGTCGAAATCCTGGTGATGGAACAACCGGTGCGGGCGCTACGTGTGACCTACGTTGGTGAACTCGGCTGGGAATTGCACGGCGCGGCAGCCGTCATGCCCGCAGTGTGGACGGCCTTGATGACGGCCGGGGAGCGGGAAGGAATCCGACCGGCCGGGACCTACGCGATTAACACGATGCGGATCGAGAAGGCCTATCGCGCTTTCGGAACCGAACTGTCCGTGGACGAAAACCCGTTCCAGGCGGGACTCAGCTTCGCCATCGCCTGGCACAAGGAATTTGTGGGCAAGGAAGAATTAATCAGGCTGAAGCAGCAACCGCTGACCAAACGGCTGGTTTCGTTGACTGCCGACGTCACGGATCCCACCGTCACCCTGTGGGGCAACGAACCGATTTTCCGGGACGGCAAACCGGTCGGCTACACCAGCAGCGGCTGCTTCTCGCCGACCCTCGGCAAACCGTTGGCCCTGGGTTACGTCAAGCGCGCCGATGGCGGATCCGTGGACAAGGCCTACCTCGCAAGCGGTGCCTACACGATCTTGCAGGATGGAATTCACAGGCCCGCCAGCGTCAGTCTGCAACCATCAGTGGATCCGAAACGGGAACGGATTCTGGTCTGAAAATTTTTGGTCTCCACCAACAACGGCAAAATCGAGAGCAACACCGACAGGTGAAACTAGTCCCGCGCTGCGCGCCCAACACCATCAGAACTTCAGTTGTCTACAACCAGATTTCCTTTATCAGAGTCACGGACAACGCGGAGAACCAAACCCCTCACCCCCCTCGCGCGCTCACACATACAACGGCTAGGTCAGAAACTGGCTCTTAAGCCGGTCTGACTAACCATAGTTGAGGTTTTCATTTCTTGAATGCTTTTGAACCGAGACGGCCCAAGCCAGTTTTCCTGAACCGGATTGCTAAATTCCAGTTTCCTTTCCTCCACACGCAAAATGCGAGTAGAGGAGCATTCCCAAAACAAGGAGATTCCCAATGATTGCTGTAAGAGCCTTTTTAAAAAATGGATTCAAAGCCTTCCAAGGCGTGCCAGCATGAGACGGATCATGGCGAGAAGGACGAAGGTCTCGCCGGACTGGGCCTGCCGCTCGTAGTCGCGGTTGAGTCGGCGGTAAGGGCCCAGCCAGCCGAAGGTGCGCTCGACCACCCACCGGCGGGGCAGGACTTTGAACGTGTGCTCCTGGGTGCGTTTGACGATCTCGATGGTGCAGCGGACGACCTTGCGGCTCCACTCCAGCAGGGTTCCCGCATAGCCCCCGTCGGCCCAGAGGTGCTTGACCCGCCGCCCCGCCGCGCCTGGCCAAAGAAGGCCGAGAGCAACTGCCGGGCGCCGGCGCGGTCCTGAATGTTGGCGGGCAAAACCATGACCCCAACACGAGGCCGAGCGTGTCCCCCAGCAGGTGCCGCTTGCGACCGTTGATCTTCTTGCCCGCGTCGTAGCCGCGTTCCCCGCTCGCCTTGCTGCTCTTGACGCTCTGGCGTCCCTCCACCAACCGCACGTGCTCGCACAGGTGATCGTGGATCGCCTGCCACAGTCCGCTCCGCTTCCATTTTCGAAAGTAATGATAGACGGTGCACCACGGAGCGAAGTGTTCGGGCAGATTAAGGTGGCAGGTGAAAACGGAGCCAGTGAATAAGCTTGAAAAAGGGATGGAGGCGGGGTTCCAAAGAAACCCTGAAAGCGACGAGAACCATGCCGAAACGAAACAAGAGACGAACCCTGACCCCGC
>Ga0209491_10001938_pt1 | contig 38560 bp, 32 predicted proteins | sample BON02_FD_187213 | JGI IMG/M metagenome (GOLD analysis project Ga0209491, IMG submission 187213) | Freshwater microbial communities from Lake Bonney liftoff mats and glacier meltwater in Antarctica - BON-02 (SPAdes) (version 2) | ecosystem: Environmental > Aquatic > Freshwater > Ice > Glacier... | reverse complement strand
TCCGCCAGCAGGTCAAGGAAGGGGCCATCGAGCGTCTGGGCGCCAAACCCGGACGCAAACAGGACCTGGTCAGCTCCGCCGAGCACGAAGCCCTCAAACGCGACCTCCAGGAGAAGGAACGAGCCCGACCAGCATCAATCGATCGTTCTCATGTCAGAATATGACACCGGCTACGGACGCTGGTTGCCGATTATTCGATCCTGGTTAAATTCCAGTCCGGCGGAGCCGGGGGCGAGCCCTTCTACATCCTCGAAGGGGTCAGCGTGTGGCCGAGCGAATTCCTCCGCCTGTTCACCTTTCTGATCGGCATCGCGTTCTTCCTCAAGATGTGCAGCGATCTGATCACCAACAAACACGAGCTGAACGAGGAGTTTCAACTCCCGCATCGACGGGACAGCCTGAACAGGGTGAAGAACGTGTGGCTGATTCCGGGCTTCAAATGGCTGAAACCCGCGAGCGCAGACCCCACCCTGCTACAGCGGATCGGCACGTTGGCGGCCATGTTTTATCACTACCGATGCAGCGTCATGCGCAGCCAGCTGGGTTATTGGGTCGGGATGAAAACGCCACCCGACGACACCACCTTCAGAGCGGGGGAAGGGATGTTGAGATTGTGGGATGAATACAACGTGCTCGGGCAACTCGGGCCCCGCCTGACCCGCATCGCGCTGCCGATCGTGATGTTTTTCCTGCTCGGCTTTTTCCTGACCCGCGTGTTCGGCGAACCGGCTGTCTCTTTCCGCGGTCCCTACAAGTTCTTCTGTGACACCGTCCCGCTCATTCTCAGCGTGGGCAGGAACGTGTTTCTGACCTTGTTCGTGTTGGACGCCGCCCTGCTCTGCGGCCGGATGATCAAGTGTGTCACCAACAAAGACCTTCGCTGGACCCACGATGCGCTGGAAAAATTCACCACCCGTTTCGCCCTCGACGGCGATCTGCTCGAGGAATGGCTGGACATCAATCTCATCGCCAAACGAACCACGGTCATCATGCCCCTGATCTACTACCCGTTCATCACGCTCTCCCTCTTGGTGCTCGCGCGCTCCAATGTGTTTGACAACTGGAACTGGCCCTGGGCGCTCATTATCATCATCAGCGCCGTCGCACTGCTGGCCCTGGGGTCCGTGTGGATTCTGCGCGGCGCGGCGGAGCGCGCCCGTTCGCTCTGCCTCGAACGAATGCACAACAAACAACTCGAACTGATCGCCGCCGGGGACGAAAAAAAATGCCAGCTCAATTCCTACCGCGAACTCATGGCCGAAGTGGAAAAATGCAAAGTCGGGGCGTTCGCGCCGCTGGGTGAACAGCCCATTCTACGGGCGCTGTTGCTGCCCTTCGGAGGCGCCGGCATCCTCGCGCTGACCTGCGTGCTCACCCTGGTCTGGCTGGCGTGCGGCTATTCGCTCGCGTTCACGGATGGCGGCTCGTTTTTCGGCGGTTTCAGCAAAGCGTTTCTCTCCGGGGTGGGGCCTGACTCGGTACGGGAGGGACAGACAATTCCCGAGCTCGTTTTCTTCGCCTTTCAAATGATGTTCTTCCTCATCACGCCCGGACTATTTGTGGGCGCTTTTGCCGAACGGATGAAGTTCAGCGCGATGTTGATCTTCAGTGTCCTCTGGAGTCTGCTCGTTTACATTCCAGTTTGTTATTGCGTGTGGTATTCGGGAAATTTCTTCGGGCTTACCGGCGTCATCGATCTGGCCGGCGGCATCGTGGTTCATATCACCGCCGGTGTCGCAGCGTTGGTTGCCTGCATCATGGTCGGGCCGCGGACCGGACATCCCGCGACTCCGATGCTCCCGCACAACCTTCCCCTGACCGTGACGGGCGCGGGGATGCTCTGGGTCGGCTGGTTTGGATTCAACGCCGGGAGTCAGCTGGCCGCCAACGGGGCCGCCGCCATGACGCTGGTGGTGACCCATGTTTCCGCCGCCACCGCCGCCGTGGTCTGGATGGTGATCGAATGGTGGAGACTGGGCAAACCCAGCGTGCTCGGCATCGCCACGGGATCGATCGCGGGACTGGCCGCGATCACACCGGCGTCGGGCACTGTCGGACCGGTCGGCGCCCTGTGCATCGGGGCAACCTCGGCGGTCTGCTGCTGGCTTGCCTGCGCGAAGTTGAAAAAACGATTCCGCTACGACGACTCACTCGACGTGTTCGGTGTGCACGGGGTCGGCGGATTCGTCGGAACGATTTTGGTGGCCGTCGTCGGAACAAGTGCGTTCCCGGGAGGATTGGGGGAATTCAGCGTGCCGAAACAGCTGGGCACACAGCTGCTCGCGAGCATCTACACGATCTTGTTGTCGGGAATCGTGAGTTACGTCGTCCTCAAGGTGCTCTCCATCACGATCGGTCTCCGGGTTCAGGTTTCCGAGGAGCGCGAAGGCCTTGATCTCGCGGAACACGGCGAGAGCGGCTACAACGACTAGTTGAACAGTCGCGATGATTGGGACAGAAAGCCGCTCAACCAAGCCGGTTCGTTGAAGTGCAGCATCCGGTCGCTCAGATCGTTCAACGCCTTGCGCGCGGTCGTGAACTCACCAGACAACCGGTCGTAGACATCCACCAGTTCGTGCTTTCTTGCGAGCCGATGATCGCGGGCTGCGCGGAAATTCCCTGCCCCGATTCCTTCGTAGTAGCTCAATCCGGGAAAGCCCCGCGTTTGAGCACGATGCTCGATCCGCTCGAAGAAAACGCCGCTGAGAAACAATGTGTGGTTCCCGATGTGGGCCTGAATTAAAAACCGCGTTCGATCATCCGCCTGGGCGCTCGCGGCCAGCATTTCAAAAAGATACTCAATCGGCGTCTGATCCGGAGGAATCTGGAGAGGCAGGTTCTCGGTCAGCGTGAACTCGACGAGCAACGACGCCACGTAATCCGCCACCGACCGGTCGTCAATTCCCGCCTTGATAAACACATTGCGAACGAGCACGTAGAAATAGAGATGACTGGAAATCGACAGGCAATGATTGGTCTCCGTCAATGCATCGAAAAGCACCGAATCATCCAGAATCAGATCGCGGGATTCATCGTCCGCGAGAAGCAGACTGAGGAACCGGTAGTCCTGTGCGTCCCGGCCAAACACCCGCATGATGAACGCGATGTCCTCGGCGGTAAACCGCACCCGGCTATCTGCCCTTACAACTCTCATAAACAACTTATCGGTTCCCGGCGCAGCCACCTGAAATCCCGCGCCTGCACCCGGCCGGGTTAAAGCATCAGCAGTTCCATAATCCGCGCTGCGAAATCACGCCCGAACCTTCACTGACCGTTATCGAAACCCTATCATCCAACCGGAAATTGTGAAGTCGCAACCGTATGGCGGCAACGCTTCATCCCCTGCGAGTGCGCACCAGCCCGAACCGCTCGCTGATCATCGACGGACCGCATTCGACCGGTGCTTTACTTTCCGCCTGATTGACCGTTAATTTAGAGCCATGCCAATTTACGAATACGAACTCTGCGAGGGCAAATGCGTGGCCTGCGGCGGGAAGTTCACCCTGAACCGTCCCCTGAGCGCGACACCGCTGACCAACTGTCCGGCGTGCAAAAAACCGGTTCGCAAGTTAATTTCCTCTTTCAGTTCCCCACTCAAGCTGAAACCGCTCTCGATATCCGATGCAAAAAAGGCGGGATTCACCGTGCTCAAACGGGCCGGCAAGGGGGAATACGAGAAACAGTAACGTCCGGTACGTGACGGAATTGGGTTGAACGTGTCTATTCACCGTAATGTCCGTTAAGTGGTGCCGGTCCGCCGGAGCAAACGGACCGGAATACCGGCGAAATTTCACTCGCCAAAGCGAAACAGGCAGCCCATTTTTCCAACCTCATGAGTGGCCTTCAAAAAATCGAACAAGTATTGCAGCGAACCTCCCGGCGGCGGCGGCTGGACAACGCTTTGCGCGGGCTTTGGCTGGGCATCTTCTGGGCCGCCATCCTTTTCCTGCTTGCGCTCGGCAGTTACAAACTTCTTCCCGTCCCCGTCGAAATCCTGTTGGTTGCGGGCTGCGCCAGCGTGTTCATCATGCTTGCCGGGTTTGTTCTGGGAGGGTGGAAAAAGCCCTCCATGCCGGACACCGCGCGCTGGGTTGATGAGCGGAACCAGCTCAAGGAACGCCTCTCCAGCGCGTTGGAACTTGAGAAGGAACCGACCGGCAGCCGCTGGAAAGAACTGGTCATTGGCGACGCTTCCAAACACGCGGAGGGTCTGTCGCTTGAAAAATTGCTGCCACTTCATCTGAGCAAGTTCGCCCGTTGGTCGGTCTTGATTCTCGTGCTCGCCGCCGGACTTGGTTTTGTCCCTGAGTATCGGTCCAAGGATTATCTGCAGGCGAAAGAGGATCAGGAGATCATCAAGGAAACGGGTCGTGTTCTCGCGCAGTTGAGCAAACGTAGCCTTGAGAACAAACCACCGGTCATGCAACCCACGGAAAAGGCGTTGCAGGCGGTCAACGAAACCGGCCTCCAGCTCGCCAAGGCCAACCTGTCCAAGGACGAGGCGCTCAAGCGACTCGCCAGCGTCACGGACAAGCTGAACAACCAGATGAAGGAGATGGCCAAGAACCCCGCCCTTCGAAAGATGGACAAGGCGATTCGTCAGCAGGACCCAAGTTCAAACACGCCCAACACTCCGAGCGAGATGCAGAAGAAGATTGATGATCTTCAAAAGGCGCTCGGCGAGGCGGCGGACAAGCAGGAGGCGATGGACAAGTTGAAGTCGGATCTGGAAGGCATGAAACAGAAGGCCGCACAGATGGCCAGCCAGGACGGCGGCATGACCGATGAACAGAAACAGAAGATGGCCGAGAGCCTCGCAGACATGGCCAAACAGGCCCAACAGATGGGGGCCAAGATGCCCGGCCTCGAAGCCGCCATGGGGGCGTTGATGGCGAACCAGACCGACTTCCTCATGAAGGATCTCGACATGGCGATGGCTGATCTCGAGAAGATGCAGCAGATGGCCGAGGCGATGAACCAGCTTCAGGAACAGTTGGCCAAGATGGGCAAAGATCTCGCCGAACAGTTGAAGCTCGGCCAGGCGAACGCCGCAATCGACACGTTGAAGAAAATGCAGGACCAGCTGAAGCAATCTAGTCTCAGCGAGGAACAGATGGCCAAGCTGATGGAGGAATTAAAGGATTCCCTCAAACCCGCCGGTGATTACGGCAAGGTCGCCGAGAAACTTGCCAAGGCCATGAGCCAGTCCAAGAGCGGCAAGAACGGTGAAGCCGCAGAATCACTCGCCGCCGCCGCCAAGGAAATGGAAGACATGCTCGGCCAGATGGGCGACATGGAATCTCTCATGGCTTCACTGGAAGCGCTGAAGAAGGCGCAGATGTGCATCGGCAACGGCATGTCTTTCGGTCAATGCAACAGTCGTGCACGCGGCTGGAAACCCGGTGGAAAAATGGGCAAGGGCGGATTCGGAACATGGGCGGACGAAAATGGTTGGATGGCCCTCCCGCAAATATCTGAACTGTGGGACAACGACGAGGATACCCGAAACCTCGCCGCCAAGGGAATCAGTGACCGTGGTGAAGGAGATCTCGCCGACGGGCTGAACCCGGACAAGGTGCGCGGCCAGATTTCGCCCGGCGGCCAGATGCCGAGCATCACGCTCAAGGGAGTGAGCATCAAAGGCCAGAGCCAGGTGGATTATTCCCAGGCGATCGCCACGGCACAAAGTGATGCCCAAAGCGCACTCGGCGATGAGAAAGTTCCGCGTGCGTATCAAGGTGCGGTCCGCGATTACTTCGACGATTTAAAGTAGCAAACCGCATCAAGGACCGTTCACGTCTTGTAATTTTATGTCTACCACAGAGGAGAAGATTAAACTGTTCAGGGACACCTATTCGAAGGTGAAAGGTGAAATCGGCAAGGTGTTCGTAGGTCACGAAGAGATCGTGGACGGAACGCTGATCGCGCTGTTTGCTGGCGGCCATGTGCTGCTCGAAGGCGTTCCCGGCTTGGGCAAGACGCTGCTCGTCCGCACGCTTGGCGAAGTGCTTGACCTGTCGTTCAGCCGGATTCAGTTCACGCCCGACCTGATGCCGGCAGACATCGTCGGCACCAATCTCGTCATGGAACGCGAGGACGGTCGCCGCGAGTTTCAATTTCAGAAAGGCCCGATCTTCGCCCACCTAGTTCTCGCGGATGAGGTGAATCGCGCCACGCCCAAAACCCAGTCCGCCATGCTCGAAGCGATGCAGGAAAAACAGGTCACCGCCGGCGGTGAAGTGCGGCGTCTACCCCCTCCCTACTTCGTCTTCGCCACTCAGAACCCGATCGATCAGGAGGGCACCTACCCACTTCCGGAAGCGCAACTGGACCGTTTCTTTTTCAAGCTCGTGGTCGGATATCCTTCCCGGGAGGAAATGACCGAAGTCCTGAACCGGACGACTGAATCCAATCAACCGACGGTTGAAAAAGTCCTGGACCGCGAGACGATCATGGACCTGCAAAAACTGGTGCGCGAAGTTCCGGTCGCATCGCACGTGAAGGACTACGCCGTACGCCTTGTGCTTGCGTCGCATCCCAAAACTGAAACGGCCGCCCCCATCGCGAACCAGTATCTGCGGTTCGGCGGCAGCCCGCGCGCGGCACAAACATTGATGCTCGCGGGCAAGGTTCGCGCGCTGACGCATGGGCGATTCAATGTCGCGCTGGACGACATTGCCGCCGTTGCAACCGCCGCGCTCCGACACCGGTTGATACTGAATTTTGAAGCGGAAGCGGAAGGCATCACGACCGATCACATCATCACGGAAATTCTCAAGGAAGTTCCGCGGCAGATCGAAATGGCAGAGGCCTGACGAGATTGAATCCGCAAAATCACCCGACAAAAAAAGGGCGCTCGATTGAGCGCCCTTTTGTTTGGAATCGTTTTGATTACTCTTTGTAAATCATCTCGGCAACAGACTTGCCGCCGGGAATGAACGGCAGCACGTGTTCTGTGTGGGGCACGATCACATCGAGCAGGTAAGGTTCGTCAGAATCCAACATTCGTTGCAACGCCGGTTTCAGGTCCTTCTTGAACATGACCCGTTCGCACTTCACCTTGAAGCCCTTCGCGATCGTCACGTAGTCCGGGTAGATCTCCTTCATGTGCTCCGGATCACCGAGATAGGTATGACCGCGGTTGCCCTTGTAAAACTTGTCCTCCCACTGCATCACCATTCCGAGGTGTTGATTGTTCAGAATGATCGCCTTCGCCGCGATCTTCTCGATGTGCGCGGTGGCCAGCTCCTGAACGTTCATCAGGAAGGAACCGTCGCCGTCGATATCGACCACCTGTTTGTCCGGGCACGCCACCTTCGCACCGAGCGCGGCCGGGTAGCCAAAGCCCATCGAACCCAACCCGGCGCTGGTGATGAACTGACGCGGCCGGTCATACTTGTACCATTGGCCGGCCCACATCTGATGCTGGCCGACACCGGTGGTCAGGATGGCTTCACCGTTCGTCAACTCGTACAATGTCTCAATCACTTCCTGCTGGAGGATCACTTCGTCGGTCTTGCCATCCATGTGATCAAGCACATGCTGCGAACGCAAAACCTCGTCCGTCACCTTGTGCGTGAGCGGCGCTTTCTTTTTCCATTTCGCAATCTGCTCCTGCCATTTGTCAAATCGGTTCTGGATCGGCTGTTTTTTGAGCATGTCCACCAACCGTTCGAGGGCGTATTTGATGTCGCTGACGATCGGCAGGTTGGCGGGCTTGTTCTTGTTGATCTCGGACGGATCCACATCGATGTGAACGATCGTGCCGTGCTCACAAAACTTTTCCACCTTGCCGGTCACGCGGTCGTCAAAACGAACACCGAACGCCAGCAGCAGATCCGCGCCGGGAGCGACCAGCGTGGTCACCTCATTGCCGTCCACTTTAGTCTTTTCAAACTCGCCGCTGACGGCCCAGTTCGCGTAGGCGGTGCCGTGCATGCCGAGCCAGCGCAGGGAAAGTTCGTGCGTCTCGGGAAACGCGCCGCAACCCATGATCGTGGTCGTGACCGGAATGCCCGTCAGATCGACAAACTCCTTAAGTACCGCCGAGGCATCCCCGCTGATCACGCCGCCGCCGCAATACAGCACCGGGCGTTCGCACTTTTCGATGAGGCCGACGATCTCGTTCAACGCGATGTCGCTGGCCTTCTTTTCCGGATTGTAACCGCGGACGTTCGGTTCCGTCGGCCACACCGGATGGGCGCGCTGTTGCTGGATGTTTTTCGGGATGTCGACGATCACCGGTCCCGGCCGTCCGGTTTGCGCGATGTGAAACGCGTTTTTGACGACCTGCGGGATATCGTTGATGTCGGTGACGAGAAAGCTGTGTTTCACGATTGGTAACGTCATTCCGTAGAAATCCGTTTCCTGAAAAGCGCCCTTGCCGATCATCTCCTGCGGAACCTGGCCCGTGATCGAAACCAGCGGAATGGAATCCATGAACGCGTCGGCAATACCGGTCACGAGATTGGTCGCACCCGGTCCGCTCGTCGCCATGCACACGCCGGCCCTGCCCGTTGCCCGGGCGTAACCGCCGGCGGCAAACACCCCGCCCTGTTCGTGGCGTGGCAGGATGGTGCGGATTTTCTCGGTCCGGGTGAGCGCCTGGTGAAATTCCATGCTCGCGCCGCCCGGATAGGCGAAGATGGTGTCGACGCCCTCGCGTTCGAGCGCTTCAACGAGGATCTCGCTGCCCATCATCGCCGGTCCAACTTCTTTCTGCGGAGCGGTTTCAGGTTGAGTCGATTTGCGCGGTGTCGTGCTTTTTGTGTTACTCATTTTTAACGTGTTGGTTTGGCTGTCGATCGCGGCACAAAAGAAAAACCCACGACCGTTTCCAGCCGTGGGTTTTTGTCGAAATTTACATTACACCCGACAAGAACCTGCAGCGTCTCCGTTTACTACGAGGACGCTGACTACAAGATTTACTTGCCGAATACGGTCGATCACGGATGCGGAACCTACCCAACGGCCCGGGCCGGGTCAAGGGCATTTCCCGCCGCGCTTTCTTTCTTCACAGGCGGCACTATTCCAGCTAAACACCGCGCGTGTACCTGGAATACTACGGCCTGAATGAGTATCCCTTCGACATTACGCCCAACCCGCGCTTTCTGTTCTACAGCGCGAAACATCGGGAGGCGTACAACCACCTGCTGTACGGAATCCGTCAGCGTAAGGGGTTCGTTCAAATCACGGGTGAAGTCGGCGCCGGCAAGACCACCATCTGCCGCGCGTTGCTGGAGGAGATCAGCGAGAGCTTCACGACCGCGCTCATTTTGAATCCGACCTTGGATGCCGACCTCCTGATCAAGGCGATTTGCATGGAGTACGGGCTGCCGGTCAAAGGGATGGACCGGTTGGAAATGATGACCGGGCTCAACAGCTTCCTGCTCGATCAGCTGGCCAACGACCGGGACACCGTCCTGATCATCGACGAAGCCCAGGACATGACCAACGATCTGCTCGAACAGGTCCGGCTACTTTCCAATCTCGAGGCGGATGATCGGAAGCTTCTTCAAATTGTTCTGATGGGACAACCCGAGTTGCGCGACCGGTTGAACGACTATTCACTCCGCCAGCTCCGCCAACGCATCACCGTCCGCTACCACCTCAATCCGCTGACCCGTCTTGAGGTCGGGAATTACATCCAGCATCGCCTGCAGGTTTCGGGTGCGAACGGCGCCCCGTATTTCACTGCCCCCGCGCTCTGGCGCATTCACCATTATACGAAAGGCATTCCGCGCCTCGTCAACGCGTTGAGTGACAAATGCCTGCTCGCCAGTTTCGTGCAACACTCTGACCGCGTGAATTTCGGTACCGTCGGCCGCGCGGTCCGCGAACTGGAAGGAAACAGGTAACCATGAGCCTGATCAACGACGCCATCAAGAAGGCCAACCAGGCCAACAAAGAAAAGTCCGCGCAATCACCTGGCCAGGGAAACGCCAACGCGACCAACGGAATGAAAGCGGCCGGGCGCCCACCCTCGGCTCCCGCCGGCAGCATGACCGGAATGTTCATCGTCGCCGGTATCGTGATCTTTGTTTTGCTCGGTGGTTTTCTGTTAATGCAGGGAATGAAAAACCGGACGCCCGTGCGGACGCAATCCGGCGAAGATGTTCAGGCGGTCGTGGTGCCCGACGCCATTCCGGCAACTGGTCAACGCACTTCACCGCCACCCGAGGCTGAGCCAGTCGTTGTGCACGCCTCGATTGACGAAGCAGTACGAGAGGCGAACCCGCACCTTGCCGACCCGGCCGCGACCACGGCGGTGGTTATCGAAGCGACTCCACCGCAAAAACCCGCCGGCCCTCCAGAGTTTCCCGCAGTCAAGCTTCAGGGCATTTTCTATCGGCTCAATGATCCGTCGGTGATCATCAACGGCAAGACGTTGCGCACAGGCGAAATCGTTGATGGCGTCAAGGTGACCGCGATTGAACGCAGCACGGTGAAGGTCGAGTTCGACGGTCAGACCAAAGTGCTGGAGCTCAAGTAACATCGGCCAGCTCCGCACCACTATGGATAAACTTCGCGCACTCCTCAGCCAACCCGACAAAGCCCGGGCAATTCCCTACATCCTCTTCGTGCTTCCGATCTATCTCGGCGGCCATTTCGGAACAGACTCGTTCTACTGGGTCTACTTCGGCCGCACCATTCTCGGCGCGCTACTCATTTGGATCATCTGGCCACTCGTCAAAGAGATGCGCTACAAGTTCAGCTGGGAAGCGGTCCTGGTGGGAATCGGTGTGCTCGTCATGTGGGTGGGCATCGACACCTTTTATCCGCACGTTGCAGAGCCGACCTCAAACTGGAACGTGTTCGAACACTACGGAGCCGGTGCCAACTTGGCTTGGTTCTTCATCATCGTGCGACTGCTCGGAAGCACATTCGTTGTGCCCGCACTTGAGGAAGTATTCTTCCGTTCCTTCCTCTATCGCTGGGTGGTGAAGCCGGATTTCGAAAGCGTGAAGATGAACTACTTCGCCTGGAAACCGTTTCTCGTCACCTCGATCTTGTTCGGTTTCGTTCACAGCGAATGGCTCGCGGGCATCCTCTGTGGATTCGCCTATCAATGGCTCGTCATTCGCAAGAACCGGCTCGGCGACGCCATGACCGCGCACGCGATTACCAATTTTCTGCTTGGAATTTACATCGTCTGGAAAGGCGAGTGGCAATTCTGGGGATGAACGTTCCGCCACTCTTTCTGTTTGAAGACGACCATCTACTCGTCATCAACAAACCGCCGGGGATCAACACCCACGCCGCCTCCCCCCATTCCAGCGACGGCATCTACGACTGGTTGCGAAACCGTTCACCCGATCACGCCACGCTTTCAATTCATCAACGACTCGATCAGGAAACTTCCGGCGTGCTGCTCTTCGGCAAAACCCGCGAAGCCAACCAATCGCTCGCCAAACAGTTTGAGGAACGCACCGTCCAAAAAACGTATCTCCTGCTGACCGACCGCGATCCCGGACAGCTTCCTCGCAAAGTGCGGTCGAACATTTTCAAAGCAGGCGGCAACGACTTTCAATCATCATCGCAAATCACGCGTGGCCAGAACGCAGAAACAGAGTTCACGCTCGTAGAACAAACATCGTTAGGCTGGCTGATCGAAGCCCGCCCCCTCACCGGCCGCACGCACCAGATTCGTATTCACGCCCGCGACTCGGGATTCCCCATCCTTGGCGATTCGCTTTACGAAGGCACGTTGCACTCGCGTCTTTGCCTTCACGCCCACAAACTGCGATTGCAGCACCCAACAGAAGATCGCGAGTTGGAACTCACAGCGCCAATCGATTTTGAACGAAACCCACATGTCTGGCTTCGACAGGCGCTCTGGCCGGAGGCCGAAACCGATTCGTGGCGATTGATTCACGGCACCTCGAGCAATTTCCCCGGCTGGTATGTTGATCGATTGGGAGACTACCTGCTGTCGCAATCAGCATCAGACCTGTCGCCAACCCGGCAAACCGCGTTGGAGAATTGGGTAAATCAACTCGGGCTCCTGGGCGTTTACCACAAACAACTCGACCGACACATTCGCAAATCACAACCGGGCGATGTGTCACCGCACTTGATCATCGGCAAACCCGCTCCACAACGATTTGAAATTAAAGAGAACGGCGTCCGCTACTCGATGAGTTTTGAGGAAGGATACTCGGTCGGACTCTTCCTCGATCAAAAAGACAACCGCAACCGCCTCCTGTCTGGACATCTCTTTCCGCAACTGAGCAAAGGAGTATCGCCACCGGCGCCGCCGGACTCAAGGTGCTGCCGCGCTGCCAGCCGGCAGTCCCAGAACGACCCAGAGGTTTCAATATTCCCAAACGGCACCGCCGTCCTGAACACGTTCGCCTACACCTGTGGATTCTCCGTCTGCGCGGCGAAAGCCGGTGCCACCGTCACCAGCATTGATCTCTCAAAAAAATATCTGGACTGGGGTCGCGACAACTTCCGACTGAACGACATCGATCCGGACGAGCACGACTTCATCTTCGGCGACTGCTTCGATTGGATGAAACGTCTCGCGAAGAAGGGCCGGCAATTCGACATCGTGCTGCTTGATCCACCGACATTTTCAAAATCCAAAAAAAGCGGCGTGTTCAAGGCGGACAAGGATTACGGAAGACTCATCACCGAATCACTTGCCCTGCTCAAACCAAACGGCATCCTCTTCGCCTCTACCAACTGTTCTACCCTGAAGCCCGAAGATTTTCTGACCACCGTCCGATCAGCCATTCAATCGTCCGGTCGAAAACTCGTCCAAGAATTCTTCGCCACGCAATCCCCGGACTTCCCAACCAGTCGCGAAGAACCGGGTTACCTGAAAACTGTCTGGCTTCGAGTTCTCTGACGGTTGGCCGTTCGATCTCACACGACCGTAGTTGCCGGCACTTCTGGGTGCCTGCATCGCCATTTGCCAGATCGGTCTGCAAACCAAGAATTGATTGGGCTCCGCGCTTCCCTCATTCACCTCCCGCCACCGGGCGCAAAAAAACCGGCAGACGATTAAGTCTGCCGGTTGATTATTGTTTGAACAATATCCTCAGGGATCAACCCTTGGCATCTTTCTGCACCTTGTCGGTCAAGGCGGTGAAGGTCTCTTCAGTCAGGCCGACACCGGTCCAGGCGACGCGGTTTTTCTTGGCGTAATAAATTGTGCGACTCACGCCCTCGACTTTGTAGGCTTCGTCCCAATCGGCTTCCACCGCGACGACCACCGGAAACTGGATGCCCATTTCCTTTGCTTTGGCGTTGATGGCTTTCGTGTCGTCGCTGTCGATCACCTGGGCGAAGACTCCCAGCCCTTTGGCAGCATAACCAGCGTGAAGCTTCTGGAGCATCTGCAGGTCGGCCCAGAATTGGGCGTCGTCCATTTTCCCGAAGGCGACAATCTTGGCGGCCTTGGGACTATAGGCGCAGACTTGGCAGTATTTCTGGCCGGTCTCGGCGTTCTTGATTTCATAGGGAGTCAGGCTGTCACCGGGCTTCAAAGAAGCACTGGCGGCGCTGACAAGAGCAAGGGTGGCGAAAAATGTGGCGATTTTCTTCATGTATTTTTGTTACGTCGTTCTGTGACAAACAATCTTTGGGCATCTTAGTTCAAATATTATTCCCGTCAAATGATTGCATGGTCGCGGGCAAAAACGTGCGAATTGTGAACGATCGGCAGTGCAACGAAAACCGCCCCTCGGATTTTCGAGCATGATTTGCCGTCATACGTCTCGTTCAATCAATTCAGAATCCTGACCGCTGAGCGTCAGTTGTTTGCGCCAATGCGCGGAGAGGGTGCCGACGCCAAACAGAGCCAGTCCAACCAACAACATCAACAGGCCCGATGGAACCCTGCGCAGAACGCTCACAAGATCACTGACTCCGTTCAATCCAATGATCAGCAATGATATCACGCAGAACACCCAATACCTTGCGCCGCCGCGCTGCCAGATCATGATTCCAGCCGTAACCGGGATCACAGTGGCCATCAGGGCCAGACTGATCGCGCCCTCCCCTCCATTCCGCAGGAACCACAAAGTTGATTGCCAGCACCAGACAACGAATCCCGTGGTCTGCAACGCCCGGGCCAGTTGTCGGGAGGTATCCCAGCGCAGCGAATGCGTCCACCAGACCAGCAACGCAATCTGTCCGACGACCGGCCAATCCGCGTTCCCTGTGAGCCAGAAATGGCTGAGCGGAAACACCACGGAAATCGCGGTGGCAATACCCCAACCGGGTGTCCGCTTGAACACCGCAAATGCAAACACCCCCGCCGATCCGACCAGCATCAACAGCTGGACGCGGGACGTGCCGACCAGCGGACCCGCAAGCATCGCGGAAGGAATTGATTTCAGCATGCCGACGAGCGCCAGCGTGGCCACCGCTTGGATCTCTGCACTACGATCCATTCGCAGAAACATCCCAGCACAGAACAGGAGATTGATCAGATTGAGAATGAACAGGGTGTCGCTCACTGGCATGAAGAACGGAAGGACGCCGAACAATCCCGGGACGAGGATGGATCTCCTGGCCTGCACTTCATTTCCCTCGGGCGCCCACTCCACACGTCGCCACCAGATCAACCATGTCGCCGCCCATATCACCGGCAATGCGTGGACGGTGTTCCACAGGATCGAATAGACGTAGCCGAGACTACACAGGTGAAGTGCGGAGCCGAGAATCAGCAGAAGCTCCAGCACGAGCGGCAACCATCCGACACCGCAGTCACCGAACGTGCGTGGTCCCATCTGAGGAACAAGGAAACCACCGAGAACAACCATGGGCATCAGAAACCGCCACATCCACAGCTCTGCCACATCGGTGCCTGCGAACCACCGGACCGCGTCGGCTTCCGTGTGAAATAGTTTGATCGCCACCGGCATCATCAGATTCAGCGCCAGTATCCCCAGAACAAACAACGTGCTCCCGGCGTTCAGCGGAAGTCAGGAAACTCCGCGACGGATGACCCCGCATTGAATCAGTCCGAGTCCGACCGCCAGCAGGCAGCACAGCGAGATCATGAAATTGCCTCCGATGAGCGCCGCCTGGCTGATCAAGATGAACGGCACGAGCAACGGCATCGTCGCGATCACCACCAGCAGCAAAGTGTCGTAGTAGATCTGTCCGCGAAACAGGAACACAGCCGTCAACGCCACGAGCAGCCCGTAGAACTCCACACTGCCGAAGTTGAAGAACAGCTGGTTCAGCTCGGACCCGAACATCTTTTCCTCACCGGAGAGCAGAAACACACCCAGCAACACGAGCGCGACGCTCAACGGATAAAAGGGGTTGCCGAGCACGATCCAACGGAACAATTCATTTCCTGTGAACTTCGTGGATGGTGGAGGAAGATCCCGATCGTTGTCCGCGTCGCGAACGTTTATTTCGCAGGCCTGATGTTCAGATTTGTTGTTCTCCATGTCGTGGCCTTTTCTTTTGTTTGATGATGATTTCGGGCAACGGATTTTCGGCCCAGACCACGTCCAGTCGTCGCGCGAGTTTGGAAGGTATGGCGTGAATCTAACTCCGGCGAACTGCCGTGCGATCCGAGTCGAGTGACCTCCGCCCGCACCGCCTGATGATGAATATCTGCCGTGGAATCCGGGATTTCGAGGAAGATCGACTCTCCCGGTTCAGCGACGCATCCTGTGAAACGGTGATCATGACATTGGGTTTTGCATACGGAGTGCCAAGGTATTTTGACATTCGCCGGAGGTTCCCCTAGCGTTCGCAGCGCATGAACGTCCTGCGTTATAATGACAACGATTTTGATCGAGCGATCGAGCGATTGACCGCCGCGTCCAGTCTGTTCGACCCGGCTGTCGAGGAAACCGCACGCGGCATCATCGCGGCGGTGCGGGACCGTGGCGACGAGGCGGTGCTGGAATTCACCCGGACGTTCGACCGCGCTACCCTAGATGTGAACCAACTTCCGGTGACCAAGGCCGAACTGATGGCCGCCTCACTCAAGGCAGGTCCAGCGCTTCGGGACGCCGTCAGTCTCGCCGCCAAAAACGTCTCGGCCTTCGCCAAAAAATCCCAGCGGAAGAACTGGACATCCAAGAACGCCCAGGGAGCACGGGTCGGGGAAAAATTCGACGCCTTCCAGCGGGTCGGGATTTACATTCCCGGCGGAACCGCCCCACTCGTTTCAACCGCGTTGATGACGATCACCCTGGCGCGCGTCGCGGGTTGTCCGGAGATCGTCGTGTTCACTCCGTGTGACAAAAATGGCGTGATCAACCCCGCCCTGCTCTTCGCCGCCAAGTCTGCCGGTGCCACCGAAATATACCGTGTCGGAGGGGCTCAAGCCATCGCGGCGATGGCGCTCGGCACCCGGACGATCCGGCCTGTTCAGAAAATTTTTGGCCCCGGCAACGCCTACGTGGTCGCCGCCAAGCGTCTGCTGTTCGGCCGCGTTTCAATCGATCTCCTGCCCGGCCCCAGCGAGCTTCTCGTGCTCGCGGATGACACGGCAGATCCGAAGTTTGCCGCCGCCGATCTGCTCGCCCAGGCCGAACACGGTTCCGGCCACGAACGGGTCTGGTTTGTTTCCACTTCCGCGAAAATGATCCGGGCCGTCGAACACGAAGTGAAGAAGCAGCTCCCCAAATGTTCGCGCCGTGAATTCATCGAGCGCGCCCTGACCACCAACGGGTGGCTCATCCAAGTGAAGTCCACGAAGGACGCGGTCGCGCTGGCCAATCGGCTGGCACCCGAGCACTGCGAGATCATGATGAAAGACGCCCGAAAGATATCGGAAAACGTGCTCACTGCGGGAGCAATTTTTCTCGGCAACAATTCGCCCACGGTGATGGGCGATTATGTGGCCGGCCCGAGTCACACGTTGCCAACAGGCGGTGCGGGCGCGTCATTTGCGGGATTGACCGTCGATCAGTTTCAGCGCCGGACCAGCATCGTGAAATACGACAAAGCCGCTCTGCGAAAATCGAGGAAAGCCGTCGAGCAGTTCGCCGCGATGGAGGGACTCGACGCGCACGGACGCTCGGCGACGATCCGCTTGAAGAAGTAACCCGTCTTTGATCCCCCGATGAAATCCACATCTCTGATTCGTGCGAACGTGCGTTCGCTGCACGCCTACGTTCCGGGCGAGCAACCGAAGATCCCCGGCCTGATCAAGCTCAACACAAACGAGAATCCGTTCCCGCCCTCGCCGAAAGTCCTGGCGACGGTGCGCGCAGCGGTGGATCAGCGCCTGCGACTTTACCCGGATCCATCAGCACAACCGCTGCGCGAGGCACTGGCCGCGCTGCATGGTTGCGCATCGGAGAACATCATCGTGGGGAACGGCTCCGACGAATTGCTCGCGCTGGCGACGCGGACGTTCGTTGAACCACTGCCTGCTGGCGGAACTCGGACGTCGCCGTCCCGTCGCTCACAACATGTCGTTCAATATTTTGATCCAAGTTATTCGCTCTACCCCGTCCTGACCGCCATCCACAATGCCGTGAGCAACCCGGTCGCGCTGAAACGCAATTTCGACATTCCTTCCATCGCCCAGTTGAAGAAGGAGGGCACATGGGACTTCAACGCGGCACTGACATTGATCACGACTCCGAACGCACCGAGCGGTCGTGGCTATAAAACCAGTCAGCTGGAGAAACTTTGCGCAGCACAGAACGGGGTGGTCATCCTGGACGAGGCTTACGTGGATTTTGCGGAAGAGAACGCCCTTGAACTGGCGCTTCGTTTTCCTCACGTGCTCGTTTCACGGACGTTTTCCAAATCGTATTCGCTCTGCTTCCAGCGGATCGGTTATCTCGTGGGGCACCCGGAGATGATCGCCGCGCTCAACAAGATCCGCGACAGCTACAACGTCAATGGACTTGGACAGGTCGCAGCGCTCGCGACGCTTTCGCATCTGAGCTATTACCGGAAGAATTTTGAGACCATCAAACAGACCCGCGAATGGCTGGCGGATGAGCTGGACCAACTGGGTTTCAAGTCGCTGCCCAGCCGGGCCAATTTCATCCTGACCCGACCACCGCGTTTTTCCGCCGAAGAATGGCTCCAAAAATTGCGCGATCAGAAACTGCTGGTGCGGTGGTTCAAGAACAGCACGGTATCGAAACACCTTCGGATCACGATCGGAACGCGCGGCGAGATCCAGTCCCTGATCCGGGCCGTCCATTTGATCCTGAATTCGTAAAAAGAAAAACCGGCCGCCCTTTCGGACAGTCGGTTTTTTTGAGTCGTGAGCAACTGTTGATCAGGCCACTTGGCGGCGCATCAGACCCAGCGCACCAATGGTGGTTCCAAGCAGACAAAGCGTGACGCCACCGTCGGGCACATTCGAGGTGCCTTCATGGTGGCCCCACAAAACGTCGTTGCCGCACCGCATGGTGGAATGGAGATAGAACGATTGGTTTTCTCCCAGGATTTCACTGATATTGATACTGCCGATGGTGTAGTGCGTTCCCTCGCCATCACTCGAAGTGGTCAACGCCCCGAAAGCTTCCGGCGCCGAGATGTCTGTGACATACCAAGGGAGTCCGGTGTTCAACGCAGACGACCCTTGGGTATAGTTGAAAATCAGCAATTAACGATCACAGCTCCAAAATAGAAAAACTGCCAAGGATCAACAATTCCTTCTTTCCCCCGCCCTATTTCGTCGGGCATTCGCACTGCCAAAAAAATTCTTTAGCAGGTAAATGGAAACAGAGTTCTTCGAGAGAGAACATCAGCGGCAAGGTACCGCTATCAACGATACTCACATCATCTCGCTTCTTCGCGCCTATGCCATTCGCACTATTTTGTCAGGGAAAAGCACCACTGGCCGGACGGAAGTCGTGGATGCTGAATCGGGAATTCGCCTAGCTCAACTCCGTCCGAACCGATTCCAGCAACTTCTTCGTCAGCCTGATCCCCTCGTATTCACTGACGCTCTCTCCCTCGTACTCGATGCCGACGAATCCGTGGTAACCAAACTCCAGGACGATCTTCATCATCTTCACGTAGTCGGTATTGGTCTCATTGCCGCTGACGTCGAAATCGTTCGTCTTGGCGCTGACTGATTTGGCGTAGGGCATCAACTCACGGACGCCCTGATAACGATCATACATCTCGGTTTGGTTGATCCGGAAATTTCCAAAGTCCGGCAGCGTTCCGCAGTTCTTCATGTCCACGCGTTTCATCACGCCGGCCAGCCATTTGCCGTTGGATGAAAGACCACCGTGGTTTTCCACGATGCAATTCAGGTCGAGCTTCGCACAATAGGTGGAAAGAGACGCCAGGCCTTCGGCAGCGCGAGCCTGTTGTTCTTCAAACGAACCGACATTGCCGGTCGCCGCATTCACTCGGATCGAATGGCAACCGAGAAACTTCGCCGCGTCTGCCCACTTGTGGTGATTCAGAACCGCTTGTTTTTGTTTGGTGGCGTCGGGGTCACCCAGATTTCCCTCGCCATCGCACATGATCAGCACGCTAGTCACGCCTTCGCCCTTGCAGATTCGGTCGAGTTCTTTCAGGTAGTTTTCATCCCGCGCCTTGTCCATGAAGAACTGGTTCACAAACTCAACCGCGTCGATGTCGAACTCGCGCCGCGTCACTTTCGGGAAGTCGAGGTTGGTCATCGATTTCTCGTTCCGGATCGTGCGGTGCAACGACCATTCCGCGAGCGAGATTTTGTAGATGGGTTTCTTGGCGACCGCCCCGGTGGATTTGCATCCGAACGACACTGACGACAGTCCGGCGGCAGCAGCGGCGAACGCTGAGGTTTGGAGAAACGAGCGACGATTCATATGTTTGATTTTGGTGATGATCAGTGAGCCGGAGCGGAGCCGCCGGTTGCCGCTGCGGCGATTTCCTTGGGTGGACTGAAGAACAGCCCGAGCAGGACGGCCGCTGCCAACGCCATGCCCGTTGGCACAAGGAACAACCCCCGATAGTCGGTGATGCCATCGACCGTGTAATGCGCCTGCAACGGAATGAAGATCCACTTCGCGGCAAGATCGCCCAGCCCCAGAATCAGCAGATTGAACCATCCTTGAGCGCTGGTTCGGACGTCTTTCGGAAATGCCACATCAATGAAGATGTAGACCGCCGCGAAGAAGAACGCGTAGCAAATGCCATGCACCAACTGGATGAAGACGATCAATCCCGGACTTTCAGGAAAGAACGCGTAGACGCCGAACCGTAGCGCATGACCCAGAATGCCGAAGATCATGGTGATCTTCCATCCAAATTTCTTCAACACGAGGCCAAGCGCCATCATGGTCAGAATTTCGGCGACCTGTCCGAGGCTCATGATGGGCATGATCCATTTCTTGGCGAAGCCGACCTTCGTTTCGAGAAACCCGCCGGTAACGAGGAAATAGCCGTTGTGAATCGTCGCATCAATAAACGTCACCACAAAGAGAACCAGAATGAATGGGGCGAACAATCGCTTGCCCGCTTTCAACCATGCGAGTCCCTCGCCCGCGACCGCTTTTTTCGGCGGCGTGTGAGGTAATGTCAGGGAGAATCCAGCCAGTGCAATTGAAGCCACACCCGACACCAGGAAGATGGCTTTGGTTGCCGCCATGGCCTCGGCTCCGGTCTTGTCTTCGAGAATGAAATACAGCGGCCACGATGCGAGAATCCAACCGATGGTTCCCCCCATTCGGACCGGGCCGAACTCCTTGGTGGGATCCTTGAGATTTGCGAATGCCAGCGAATTGGCGACAGAGATCGTCGGGACATAGAAGAGACTGTGGATGAGCATCAACGCGAAAAACATCGGGAAGCTGGTGGTCCAATAGAGCGCAATCATCGCGAGCCCCGCAATGAAGAGGCTGGTTGCCATAAACCGCTCCGCCGAGAAATTGCGGTCAGCAAACTGGTTGCTAAAAAAGATCGCGGCGATGGAGGAGATCGCGAACGCGCTGCCAATCAGAGCGATCTGCCCGCCGTTAAAGCCCAAGGCCCCCTCGCCTTCCCCGAGGTAGCCCCATATTAAGGGCAACCAGGCGCCCCAAATAAAGAATTCGAGCACCATCATGATGAACAGCTTGAAGCGTACGGGATTTTTCATAGGCGGATTGACGGAGAACCTAGCGAGTTCCCCGCTCGGATGGCAAGCTCTCAGACTCGACGACGCTCAAATTCTGTTTTACTTTCCCCGCGTGCGTGTCGCGTTTAAAGAATGGGCCGTGATCGTCGATGCTCTCGGTCGGGGGGATCAGATCCTTGTTTTGCGCAAGGGTGGAATCCACGAAGACTCCGCTTTTTTTCAGCCCGAGCACGACCGGTTCTGGCTGTTCCCTACTCTTTTTCATCAGCAGAAGGATTCCGTCATCCCCACCGCACGAGCGCGGTTTGAAGATTCCGTCGAACCGATATTGAGCGAAGAATTCGTCCATCTTCAATTTTTCGTGGAACTCCATTCCACGGTCGAGCTAACGTCTCCGGACGGGATCGTCCAGCTTGACGGCCAACACATCTGGAAACGCAGCGTCATCGAGGAACGATTTGACTGGGGTGGCGGCAAATCCATCTACGCCCTGCTCCTGCGCGTGTTCAAACTTCCGGCTCCCGTTCAACTTCCGAGGCTGCCGGTCTACGGCGGATGTCGTTCATGGATCGAATTGGAGCAGGAATTAAGCGTGGCCGGTTTAACACCAGTCCTGACCGACGACGTCTTTCAATCAAAAGCAGCGTCGGTCATGAATGCGTTGACCAAACGAACAACGCTTTCATGAGCACACCCACCATCATTCTGGCCTCGGGTTCACCGCGACGGCGCGAACTCCTCCAACTGCTCGGGAAACCGTTTGAAGTCGTCGCCAGCAATGCTCCGGAAACGGTCTCCGAACACATGACGCCGTTCGAGGCCTGTCAACTGAACGCCTACCGAAAGGCACGCGTCGTGGCCAAGAAATTCCCCGACGCTCTGGTGATCGGCGCCGACACCGAAGTGGCTCTTGGGCAACAGCTGTTCGGCAAGCCCGCCACGTTGAAGGAGGCCGCTTCGATGCTGCTCAAACTGCAGGGAAAAGTTCACAGTGTTATTACAGGCGTCTGTCTTCTGTACCTCCGCAAACATCGCCAGATCTGTTTCGCGGAGCTGACGAACGTCAGATTTCGGAGGCTTTCCCGGGCCCAGCGCTGGGAGTATCTCAAGTCGATCAACCCCCTGGACAAAGCCGGTGGCTATGCAATCCAGGAGAACGGTCACCTACTCGTGGAATCGATTGAGGGATCGTTCAGCAACGTGGTCGGGCTGCCGATGGAGAGGCTCGAAGCAGAGTTGAAGCGTTTCAGCTGAGCTGCTTTTTCAGCCTCTCAACATTTTTCCCGACCTGCTCAAGATACCAGTTCGGGCCACCCGGCCAGGGATCGTTCAGATATTTGTAAACGCTCTGAAGGTCCTTCTCGATTTTTGGAAACACGTAGTACTGCCAGAACCCGGGCGTCTTGCTGATTAAATCCTCCGCGCTCGAAAACAAACCCACGGACGCCATGTCTCCCTCATTGTACCGGGCGGACTCGGCGAATTCGGAATACAGGACCGGCAGTTTGTCCACGTAATCAACCGCCGCCATCTGCCCCAGAAGATCCGCGGTACCCAGCGAAAATCCGACCAGCTTCGTGGCTTCATTCGCAAATGGAATTCTGCCCAGATCCACGTTGACGCCGGTGCAACGGATCATGTTCTGAACGGAGGCAATATCCGCATCCGGATAACCCCGTTCCTGGAGAAGCCGTCCCGCAAAATCACAACTTCGGTGAACATGGATGAGCGTGTATTTCGCGCCGGTTCCGGTGTTGTCGCCCCGAACTTTGAGATACCCCGTGTCGTGCAGCAGGATTCCGAGCAGGCCCAGCTCAAACAATCGTTGATCAATCCGGGGTTGCACTTGGCAGTGATGTCGGCCGGCCAGGAGCCGGGCCATGCACAGCGTGCCCTGCATCGTGTGTTCAAGATCGTGATACCTCGCATCAATGGCCTGATACTCGGCGTATCGCCCCTCGAAACAGTCCACCGCCCATTGAAACACCTCTCGAACGAACGCTCGATTGGCCTGCGGAAACAACTCCTGATAGATGGCCGCAACGAGAGTTTCGACCGCGGTTGGATCACGGGTATCAACCGGAGGGGACATATCCGGTTACCCTATAACCGCCCGCGCCGGGATTGCACGGATTTTTTCGCCGACTGGCCGACAATTTACTTATCGCAAGCGACGGGGCTTCCGTTTAAACCGGGGCCATGCAAGGCACCATTCTGACATTCGTCGATGAGATCTACGAAGATCTCGAACTCTGGTATCCGAAACTTCGGCTCGAAGAGGCCGGCTACAAAACGGACGTGGCGAGCATGGCTCCCGGCGAGTTCACAGGCAAACACGGCTATCCGGCGAAAAACGACCAGCTGATCACCGACGTGAAAACAAAGGACTATTGCGGCCTGCTGATTCCCGGCGGTTTCATGCCTGACAAATTGCGTCGCGTTCCGGAGGTGCTCGAACTGACGCGCGAGTTCTTTGAACAGGGCAAGCTGGTCGCCTTCATCTGCCACGGCGGCTGGATTCCGGTCTCCGCAAAGATCTTGAAAGGCAAACGCGTCACCGGTTCTCTCGGCATCAAGGACGACCTAGAAAACGCCGGCGGCATCTGGGTCGACAAACCGGTCGTGGTCGACGGCAACCTGATTTCCAGCCGCACCCCGAAAGACCTCGCGCCATTCGCCAAAGCGATGGTGGATTTTCTGACGGGTCAATAAGGAAGGCAGGAACAAAGGAACGGAATGGAACTCCAAGATTTAACCCATCGGGTGATTGGTTGCGCCATCGCGGTTCACAAGGAACTAGGCCCCGGCTTCCTCGAATCAATTTATGAAGAAGCCCTGGTGATTGAATTCAACAAAGCTAGGGTGGAATACAAACGTCAGGTCACGCTGCCGGTCTATTATTCCAGTGCAAAAGCGGGGCAATACCGGCTCGATTTCCTGGCAGCATCCACCCTCGTCGTGGAGCTCAAGGCGATATCGGAACTGGAAGACATTCATTTTGTGATTGTGCGCTCTTACTTGAAAGCCGCCCGACTAAAACACGGACCGCTCTTGAACTTTGCGTCAATGCCCCTGACCACAAAGCGCCTCATTTTTGAGCGTCCCGGCCATCATTCCTGATTTCCTGCATTCCTTATTAACCAAAAATGGCCTCCCACCCCGGATACGGTGCGCACACCGACCCCACCTTTAAATCGAAACCGCGCAAGACCGGCGAAGTCGTCCGCCGCGTCATCGTCTACCTCCGGCCCTACAAATTGCTGGCGACGAGCACGGTGCTGTTCGCCATTCTGTCGCTGACCGCCGCGCTGTCGTTTCCGAGTCTGATCAGTGTGATCGTCAACGAAGTCATCACGAAAAACCAGCGAGACATCCTCACACCCGCCGCCATCGGACTGTTCCTCGCCTTCTTTCTTCGCGAGGCGTTCAACAGCATCCGCATCCGCGTGAACAACCGGCTGGAGCAAAATGTGATCTACGACATGCGCCGCCAAGTTTATGGAAAACTGCAGCGGCTCCCCATCGGCTGGTTCGATCAACGTTCGTCCGGCGACGTCATGACCCGCGTCATCGAAGACGTCAACTCGGTGGAACGCCTCCTCATCGACGGCGTGGAACAGGGAACTGTCGCGACGCTCAGCATTCTCGGCGCACTCGGTTTCATGTTCGTCTATAGCCCGACGCTTGCTGCTGTGGCGTTGTTGCCCGCCCCGTTTCTCGCGATGGGCGCGTGGTGGTACACCACCACGGCGCACAAGCGATACCGCCGGCAACGTGAAGCCGCCAGCGCGATGAATTCACTGCTCATGGACAACCTGCAAGGCATCCGTCAGGTGAAAGCATTCGGTCGGCAAGATCACGAAGACGCGCGGTTTGAAGAACGCGCCGATGATCTTCGCGAAGGAACCCTCGTGGTCATGCGCGCCTGGGCGTGGTACGGACCCGCCATGCAATTCGTCGGCACGCTGGGAATCGGTCTGGTGCTCTGGTTTGGCGGCGCGCAGGTGATGGCGGGCAAGCTCGATGCCGGCCAGCTGATGGCGTTCATTCTCTACGCCGGCCTCTTCTTTTATGAACCGATCACCAAGCTGCACGGCCTGAACCAGATGATGCAATCCGCCCGCGCCGCCGCCGCCCGCGTGTTTGACATTCTCGACGCGGAGACCGAACGCACCGACCGGGTTAAACAGCTCAAGGAACCCGTCTCGGGCGAGGTGAAATATGACAACGTGGGGTTCGCTTACGAGAACGACCGGAGCATTTTGAAGAACGTTTCGCTGCACGCACAGGCCGGGGAAATGATCGCGCTGGTCGGGCCGACCGGGGCCGGCAAATCCACCCTCGTCAGCCTGCTGCCCGCGCTCTACGAATTCACCTCCGGCTCAATCACCATCGATGGTCAGGATGTCGGCGAGATTTCACTCGATTCACTCCGTTCCCACATCAGCGTCGTCAGTCAGGAAGCCTTCCTGTTCAACGGATCGATTCGCGAAAACATCCTCTACGGAAAACTCGATGCCGGCGAACCGGAAATGATCGCCGCCGCCGAAGCCGCCAACTGCCACGGATTCATCAGCGAACTGCCGGACGGCTACGACAGCCACGTCGGCGAACGCGGCATCAAACTTAGCGTTGGAGAAAAACAGCGCGTGAGCATCGCCCGCGCGCTGTTGAAAGATTCACCGATTCTGATCCTTGACGAAGCCACCGCCAGTGTCGATACCGCCACGGAGAAGTTGATCCAGGAAGCGCTCGATCATCTGATGAAAAACCGCACGAGTTTTGTCATCGCACACCGCCTGAGCACCATTCGCAAGGCCGACCAGATTCTCGTGTTGCGACACGGTGAAATCGTCGAATGCGGCAACCACGAAGAACTCCTTTCGAGCGACGGGCTTTACGCAAAACTCGCCCGCATCCAGAACACCACCTTCATCGAAGAAGGATTTGAAAAGCTGGAGACCACGCAGCCTGTCTGAAAAGTGTCGCGTCGGCCATCCTTGGCTGACGTGAGCCGGCGCTTTCAGCCCGGCGAAAAGAACGCTTCGCAAGGTCGGGTGCGTGTGAAGTTACCAGCCACGTACCGCCTCCAACCCCAGATCCGGGCGGCAGGGATGCCAGGCGCTACACTACCCCGGACCGCGAGACCTCCGGGCTCGCAGAGAGCGTCAAACCGCTCACGCGTCCGGCCAAGCACAACGGGTTCATGGCTTTCCTTCGGACTGTTCGGAGCCCGCTGCGGGCCGGGACGTCCCGCGCTCCGTCGTCGTAGGATAGGCTTCCAGCCTGTCGCCTTGCGGCCACGAAAACCGGACGCCGATTGAAGTGAGACATCAGGCCACGGCGCAACACCGGCTGAATCCTCGCGGCACCCGCGACAGGCAAGATGCCGGTCCTACTTTGCGGGCCAAGATCCACGTCTCCGTTCCCTTCCGCGTTTCTGAAAAAGCGGCGGTGAACACGCCGCAGTCCAGACGCTCCGTGACGTTTGACAAGCGCCCAACCCTGTCGCGACAGCGTCTGGACTGCGGTGGCTTCAGCACCGCTTTCGCCCGCTCGAAGTAGTTGGAAAAACCGGGGCCTTCCGTTCGCGTGAAAGCTCCGTCGCCGTTGCACTCTGCCGGAGAAGTCCAACATTTTTCCGGCGGTCCAACATCCTAGAAATGCGGTAGCTCTGGCGAATTTGCGCCCTATTCCGGACGGCTGGAAGCCGGCCTCCACAGCAGGCAGAAATGCCTGCCGCCACTTACATCCCCATCTTTTCCAGCTCGTTCTGAAGCGTCGCCTGAAACTGTTGAAGATCGGTTTGCGACGGCTTGTAACCGTCCTCTGAAGGAACGACGCCGAGACGGCCCGCCTGATCCAGCATCCACTCGCTGACTTTGCCATTCGCAAAAGTCACCTTGCCGCTGACCATCGATCCGGGGCGCGCGAGCTGGTCGACTTCCACGCTGACATTTCCCTCTCCGGCGGGCGGGAGCGTTTCGATATCGACCGCTTCCGCGGGCATACCCTCCAAGTCATCATCCGACGCCGGAGCTCCCGGTTTCGTTTCCGGTTCGGCAGGTTTCTCCGGTTCCGGATCCTTGGGAGTGAGGTCCAGGTCGGACACGAGAAACTTGACCTCCATGTAGGTCGCGCTCACGCCGAACTCCGTTTCGATCCGTTTCTGCACCTCGGCCAGGCCTGCGCCACTCCGAAGCCAGTCAGCAACCTGTTCTTTTTGTTTCTCGTCCAAATTCATGTGGGCGGATGGATATCCGAAATCCGGGGTGCTGTCGATAGCGACCCTTGCCCGGTGAACAGGAATATTTGGCCGCACCTTCCCACAACGCGTCTCCCCGGTTGTCGCCCGTGATTGTTATCTTCTCAAGAACGCTCCCAAAACGCCGCTTCCCGCCTCCCCTGCGATCCCTTGGCACCGGCGTTGCTACGCGTCGGGCATGAGACGAGGCTGCTCTTACCGACATATATTTTTGACGGCGGTTTGCCTGTTTGTTTTGAAAGGTGCGACCGCCAGCGCGATCACTTTGGTCACCACCTCCTTCGGCACCGACCTCGCCATCGATGGCGACGGCTACTTCGTGATCCGCGATCCGGAAACCGGCGATCTGCGGCTGACCCGCTACGGAGAGTTCCACGAGGGCCCGGCAAACCATTTGGAGACCTTGCGCGGCGAACGCGTGCAGGGGCTGTTGCCCGACGGCACGACCATCGGCGACGTCTTGCTGGGTGCCAATTTGCCGCCTGATCTATTAACATGGCCGACTGAGATCGGAGCGAACGGCAGGATCCGTGTCGCCCTCAGCAACGGCGCCGTGTTGGAGGGCGGCACCATCCGCTTGTGGAAACCTGCCGACCCGGGCCGGCTCATCACCGTTGACGAATCCAGCCTGCTCGATCCATCGCTTCAAGATTCGTGGCCGAACAACTTCTTGGATCCGGGCAGCACGGGCATGGGAACAATCGTTCGCGCCCAGCTGGAACAACCCGGTCCGCGCATCCGAGTCTCGGTGTTCGACCGGTCCGCGACCGCCTTCACCGCGGGACCGATCATTCGCACCTCGATCCAGACACATCTCGCCCTGACCGGGCCAGGTTTCTTCCCGGTCCGCGATCCAGCGACCGGTCAGAAATACCTCACACGGTGCGGCGCTTTCAAGCTGGACCGGGACGGCTGGATGGTGACCGTGCTCGACGAGTTCCGCCTGCAAATGGAAACCACCGGAGGCCTCGACGATTTGCGCGTCGTCATTGGTGAACGGCCCGCCGATCCGAACGCGTACGTCGGCGGTTTCGACATCTCGTCCGATGGCACAGTTCAGTTGGGACTGAACGATGGCACGGTCCTTACTGTGGGCCGGGTCGTCCTCTCGCAGGTGGAACATCCCGAGCAGCTCGTGCCGGTGAACGACCACCTCTTTTTGCAGCCGACCGCACCACTCCCGGAATCGGTAGGGACCGAAATCAGAATGTGGGCGCTGGATTTCAATCAGATCACGCCCGCCGTCTTGGAGAGCTGGCGCATGCAGACCCGGGAGATTCAAGGCGGAATCATGCCCATGGATTCCCCGGCCTTTCTCGCGATTTCAGGTGACGGCTGGTTCGTCATTCGCGATCCGTTGACGGACCGGCGGTTGTACACCCGCGTCGGCATGTTCGGCTGGACGGCGGACGGCTATCTGGAAACTCTCCAAGGCTGGCGCGTGCAGGCTCGGGGGAAGATCTATTCGCTGATCACGCTTCTTCCAACGTTGAATTCCTACCGGCTGTCCGAGCCGAAAGATCTGCGTCTGCCCGTGGACGAAAGCGGAAAATTTTCCAGTCAATGGAACATAGACGGCGTGGGTCAAGTTCTCGTGCCCAACCCCTACGGATATTGGGTCGCCCGGTTTGAAATCTGCCTCGCCCGAGTGCGGGACGTCACCGATCTGGAAGAATTCTCACCCGATCACTTCACCCTCGACGGCAACGTGACCCTCCAAAGCCCCGGCGCCGCAGGACTCGGGCGGCTGGCCACCGGAGCGCTGGAGAACATTTGGGCCATCGACAGCCATGTGCCGGACAGCGCTCCGCCAAAAGGAATTCTGGTCTCCGCTTGGGGACTCGTCGGACGCACCGCAGACATCCTGTCCGTCAAGGACCTGAGCACTTGGGGAGCGCCGCCGGCCAACAATCCTTTGCCCTGGATCTTCCTCAACCGGCAGACCACGGTCGGCACGTTGGAATCCAGACAATCAGTCGTGATCGGCACCGACGAGACCAACCCCATGGGCTTCTACAAGCTCAGAATTCAGTGAAGGGGGTACGGCGAAACCAGCCCGACGAAGCACCCTCAGCCTCGCCCGCGGCGTATTCCGAGAGGCAATCGTGTTTCTGGAAGGAAAGCTGAACGTCAGCCGCCGAACCACTTGGGATCGAGGTCCGCAAACAGATTGTCCGTGCCTTCAACCTTGGCCAGCCATTTCTCTTCGACCGCCCCACCTCGGAGCTGTTCGTAGATCTGGATAAATCGCAGAATGTGTTCCTTCACCCGGCGCCGCGCGTAGTCGGGATTGGTGCCGGTGCGCAGGATGAACGGCCAGTCGCTGGATTGTGCGAGAAGGAGTTCGCGGGCGGCCTGTTTTAACGCGCGAGATTCGAGCGGCGTGGGTTCGGTAAATTTACCTACCAGCTCGGTCATTCGTTCCTGCGCGACTTGCAGGTGCGGGTAGATCCATTCGTTTTTCTCGTTGAGCCAGACGCGGTAGTAACCTTCCTCTCCCCAGCTCGACGGACTCGGTTTGGCGACCTGCTGACTCGGATTCTCCTCCAGATATTTTTGCGGCGTGGTCAGCTGCACGACGTCCTGATCGTAGTACGCCTTGCGCACAAAATAGTTCAAGAACTCCGGACCCTCATACCACCAGTGCCCAAACAACTCCGCGTCGTACGGTGAGACCAGCAACGGCGGCCGGTCCATGATGTTGGCAAGATTCCGGACCTGCGCGACCCGTGCGTCGAGGAAATGCTGGGCATGCTCGGCGGCCAGCCACAGCGCCTGGTTGCGATCATAAACATCCTTATCGCCCTGCCAGCCGGTGATCTTGTTGTACTTGATGCCGGTAAATCCGCGTTGTTCTGGTGACGGGACGTAAGGTCGCACGTAATCCCAGTCCAGATCAAAGCCGATGTCGCGATAGAAATCCCGGTAACGCGGATCGCCCGGATAACCTTCGTGCCGGCTCCAGACCTGACGCGCCGAATCCAAGTCGCGGCCAAACGCAGCCACTCCGTTGGGGAGATAGATTGGAGAAAATACGCCGTAACGCGGACGCGGATGCGCGTGCAGAAGTCCGTGCGTGTCCACGGTGAACCAACGGATACCCGCCTCCTGCAACACGTCTTCAATCCCGTCCGCATACGCGCATTCCGGCAACCAGATCCCGCGCGGATCGCAGCCGAAACATTCCCGGTAATGATCGCGCGCAACGAGGATCTGCGCCCGGACCGAGGGCTTGTGATTCAGCAGCGGCAGCAACGCATGCGTTGCTGCGGTGGTGATGATCTCCAGATTTCCCTGCTCCTGAAATTTGCGAAACGCACCGACAACCTTGCCACCGTAATTTCTCCACGTCGCCAGCAGTCCGTTGAACCGGGCGTGATACATCCACGCCAGTTCGCGGTAGGCGCGATCCCAGTGCGTGCGATGAAGTTCCTTCTCCGCCAGCGCGATCAATCCGCCGAGGTATTGCTCGTAGCGTTCGCAGAGCAGCGGGTCGTTCAGCATCGAACAGAGCGTCGGCGACAACGTAAGCGTCAGCCGCCAGTCCATCCGGTCGTCCGACCAGCCGCCCATCATCTGGATCAGTGGGAGGTAGGTTTCCGTGACCGCTTCAAACAGCCAGGATTCTTCGAGAAATTTCGGATAAGCCGGGTGCCGCACGAACGGCAGATGGGCGTGAAGTATGAGGGCAAGGTAACCTTGCATACTGGACAGTCTAGCGGGAAGCCGGAACGAGTGAAAATGAAATCGCCATTTGAAAACGCGACCGGCGGCGGACCGTCCGCACCGGGGTTCACTCCAGGTGCGCCATGTCCATGTCGTTCGTGAAATACAGGATGCGCGCGCACAATGGACAGGGCACGACCTCTTGGTTTCCGCGAACCATCACGGCGATCTGTTTGGGCAACGTCATGTGGCAGCCACCGCAATTGCCGTGTTCAATACCGACCACAACCCGGCCGCCCTTGTTGTCGCACAGCCGTTCGTAGCTGCGAAGCGCGTTGTCATCGGTAACCGCTCCGGCGAGCGCAACACGGCCCTCTTCGAGTTTCTCCACCTCGGCGGTGAGTTCCGTTTCTCTCCGGTTCAGTTCTCCGGCCAAACCTTCCATGTCCTTGCGCGCCCCGTCCGTGACCTTCTGGGCTTCCTCCACTTTTCGCTGGGCCGCCTCGGTCTGCTCCATGCACACGATCTGTTTGTCCTCCAAGGCCACGATCTGCTTGCGGCAGTTCGCGATCTCGTTGGTCAGCGCCTGATACTCCTCATTTTTCTTGGTCTGAAGCTGCTGGTTGGAATATTTGTCGATCCGCTCCTGCAACCCTTTCGCCTCCAGCTCGAGTTCCTTCCGGTGGGCCTCGATCTCCAAAACCTTTTTCTTGGCGGCGTCGAGCGCGGCCTTGCTCTTGGTGGTGTTTCCTTCCAACGCTTCGCGTTGAACGGGTATCTGTTCTAGTTCCTCCGACAGACGTTCGATCGTGAGATCTTGTTCCTGTAGAATCAGCAGTTTTTCAAGGGCGTCCAACATGTGTCTCAGTCTGGATTATTGATGGGTCGGAAACTATCGACCGGGGAAAACCAAGTCAACCCTGCTGGCCCGGCAACGAAACTATTCTCAACCGGCGGCCCGCTTCAGGTTGAACGTTTGCTCCTTGAAACACTCAAATCCTCGGATAGTTTGTCCGTGCCGCTTATGATTTACACCATGCCCAAGAAAAAATTTGCCAATGTGCTTCTGCTCGTTACCCTCGCGTTCGCCGGTCCCGGCCGGATGGCGGTCGCCAAGGAACCCTCCCCCGCCCTGGATCTCGCGCACCAGCTAAACAACGCCTTCGTGGAAGTCGCCGATCGCGTATCCAAATCCGTCGTGGTGATCCAGGTGGTCTACACCCGGGAATCCCGCGAACGACTGACTGCGGAAGAAAACCCGTGGCTCGACAAACTCCCCGACAGCCTTAAGAAATATTTTTCACCGGACGAATCCGAGGAACCCGCGCCCGATCGCCCGCCCGACAGCGGCGAACCACGGTACCAGGGCAACGGCTCCGGCATCATCATCCGCAAGGACGGCTACATCATCACCAACCACCACGTCGTCAATGGAGCCGACAAGATCAAGGTCCGCCTCAACGATGGCCGCGAATTTGACGCCGTCGTCCAGGGCACCGACGAACTTTCCGAAGTGGCTGTCATCAAGATCAGCGACAGCTCGATCAAGGATCTGCCCGCCGCCACCTTCGCCGATTCGGACAAGGTCCGCGTTGGCGAATTCGCGATCGCCATCGGCACGCCGTACGCCCTAGACTATTCCGTCACCATCGGGCACGTCAGCGCCAAGGGACGTTCCTCCGTCGTGCCCGGCTACATGGGCGGTAACAGCATGGACCAGAATTTCATCCAGACCGACGCCAACATCAATCCCGGCAACAGCGGCGGCCCGCTCGTGAATCTCGACGGCGAGGTGATCGGAATCAACACCTTGATTAAAGGACTCGGCACCGGCATCGGGTTTGCCATTCCCAGCAACCTTGCCCGGAAGGTGGCCGATCAGCTCGTCGAGACCGGTTCATTCGAGCGCGCCTGGCTCGGAGTCGAAATCATGAATCTGAAGGACTACCCCAATCCGGAGGCCATCGCGCCCAATCACTCCGAAGGCATGGTCGTCATGCGCATTCCCAAGGGCGCTCCCGCCTTCGGCTCCGATCTCAAGGCATCCGACGTCATTGTCGCCGTCAACGGTGTTCCCGTGAAAAACATCGGTGAACTGCGCAACGAAGTGAGAGCCCAACCGCTGGGCTCGACCCTGAAACTCGACGTCGTGCGCGGCAAAAATGAACTCAAGATCGACGTCAAGACGGGCGCGCTTTCCCAGCCGGTGCTCGCCGGACGTTCGGGCATCGAACGTCAGCCCGTTCCAAAGCCGAAACTCATTCCGCTGGGAATCACCGTGGAAGAGATTGGTTCCGACGCCTCCAGCCAATACAACGTCAAGGAAACGCAGGGAGTGGTCGTCACCATGATCGAGCCAAACAGCCCGGCAGCCACGCAGGGAATCGCTCTCGGCGCCGTTATCACGGACATCAACCATCAACCTGTCAAGTCGTTGCAAGACTATCAACGAATCGTCGGCGCCGCCGACCTGGCGAAAGGTGTGTTGATCAACTTCGTGGACGCCGCCGGCAACAGCAGTTTTGAAGTGATCAAGGAATAAATTCGCGAAACGGTTTTCCGCAGACCCTCCACACTCGGTTCACACTGAATCAGTCCTTAAGCTCGTCTGGAAGCGCCTTGCCAGGGAAGCCCTGATAACACACGGGACGGGTGAATCGATAAATGGCTTCCGTGCCAACTGAGGTGAACCGCGCGTCCGTCGTAGCCGGATACGGCCCGCCATGAACCATTGACCGGCAGACCTCGACACCAGTTGGGAAACCGTTGAACACGATCCGCCCCGCCTTGGTTTCCAGATGATCGATCAAGCCGAGGTAGTCATCGACGTCGGTTTCATCACCGTGGATCGTGATCGTCAGCTGACCACCGAGGGCATCGATGACCGAACGCATCGCCGCTTCGTCGGCGCACGTGACCAGCAATGTGGTGGGGCCGAACACCTCTTCATGCAGCGCCGTGTTGGTCGCGAACTCCGTAGCAGAAACACGAAAGAGTGCGGGCGCCGCATCGCATCCGCCGTTACCAACGGTGTCGTTTCCGCCGAGCAGCGTCTCCACGCCGGACGCCGAACCGACTCTCGAAAGACCTTCGCCATACGACTTCCGCGTGCCTGAATTCAACATTGCCTGGCCGGGGTGCGCCGCGAGTTTGTCCTTCAGCTGGGCGGCAAATTTCTCGGAAGCTTCACCCGGCGGCAGCAGAATCAAACCCGGGTTCGTGCAGAACTGGCCGACGCCCATCGTGACCGATCCGTAGAGACCGTCCGCGAGCGGCGCCGGAGCTGCCGCGAGCGCGTTCGGAAGAAAGATCACTGGATTGATGCTGCTCATCTCTGCGAATACGGGAATGGGTTCAGGACGCGCACTCGCGAGATTGAACAACTGCCGACCCGCCGTTTCGCTCCCGGTGAATCCGATGGCCTTGATCGCCTGGTGCTCGACCAGCTGTTTACCGATCACACGACCGCTTCCGAACAGCAGACTGAAAACGCCGTCGGGCATCCCAGTTTCAGCAGCGGCTCGTTGAATGGCGCGACCCACCAGTTCGGAGGTTCCCGGATGACTCGAGTGCGCCTTGACTACGACCGGACAACCAGCCGCCAGCGCACTCGCCGTGTCACCACCCGCCACCGAGAACGCGAGCGGAAAATTCGCCGGACCGAAGACCGCCACGGGGCCAAGTCCGATATGCCGGAGACGTGTGTCCGGTTTCGGAAGCGGCTGCCGGTCCGGATTGGCGTGTTCGATCACGACGCGGCTCCAGCGGCCCTCCTCGATCAGTTCGGCGAACATGCGCAACTGACCCACGGTGCGGCCGCGTTCGCCGTTCGCACGTCCGGCAGGCAGGCCGGATTCAGCCACAAACCGGTCCGTGATGGCGTCGGCGATTGATTCGATCTCGTCGGCGATCTTGCGCAGGAAGGCCGCCCGCTTCGTCGCCGGCATTCTGCGGAACGTTTGAAAAGCCGTCGCCGCCAGTTCGCACGCCCGATTCACTTCATCGCTCGAGGCGGAATGAAAGTTCGGCGACAAGTTTTCACCATTCGCCGGATTAACCGCCTGGAAAGTGATTTTTGAAGCCGCGCCGAAATCGGGTCCAATCAGTGACAAGCCTTTTAGTTCGTGATTCATCGTTTCGCGAATCCTATAAAAGGCTGCGTGAATGGTCAACCGGCCCGTTCGCCAGCGGGTGCGTTCAATTGGGCGGGGAAAAAGAAGAACGAAAAATGAAAGAACCGGTGGTTGGAGTAGCAACTGACGGCTCCGAATCACCTTGGCTACGGCGTTGGGATCGCGAACTTCAACCACCCCACGCGCCGTCCACCGCCGGACCGGAATGCAACCACTTCAAGCGCGCGAGGCTCCGGGAATCTCAAAGCCCATCGGCGGACCGCGCGGAGCGACGGTCCCCACCCGCTCCTCGCTTTCAAACACACCTTGAACAAGCCAGGCGATTGACAGGCCGGGCGAAGCGATTGACTCTTCGCCAATGCTCCTTCCACCAATTTATCGAATGACGCGGTTCAGTCTATTGCAGCTCCTTTCGTTACACCGCACGCAACCGGCCCGCCGCTCATCGTGATCAAAATCAACGTCCGAACATTCATTTTCGTTTCGTTGCTGAGTCTTGTCGGCAGCGCTGGTTTCTCGGCGGAACCGCAGGCCAATGGCGACGCACTGCTCAAAACCGATCTACTCAATGTCTTCGCGCATCCCGATGACGAGACGGGAATGGCGACCACGCTGGCTCATTATGCGCTGGTTGAGAACAAGCGGGTCGTGAACGTTTATTGCACACGCGGTGAAGGCGGCGGAAACATGGTGACCCGGCATTGGGGGCCATCGCTCGGCATTCTTCGCGAGTCCGAATTGCGCGCTTGTCTGTCGGAGCTCGGGGTCGAACGGGTCTATTTTCTCAATCAGCGCGACTGGGCATACACCGAAAGCGCACAGATGACGCTCGAAGCATGGGACCGGGAAACCGTGCTGGAGAATCTCGTCCGGATCGTCCGCCTGTGCCGTCCCGAGGTGATGGTGACCATGAACCCCGCGCCGAATCCCGGCCAGCACGGGCATCATCAGGCGGCCGGGATCCTGGCGATCGAGGCGTTCCGGCTGGCGGCGGATCCCGCTGCATTCCCGGATCAGATTCGCGACGAGGGGCTGGAACCCTGGAGGACGCGGAAGATTTATGTCACTGGTTCACCCGAACCCTACGGCGCGACCATCAGCTCCACCGCCTCGCTGCCTGATGGAGGAAATGTCGCGCAGGTGGCGGGCCGAGCATTGGGCAACCACCGCTCGCAGGGGTTCGGGCGCATGGCTGATTCGCCGTGGCTGGCAAGACCCCGAACGTATCAGCTGCTGAAAAGCCACGTCGGTCTGGCGGCAGGCGAAACCAGTCTGTTCGATCGAATTGATCAGGCGATGTCTCCCGCGGTGTCCACGGTCGAACCCCGGATCGTGCCCCTGTGGTTCGAGGGTTCCACCGCGGTTGAACGTGCCAGGAAATGGTCGCACGTCCAACAAGTGGAGGCCCTGGCAAATGATCTTCCATCTGAGATCTCGATCACAGCGGGATCAAGCGGGATCGTCCGGATCCACCGGATTGCCGACGCACACTTTTCATGGGAATCACTCCGCACGGAAGCGCCTCAGGGCTGGCTCGTCGAGAGGATTAGCAACCAGACGAATTCCGGCATCCTGGAGCTGGAGGTGTCGGTTCCTGACCGGGGAATCAGCGACGGTATCCTGCGCGCCATCGTCGACGTCGGAACCGAGCCAGCGGATGCCGAAATGAAGATAAAGGTGGTGCCCTCTGCGGATTCTCATCTCACGAAATCAGCTCCGCAAATCGGACCGATCATTCTGGAACACTGGGCGGACGCTGAGGTGATCGAGATCCCCAGCGCGAACGTGTGGCAGGGATCGGCCGACAACGATCAAGACCTGAGCGCGACCTGTCGGATCCAACACGATGACGAATTCCTGTTCGTGCTGGTGGAGGTCACCGACGACCACGTCGTGAGCAACATCGCCTCCGATGACGTTCGCGGACATTGGCGGTCGGACTCCGTCGAGATTTGCATCGATCCGCTGGTGAGATCGGAGCATACCCTCAAGTCATTCAAAGTGGGTGTTTTCCCGTTCACGACCGACGGAAAACCAAACGCCGCCCGCGATGCCGACGCGAATCAGGGCCCCATCTCCCGCACCGCTCCAGGCATGAAACTGGCCTCAGAAAAAACAACCACCGGATACCGCATCGCCACCGCGATTCCCTGGAGCGCGATGACCCGGAGAATCGAACATGGTGCGAGCATCGGCTTCAATGTGTTGATCTACGACGGCGACAAGGTGGACGCGGCAATCGGCGAAAACATCAACGAATGCCGCCTCGCCTGGTCACCCGGAACGGGCGTGCAGGGACGACCCGGATATTGGGGAGTGCTGAAGGTGAATTGACCGCCACGGAAACGCCTATTTGATCGGATCACCCGAAAGAATTTCATCAATGGCAGAGAGCAACGACCGCTCACCCGGCACGTCGTAATCCAACGACCAGATCATGACCCCGCCCAGACCTTCATCGACGACGTATTGGGTCTTCGTCCGGATGGTGGAAATTCCGTTGTACCAAATGGTGTTACCCACTTGATCCAAATTCTCCGCATCGGGATATTCGGCCAGAATCTTGGCGTAGGAATAGTCGCCCTTGCGAAAGGCTTCCCCAAAACCATAGCCATAAAAAGGAACCCCCAGCACCGCCTTTGCTTTCGGTAATCCGCGATCCACCCAGTAGCGGACGTTGTCGACCGCAAAATCGTAGGAAGAATGTTGCCCGGGTGAATTGGGCGACCAGTGCCCGGCACCGTCGTAGGCCATGATGTTGATGAAATCGAAATACTCGAACACTGAGTCCGGCACGCGGTTGCCGCCGTAACCCTTGGACAGCGCCGCCGTCAGCAGTTTTCCATTCGGCTGGAGCGCAACGGCCAGTTCTTCGATGAACGCGCCGTAATCCTCGTTGATCGAAGGCCCTTCGATGTCCACGTCCAGTCCGTCAAAATTGTAATCCGAAACATACTTCGCCAGTTTGGCGACGAACGCCGGACGATTCTCGTCTTTCAGCAGATCGAAATATCGGCTCTTCAAAGTTGGGTTTGTGGCGGCCGATCCACCGCCGATCGAGATCAACACCTTTACCTGATTCTTTCTCGCCGTTTCGATCAGAACGTCATTCTTGGAATTGAAGGAAAGGTCCCGGCGCGTTTTTGAATCAATGACCTCAGGAGGCGAATAATTACGCTACGGAGGAGGCGGTCATTGTTAGGTATGGTTTGTTTTTGGTGCGCCGGTTTTTGGTTTTCTTCCCGGCGCCGGTTTCGCTGGGCAAGTTTCTTGACGCGTCGGTGTTCAAGGATCGTTGGCCGCAGGCCGTCATGGGCTTGTTGCGGGGTGACGTAGTCGATGCCGGAATGATAGTGCTCGGTGTCGTACCACGTAAAGTAGCGACTGAAGTATTCGCGGGCCTGGGCGTCATCTAGGAAGCGACCGGGATACTCCGGGGCTCGCTTGACGGTGCTGAAGGCCGATTCGATGAACGGATTGTCATTGGGGGTT
>Ga0209491_10001935_pt1 | contig 38590 bp, 19 predicted proteins | sample BON02_FD_187213 | JGI IMG/M metagenome (GOLD analysis project Ga0209491, IMG submission 187213) | Freshwater microbial communities from Lake Bonney liftoff mats and glacier meltwater in Antarctica - BON-02 (SPAdes) (version 2) | ecosystem: Environmental > Aquatic > Freshwater > Ice > Glacier... | reverse complement strand
GGGGGGGGGGGGGGGGGGGGGGGGGGGGGGGGGGGGGGGGGGGGGGGGGGGGGGGGGGGGGGGGGGGGGGGGGGGGGGGGGGGGGGGGGGAGGAGGAGGAGTTGGGGGGGGACAAGGCGGCGGCGCCGAGGACGACGAGGACGAGGACGTGGACGAGGAAGATTTTGGCGACTTGGGCGCCATGCTCGGCGCCGCGGGCGCCGGCGGAGAGGGCGGCGAGGGCGGCTTGCCGCCGGGCGCCGTTCGCATCGAGCTGAGCGAGGCGGACCGCGCGGCGGTCGGCCGGCTCGAGGGGCTCGGGTTCCCGCGGGACGCGTGCGTGGAGGCCTACCTGGCGTGCGACCGGAACGAGGAGGTGGCGGCCAACTACCTGCTGGAGAACGGGGGGATGGACGACTGATCGCCCACCATTGGTGGGACGTCTCTTTGGTTTTCAGTCTCGAGAAGGAGAGAGAGAGGGAAGGGGGACGGGGGCGAGGGAGAGAGCGCCGTCGCCGTCGCCGCGCGCGCGTTCCCCGCCTCTTTTCAGAAAAGAGAACAAAAAATGGTAGTTCTCAATCATGTAAGCTTTCGTACACACGCGTAACGCACCTATCTGTCGTCCTCATCGTCGTCGTCCCCGTCGGCAAACAGCTGCAGCGCGGCGCGCGTCACGTCGGCGCGCTTTTTCAGCGCGCGCGCGGCGGCCTCGTCGTCGCCGCCGCCGCCGCCGCCCTCCCCGCCCTCGCCGCCGCCCGCCGCCTCTGATGCCGGCCGCTTGGCGGGGACGAGTGGCGCTGCTGGGACCGCCGCGGCTGGTGCTTCCACTTCGCTCGCTTGTGCTGCTGCTGCTGCAAAGCCAGGAGGCATGGCCGGGCCGACGGCGTTGCCGCTGCCGCCCGCTATCTCTTCTTCTGCTGCCGCCGCCCCGTGCGCCTCGTCCTCCTCCTCCTCTGGTGCCGCGCTCTGCTGCTGCTTCTGCTGCAGGCCCGGCGGCATGGCCGGGCCGATCGCCTCTGCCGCTGGTTGTTCCTCGGCCCCTTCTGCTGCTGCTGCTGCTGCTGCTTCTGCTTCGCCTGCCGCTGCTGCTCCAGCCCCGGCCCCCGCCGATTCTCCTGCTGCCGCCACCGCCGCCGCCGCCGCGCCCTCGTCCTCCCGCTCCTCTGGCACGGCCCGCTGCTCCTGCTGCTGCTGCTGCTGCTTCTTCTTTGGCCGCTCCTTCGCCTTTCCTCCCACGCTATCCCCTCCCTCCCCGTCCTCCCCGACCGCCGCCGCCGCGCCCGCCGCCTCCGCCGCCGTCCCCAGCGCCCGCCGCAGCTCCTCCGACGGCGCCAGGTCGGCCGCCCGCCGCCCCTTGTTGTCGGCCAGCCGCGCGTCGGCCTTGCGCCTCAGGAGCAGCGCCACGCACTCGGCCGACCCGGCCTGCGCAGCGGCCATCAGGGGCGTCTGCCCTTTGCGGGTGCGGCGGTTGGGCCCGGCCCCGCCCGCCAGCAGCGCGCGTACGGCGGGCGCGTGCCCGCGCTGCGCCGCAAAGTGCAGCGGCGCCACGTCGTCGGCGGCGCCGGCGTTGGGCGCGGCGCCGTGCGACAGCAGCAGCTCGCAGCAGCGCGCGTGCCCGGCGAACGCGGCCAGGTGCAGGGGCGTGCGCGACAGGCGGTCGCGGGCGTTGACGTCGGCGCCGGCGCCGATGTCGCGCAGCAGGGAGGTGGCGTCGCCCGAGCGCGCGGACGCGTGAAGGGGGAAGAGGTCCTCCCCCTGTTGCGGCCGCTGCTCCTGCTCCCGCGATGCCATCTTGTCGCGGTGCTGTTTCGGTTTCTCGGACAAGGGGTCAAGCGAGATAAGGTGTCATTCGGTGCATCCGATTTGTGTGCGTAGCTGGTGCAATGGCTGCGAGAGAGGCAGGGACGGTCGACCAACAAGAAACACGCGCGGCGACGGGCGTGCGGGATACAAGTGCGCACTGGCGGCGTGGCGGCGATCGGTCGCGCGCCCAGAGAGGGGGACGAGACGAGGCTTTCGTGTGTGTGTTTTCTAAACAAGAAAAAGGGGGAGGGGGGGGGGTCGTGGTGGTGGCGGGCTATGTGCTTAGGAAGGGGGGGTGGAAGGGGAGCGCTTGTGTGACGGGGGCGCAACGATGGAGGGGAGAATGGGGTTCTCGAAAGCAAATGCGTTGGGGAGTGTTTCTTTTTTGCGCCAAACGGGGCAAACGCTCGTCCCTGCTTCGTCGCGCTCTGTCTCCTTCTTTCTTCATTCGACATTTCATCAGGCGTCCGCCATCGTGTCCATCGGCGCGCCGCCATCGCCCCCGCCCTCAACCGCGGGGGGCGCCGCAGCGGCCGCCTGCGCTGCAGGCGCGGCCGCCGCCGCCGCCGCCGCTGCTGCCGCCGCCGCCGCCGCCTCTGCCGCGCGCTTCTCCTCCTCCTGCTTGTTGGCAGTGACGGCGAGCTCGTTCCACACGTCGTCCTCCTCCTCCTCCTCGACCTCCTGCTCGGCGGCGGCGGCGGGCGCGGGCGCGGGCGCGGCCTCGGCGGCGGCGGCGGCGGCAGCAGAAGGCGGCGGCGGCGGCGCGTCGGGCGCGGGCGCCGGCGCGGGCGCGGCCTCGGCCGCCGGGTCCTGCTGCTGCGGTTCTTTTTCCTGCTGCTGCTGTTTTTCCTGCTGCTGCGGGGGCGCGTCGGCGGGAGGGACGGGCGCCGCCTCGGCGGCCGGCGCGACAGGGGTCGCCTCGGGCTTGTCGGCGTCCATCGGCGCCGCGGCGTCGGCCGGCGCCGCGGCGGCGGCGGCATCAGCGGCGGCGGGCGCCGGTGCGGCTTCGGCAGCGGGAGCGGCGGCCGGCGGCGCGACGGGAGCAGCGGGGGCGGCAGGGGTCGCTGCCGCAGGAGCGGCCGCCGGCGCCCCCGGCCGCCGCACGTTGGCCCACGCGGCCGCGTTCATCGCCCCGGCGTCCACCCCCCCGCCGCCCGCGGGCTTGGGCCGCCCCGCCGCCAAAAAGGGCCCCCCCGGCAGCCCGCCCAAGGCGCCCGTGCCGCTCTGCGCCATCGTGCCCCCGTCGTAGCCCCCGCCGCCGCCGCCGCCGCCGCCGACGGGGGGGCCGACGGCGGTCGAGCCGACAACGCCGCCGCCGCCCTCGTCGTCCGAGGCGGGCAGGGGGGCCGCGGCCAGGGCCGCGTGGCCGTTGCCGGCGGCGGCGGCGGCGGCCGCGGCGGCGGCGCCGGGGCCGGCGGGCGGGCGGCCCGCGCCGCCGACGCCGCCGCCGCCGGCCGGCGGGGTGGCGCCGGGGGCGACGGGCGGCCTGCCCGCGCCGGCCGCGCCGCCGCCGCCGCCGCCCGCGGGCGGGCTGGCCATTGCCATCGTCATGCCGCCGCCCTTGGCCGCGGGCAGCGACCCGGCGCCGCCCAGGGCCGCCGCCGACACGCCGCCGCCCTTTTTCGGCGGGCCGCCGCCCATGCCCAGGCCCATGCCCGTGCCGCCGCCGCCGCCGCCGCCGCCGCCCCCGCCGCCGCCCATCCCCCCGCCGCCGCCGCCGCCGCCGCCCCCCGGCGTCAGCGCCAGCGCGGCGTCCACGTACGTGCGCAGCGCCCACAGCGCCGCGTTGGACAGGTCGTCCAGGTCCACGACCACCTCGCTGTCCTCCGCCTGCCCCGGCGCCGGGGCCGGCAGCGGGTGGTGCTGCCGCACGATCTCGAGCACGCCGCCCGCCCGGTCGCCGGGCAGCGCCGCCAGGTAGGCAGACAGCTTGCGCTTCTCTTCAAACGTCATCGGGCGCGTCGAGTCGGGCGCGCCGCGCGCGAGGATGCCGGGGGCCAGGCCGTCGGCGGCGTCGCGCGCGGCGATGAACTCGCCCAGGGTGCGCGCGCGGTCGCGCAGGTTGGCCGCGAGGATCTCGTCGTCCATGGTGCCGGCATTGGCGGCGGCCTCGGCGGCGGCCGCGTCGCCGCCGCCGCCGCCGTCCGCGCCGACGCCGCCAGCCGCGCCGGCCTCTCCGCCGCCGCCGCCGCCGGCCGCCGCCGCCGCCGCCTGCTGCGCCGCCAGCGCCGCGTCCTCGCGCTCCCGCCGCCGCGCCTCGGCCGCCCACCGCACGTCCAGCTGCGCCTGCCCCCACTGCTTCTCCCAGAACTCGCTCATCACCTCCCCGTACTTCGCGACAGGGGTCTGCGGGGGGTTGTACACTCGGCAGTTCTGCCAGACCTGCCGCACGTCCTTGGCAAAGTCGAGCGGCGTGGCGTAGGCGCGCTCGCGCAGCTTGCGGCCCACCGTGCCCAGGTCCATGGGGTAGCCGCCCGAGCGCGCGAGCACCGCGTGGTAGTCGGGGATGCGCAGGCGCTCGGCGTCGACCGGCGCTTTGAAGGGCTCGGCCTTGCCGTGGCGGCGCAGGCGGTCGACGATGCGCGCGCACTCGTCCCAGATGGACTTTGCGCGCAGCTCGCGCTCGGAGGCGAGGCGCAGGCGCTTCTGCTCGGGTCCTTCGGGGACGCCCGGGGGCGGGGGCGCGGGGCGCTTGGCGCCGGGCGGCAGCAGGCCGCCGCCGTACCCTCCGGCGCCACCCGCGCCGCCGCCGAGGCCGCCGCCGCCGAGGCCGCCGCCGCCGCCGCCGCCGAGCTTGACGCCGCCGGCGCTGTGGCCGAGCATGCGGCGCTCGTACGCCTGCAGGATCTGCTCGTGCTGGCGCGCGAGGGCCTTGAGCTGCTGCAGGAGGTGCGCCATCGTTCGTGCGCCTTGGTGGTTTGTTGCTGACTTGTTTGGGAGACACGAGGCGCGCGTTTTTGTTGCTCTCTCCTCTCTTCTTTCTTCCTCTGAGGGGGGAGGGGGGGCAAAGGAGGCGCGCCCCGCGCGCGAGAGAGGGGACCCCGGTGGGGCGCGAGCGAGCAAGACGAGGGGTCGAGAAAGAGAGAGGGCGGGCGGGGCGGAGAGAGAGGGAGCTGGAGAACGAGAGCAGGGCGCGTTCGAGTGTGCGGGGAGGAGCCGAGCGACGATGCAACGATGCAACGATGCTTCCCGTCTGCGTCTTTCCTCAGGTCCACGCACGCGCGCTGCGGTCGATGGGCCGGTTTCTCGCGTCGATGGCCCGGCGTTTGGAAGAGGGAACAGATTGCGGAAGAGAGACAGTTGCTCGAAGGCTCAGAGCTTTGCCCCTCAGCCTCCCTCCGCCCTCCTCCTTTTTCTCTCTCCTCTCCTCTCCCTTCGCCCCCTCCCCTCCCCCTGTCCTACCCCTCTCCACCTGTCCGCCCCCCCGTCCCATCAGGTCTTTGTCCGGGCGACCACTTGGACGGATGGGACTCTCGGCGGTCGAGTGGTGCATCCCCTGTATATAACAAGCGACGGAGGGCCAGACACGCACGGACCGCCCCCGGAAAACCGTGGGCGCCGCCGCCCCCGCTCACCCGCCGAAGCCGCCGTCGGCCCGAGTGAACGCGCCCGTGGCCGAGTCCCGCCGGAACCACCGCCCCGTCGCCGCGTCGCCAAACAGGCCCGTGCCGCCGTCGAACACATAGCCCAGCTCAGCGTTTTCGCTGCGACCCGGGGTTGCCGTGGCCACAAACCCAGCGAGCACGGCGGACGGGGGGCGCGGCGGCGGCGGCGGGGCGGCGGCGGAGGCGCCCGCGGCCGCCGCTGCCGCGCCACGTGCCGCGCCGCCGCCGCCGCCGCCGCCGCCGCCGCCGCCGCCCGTTGCGTCCATGTCGACGTCGGCGCCTCCTCTTCCGAGCGTGTCGTCCTCCTCCTCCGCCGCCCGCGCGAGCAAACGCTCCAACGACGTGCTGTAAGCCGCTAGCACGCCCGCGGCCATGAGCGCGTCGCACGCGGACGTGATGCGTGCGAGGTCGGCCGCGCTGGCGGCGGGCAGCGGGGCGAGCGGGGCGGCGCGCGGGCCGGCGGCGGCGGCGCCGGCGCCGGCGCCAGAAGCAGCCGCCACGGCGGCCGCCACGGCGGCAGGGGGCCGCGTGGCGCCCAGGCGGCGCAGGGCGGCGCACGCGTCCTCGCCGGGCTGCAGCGCGCAGGCGAGCGACAGCAGGTGGGGGCGCAGCAGCAGCCGCTGCTCCCGCGCCGCCGCCGTCACGGGCAGAAACTGAGGCTGAGGCCGGGGCGGCGGCGGCGCTGGCGGCGCTGGCGGCGGCGGCCACCGTGCGGGCGCCGGAGCAGCAGCCCCGCCCGCAGGCCCCCCGGCTTGCCGCCGCGCGTCCCGCTCGAGCTGCGCCAGCCACGCGTCCTCGACGGGCGCGCCGCCGGGCCCCTCGTCGTCCGCGCCGAGCCCGACGTCGTCAAACATTGCGCCATCGCCGCGCCGCCGCCGGCCTGCCGCCCCCGCCCTGGCGCCGCCGCCCCGCCCCGCTGCCGCCGCCGCGTCTGCGGCCCCGCCGCCGCCGCCGCCGCCCCCGAAATCGCCGGCGGCGTGCGGCACGTAGGATCCCGTGGCCGGGTCGAAGACGCCCTCGCGGCGCTCGCGGCGCAGGTTGAACGGCTCGATGGGGACCCCCGCGTCGTTCAGGAGCAGGGGCCGCTCGTCGTCGTCCTCCTCCTCTTCGTCGCCGTCGCCGTCGTCGTCGTCAGCGTCGCATCCTCGCCCCTCTGCCATCCTCGTCGCCTCGCCGTCCTGCTCGGCCCCCTCGCCGCACCCGGCCGCCCGCCGCCGCCCGCGCTCCTGCGCCGCCATGGCCAGCAGCTCGCCGCGCAGCTGCGCGCGCCGGCGCTCCAGCGTGTCGCCGCGCGCGGGCGAGCCGTCGCCGCCGCCGCCCTCGCCGCCCGCCTCGTCGGCCTCTTGCTCGTCGTCCTCGTCGTCGCCGTGGCAGAGGTCGTCCAGGTCCGACAGGCGCATGCCCGGCGCGAGGGCCGTGCAGCCTCGCCCGCCGCCGCCGTGGAAGAGGTGCAACCAGGTCGAGCTCCGAGGAGAAGCAGACGGGCCGCCGGCCCCGCCGCCTCCGCCGCCGCCGCCGCCCGCGCCGCCGCCGCCGCTCCCGCTGCCCCCGCCGCTCCCGCTCGTTCGCCGGCGCTTCGTGGCGATGGCTGGTTCGTCATCATCGCCGAGCAGGCCGCGCTCTTCCGCCTCTCCCATGTCGTCCTGCTCGTCCTCCCCCTCTTCTTCCGACGAGGAGGAGGCGCCGCCGGATCGCCGGCGGCGATGGCGCGCGTTTCCGGCGTCGGCGTCACCGGGCCCGCCTCCTCGTCCTCCTCCTTCGTCGCCGTCATCATCGTCGTCGCCCTCCTTGACGTAGGCGTGCACCTCGTTGGCGTCCTCGGAGAACCTCACGCGCTTGCGACCCGAGCCCCCTCCTCCGCTGGTTGCGGCTGCCGCGAGGGGCGAGCTCATGGTGGTCGCTCGCTCCCGGAAACCCCCTGGTGATCGGGGCGCGTGGTTGGCGTCGTGAATGTTGGGGATGCTGGAAACGGGCCGGGCGCGTGCGGATGGACGACTCGTATCCCCCTGAGGTTTGTGGTGCGTGTGTCAGGGTGCAGTTTCGCGAGAGGGGCGCGGCGTTTGATTGTTTCGTTCGACGTGATTGAGTGTCGATGTCCGTTTCTGTCCTTGTTCACGTCCCCTTCTCGACCGCCCGAGCAATCCCACGCACCGATACTTCCTCTCTTCATAGACCTGTCGCCTCCCAATAGCACCAAAAAGACGCAAGCAGCCCACACGCAACCCTCGGCGACGAGCAAAAAGTCGCCACCTCAGACAACGCAGGTTTTTTCAAACGCCAGCAACCAGCACAGCAAAGCGTCGATCGAAAGAGCAGGGGTTCGATGATGAGCGCGCGGTCAGGCACGCGCGCGGCCTGCGCGGCTGGCGGAGGAAGGGGGACGGTGGCGCGCGCGGCGATCGCCAGCAGCAGGGGGCTCTGCTCCTCCTCGCCCGCGTTGTCGTCGCCCCGGTCTGCAGGACGGCCCACCACCAGCGGGAGCGGGGAGCCACAGCTGCACCACACGCCGGGAAGCAGCACGCGCCGGCATTCCAGGTGCGTTTGGTTCTTGCTCTTGCGTTGTCCTGCTCCTTGTCTCTCTCCTCCTCTCTCCTCACCCGCCACCCTCCCTCGCCAACCACAAATTATCACAACGCAGCCGCCTTCCCCCGGTCGCGGCGCGCCGCCGCTCGCCCGTGGTGGCGCCGGACATCACCGTCGGCCGCGGCGACGAGGAGGTGAGAAGCATGAGACGGCGCGCGCCAGACGCCGCCGCCGACGCAGCGACGCCGCGACCGCTCGCTCGCTCGCTCGTCCGCCGCCGGTCCCACAAACGAACGACGCACCCCGCACAAAAAAACGCACCCTACAGACCTCCTTCGACCTGATGGGCTACCTCCTCCGCCAGCGCATCGTCTTCGTCTCCGGCTACATCGACGACAAGCTCGCCACCCGCGCCGTCGGCGCCCTGCTGGCGCTCGAGGCGATCGACCCAGAGGCGGAGATCCGGCTTTACGTCAACTCGCCCGGCGGGCAGCCCTACAGCGTGATCGGCCTGGTGGACGCGATCCGGGCGGTTAAGCCCCCTGTTCGCACGGTGGCGCTGGGCGCGGTCTACTCGTTCGCGTCGCTGGTGCTGGCGGCGGGAGACAAGGGGCGGCGCTCGGCGATGAAGAACACGCGCATCATGCTGACTCAGCCGATGGGCGGCTCGCAGGGCGACGTGCACCAGATCGAGGCGACCGTGCGCGAGCTCAACGCCATCTACCAGCTCACGGCGCGCTACTACATGCACCTGACGGGCATGGGCGCCGACGAGGTCGAGCGCCTGACGTCGCGCGACGCGTTTTTGACGCCCGAGCAGGCGCAGTCGGTCGGACTGATCGACGACGTCGTCTGGAACAGGGGCGGGCGCATCCCGCCCTGGCAGGGGTCGCCCACGCCGCCCGCGGTGATCCGGGAGCTGGAGGATCTTGGCGCGCTGGACAGGCTGTCCGGGGGCGTGCTCGGCGGGTACTGAGGGTCAGGAGAGGAGAGGGCGGCGCTTGTTGTTTTTGCGGCTTTTCGTTGTTTCTGTCAAAAGGAGCGAGGACGCCCTCCGGTTGTAGTGTAAACCAACAACCGTTTGGGCTGTGCAACGCCCCGGCTACGTGCGTGAGATACAGAGTCAACGCCGAAAAAGCACTTCTTGCGTCTCAGGCGCAAATCCTATCCTCCCCCTCCTCCCCAAAAGATCCGCCGTCCTCGGCGGGAGGAAAACACAATCGCAAGACGAACGGTGCCGAAACAGACGAAAAAAACCCCGCCATTACGCTAGCAAGGTATCACACAGAGGCGCGGGAAGGGAAATTAGGTTATGTTGTGCGCACGAGAGCAGACTTGACGCTTTGTCCGTTGCGGCTTTATTTCAATGTAGGTAGAGGCTTTCCGGCAAAACACAGTTCGGAGGGGCGGCTAGAGCGCGCCGAGACGACAAACCCCCCGAAGACGCGGTCCCCTCCTCGGCGCCTCTCCCCTTTACGCCCACACGGCCAGCAGGCTCATGGCCCCGAACCCGAGCAGCAGCGCCGACATCTTGAGGCCCATGTGCGAGGGATCCGCCAGCTCCTTAGGAATCACCTCCATCATGGCCACGTACAGAAAGGTCCCGCTGGCCAGCGCCGACATTGCGGCGCCGACGCTCCCCGAGCCAATCTCGCTAAACAGCAGGCCGACAAAGATGCCCACGGGCGTGGCGCCCGCGAACAGGCCCGCGACGGTCCAGAAGCGCGCGGCCGACGCCCCGCTCTCCACCACCGAGGCGCCCAGCGCGTAGGCCGCCAGCCCCTTGTGCGCGGCGATCGCGAGCATGATGTCCTCCGTATCGCGGAGCGTCTGCTGCGCCCCCAGAGCTATCCCCTCGAGGACAGAGTGGACGCACAGCGCGGCGGCCAGCAGCAGGGCGGTGCCGAAGTTGAGCTTGTGCTGCGGGCTCGCGAGGGCGCTGATGCCGGCGGCGTCGTGGTGGTGGGGGTGGTGCGGGGCGGGTCCGAGGAGGCCGCCGGCGCTGGCGCCGGCGCCGCCGGACGCCGAGGAGAAGGAGGCGCCGCTGGGGCCGGGCGGGCGGTGGTCGGGTCCGACGCCGCCGAGGGCGCCGGAGGCGAGGCGGGCGGCGACCACCGTGGTCGTGGGCACGGACGCGGGGTTGCGCGGCGGCGGCGGCGGCGGCGGCGGGTGCGCCGTGGCGCCGGGCGCAAAGGAGGAGGCCAGGGAGGCGCCGGCGGGCCTGCCGGCGCCCCCCCCAACCGCCGCTCCCCCCCCTCCTCCCGCGTGAGTCACGTCGACCAGCTCCACCACGTGTCGGTGCGGCTGCTGGTAATGCTGCTCATGATGCCGCCGAGGGCTGCGCTCGGGCGACCCGAGGCGCGAGCCCCCCGCGCTGCCCTCGCCGCGGTGCCCTCCTCCTCCTTCAGAGGTCGCCGCCTCCGCCGCCGCCGCCGCCGCCCGCCGCGGCGTGAGCGTCCCCCCGCCCCCGCCGCTGTACGCGCTCGTGTACGCCGAGGTGCCCAGGTCGCCGTCCGAGGGACCGTGCCCGTAGCCGTCCGCACCGTTTCCGCGCAGGAGAAGGAGCGAGTCCGACGCCGGCGCAGAAGGGGGCGGGGGGTGGCCGCCGCCCAGCAGCAGCGACGGCGTCGGTGGCTGCGCGGGCAGCGGCAGCGCCGCTCCGGCCGACGCCGAATACAGGGGCGGCGGCGGCACGCGCAGCTTGGCCAGGCCCATGGACGACGAGGGCTGCGCGCGCTCCATGCGGTCGCCCGCGTCGGCGTCCGCGTCGACGCCCGGCACGGCGCCGTAGCGCCCGCCCCCGCCGCCGCCGGCCCGGCGGCCCACGCCGCCCACGCCCACGCCCACGCCGCCCCCCCCAGCCCCGCCGAGCAGCGGCGCGCCCTGCGCCCCCGCCGCCTCGGCCGCCGCCCGCCGCTCCGCCGCCGCCGCCACCGCCTGCACCAGCTGGTCCGCGCACAGGGTCAGCAGGTAGCCCGTCGCCGCCAAAAAGGGCGTGATCGGGAAGCGGCCGACAAAGGCGAGCTTCCGAAGGCTGTCTGCGAGCAGGTGGCAAAACCCGGCGGAGAGCATGACGCCCGCGCTCAGGCAGTTGCCCAGGTGGAAGGCCAGGCCCATGGACGAGGCCGGGCGGGCGCGGGCGCGGGCGGACGGCGAGCCCGGGCCCGAGAACGACGGCAGGGCGCCGTCGGGCGCCGCCGCGCCGTCCCCCGCCGCCGCCGCCGCCGCCGCCCGCGCCAGGGCTTCCTCCTCCTCGGCCGCGCGCTCCGACAGGTACAAGGGGATGTAGGAGCCGAGGAGGGCCGTGCCGCACAGGAGCAGGGCGGACAGGAGGTCGAAGATCACGCGGTTGAGCACGGGCTCCTCGGGCTCGAGCACGGCGCCGGGCAGGGACGAGGTCGCGCCGGGCGCCGCCGTCGCCGCCATCGTTTTGCCGCCGGCGGGGCTGCGGGGCAGCGGTTTTTTTCGGCGCGAGAGCTCGAGGCGCGAGAGCAACGCGCGGGCGGCGCGCGCGCACGGCGCGCGGCCGCGCCCCCGCCGCTTTTGGTTGGAGTTCCTCTCGACCACTCTGCGCCGCGCTCCTGCTTGGGGCCACGGTGGCCAGAGGGATCCGGGCCTCCTGGCTGAACCCCCGCCCTGCGGTCGGCTCTGCCTCTGCGCGCGCGCCTCTACGCAAGGGGAGAGGGCGGGTGGACCGAGGACTTGAGCGAAGCGGTGTCCCTCTTCGTTCTTGTGCTGCTGCGAGGCGCTACGGTCGATGACCTAGGGCGTACCGTTGATTGAGTGCTGAATGTCGGGCGTGATTGATGGTGCGAGTGTGGTGCTGCGTTTCCGAGGGCGTTTGTCGTTCTTTTTGTCAGCTTTTGGGTCCTCTCCCCGCTCCTTCGTGCTCCCTCATGAACGCCTTGCCCCCTCACGCCCATTCGCGGACAACACACGAGAAACCACAACAGCGTCTCGCCCCCTCCCAGTCTTCATCCACACCCAAACAGCACGCACAGAGAGAGCGGCGGGCCCCTCCCCCCTCCTTCACCTCTGTCCTCACACGCCGCCGCGGGAACGATGCAGGCGTTCGCGGGCCAGCGCCTGGCGGCTGCGGCGCCCCGCCGCGCGCTCGTGATCGAGGCCGCCCACAAGAAGGGTCAGTTTGCCTCGCCCTTTGCGCGAAGAGAGGGACCCGTCCTCTCTCCAGGAAAGAGTTCGCCGCACGCGCGCCGCACGCCCCGGGCGATGCGGGATCCTCCGCGCCCGATGCGCCGTGGCAATGATCGTGTCGGCCTCCTGCTTCCGGCGGCCTCGGCTTGGCCATCATCGCCCGCCTCGCGCGCGCGCCCGCGAGAGATGAGGCACTTGGCCGCCCTCCTTTTTCCTTCCCTTCTCTGTGTGAGGGCGAGGACGCCGGCGGCGACGGCGACGACGGCCCAAACGCCGCTCCTCTTTTCCCCCATAAAACAAACCGACCAACAACGCACGACCCACCAATCAAACACACACAACACACAGGCGCCGGCTCCACCAAGAACGGCCGCGACTCCAAGTCCAAGAGCCGCGGCGTTAAGGCCTACGGCGGGCAGCCCATCCGCGCGGGCGCCATCATCGTCCGGCAGACGGGGTCGACCTGGCACGCGGGCGACAACGTGGGCACGGGCAAGGACTACACCTTGTTCTCGACGGTGGACGGCGTGGTGGTGTACCACAAGCGCGGCGCGGACATGCGCTCCGAGGTGGCCGTGTTCCCGCACGGCGACCCGCGCGCGGTGGCGTCGCTGACGGCGTCGCACACGCGCCAGGCCAAGGAGGGCGTGCCGTCGCGGCAGGAGCGCCGGCGCGCGCTCTACTCGCCGCGCGGCGGGGCCGCGGGCGGCGCGCCGCTGGTGGCGGCCGCGGCGGTGGCGCCGATGGCGGGGCCCTGAGGGCGGGGGGGCACGCTTGGAGCTGACCAGGGGGGAAGAGGGGAGGGGGGGTGTATTTTTCTTGCCGCCTCCCTCGCCCTCTCCCCAGTGCTTTTGAGACGGCGAGAGGGCAGGTTGTTTGATTGTTAATTCGTTCGTTCGATGTTTGGTTCCGATTGCGTGTCTGCCTGTCGTCGATGCGTCCTGGTTCGTCCTTGTGGAGTGGGGCGCACAGCCCTAACACATTTGCCGCAGCATGCCGTCGCTCTTGCTCTCGCTCTCGCTCTCGCTCTCGCTGCTGCCGCCGCTGCTGCCGTTGGTCCCGCCGCCCAGCCCCTGCTCGAGCACCGCCAGGCGCGCGCGCCGCGCCAGCAGCTCCCGCTCGGCCTCCCGCAGCTCGCGCACGTCCAGCGCCAGGCCGACAAGGGCGTCGTGCGCGCGCCAGTCGTGGGCCAGGGGAGGAAGCGCGGCCAGCTCTGCCTCGCGCCGCGCGGCGTGCGCAGCCGCGATCGGCACCACGTAGGGCGCGTGGTGCGGCTGCACCGGGGCGCCCGCCGACAGCAGCTCGCCGATCAGCTCGGTTTGCCATGGCTGGATCTGGCTGTGATCTAGCCAGACGATGTAGTCGATCGCGCTCATGCCGTCCTTGCTCACGGCCCGCCGCGTCTCGGCGGACGAGCGACGAAAGATCTCGAGCGTCAGGTCGCGGCGGTTGGTGATGGTCTGTTGCGAATAAATGATCGCGATAATCAAAGGCGTCCAACCAGCTTCGTCGATCGTGTTGACCGAGACGCCGCGCTCGATCAGCCGCCGCAGCCCCGCGAGGTCGTTGTCTCCTACGCACCAGCGGACGGCCCAAAGCCAGTCGCCGTCCCCCGCCTCGGCGCCGTTCTCGAGCAAAAGGCAGAACAGGTCGCAGCGCTGCAGCCGGCGCGCGGCACGCAGCGGCGTCTCACCATTTGCACCTGCCTGGTCGACGGCCGCTGACGAACGAGTGCGCTCGATCGCGCGCCGCACCTCGTCGACGCTCCCGCCCGCCGCGACCGCGCGGTAGACGCGGTCGTCGGCGCTGCTGAGCGGGGCGCCGCCGGCCGCCGACGTCGACATGGCGCCTGCTTGTTGTAGCTTTTAACTTGACTGGTGCGCTTCAGGTCGAGCAGAGGGCAGCTGAGCACCTGGACTGAGATGGGCGCAGCAAGACAAAGGCGCGCGCGCAGGAAAGCAGGGGGGGCGCGAACACGAAACGGCGGCGTCAGCGACGAGAGCTCGCGTGTTGTTTTTTGGCGGGCGAGAGGGAAGACGGCGAGACTCTTGTTCTGTGCTCTTTGTTTGTTTTGAAGAGGGGTGGGTGGTGTCGTTGGACGCTTCGCGCACGCTCTGTGTTTACAGCTGCGGCAGGAATGAGTGTGGTTGGTTGCTTGTGTGTGTGCGCGGAAAGAGCGGTCGATCGCACAACGAAAGAGAGCGCGTCGCCTCCGCTTCTCGGCTTCCGTCCGAGTTGGCGCCTGGGGTTTCCTTCTCCGCCGGCTGGTCACCTGCTCCAAGCCCTCGCACGCACTGACACCACAGACACAAACGCTCAAAAGCCACACAACAGCGCGCGCGCACGCTTTCACCTCACTCGCAAGGTCGAACACAAAGAGGTTGGATCCGACCCGCGAGAAACATCAAAAACACAAAAAAGACGGCGTCGCTGTCACCGCCCCGCCCACCTTCCAAAACACAAAAATGCTCCTCTCCCCCTCCCCGCACCGCGAGCACCGCCGCCAGCTCCACGAGGCGCGCATGGAGCCCGGATCGCGCACGCTCCCCTCGTCCGGCGTCGCGTTCGAGCCCACCTCCACCGCGCGCCTCGAGGAGACCATGCGAGAGCTCTCAGAGTTTGCGCCGCACGTGAAAACGGCGCGCGACGGGGCGCTCGCCCACGCCGCCGCCCTCGAGGCGCACGCCGCCCGTCTGCACGCCGCCATGTCCGTCCCCCTGCCGCGCGTCTGGTCGCCCGTCGCCGGCTCGCCCTCGCAGTGCGAGCCGGGCAAGCCCGCGCAGACGCACGACTACACGAGCGGCCGCGTCGGCGGCGGGACCGTCGACGAGCGCGCCTTTGCCGCCGCCGCCGCCGAGGTCCCGCGGCAGCTGCGCGTGGCGGTCGCCGCGCCGCTCGAGCGCTGGCTCGATGCGCTCGACGTGGCCGCGGCGCGCCTGCGCTCGGTTGAGCGCGCGCGCCTGGGCCTCGACGGCGCGCGCCGCCAGGCGGAGGAGGCGTTCGCGCGCGACGAGGCCAAGGCGCACGCGGCCTTTGCGGCGCTCCGGGACCCGACCGCGGCGGCGGTGGGGGCGTCGGGAGGCGGCGGCGGCGACAGCGGCCTCGGCGCTGGCGTGTTTGGCGGCGGCGCTGCTGCCGCTGCCGGCGACTCGCAGTACGGGCGCGGCTTCTTCGGCCGCCGCCGCGCGCGCCGCGCCCACGGGGCCGGCGGCGGCGGCGGTGGCGCCCTGGACCTCTTCTCCGGCTCGGGCGCCTCGGCCAGCGCCGTGAGCGCGGCCGTCGGCCCGTCCTCGCTGCGCGGCGCGCTCTTTGTCGAGCAGGCGCGCGCCGCTGAGCTCGAGGAGGCGGCGCTGCGCCGCGCGCAGCACGAGCGCGCGCTCGGCGCCATCCGCGCCTCGTTCGAGGAGCAGGAGCGCCTCGCCTTCGAGATGCTCGGCGGCCTGGCGCGCGACACGGCCCGCCTCAAGACCTACCTGGCCGCCGCCCTGCTGGCCGCGATGCACGGCTCGCAGCGCCTGGCGCTGTCGCTCGGCGCCGCCAAGCTGCCGCTGCCCGGCGGCGGGGGGCCGGCCCCCGGCGGCGGCGGCGGCGGCGTCGCGGCCGAGTACGGCCGCATTGGCCCCGTGGACGACGAGCTGCTGGCCGCGTCGCCGCTGGCGCGCGAGCTGGCGCGCGGGCGCCTGCCGCCGAGCGCGGCCGAGGCCGAGGTCGGGGCGGCGGGCGCCGCAACGGCCGGCGGCGCCGCGCCCGGCGCGGCGCGCCGGCCCTGGCCCGTGGTGGTGCGGCGCGCGGTCGCGACGCCGATGGCCGTGGGCGCCGACACGATGCTCCAGGGCCGCGCGCCCGTGCCGCAGCCCACGGCGACGGGTGGGGCGGGCCAGGAGTGGGAGGCCGAGCAGGGGCCGTCGTCAGCGGCGGGGCGGGTGCCGCTGGCGGCGGGCGCCGGCGGGGGCGGCGCCCCGGGCCTGCTACCGACGCAGCAGCAGCAAATGCAGCAGCGCCCTGCTCTGGAGGCCGGCACGGACGCGGGCGGCGGGGCCGCCTACGGGGCCGAGGCCGGCGCGCCCGCCGGCGCGGCCGCGACGGCCTTGCTGCGCCACCAGCACCAGCGGCAGCAGCAGCAGCAGCAGCAGCAGCCCGGCTACGGCGAGCCGACGGCGGCGACGGCGGCGCGCGCGGGCGGGGCGGCGGCGGCCGGCGGGGCCGGCGTCGAGGACGAGGAGGACGAGGACGCGGCGTTTGACGAGGCGCGCAGCCGCCAGACGTGGACGCCCCGGAGCTCTGTCGGGTCCTACGCCAAGGAGCAGCCCATGGCAGGCAGGGACGCCGCAACTGGCGCCATGCGCACCGAGCTGGCGTAGGGACGGCGGTTTTTGTTTTTGTTTTTGTTTTTGTTTGTGTTTTTGTTTCGGCTTCGTTCCGAGAGGCGGCCCCGCACGCTCCCTCCGCTGCATTGTGTTTGTGTTCCCGTCTATAGTTGCCGCACTTCAGCCGCCTCCAAAACAACTCTACACCCGCGCACGCGCAAGTAACAATCGCACGCACACGAGGCCCCAAGTTGCAAAAACACACACGCAGAGAGAGGCAAGCAAGAAGAGATTACCCGCGGGGTTTGCCAAACGAAATGGAAAAAAATGGGCGGGCGGTTTTGTCCCCGAAAAATCTCGCCAAACCAAAATCAGATTCAAATCCTCAGCCCCACGCGCCCCAGCGCCGTCAGCACGTTGACGTAAGGAAACCCAAACGCAAACCAAAGCATTCTCAAATCCTCAGCCCCACGCGCCCCAGCGCCGTCAGCACCTTGACGTAGGGCTTGCCCTGCTCGACCGTGTCCGCCCCCTTGTCCATGTACCGCGGCACGCGCCACCCAGGGCCGTACCGGTGGGCGAGCACACCCTCGACGTCGGCCGGGCACGCCAGGCTGGCGCCCCGCCACCGCAGGCGGCCGAGCGGCAGGACCAGCGCGGCGGGCACGTCGCACAGGTCGCCGTGCCCCTGCGGCACGCGGATGTGGCGCCCGCACTCCGACGCGAAGCCGCCGTACAGATCCATGACGCCCAAGGCCACCCCCGGCGGTCCCGCGACCACGCGCAGCCACCGGACCGACGCGTCCTCCGAGGGTACCACGCTGCACACCCGAAACTGGGGCAGCAGGCGCCGCAGCCTGGGCAGCAGGGCGTCAAAGTCGGGCGCCAGCAGCACCACGTCGGCGTCGTTGTCGTGCAGGATGACGTCGCGCTCGCGGTGCAGGCCGAGCAGGCTGCCGAAGTCGACGTAGTAGGACACCGAGAGGACGTCCAGCGCGGGGCACACGTCGAGGAGCAGGCGTCGGAGGGCGCGGCGGCGCAGGTTCTTGTAGGCCTCGACGCCCAGGCGGGCGGCAGCGTAGAGGGTGGCGGCCGAGAGCGCGGCGGCGGCGGCGGCGGCGGCGGCCGGGGAGGGCGCGCCGCCGAAGGAAGCGAGGGCGCCGAGCTGCTGGGGCGGCGGCGGCGGCGGCGGCGCATGCGGGCGGAGGCCGCCGCGGCCTCCCTTTTTGCCCTTGCCGCTGCCGGACGAGGACGAGGACGGCGCCTCACCGGTGAGGCGCTGCTCGAATGCGTCGGGCCACGTCATTCTTCTGTCTTGGTCTGCGGCGGGCGGAGAAGCGGAAACGGAGACGGCCCTCTCTCCCTTATCGGTCGAGTCGCGCCTGTGTGGAGAACAGGGCGCAAGATCTCGCCGGCGCGCAGGGGCGGGATGCCGGCGGGGATGAGCTGCGGCGCAGTGGCGCACGGTGGGGCAAAGGAAATCCCAGGGAGGAAGGCGGCGGAAGCGACTGAAAGAGTGGGATTTGGATCCGTCCACGTCAGCGCTCGGCAGGGGCCGTTCAGGACAGGGGTCGAGAGGTCTAGAGAGCGAGGACGCGGCGCGGGACGTTCAAAATTGGCATTCACAGGTGAGGGACAGAGCGCCGAAATGAAAAGGTATGCGTTTGACGGGGGATGGCGGCCGTTTCGAGCCTTTGAGCGCGCGTCGCTCGCCGCCGGGCAGAAAGAGACGCTGACGAGGACGGGAGATCTCGACGTGTGCGCCGATCAACATCAAGTTCCATGTTCTAGTACGCCGTCGTTGCCCGGTACACGTGCTTTTTCAGCAGCATCGCGCGGTCAAACGTGCCGTCCCCGCTGCCGGCCGCCGCCGCCTTGGCTGCGGCCGTGCCCCCCCCCTCGTCGTCGCCACTGCTGTCGCTGCTGCCGCTGAGGCGCCCCTCGGCGCGGTCGCGCGCCTCCTCGGCCGCGGTCACCTGGGCGCTCAGCCACGCGCTCACCTCGCGCGCCGTGAAGGGAGCGGTCGCCGAGGCCGCCGCCAACAAGCCGCCGCCATCTCCGCCGCCGCCGCCAGGCCCGCCGCCGCCGCCGCCACCCCCGCCGCCGCCGCTCGCTCCCTCTACGATCGCGTCGACGGCCGCGACCGTCGCCGCGCGGATGGCGCGCTCGGACGGCTGCAAGCGCGCGGCAGCACCCGTCGCGCCCAAGTCGGCGCCGGAGTCCACGGCCGCGGCCAGCGCGGGGCCGTAGCGCAGCAGCGAGCGCGCGCGCAGCGCGGCCGCCAGGGCGGGCGACGCGTCGGCAGACAGCTCCCGCGCGGCGCCGTCGGCAAAAGCGAGCTCGGCGGGCAGGGGCGGCGGCTGCTGGCGGTCGGCCATGCGCGTCATATCGGCCGCGAGGTTTTGGGCGCGACGCCAAAAGGACAGGCGCTCGGCGCGGCCGGCGGTGGTGGCGGTGGTGGCGGTGGCGGCGGCGCCTGCTGCTGCTGCTTCTCCTTCCGCCCCCGGCGCGCCGCCGCCTTTGAACAACAGCAGGCCCCAGTCGTCAAAGGCCGGCACCGCGTCGACGAGCTCGTGCACAAACTCGGCCGACGTCATCTGGCGCTTGCCGGCCTTGCCGGCCGTGATCCCCGCGGGCGCCGCCGCCGCGTTGGCGTCGGCGGCAGCCGGCCCGTCGGTCGTCCCCGCGGCCGCCGCCCCCGCGGCAGCCGCCTTGCCCAGCGGCGCGCTCATGATCCCGTTGCCCTCGGCCAGCAGCGCCAGCACCAGCGCGCCCAGGCTCCGGTGCTTGGCCGCCTCGCGCGCCGGCTCCCCGCCGCCGCCGCCGCCCGCTGCCGCCGCCGCCGCCGCCGCCGCCTCCTGCCGCCGCCCAAGCAGCAGCGTGCCCGTCTCGTTGAGCGCGCGCCGCAGCGCCGCTGCCAGCGGCGCCAGCGGCCCGGGCCTGCTGACCGTCACGCCCGGCAGGTCCTCGCGCAGGGGCACGTCCACGGTTGCGTCGATCCCGAACGCCGTGTGCACGTCCATGGCGCCGAAGGAAGCCATCCAAGAGGCGTCGGTGGCCCGGCCGCCGAGGTGCAGGCCCAGGACGCCAAACGCGAGCGTCTCGCGCTGCGGGCGCTTGGGCCCGCCCGCGCGCAGCTCCGCGTCGTAGCCGGAGCCAAAGTCGAGGAGGTGGTAGAGCGCGAGCAGGTTGACCTCGTCCTCGAGCGTGGCGAAGCGCACGGGCAGCGAGAGCGGGGACTCGCGCGCCCGAGAGGGCGCCTGCCGCACGGCGCGTCGCGCCTGGGCGTCGGCGGCGAGCTGGGCTCCCAAGGCGCGGCAGGCGGGCAGGTTGACCGTGACGCCGCCTTTTGGTGATGTCGCAGTCGTGACGGTGGTGGCAAAGGCGGCGCGGCAGGCGGCGCGCATGGACGCGATCGGGGGAGTGCCTCTCGTGGCGATGGTGCTGGTGCTCGTCTTGGTTTGCGTCGGTTGGGGCTCGGCGCCTGCTTCTTCCTCCGGCGTCGTCCGGGTCGCTGGCTCGGTCGCCATGATGTGGTGGTGTTGTGTTCGTAGTTGTTCGACGAGAGAGTGAGGAGAAAGCTCGACGGTCTTGTACGCGCGGCGCATTCTGATGCGCGACGACGATCGCTCAGGTCGGCGGCGTCGTGTGGCGCCTGTCGCCGACGCCGACGGCGCTCTCCACGGAAAAGCAGCCGCGCGTGCACCACAGGTGTCAGTCGTCCTCTTCGTAGATCGCCTTTCTTTGAGACCACCCCAATTTTGTTTCCTCCCTCTCTCTCTCTCGGGCGTCACTTTCGAAAGACTGCTGCGGGCCTCTTCCCCCCCCTCCTCCCTCTCTCTCCGAAACGCGCCTGCTCTCTCTCTCTCTCGCGCGCGCACCCGCCCTTTGAGAGGGTCGGTTGTGTACGAGACGCAGCATTATGACGCGACCGCGGCCGTCATGATGGCGAGCACCGGGGGGCGCGCAGCAGGCCCCCGGCTGCGCGCCTCGCCGTCGCGACCGGCGCCGTCGGCACTCGCCGCCGCCGCTCGGCCGCAGAGCAGGCCGGCCCTGGCGCCGCGGCTGTGTCCCCTGCTCGGTCAGGGATCGGCGTCGTCGGGTGGACAGCGCCCGCGGGTCCGCTTGCGAGCCGCTCGCCCCGAAGACGGTCTGTCCGCCCCCGACGACGCTCCACTCACACCCGGCGAGCAAGGCGGCGACGACCCTGTCGGCGGCGACGACCCCGTCGGCGGGGCCGCGGGCCAGGCCGCGGCCGCGGCCTCGGCGGCCGCCGCCTTGAGAGACCTTGCGGTCGAGGCGCTCTCGGGCGCGCCCGACGCGCGCGCCCTCTGCGCGCTCGTGGAGGAGGCGCTCGACGAGCTGGAGGCGTGGGGCCGGCAGGAGCAGCGCGCCGCCGAGGCGCAGAGGCCGGGAGGGGCGGCGGCGGGGCTGGCAGCAGCAGCAGGAGCAGCAGCAAGGGCAGCGGCGGCCGCCGGAGGAACGAGGACGGCAGCAGCAAGGGCAGCACCAGCACCCGCGACGACGACAGCAGCAGCGGCGGCGGCGGCTGGGGTGGCCGTTGCCGCCCTCGTGCGCGTCAGCGCCCTCTCGAGGTCGGGCCGACTGCCGCCCAGCGAGCGCGCGCGCGTCGCCTCGCTGGCGGCCTCGCGCCTGCTGCCGCGCCTGTCCGGCCGGGCCGTCGCCGCGCGCCTGGCGCCCTCCGTGGCGGCCCGTGTGATCGCGGGCCTGGGCGACCTGGCCGAGCCGCCCTCGCGCGAGCTCGAGTCGCTGCTGGCGCTGGCGGCCGCGGGCGAGGAGGGATGGGCGCTGGCTACCGCCGCATCGTCGTCGTCGTCGGGCCAAAGCGCCCGCTCGCGCTCGCGCTCGCGCTCGCGCTCACGCCCGCGCGCGGCGGCGGCAGAGCCCCCCTCGGCAGCCGCGCGGCCGGCCAACAACAGGCGCCAGGGAGGCGCCGGCGAGTCGGCATCCTCATCCGCCGCGGCGGTGGCCCTTCCCGCGGCGCGCGCCCTGGTGCACGACCAGCTGCTCTACTGCGGTGGCAGAGGCACTTCTGAGCGCGGACGAGACAGGACCGTTGGCGACGACGCCAACGCCGAAGACGACGCCGACGCCAGCAGCCCCCTCGTCCGCGCCGCCCATCGGGGCGAGCTCTCCCCCGGCGCCCTTCTCTGCTGCCTCCGCGGCCTGGCCGCCCTGCAGGTGGCGCCCCCCCCGGGTTGGCTCGACGCCGCCGTCGAGGGCAGCCTGCTCCCGCGGCTCCGCGGCTACCGGCACAGGGACCTCGCCTCGGCCGTCGCGTCGCTCGCCCGCCTCGGCCACCGCCCGCGGCCGGCGGCGATGCGCTGGGTGCTCGCGCGCGCGGCGGCCGCTGCCGGCCGCGGCGCGGGCGGCGGGGGCGGGGGCGCCCGCCCGGGCGCCGCCGACGCCGTGTCCCTGCTGTGCGCGCTGCGCGCCCTGCGGTTCGCGCCCTCGCGCGGGTGGGTGGCGCGCTACCTCCCGCTGACGCGGCGGCCGCTGCTCGGCGGCGGCGCGTCGGCGCCGCAGCTGGCAGCCCTGTGCCGCAGCGTCGCTTGGATGCTGGCGGCGGCGGGCGGAGGCGGGGGCGGGGGAGGGGCCGCCGCGGGCGGCTCGCCCGACGCCGCCGCGCCCGTGCCCTCGCCGCGGTGGCTGCGCGACTTTTTGGCGGCAGTGGAGCGCGCGGCGCTCGCGTCGGGCCCCGCGCTCGGTGCCGCGCGGGCGACATGCGGGCGGAGGGGCGGCGGCGGCAGCGGCGGCGCACCGGCCGCCGCCGTGGCGGCAGCGGGAGCGACGGCGCCGGGGGCCGAGGCCGAGGCCGAGGCCGAGGCCTCGGGCGCCGAGGCGCTCGCCGCCCTCCTGCGCGGCGCCGTGGCCCTGGGCGCCAAGCCCGACGCGGCGTGGGTGGCCGGCGCTATGGCCCACCTGCGCGCCGCCGACGCGGCCTCGTGGCGCGCGAGCGCCTTCTTGCCGTCGCCGCCGCAACCGCCGCCAACGCTGCCCGCGCCCGCGCCCGCGCTCGCCGCTGCCGCCTGGGCGGCTGCGTCTGCTGCCGCGCGCGGTGGCGCCGACGGGGCCGCCGGCGCCGCATCCGCCGCCGCTGCTGTCGCTGCGCCCTCCTCCTCATCGCCCCGCCGTCCACAGGCTCCTCCGCCAGGACCCAACGCCGCGTTGCCCGGCGTGCTGTCGGCCCGCGCCCTCTCGCGCGTCGCGACGGCGCTCGCTCTCTTGCAGCCGTCGCTCCCGGCGTCCGCCGCGCCCCATCGCCGCTGGCTGCGAGCGCGCCTGAAGGCCGAGCTGCCGCCCGGCGAGTGGCTGCGGCGCCTCCGCCCGGCCGAGGCCCTGCGCCTGCTGCAGGCGTCGGCGCGCCTGCGGCTATTTGGGGCGAGCGGGGCGGCGGCGGCGGCGGCGGCGGCGGGCGAAGCGACGGCGGCGGCGGCGGCCGCCGAGGACGCCGCTTGGCTCCGCGGCGGCATGGCCGCTCTGGCGGCGGCCTGCGGCGGCGCGCGGGGGTCTCCCCCGTCGCCGACGTCGCGGCCGGCGATGGGCCCGCAAGAGGCGTCGGCCGCGATTGCGGTCATGGCGCGCTACCGCGGCCTGGTCGACCCGCCCTGGGCGCGCGCGGCGCTGGGGGCGGTGGCCGTCGCGGTGGTCGTAAGGGCGGAGCCGAGCGGCGGTGGCATTGGCGGCAGCGGCATTGGCGGCGACGGCGGCCCTCCTCGACGGGCGGCGGCCTCCTCCGGCCCCTCTTTGGCCGACGCCGACCTCTGGCGCGCGCTCAACGCCTGCGCCGCCCTGTCCATGGGCTCGCCCCGCGCCGAGCCCGACCTCGAGGCGCTGCTGGCCGAGGCGCGCGCGCGCGTGGACGCCGCCTCGGCGCGGGGCGACGCCGTGGCCTTGCGCGCCGCGACGCGCGCGCTGGAGGCCGGCGGAGGCGGTGCTGCTTTTGGCGCAGGCGGAGGACGGGAGGCGTTGGGGTCGGCGGCGGCGGCGGCGGGCGCAGATAAGGAGGACTGGCACGCCGCGCTCCTGTCGCGCGCGCGCGCGGCCTTTTCGCGGCAGGCGCCCGGGGCTGCTCCCCCTTCTTCTTCTCGGGGGATGCAGAGGATGCAAGGATGACTGTGTTGAAACAGAAACGTCAGAAAACAACAGACGCCGTTTTGAACGAGCGCCGACGGCCACAATCTTGAGCCGAAGTCTCGAGCGCAACAATAAGAGTCCATGCATGCAGCCCGCGTGGCATGGCCGGCAAAGCAGTGTGAATACCAACTCAATCTTGCAAGCTCTTTGCGCATTGCACGAGCATCCATACCGGACGGATACGGAACGGCGCGCGCAACGATATCTCCCTCTCGAAATCTCTCTCTAGAGTTTGGGACGAATCTCGCCCCGCGCAGCGACGCCAGCCCGCTCGGCAATCGCGAGACTGCGGCCTAGGCCACTCCTGAGTCGCAGCTGTCGGTCCCGCGGCATAGCGAGCAGCGATGATGCTGTCTCGGTCTCGGGGGAGGGCCTCCCTCCACCCTTTGCGCCACTCGACGTCCGTCGTCGCGCGCGTCGCGTCTCGCGGACGCATGCACGGTGGCAGCGGTGGCAGCCCCGCTCCTCCTTCGCCACCGCTGGAGGACCCTTGCCGTGGCGCCCTGGAGCATCTCTATCGCGAGGGCGACGCCGCGCCTGTCGCGCCGGCCGCCGCTCCTGCTCCCGCCGCCGCCGCCGCCGCCGTCGCCGCCGCCCCGCCGACGCCGCCGCCGCACGACCAAGCGCCCCTCCTGCTGCCCGATATTTGGCCTCGCCTCGCATCCCTCTACGGCGACGACCGCGTCGCCCTCGACGACCCCCGCGCCCTCAACGACGACGACGGCGCCGCGGCCAGCCCCGCCCGCGGCGTCCGCCTCACGTTTGCGCAGCTCGAGCGAGAGATCGCCGACTGCGCCGGCGGCCTCTCGGCGCTCGGCGTCTGCGCCGGCGGCCGCGTCGCGCTTTTCGCCGAGGGCAGCCCGCGGTGGATAGTCGCCGATCAGGCCGTCATGCGCCTTGGGGCGGCCGACAGCGTGCGGGGCGCCTCGGCGCCGCCCGAAGAGATCGCGTTTATCGCGGCGCACAGCCGCGCCGGCGGCCTGATCTTCCAGGACGCCGCTGCCTTTGTCCGCGCGCAGCCCGCGCTCCTCCGCGCGCGCGAGGCGGCGGGCGACGGCGGCGGCGGCGGCGACGACGGAGCGGCGCAGAGCCCCCCTCGGCCGCCCCGCATGAGCGCGCCCACGTTCGTCGTGCTCCTGTGGGGGGGCAAGGCGGCCGCCGGTCAGGACGGCGGGGCGCTCGAGGCCGCCGCGCGCGCGCTCGGCGTGCCCCCGGGAGGTCTGCTCACCTACGCAGAGCTCAAGGCCCTCGGGCGGGCGGCCGCCGCCGCTTCCGCCGCCAACGCCGCCAACGCCGTTAACGCCGACGCGCCGCCGCCGGCGACGCCCCCGCCTCCGTCGATCTCGCCCGACACCCTCGCCACGATTGTCTACACCTCGGGCACCACCGCCGCCCAGCCCAAGGGCTGCCCCCTGACGCACGGCAACCTGGCCTACCAGCTGTCGGCGCTCCCCTCGTGCATCGACGTCGCCCCGGGGGACGTGTCGCTCGCGCTGCTGCCGCCGTGGCACGTGTACGCGCGCGTGGCTTCTTATCTAGTGCTGTCGCGCGGCGGGTGCGAGCGCTACAGCTCGGCGCGGCACCTGCGCGACGACCTGGCGGCGGTGCGGCCGGCGTTCCTGGTGGCGGTGCCGCTGCTGCTCGAGACGCTGCACGCGCGGGTGGTTGCAAAGATGGCGGCGGGCGGCGCGGCGCGGGCGGCGGTCGCGGCCTTCCTGGTGGCGGCGAGCGAGGCGCACGTGCTGGCGCGGCGGCGGGCGCGGGGCGTCGACGTGCGCGACGCCTTGCTGCTGCTGCCGTCGGCCCCGTCGTCCTCGTCGTCCTCGTCCTCGTCGCCGTCCCCTTCGCTCCCCGCCCTCTTCGTCGCCGCGTTCCTGGCCGCCCGCCGCGCCGCCTTCCGCCTCGCCGCCCTGCTCCTGCTGCCCCTGCACGCCCTGGCCCGCCTGCTCGTGTGGAGAAAGGTGCGCGACGCGCTCGCCGTGCAAAAGGCCGTCGTCAGCGGCGGCGCCAGCCTTCCTCCCCATTTAGACTTGTTCTTCGAGGCCGCCGGCGTCGAGCTGACGAGCGGGTGGGGCCTGACAGAGTGCTCGCCAGTGCTCGCGTGCCGCGTGGCGGCCGGGGCGACTGAGGCGCAGGCGCCGTCGCCGCCGTCCCCGGGCGCGCCGGCCGCGGCGGAGGCCAACGTGCGCGGGACGGTCGGCCGGCCGCTCCGCGGCGGCACGGAGCTGCGCGTCGTCGACCCCGACGACAAGTTCCGTGCGCTCCCGGACGGCGCCAAGGGCCTGGTGCTCGCGCGCGGGCCGGGTGTCTTTGGAGGCTACCTAGACGACCCCAAGGCCACCGCGGCGGCGTTTGTCGGCGGGCGCGGCGGCGACGACGGCGACGACGGCGACGGCGGCGACGACGGCCTGTCCCCGGACCTGGACTCGGATTCGGGCGGCAGCGGCGGCCGCTGGTTTTCCACGGGCGACCTGGGCTTTGTCGTGCCGGCGTCGGCGGGCCCCCGCATGGCCGGCTGCGTCGTGCTGTGCGGCCGCGCCAAGGACACGATCGTCTTGCTGTCGGGCGAGAACGTCGAGCCCGAGCCCATAGAGGCGGCGCTCGCCGTCTCGCCGCTGATCAAGCACGCGCTGGTGGTCGGTCAGGACCGGCGCGAGCTGGGCGTCCTGGTTTTCCCCTCGGACGCGGCCGCCGAGGCCGCCGCGGCGTCCGAGGGCGGCGGCAGGGAGGGCGTGCGGCGCGCGATCGAGGCCGACGTGGCGCGGCTCAACGCGTCGCGCCCGGGCGGCGTGCCGTGCGAGCACCTGGCGCGCGTGGGCGTCGCGTGGGGCGCGTCGCTGTCGCCCGAGGACGGCACGCTGACGCGCACGTTCAAGGTGCGGCGGCCGGCCGTGCTCGAGCGGTACGGGGAGCACTACGCGGCGCTGGTGGCTGGACTGCGCGGCGCTTCCGCGTAGAAGTGGCCTGGTCCCTGTGTTTTTTTATTATCCTCCAAATTCCTTTACCCCGCTGCTTCCTTTTTCCTTTTCCCTCTGCTCGAGCCGCAGCGGCGCCCCTCCCCCCTCACCTCTCTTCGCTCCAGCACCTCCCCCCCCCCCGCCGCGCCCCATTTTGGCCTCTCTTCTCGAGGCGGCGGCGCCGGCGCACGCGGGACGCAAGAGGAGGGGTGGGCGGCTTGGCCCCGCACTCGCTCTCCCCCCGCATCCTTTATTTAATTCTTGGCCGCCGCAGCAAGCGTCGTGTTTCAACAGATACCAGCTTTTTCTCGATCGTCCAAAGATTACGTATCATTCTCCTCCGACGCCGCCCGCGCCCGCGCCTGTGCCCGCGCCCCCCCTCCCCCCTCCCCCCGACAGCCCGAGCAGCGCTTCGACGGTCAGCGCCGACACGTCCCGCACCGCCAGGTCCGCCCCGAACGCGAGCAGCTCCGCCTCGGTGTGCGTCGTCGCCACGCCCACGCACCGCATCCCGGCCGCCAGCGCCGCGGCCACGCCCGACTCGGCGTCCTCGACCACCACGCACTCGCCCGGCCGCAGCGGCGGGTCGAGCGCCGGGGGGCGCCGCGACGCCAGCGCCATGCCGCGCAGGAACAAGTCCGGGAAGGGCTTGCTGCGGGCGACGGGCGGCTCGAGCGCCACGACCGCGTCGAAGTAGCGGCCGGCTCGAGCCGCTCCGTCCTCGGCGCCGCCGCCCGCCCCGTCCTCCCCGTCGCCGCCCGCCCCGTCCCCGTCGCCGCATTCGTCGCCGCGCCCGGCCAGCAGCGCCGCCAGGTTTGCGTCGAGCTTGCGCCGGGCGGCCGACGACGCCACCGCCGTGCGTATGCCTGCGCGCCGGAGGGCCGCGACCAGGTCCGCTGCGCCCGGGTAGGCGAGCTCGGCCGCACGCGGGCCCGACGCGTGGCGCGCGACGTAGGTGTCGAGGAAGAGCGCCTTGGCGCGCTCGAGGTCGAACGCCGCCGGCGGGACGCCGCGGCGTTCGGCGGGCCCTTGCAGGAAGAGCGCCTCGCCGCGGCCGCCGAACGCGACGAAGTCCTCGAGGGGGCAGTCCACGCCGTGGAGCTCGCGCAGCACGTCGCGCGCGACCAGGCGGCTGAGGTGCTCGGAGCGGACCAGCACGCCGTCGCAGTCGAACACGACGGCGCGGATCGCTGCGTGTTGTTTTTGGGGAGCGGGCAAGGAGGACGACGACGCCGACGGGGCAGACGCTCGCGCTGACGCCGACGCCGACGCCGACGCCGACGCTCGCGGGACGGCGACGCTGCCGCTTCTTCGGCAACGCTTTGCTGCTCGGCGAGGTGCCGAGCGCGCTGGTGATCTCCATCGCCGCGTCAGACATGCGCGGTCGCATGTGGACATCACCATCATCATCATTCGCGCACAGGATTGTGTTTTCAAAGGCGGAACAGAAAGGGCTAAAAGGAAGAGGAGGAGGAGGACAAAGTGTCTTTCTCACGAGAGTTGTCTCTAGGCTATTAGGGATCGGGGGCTGCATAAAGATCGGTTGTGCGTATCTGTCTCCATGTGGTGAGGGGGGTTCAGGCGCGCGTCGTCAAACGAGAGGGACCGCCGCCGCCAACGCAACCGCGACGAGCGCCGCCGCGAGCGCGCCGCCCTTGCCGCCCGCTCCCGCCTTTTCGTCCTCTGCGCGCAGGGCGTCGCCGACGCTGGCGGCCTCCGCGGGCGGCAGTGTCGTCACGTCGAGGGCGGACGGCAGGGCGTCGTCGGCGCCAGAATCATCGACCGCCACCGCCGCCTCCGCCGGCTCCCCCTTTGCCAACGACCGCGCCGCCGCCGCCGCCGCCGCCGCCGCCGCCGCCGCCGCCGCCGCCGCCGCCGCCGCCGCCGAGCCCGCCTCGCACGCCTCCTCGCAAACCGCCAGCGAGTCGAAGCGGTTGGCGCGGCCGTCGCTGCCCGGGGCGTCGCACCCGCCCCATGAGAAGGCCTCGCACCTGCCCGTCGCCGGGTCGAATGTCCACTTTTGGAACCGGCCGCGGCAGGGGCCCGGGTCGCGCGCCGCCAAATCGCACACCGACGGCGCCAGGTCGGCCCCCCCTGGCTCGAGCGCCGCCGCCGCCGCCGCCGCCGCCGCCGCCTCCGGGCCCGCGCCCGCGCCTGTGTCGCTAGAGGGCTCGCGCGCGCTCGCCGTGACCGCCGGGGGCTCAGGGTTGTCGGGCAAAGGCTCCTCCTGCCCCTGCACTTGCTGCTTTTCCTCCCACGACACCCCTCCCCACGCCTGCAGCAAAGCGCGGGCGGAGGCGGCGACGGCGGCGGCGTGGCGCGTGGGCGACCGCGCGGCCCCCGCCGCAGCCGCCGCAGCCGCCGCCTCTGCCGAGGGCAGAGGGTGCTCCGCGCGCCAGCCAAACACAAAGGACGAGGTAAAGAGGAGCAGTCCCAGCGCAAGGATGATGCCGCGTCCCGCCTTGGTCAGCCTCCACCCCGCGTCCTTGCGGAATGTGGGCGTCGCCATGGCACGGAGCAGCGGGTTGTTTTTTTTCGGCGGCGGGGTGGCGGGCGTCTTTTGAGGGGGTCGAGAGAGAAACGTCACACACTCGCACCGCCGCCGCTCGATGGTTCCAAGAGGCGGCAAGGCAAGACGAGAGCGGTCGCGAGCGAGCTGGACGGAAACAAGAGCTGGTTTTCCTTGTCGGAAAAGAGAGGGGCAAAATGCAAACAATGTGGGGGGGCGGCCGCAGCGGTCAAAGCGGCGTCTTTCTCTCGTTTGGCCGTCCGCGTCTTTTTTACTTATTTTCTTGACGAGACAGGGTCCGGACTAAATCCGATCTTTCCAACACACGCGTCCCGCCCACCTCTCAATCCCCCTCACAGCCCCAGCACCGTCCTCAAGTCCGCCGGCGAGTGCCGCACCCCCTGCTGCGCCGCGCCGCCGGCGCCCCCCAGCAAGCCGGGCGTCTCGAGCGCCCCGTGCGCCAGCGCGTAGGCGTCCAGCAGCGCCCCGGCCACGCGCCGCGCGGCGTCGGCGCGCAGGCGCGGCGCCTGCAGCCGCGAAAACTCGGGCAGCGCGTCGGGCTCCGAAGCGAGCGCGAAGAGGGCGTTGAGGGCGGCGGCCACGCGCGCGGGCGACAGCGCGGGGTCCTGCGAGGAGGGGCCGGCGGCGGCGGAGGCGGCGGCGGCCGAGGCGCCCGTGGGGTCGTGCTCCAGGAGCTGGCGCAGGCGCGCGGCCACCTCCCCGAGGTGCAGCTGGGGGGCGCCGCCAGTGCCGCCCGCGCCGCCCATTCCGCCGCCCGTTCCGCCGCCGAGCAGCCTGCCGGTCTCCCGCGCGACCAGCGCGTCCACCTGCGCGGCCAGCAGCGCGGCCACGGCCGCCGCCTTGGCCCCGGCGGCGGACGCGACGGGCGCGGGGGGCGGGGGCGGGCGCGCGGCCGGGGGGGAGGGCCAGCCGCCGCCGCCGCCGCCGCCATCGGACGTCGCGCCGCCGCCGCCAGCCCCGCCCGCCCCGCTCGCGCCCCCGTTCCCGCCGCCAGCGCCGCCCGCTCCTCCTCCTGCTCCCGCCGCCACGGCCGCCAGCGCCGCGCGCGCGCCCTCGTAGCAGTTGGCCAGGTACGTCGGGTGCGCCGCCGGGTCCAGGCCCGCGGCGCCGCCCAGGCGCGCGGCCGAGTGCGGCGACAGGACCTCCCCGCCGCGCCGGCACGCCTCCAGCAGGGGGTCGACCACGGCGTCCACGACCGCGAGAAAGTCGCCGTCCGCGTCCTCGTCCTCGTCCTCCTCTTCGCTCCGCTCGTCGCCGCCCGCATGGCGCCCGTTTCCGTTTCCGCCGTTCTCGCCGCCGCCGGTGGCAGGAGCTGCTGCCCCGTTGGCCCCTGACTGCTGCTGCTGCTGCTGCCGCGCTCTCCTCCGCGACGACGCGCCGGCCCCGCCCCCGGCCCCGCCCCCGGCCAACGATGACGCAAACGCAGCCGCCAGCTCGCGCAGCAGCGCCAGCGCCTGCGGCACGGCCAGCGGCGGCGCCAGGTCGGCCGGCGGCGCCGGCGGCGCGCGCAGCAGCCGGTCGCCCTGCGCCTTGAGCGCCGCCAAAAAGGCCCGCCGCGCCGCGTCGCGCAGGCTCGCCAGGGCCAGGCTGAGGGCGGCGCGGGATCCCAGCACGCGCGCGGCCAGGCCGTGGTAGAAGGCGAGCAGCTGCTGGATCTGCAGCGCCGTCGGCGGCGGCGGCGACATTAGCAGCACCTGATCGATGCGCGCCTTGAGCGGGCGGCACACCGACTCGAAGATGCGGTCGAGAAGGTCGGTCGGGTCGACGGGGGCGAGGGCGGGAGAGCCGTCGTCGTTGTCGAAAGGAGCGGCGGCGACGGCAAGAGCGGGAGAAGCGGCGGCGGCGGCGGCGGCGTTGTCGCCGTCGTCGGTGGCGCCGCCGGGCGGGCCGAACAGCGCGTAGACGAGCTCGCGCTCTCCCGCGAGCGCCTGGTGCGTCCACGCGAGCATGTCGGCCACGTAGCGGCGCGGGTCGTGCGCGTGCAGCTCGATCGGCCGCGTGCCGCCGCCGCCGCCCCCGGCAGAGCCGCCGCCGCTGCTGCCGGCGCCGCCGTAGCGGCCGCCGCCGGCCGGCGGGCCGTCCCCGCGCGTCAGCGCGACGATCAGGCGCTGGAAAACGGCGCTGTGGCGCGCGGCGACCACCTCGTCCGCGACGTAGCGGTGCAGCACGGGCCTGCGCGCCAGGGCCGCGATGGCGGCGGCCAGGCGCGGGTCGGCGTCCTCGAGGTCGGCGGCGCCAGCGGGACCGCCGCTCGCGCCGCCGCTCGCGCCGCCGCCGCCGCCGCCGCCGCCGCCGTCGCCGCCGAGCGCGCGGCAGGCGGCCTGCACCCACCGGCACAGCGTCTCGTACGCCGCGTCCTGGTGCGCGGCCATCTGGTCCATCAGCTCCAGCCCCGCGCGCTGCGCGGCGGCCGCCGACTCGAGACCCGCGCCGGCCGATGCGCCGGCCCCGCCGGCGCCGCTGCCCGCCAGCAGGCCCGCGCGCACGCCGCCGCGCAGCAGCGCGGCGCACCGGTCGCGGACCTGGCCCGCCCGCTCGAGCGCGGCGAAAAAGGCTGGCCCGACCTCGCCCGAGCGCAGGGCCGCCGCCTCCTCGGCCGCCAGCTGGTAGTCGGCGAGGAACCGCCCCACCAGGAGCGCGCGGTGCTCGACGCCCGCCGCCTCGCGCTGCGCGGCGGCCACCTCGGCCAGCAAGGGCGCGGCCGCGCGCTGCGCGCGCTGCAGCGGCGCGCACATGCCGGCGCACGAGGCCCCCAGGGCGGCGAGCTGCGCGTCGACCGAGTCGAGGGCGGCGGCGACGCGGTCGGCCGAGCGCAGGAACTCGCCGGCCGAGGCGAGGCCCCGGCGCTCGATAGCGCTGCGGAGGCCCGTGCGGGCGGCGGCGGGGTCGGCGAACAGGCGGTCCAGGACGGCGACCGCGGCGGTGTTGTTGTTGTTGTTGTTGTTGTTGTTGTTGGTGGCTGCGTTGTTGGTCGCGCCGGACGCGGACGCTGCCCCGTTCGCGCCGACGCCGAGGCCGACGCTCGGTCCGCCGCCGCCGCCGCCGTCGTCGTCGTAAAAGGTCGAGAGCGTGACGAGCGCGGCGAGGAGCTCGGGCGTCTCGGTCTTGATTTCGGTAATCTGTGGTTCGTTGTGGTCGCGGTGGTGTCGTTGGTGTTGGAATCGAGGGCGCGTTTCGCTCTCCGAGTTTCGCTTGTGTCTCGCTTCCTTCATGAATCCCGCTGCTATCCAGGGTAGCGTCCAATCGTGCGCGAGCATCAGCCTCATCACCGCAATCCGCACCTTCTTGACCTTGCGCCCGAGGCCGGGGCCCGCTGACGCGGCCGCGACGGCGCTCATCGAATCAAAACAGCAGTGGGAAGTTTGGGCTGTGGAGGGTCTCGTTCCGCGCTGCTCTCTTGTTGTGTGTGTGTGTGTGTTGTCCCGTTTATGGAGGGGCAGAGGGCGTCATTGTCAATGCTTTTGTGGTCGCGAGGGGATGGAGGACAATGGTGGACACTTCAGGCCAGGCGTCTTTTTCAGGGGGGCGCGCAGCGCGAGGACGACCGACGGCGCTCGCCTCTCGCCCCCCTTGGGAGTTCGGGTCCGTCTCGCTGCGGCGCGACTGCCCGCCGGGCACGCGGCCCGAGGACTCGGAGGGGGTGTCGCGCTTCCTGGAGGCCAGGGTGAGCGAGCTGATCGCGCGCGAGACGCGGAGGGGCGCCGCGGCGGCGGGGGCGGGCGGGGGGGGGCGGCAGGGACGCATTCCTCTCGCGTTCGCGCGCGCTCCTTTCGGCGCCCCTCCCTCTCGTCGAGACGTAGAGTCCATCAAGCGCGGGAATGGCGGCTCGGGCAGTTACACCACGATCGGGAAGAGAGCGATAAAAACGAGGGCGGGACCGCAGCGCTCTGGCGCCCGGCCGCGCCGCTCGCGCCCCTGTTGCCCGTTCGCCTCTCAACCCGCCCGCCTCGCGTCCTGCCGTCCTCTTTGCTCTCGACGCTCTTCTCTCATCCTTTTTGATCTCACCCGCTCAGCAGCTTGACGACGATCACGGCCGCGTTGATGACCATGAGGAAGGCGCGGAAGTAGTGGGCGGCGTGGATGGACCCGATCACGGAGGCCTTGAGGGAGTAGCTCGACTGGTGCATCTGCGAGAAGCCCCAGCCGTCTGTTGGTTTTTTGTGTTTTGGTTTTTGTGTTTTTGTTTTTTTGGCGTCAGCGAGAGAGGGCGGCAGAGCGAGAGGGCGAAGGCGGCGGCCCCAAGGCAGGACACGAAACAGAGCTCACACTTTTCCAAAAAGCGCTCGTTGTTGAGGATGGCCACGCCGTTGGACAGGAGCAGGCCGGCCTGTTTTGGTGGTTTGGCAAGGGGTTGGTCGTTTGTGTTCTTCGGCGGTTTTGCGGCGCGAGAGACGCTCGCTCCCGCATCGTTCGAAGACGGCGACCGGCGAGGCGGGCGCGCGCTCGAACAAAACACCTCACCTGCAGCAGCTTCCACAGCGTGACCATGGCCCCTTCCTGCCCCCCCCGCCCCTTCCCGACCTGAGGGCGGCTGGCGGGCGGCCTGCCCTCCCTCTTGCTGGGGCGCGGGTCGAGGATAGGTTTGCTCGAGACAGAGACGGTTTTGTGTCCGTGCTTCGAGGCGCGCGAGAGAGAGACGGGGGTAGAGACGGACGGACGTAGGGTGTGCTGACCAGCGGCGTGCAGTGGGGGAAGCGGTCGTGGTGGTGACTTGATCGGTCGCGAGTTCGACGCGAGGTAAAAGGGCGATTGTCGGCGCTCGCCCGCTCGCCCGCTCGTTCGTCCGCCGGAGCTACCCACTGGCTACCGGCGGCGGCGCCGAAGCGCGCGCATCCTCTCCTCATAATCGTCTTCTCTCCGCCCCCGCCTCTCTCCCCTATCCTCCGCGCCCGACAACAACATCGGCTCGACTTTGCGCGCGCCCAGCCCAAACGACCGCCCCGGGATTCCATCCTGCCCCCTCATTGGCGAGTCTTAACACTTCTCCTCGAAAGCATCAAACCCCCCAACAGCAACCCGCCCAACGCGGCGTCCAGAGCTCCCCCTCAACGCCTCTCCCTCTCAAGCAAAGACAGAAACGAAAACCATGCCGCGCCTCGCCTGTTCCGCGGCGACGCTCGCCGTCGTCGCCCTCGCCGCCGCCGCCGTCGCCGCGCTGCCCGCCGCCGCCACCGCCGCGCGACCCCCTGTCGCCGCCCCTGCCTCCGCCCTTGCTTGGGACAAGGCCCCGTGGTTCTGCCACGACCTGGACTGCCCCCAGTTCGAGGTCGTCGAGAACCTCACCGCCATCGGCGTCGAGCTGCGCCGCTACGCCCCCAGCACGTGGGTCGAGACCACCGTCGAGATGCCGACGAGCGTCGCCGGCGCCATTGGCGGCGGCGGCATGATGGCGGCGGCGGCGGCGGCGCAGGGCGGCCCGCTCGCAGGCGCCGGCGGCGGCTTTGGCGGCCCCCCGGCCCTGGGCGGCGACCCCTCTGCCAACGGCGGCACGGGCTACGAGCGCGCGGTGGCCGTCGGCTTCTACAAGCTGTTCAAGTACATCTCGGGCGAGAACCTCACGGGCACGAAACTTGCCATGACGGCGCCCGTGCGGGTGGTGGTGACGCCCGGGCAGGGGCCCGCGTGCGCGGACAAGTTTTCGATCGCCTTTTTCGTCCCGCCGTCGGTCAAGACCCCGCCGCCCCCCTCGGACGCGTCGGTCAGCATCACGACCACGCCCGAGGCGACCTACTACGTCAACGGCTTCGGCGGGTGGGCCACGGGCGCCACGTACGCCGACCGCGCGCGCTCGGTCGCCGCCGCGCTCGAGGGCGCGGGGCGCGACATCGACGACACCTACTTTGGCACGGCAGGGTACGACTCGCCGTTCACGCTGCGCAACCGGCACAACGAGGTGTGGCTGCCCACCGCGGCCAAGGCGGCCGCCGCCAAGGCCGGCAAGCCCGTGGTGGCCGCGGCTGCTGCTGCGGCCGCTGCTGCCAAGCCCGCGCCCGCGGCCAAGTCGCCGCCCGCCGCGGCCCTCAAGCTGCCCACGGGCGCCGCCAACAACTGACGTCAGTTAGGACATAGAGAGAGCGGCAGTTTGATATAGGATCAGGAGTTGTAAAAGACACATTCTTGTGCTGGCTTGACCGATCCCTCCTCCTCGACTTTTTCCTTCTCTGCTGCGTTGCGCTGACGCCTCGACGTTCGCCTCGTCGTCGTTCGAGCGGCGGAGCAACGGGGACAGAAAACGCGGCGCGACCTCTTTCGACCCAGCCATCCCCCAAACACGCAGGCGCACGATAGCCACCAATAATATCCATCGGCCTCGCGCGCGCGCCGACAACCGGTGAGTACGCGGACTCACACGCGTTTTGGACGTGTCGGGGGAGAGCAGGAGCGAAAAAAGAGAAACGCCCAATTTCGCCCTGCTCGCGCCTGCTCGGCCTTTGCTCCGGCAGCCGCGGGCGCGCTTGACCAAGCAGGTGACCGACACGCGCGCCGAAACGGCTCGCTCGCTACCGGGGGGATGCGCGGACCCCGGGCTCCCCCTCCCTTGCTCTGGGAAGGGGGGGCGAAACGCGCGCGCCGCTCGTGCCCTCTCTGTGCGCGTGGCGCGCCCGCGCGCCGCGCCCGTAAGCCTGTGCTCGATCGACGGCCGGGCGCACACCGATCCCGACCCACGCCATCGGGTGGGAGCGCGTGCCAAGCGCGCGCGCGCACGCCGCGTTGTTGTTTTCGTTGCTTCGTCGCCCGCGGCGGCGAGAAAAGGGAGCAAGGGCGCCGCGCCGACGCACAAATCCGGCCGGATCGCAGCAAGGGGAAACGCCTCACGCCCGCCCGCCCGCCCGCCCCTGGACACACTGAAAGCCACAGGTGCCAACGCCATCCACCGCCAAGCCAAGCACAACCTTCATTGAAGCAACAAACCATGGAGGCAGAGGCGGCTGCCCTGGCCGCCGAACCCCCAACGGTAGCAGTGACGGCGGCGCCGCCCGAGGAGGGGCCGCCCGAGACTGCCCGCGCCAACGACAGCAAGGAGGGCGGCGGCCCGCCCGAGTGCCCCCCTTCTCTCTCGGACGTCGTCGCCCTGGCCGCCCCTGCCAGCGCCATCAGCCCCAGCACGGGCGGGCTCCTCGCCTGGTTCACCAGCAACAACGGCAAGCAGCAGCAGCAGCAGCAGCAGCAACAGGCGCAGGCGCAGGCGCCGGCCGTCGCCGCCGCCGACGAGGACGACACGGCCGCCGCCCGCGACACCGCCCCGCCGTCCTCGCAGCAGCAGCAACACGCCGCCGCCCCGTCTGGCGCCCCCCTCCCCAGCCCGCCCTCCAGCCCGCTCCTGCCGCTCAGCCCCCAGGTCGGCGGCGGCGCCGGCTCCGCCTCGGCCGACGACTGGCACCTGGTCTCCCCCGCGCCGGGCCTGTCTCCGGCGATGTCTGTCGGCGCCGGGGCGGGCGGCGGCGGCGGCGGCGGCGGCAGCGGCGGCGGCGGCGGCGGCGGCGACAACGGCGGCAGCAGCGGCGGCAGCGGCAGCCCGCGCCTGGCCCTCTGCTCCCGGCGATCGTCGCGGTCGTCGCTCGAGGCCGGCAACTTTGCGTCGCAGCACCACGAGCTGCTGCTGCTGCAGCAGCAGCAGCAGCAGGCGCAGCTGCGGCGCGTGCTACGGGAGGCGGCCGGCGCTGCCGCATGCGCGGGCGAAGCGGCGGCGGCGCTCCGTCCTCTGTCTGCCTCCTCGCCCCCCTCCGCCGGCGCCGACGCGTCTGTGCTGTCGCAGTCGATGCTCTTGGCAGCCGCGGACGCGGCCGACGCCGCGCCCGATCTTGCGGCCGCCGACCCGGCCACGGCCGCGGCCGCGCGCGCCGCCGCGGCCGCCCACCACCACCACCACCGACACGTCGAGGACGCTTCGCGGCGCGCGCCCCCGCAGCCGTCGGCCGTTGCGGCGGCGCTGTCGTCCCTGGTCGCGCGAGGCGGCGGCGGTGGGGGCGGCGGCAGCGGCTGGGGCCCCTTCCGGCGCCGGGAGGCGGCCGCGGCGCCCCCGCCGGCGACCGCCGCCCCCCAGCCCTCGGCTGCCGGCGCCGAGCTGCCGCCTGCCTCCCCGCAGGACGCGGCCGCGCTCGCGGCAATGGCGGCGGCCGACGACCACGGCCCCGACGGCGGCGAGGGCTGCGGCGGCGGCGGCGGCGACGGCAGCAGCGGCAGCAGCGCGGCGCCGTCGACCACGTGGCGCGCGCTGCGGCTCGCGCGCCGCCCGTCGCTGATGGAGGACACGTCGAGCGCGTGCAGCGCCCTCATGAGCGGCGCCAGCAGCTGCATGTTTGCGGCGGACGAGCAGCAGCAGCAGCAGCAGCAGCCTCACCCGCGCGCGCTGCCGGCCCCGGCCGCTGCTGCCCAAGCGTTGCCGCCGGCGACAGCGACGGCACCGCCGTCGACGCGCGGCCCGTCGCTCGAGCTGGCCTCCTCGCACACGGCAACAGCTGCGGCGCCGCGGCAGCCGCAGCAGCCGCAGCAGCCGCAGCAGCCGCAGCCCGTCGCGCCTCTGCCCGGCGGCGTCGACGACCCCCGGCCCGCCGGCCTCATCCTGGCGACCGAGCTCGCCGGCACGCTCGCGCGCGCGCACGCGGCCGCCGAGCGCCGCGCCTGCGCCCTCGCGACCTGGGCCATCGAGTCGGCCGCGTCCCTGGTGCAGGCCTCGCGCGTCCGCCGCGACGCCGCCTGGCAGCTGCTGCTGCCCGCGCTGGCGCGCCGACCCATCGTCGTTGCGCTGCCCTCGGCCGAGGCCGCCGAGCGCCTCGCCGCCGTCGTCGGGCCCGACCTGCTGCTGGTCCGGGCGGTCGGCGGCGACGGCAAGGGCGCGGCGGCGGCGCCGTCTGATGCCGCGCGGGCCCCGCTCGTGCCCACGGGCGTCGTCGTCGGCGAGCGCGTCGCCTGGGGCGTGGTCGGGCTGATTGCCGGGTGCGGCCTCGCGGTGGTCTGCGCGGGCGCGGCGGCGCTGCGCGGGCGCAAGCTGGCGCGCGACCTGGCCGACTCTCGCGACGAGCTGAGCAAGATCGTGCTGCGCGTCATCACGCTGCGCGACGCGCTCGCCGCGCAGCAGCACCGCCACCGCTACTACGCGCCCTCTCCCTCTCTGGCGGCGGCGCCGGCGCCGGCGCCGCGCGACCTGCACGCGGCGGCGGCGCCGTTCGCGCGCGGCCTCGGCGGCGGCCTCGGCAACGGCACGAGCGCCGCCGTCGACGGCGCCATCGACTACATGTCCCGCGGCGTCGCCGCCGGCGGGCCCTCGGTCGCGCTGCACCTGGCCAGCACGGGCGGGGCGGCGGCCGCGGCCGCCGTCGGGCGGGTTTATGCCCTGCTGCGGCTCGCGACGGAGGCCGCCGCCGCCGTGGCGGCCGCGTCGTCGCCGTCGGCGGCGCTGCCGGCGTCGCTGCTGCTGGGCGCGCCCGGGGGCGCCTTTGAGCTGGGCGGCTTGCCCGTGCCCGTCGGCTTTGCGCACACCTGCCTGTGACGAGGCGCGAACCGATCGTTGAGCGTTGTATTTTTTTCACCATGCTCCCATGTGCCTCGAGAAACAAAACGCCCTCTTGCCCA
>Ga0209491_10001934_pt1 | contig 38608 bp, 33 predicted proteins | sample BON02_FD_187213 | JGI IMG/M metagenome (GOLD analysis project Ga0209491, IMG submission 187213) | Freshwater microbial communities from Lake Bonney liftoff mats and glacier meltwater in Antarctica - BON-02 (SPAdes) (version 2) | ecosystem: Environmental > Aquatic > Freshwater > Ice > Glacier... | reverse complement strand
AGCCTCAGGTTGCATTCATATTTAGGCTATAAGTCGCCTAATCAGTTTGAAATTGAGATGCAAGTGCCACGGATAGAATTACAAAAAGCCTCTTAACTGGGTTGTACTAAAAAGCTTGACCAGGTCATTAAGCTATGTTGACTGAGTAACATAAAACCTCTTCTGTTAGAGATATTGGTAAGATCGTCTAAGGTGGCTAACTCTATAGCAGCAAGTTCACGTTCTGCTGTCGAGCCGAGATCTTTCAAAGTTTCGATATCGTCATTACTCAAGCTTCTCGGCTTAGTATCAATAATGCAAAGTGTTCCAAGCCGACTTCCATCGCTGAATCTTAAAGGGCATCCGGCGTAGAAATGAATATAGGGTTCATTTGTAACTAGGGGATTATCAAAAAAGCGTTCATCTTTAGTCGCATCGGAAACGATGAATATCTCATCATCCAAGATGGCATGCCCACAAAATGAAATATCTCGCGGTGTTTCTTTATCAGTTAAGCCTATACAAGACTTAAACCATTGACGATCTTGATCTATTAAGCTGACAAGAGCAATGGGTACATTGAATATACGCTGTGCCATTCGTGTTAAGCGGTCAAAGCGTTCTTCGGGCGATGTATCTAGTATATTGAGAGATCTAAGCGTTTTGAGCCTGTTTTCTTCGTCTAGTGGAATGTCGGGTTTTTTAATGACAGTCTTCCTTAAATTTAGATAGTGCCAATAACGATTTAATTGTTATCTGCTCGAAGTGATCGTTTTTATATCTATCTGAGTCGTCTTATAATGTATTTTAAATTGTTTCATTTTCAGCGCGCACGGATATTGAAGAACCGCCATCAAGTGCTACTATGATATCAAACGTAATAGGGCGACAACATACCTGACAATCTTCTATATATTCTTGGCTTTGATCCAATGTTTCGATGGTTACACTATTTCGTTCACCACAATAGGGGCAAGAAATTGATGTTTCTAAAAGTTCATACATCTTTGGTTTTTCCCTAATAATTAACAATGGATAAAATTTCATTATAAAGGATGGATGATATTCCTCACTGCTAGATTGAGCTGATTACTTTGTGTGTTTAAGTTATCCGATAGTTTACTCATTATATAGATGGGTTTTCTTATTTTCATTTAGACTTATCATAACACTATAGGTTTCAACTGAATTAGAGCATTTGGTATTTCAAAGATACATACTCGATTTCTTGTTCAATATTTGTACTTCAAAAGACTCGGAACAATGAGCGTCAGCGACACCATAATAGACATGCAGTACCGATAAATGTTGTTCTCGCAGGTGACAAAAAAGGAGGCAGCAGGGAAACTTTCTCATTTGATAAGTCTTTGTGTCCTTTGTTCTTCATCAATATCTCTATTAGAGAAGGTCGCCAACCTCCCGTTTTCAAAAGATTCATTTATTGTCTTTGATTCGCCGGCCTCTACAGCAAGAAATGCGTTCATATTGTGAAAGGAAAAGCCGAAACCAATTACTAATAAATTATCATGTTCCAGCTTTTGCAGAGCATGACCTATCTTAATGTGTTCAGTATGATTGATGTTATTAACCAATGACAATTGACCATATTAAATATCTGCATCCGGATACTTTATTGTTAGAGGTATGAACGGCCAATAATCAAAAGCTCTCTAAGTATCAAGTTTAGATGCGATTCCTAACCGTCAGACCCTATCACCTGTCAGGACCATACATTAGCTAATAATCCGAGACTAGTCATCATGAAATGTTCTACAATATGAAAAAGCACTACTTTCATGTATGTGGTGTTCTGCTGACCAAATTGGTGGATTTTTATTTGTCATAACTACGAGCTGTCTATTGAAAGTGTGAAAGGTTTCAGCTTAGGGATTTGCTAAGTGAAATTGAAAAATGATTAGTCGCTCAATCGTAGGATATTTTAGCAAAGTCAGTCAGAAATTAAGCAAAAGAACCTGAGATGTTGATTTATAGTAAATGCATAGGCCATGGTGAATCAAAATAAAATATGAACAATAGCGAATTTGTCCTGACATATGCCGTGCGTTTACCTGTCATTGGTAAATACACTGGACAATTGCTATTAGTGTTGATTTTGCTAACTTTACCCCTCCTAATCGTGGCTTTATTTTTGGGTGAATATAGCACTGCAATTCGTTATACAGAGGTCATTGCTGCCCTAGGGCTTCTTTCGTATTGGTTATCTAAAATTTCTGTACCTGAACAAATTCAGTTAAATGAAGCTTTGATGATTACTGCTTTGACATTTGTAATCTCTCCACTATTAATGAGTTACCCATTACAGACGGTCGATATGACCTTTTCTGATGCATTGTTTGAAGCGGTCTCTGCCATTACTACAACCGGTTTAACTACGGTGACGAATCTGCAAAACCATTCTGCAACGTTTTTGTTTGCCCGTTCTTGGATGCAATGGTATGGTGGATTAGGCATTGTGGTTTTGTCTGTTTCATTGTATCTGGGCCAATATATGATTGCCAGACAACTTACAGAGCCACTCAATAGCGAAATTATGGTGACGACGGCACGTAAATATGCCCAACGCATGTTGGCAATATATGTCTTAATGACAATGGTCGGTTTATTGATACTTTGGCTTATGATTGGTGATGGTTTCACAGCCTTGCTATATGTATTCTCCGCGGTTTCTACCGGCGGCTTTTCACCAGATGACATGAGCCTTGCCATGTTCGAAAGCCAACCTATACGTTTGACAATAAGTTTGTTGGCTCTGTGTGGTGCTATTCCACTACCGCTTTATTATCTTGCATGGCAAAAAGGGCTAAGAGACTTTTACAAAGATGTTGAGTTTATTGGCCTTGTGTTATTCACCTTAATCACTTGTCTGCTGTTGATTTTACTCATGCATTTTAATTCTGGATTGAGCTTTCATGATAGTTTCTACCAAGGCCTTCTACTGGGCATCTCTGCACAAACGACCAGTGGGTTCAGTAGTCTTCCGATTAGCGAATTGGATAATAGTGAAAAATTGGTCACTATTTTTTCGATGATCGTCGGAGGCGGAGTCGCATCAACGGCGGGAGGTTTTAAGGTACTTAGATTACTGATACTATTTCGTGTCATACAATTATTGATTTTGAGAACTACGATGTCAAGCCATGCCATGCTGCCATCAAGGTTGGGTGGCAAGGTATTAGATGCTGATGTTATTCAGCGAGCGATGATTATTATTTTCTTATTTGTATTAGTCGTATTGTCATCGTGGTTTGTTTTTGTACTTTTTGGATATTCCCCCATAGACTCATTGTTTGAAGTTGTCTCCGCAACGGGTACTGTCGGGCTGACCAGTGGCATCACTCAGGCAAGCCTACCGTTGTTGCTGAAAATGTTGCTATGCTTTGATATGTTAGCTGGCCGGCTAGAAATTATAGCGCTGTTAGTGGTCCTGTATCCGCGAACATGGATAGGTAAAAGGATGGAAATATCATGAGAGCAGTTTTTGTAGGAAGTTCACCATTTAGTGTTATGACCGCTCAGGCGCTTATAAAACGAGGGCATGAAGTTGTTATGGTGGAGCGATCTAAAGAACGTATCGATGCTTTAGTTGAAGACCTTCCTTGTGGTTATCTGCATGGTGATGGCACGCGACCAGCTTTGCTGAAGGAAGCTGATCCTGCTAAAACCGACATACTTTATTGTATGACTAATAATGATCAAACGAATATTATTGCAAGCTTAGTGGGCCAGTCTTTGGGATTTTCTCGTGTTATCACTAGTATCGAAACTCCTGAGTATGAGCATATTTGTATTGAGTTAGGGTTGAGCGATACGATCATTCCTGCACGTACAATTAGCAGCTATCTTGCCGATATGTTCGAAGGCCAAGATCCTTTAGTTCTATCTACTATGATTCGAGATGAGGCTAGAGTCTTTTCTTTTGTTACTCAAGACGAGGATGTGGGGCCTATTAGTGAGTTGAATTTGCCGAGTGAAAGCAAAGTAGTTTGTATCTACCGTGATAATAAATTTATCCTGTCTGAGGAAAAAACTGACTTGGAGGTAGATGATGAGGTTGTTGTTATTACCCATCGACGTAATTTAGAAATCTTGTCAGAGCGCTGGGCTCTTTGAACCCAACGCTAGAATAACTTATCTTCGATATTCGATTGGGTGAAGATGCAGTTTGTTAGATTAGGTTTGGTTTGCGAGTTTAAGAAAAATAATGCCTGTAACAATAAACATCAGAGCTAGAATACGCAGCACATTTGCAGATTCGCCAAGAAAAACAATGCCAAATATAACGGTACCGATTACGCCAATACCAACCCAAATCGCATAGGCGGTGCCAACCGGAAGTGTTCGCATTGCGATACCTAATAATCCGAGACTGGTAATGATCGCAACTACTGTCCAGACTGTGGGCCACAATCGAGTAAAACCCTCAGTATATTTAAGCCCAACAGCCCAACCTGTTTCCAATAATCCCGCGACGATAAGAATAAACCAGCTCATAGCAACCTCTCTAATTTTTGGGGTCGTCCCCATGAAAGAGAGCGGTGAGGTCGTCCTCACTTCTATAAAGCTAATACTATGATTTATGATCAATTATAGCATCTATAGCATCTATAGCATCCTATCGTTTTATATGCCTCAGTCTTAATATGTTGCTGACAATCGATACAGAGCTTAGGCGCATGGCTGTAGCTCTGCTCACTGGCACAAGCAGTAAACCAAATAATGATTTCCAATAATAATCCGAGTTTTAGTAATAATGATACATTGGCTTGCTAACCTACATTATTTAAGCGCTTGGATGAATACTGACTTAAAACGCTCAAAATCTTCTATATGAGGAAGATGTCCCAGCCCTTCCATCGTATACAAATGGGCATTAGGAATTAATCCAGCCGCTTGCTGACCTAAATTTTGATATTGGCCTAGCAAATAATCGACACCAGACTTTTTCCAACCTCGACCAGGACCAGTTCGATCTCTTGTTCCGATGATGAGTGATGTTGGTACTGATATTTTTGAAAACTTAGTCGTAATATCTTCAGTAAAAATAGGCATGTAAGTGAGTGCGTTATTCCATGCAACTAATTTTTTATCGGGTCCGTTGAGCCAACCAATATGTGGTGCAATCAGATGTTCGTAAGCTGCGTTCCAATTACCCGCATAATAATTTTGCTTCTGGTAATTACGTATTTTTTCAGGGGTATTTTTCAATTCATTTTGATAAAAGAACTCTGGATCTTTTATCTCCACATAATCTAAATAAGGTTCCAAACCAATAGGGTTAATTAATATTAGCTTCTCAATAGATCGAGCATAATTAAGCGCCATTGTGGTGGCCAACATACCTCCCATTGAATGACCAACCAGCATATAGTGATTAATCTTCAATGAATTGAGTAGTGATTGAGTATTTAAAGATAATTGGGCGAAACTGTATTGATAATGTTCTGGCTTGGTGCTTTTACCGAAGCCCACTTGATCAGGAATGATGACCCGATAGCCTATATCTATCAATAATTGAGCTGACTGTTGCCAATAAAATCCTGAAAAATTCTTACCATGTAATAGCACTATGACGCGTGTTGAAGCTTTATCTCCAACATCCATATAACGCATATTCAAAGTCTGGTTTTGTGATGTAAATGAATAGGTATTCACTTTAAATGGATAATCAAAACCATCAAGCTCTTTATTGTATGTCAGCGCTGAATCAGGGCTTTGATTACCCAATACTGAAATGTCCTGTGCTGCAAATACAGGAGTAGTTATAAGCTGGCTGACAAGACAAAGTATCGCTGAGTAAGTCTTGTTCATAGTTTTGCCCGTCTTAGTCTTAAGGCATTGCTAATCACTGATACTGAACTGAGACTCATGGCAGCAGCAGCAATCATCGGTGAAAGCAGTAGACCAAACACAGGATATAAAATACCGGCCGCAATCGGCACGCCGAGTGCATTGTAAATAAAGGCAAAAAATAGATTTTGACGAATATTACCCATGGTGGCACGACTTAAGCGTATTGCCTTTAATATTCCGCGTAAATCTCCTTTTACCAATGTGACGCCAGCACTTTCTATCGCAACATCGGTGCCGGTTCCCATCGCAATACCGACATCTGCTTGTGCTAATGCGGGTGCATCATTAATGCCATCGCCTGCCATCGCAACTATTTTACCTTCGGCTTGAAGTTGTTTAATTATGGCTGCTTTCTGTTCAGGTAATACACCCGCATGCACGCTGTCGATACCTAGTTTCCCTGCTACGGCCATCGCCGTGGCGTGACTGTCGCCAGTCAACATTACAATGCTAATACCTTCGGCATGTAAGTCCTTAATCGCTTCAGCTGTTGAACTTTTCACTGGGTCGGCGACGCCAATGAGTCCCGCTGCTTGGCCGTCAATACTTACAAACATTACCGTTTGGCCTTCGTTTCTTAATGTGTCTGCCTTCGCCGTCAGTTCGTTTGCATTAATATCCATACTTTCAAGTAAGCTGATGTTTCCTAAGGCGATGTCATGGTTATCGACTTTACCACTTACACCTTTGCCGGTTATTGAAGAAAATTCAGTGGTATCTAGCAAGGTAATATGCCGTGATAAAGCACCATTTACGATCGCTTCAGCAAGCGGATGTTCGCTTGCACGTTCTAAACTGGCAGCAAGTTGTAAAACATACTTTTCGGAAAAACTTGCATAGTCAATCACGCTAATTAGTTTTGGTTTACCTTCAGTCAATGTGCCCGTTTTATCAATCACTAAGGTATCGACTTTTTCTAATACTTCTAATGCTTCGGCATTTTTTATTAACACGCCATTAAGTGCGCCACGACCTGTGCCAACCATTATAGACATTGGTGTCGCTAAACCTAAAGCGCAAGGACATGCAATAATCAGCACGGCAACCGCATTGATAATGGCATGTGCCATTTTTGGTTCTGGCCCTAAGATAGTCCAGATAATGAAGGTCAAAATGGCGATGATAATCACCGTGGGTACAAAATAGCTGGCGACAGTGTCAACCAGTTTTTGGATGGGTGCCCGTGATCGTTGTGCTTCGGCAACCATGTTTACAATTTGAGCTAGCAAAGTTTCACTGCCTACTTTTTCAGCTTGCATGATAAGGCTGCCCGTGCCGTTTACCGTCGCGCCAATGAGAGAGTCTTTCGTCGTTTTAGTGACAGGAATAGATTCGCCAGTGACCATTGATTCGTCAACGTTACTGTTACCTGAAATAACAACGCCATCAACGGGTACCTTATCACCAGGACGGACTCTAAGTTTATCGCCTACCTGCACTGCAGAAAGAGGAATATCTTCTTCATTGCCATTATCTCGGACAATTCTGGCGCTATTAGGTGCTAAGCCCAACAGTAATTTAATCGCTGCGTTGGTTTGACTTCGCGCACGTAATTCCAGAACTTGGCCTAGCAAAACCAGAACCGTAATCATCGCTGCTGCTTCAAAATAAACTGGGACCGTGCCATCAGCATGCTGCAAGGAAACGGGGAATAGATTGGGGAAAAGGAGGGCAATAATGCTATATGTCCACGCTACAGAAACGCCTAATCCTATCAGTGTGAACATATTAAGGTGTCGACTGGCTAGTGATTGCACTGCACGCACGAAAAACGGCCAGCCACCCCAAATAACTACTGGTGTGGCTAGTACTGCTTCAATCCATTGAATTTGTAACATGGAAAGTGAATTGGGTAGCCACTGCGGCGCCATATCAGCGATCATAGCTAATATGAATACTGGCAGAGTAAATAGACTGCTTATCCAAAATCGACGAGACATATCATCTAATTCGCTAGTGTCTTCATGTGCTTCCATTGTTGTTGCTTCTAATGCCATTCCGCATTTAGGGCAACTTCCCGGATGATCTTGTATAATCTCAGGATGCATTGGGCAAGTGTATTGGGTTGCTGCTGTTGCATACGAACTCGATTCTAATGCCATGCCACATTTTGGGCAGGCGCCAGGCTTGTGCTGGTGGACATCGGGACACATAGGGCAAGTATAGTCATGCTGGTCATTTAATTTTGCTGGAGTGGTTTGCGATGTTGACTCAGTATGACTATGGCCACCACAACAACTGGCTACCGGTTTATCACTCGGAATGTATTGCTCTGGTGAGGCTTTAAACTTAGCCAAGCAGCTGGCGCTACAAAAATAATAGGGTATTTGCTTATAGCTTGTTTTATGTGGGGTGGTGTCGGTATCGACATTCATGCCGCAAATTAGATCGATTGCCATTATAGAGAACTCTTTTTTATTAACTCGGTATGGGCAATAGCCCATCAATGGGCCGTTATAGCCTGTTTGCATTTGGTCGCTATCATAACATTAGGATTTTCAGTTATTCAGCATTTTAGTCGTCTTAGCTTATTACCCAGCTTGAAATTACTACGTGAACCTAAAGTAGTAGTGAGTTAGGCTAACATGACTGATAAAATACCTGCAATAATTGCAATCAACTATAATGATACTTTGTAATATCCCATGCTATTGAAGAAGCAACGGTGTCAGTAACCATACGCCCCAACATTTCGCCAAATAAGACATGTTTGCCACAGTAACTTACCATGTCGGGTCCATGGCCACTTACGATTGCAACTGAGTCCGTGCCGGTTCCAGTGGCGATCTTATTGGAAACTGGACTTCTTATTGCCGCTTCTTGCAGTGCCGCAGCTTTTGCCTCAGTCACAATTAGCAGTGCTTCCACCATGGCTGCCCCTGTTAATATGGCTGAAGTAATCATAATGATGTTAATGGTGCCAACTCTCTCTGATTCCGCAGCCATTATTCTGTGCTCAGCATGGTCACCTACGCGTCTTGGATTGGATAAGCCCGATGTAACCAAAACAACAATATCAATGTCTTGTGCCGACTCTTTTGCCATTCTGAATGACGCCATAGAAGCCGCCGTCATCATGCCGACATTGCTGCCATTCCAGTTGGCATCATCACAATACTTGGCGAGTGTTTGCTGGGGCGATGTTGGCGCTGTGATGCATTTAGGGACTTTTAGATTAACAATATGATCTGCGTAGACAAGACCCCCATTGAATACAGCAGAACTCAGCACTTGATGAGGAATGCTAAATTCAACATGAATGTGTCTTGGAGTATGGCTTAATGATGCATGTTTTGTGAGCATTGTTGTCATTTTAGGTGATAATAGTTGAGTGTTAAAGTCAATGAAGTCTAAGCTCGATTAGTTGAGCTTGATCAATTATTTCTTAGCAGCCAAACATTCTCCTTTGCTTTACATTTACCCTTCATTCCACCTTCTACATCGTTACTGTAAATAAGTGTTAAATCATAATTATCTTTATAGTGTAGTCCCACCTCCTCGTTACTGATTGAGAAAGGAGGACCTTGGACAATGTCCTGATCATAGTGATAAGCGATGAGTAACTGTGGCGACTTATTGGTGATCTTCATTAAGTGTAAAGTGTATTGAAGGCGAGTTTTTTGAGGCAGAGCCACCAATGCCGCTCGGTCATAAATAGCATCGACTGAGCCAACCATCTCTTGTGATATTTCAAATATATCTCCCACAAATATGTCGATATTTTTTGCACTGTAGTGCTTGATTTTACCTTCTATTGATATTTTCGGGGGGATCCCCAGTTCAGTAAATAATTGCTTAATAGCTGATTCAACCAATTCTACTCCAGCAACGCGATAGCCATTAGATAGTAGCCAAGCAATATCAAGCGTCTTTCCGCATATAAGGAATAAATATCAGGCTATTTTCAGCTAAAGCAAGTTCTTTAATATTATTGACTAATAGTGGGTTGGCATTGCTGCGATGGAATGCAATCTCATTATTTGCCCATTTGTTATGCCAAAAATTTGCATCCATGATTAATGCTCTCTTTTATGAAGCTACAATTACTTACAGAACACGATGTTATTAATAGGTATTAAAATTTCCTAGTTATCTGCCATCGTGTCAATATTTGATGATATCTCACTTTTGGTAAGAAGCAAAAAAATGAGGTACAGCAGGATGTTGGGTGTCATCATAAGCTTCAAAATGGACTTCTTTTAAACCGCATTGTACAAAGCCATTTAGTTCTTCTTTATCAAGTGGTAGGGGAATGTCATTTTCTTGCTCACCCTTGAGACGACTTCTGCATGAGACAACAATATAGCCCCGCAGAGCTAACAGTGACACCATTGCATTTCTCGCCTGTATTCTGTACTTGCCAGGTAAAACTTGAATTGTGTTGCATTCATAGACAAGTTCAAAATTTTCAGTCCATTGTACTGGGTAATCAAAAAGGTCGGCGACTAGGTAGTTAACCATGCTGTCTGGATAGCGGTTTTTACAAAGTCGTATCGCTTCAGGTGAAATATCGAAAGCAGTCACCTCATATCCAGCTTCATTCAAAGCTTCAGCATCATCACCAACGCCACATCCAATAACAATAGCTTTCCGTCCTGCATGCTTAAAAACACAGTTTTTTAGCCACTTTAACAGATAAGGGCTTGGCTCAAGATCTGCCCAGAAAACGGCACTAAAATCCCCTTGTGCATCGATATAAATGCTATCAAACCAACCTGTAGGATTGTCATCTTCTTGATACGTTTTGACCATTTTTTTGTATGCAATAGGATCAAACTTTTTCATGGCTTTGGTAACTCCTAGACCTCATATTTGTATGTATCGATGTATTTAGGGTACGTCCACATGGTGAATATTTCAAACTCACTATGTGGAACTAAATGTAGAAAATTTGATGCACTATTTAAAAAATATCATCAAGATCTTGCAGAGCATCAAGTACCATTCCAGTTCCTATGCTGATTAACAACACATCTCTGCCGACACGAACGATTTTTTGGCCGGCAGGTACATGACCCAGCTCGACGAGAAGCGCGTGGGGTAAATCATAATAGATTACATCTCGCGATAACCGCTCCCCTTTATGCCATTTTTTTTCATGACTTGGTGGTTCACATCGGTCGTGTTTCTTCTTCAGTCCTGGTGGGCAGTGTTTGCCGCGATGTTTAGATTCTGTGTAGTAATGTCTGATATGTTGCATGCGATTATCATCAAAGTATATTATGGCATTATGGTCACCATCATGTCGTGATGAACTTTCTTCCTGCTGCTGCGAAGAATGATGGTTATCATTGTCTCCTTGTTCATCTCCTTTTTTGCCGAAAGCGGGGCCCGCGACAAGTGCACTGATGCTTAATAGAAGGGCAGCTTGTTTGAGTTTTATATACATAGAAATCTCCAGCTAGAAGTAGCAAAATTAATTGCAGCTTTTAACAATATCCGGTGTGCTACGGTGGGCAGGCAACAGGCGAAAAGTGTATTGGTTATTGTAGCCCCCTTTGTTGTGAGAGAGAACGTCTGTTTATTGTACTGTTTTATTGAACATAGCTATCAACGGCTTTTAACAAAATATAGGTATACTTTGCCATGAAATTTTTAAGCATACTCCTCGCCTTATTTGCCGTTATTCATACGGGACTGCTACAAGCAAACGATGAGGCAATATTAGCCGGGCAAAGAGCCGAACCGGTGGTGGCTCAAACTGCGATGGTAGTCACCAGCCATCATTTAGCCACTGAGATTGCCCTCGACATTTTGAAAACAGGTGGTAATGCTATAGATGCCGCTGTTGCAGCGGGCTTTGCCTTGGCAGTTACTCAGCCGCGTTCAGGTAATATTGGTGGTGGTGGTTTTATGTTGTATTCACCTGGTAATACTGATGCCGTTACTGCAATTGATTATCGAGAAAAAGCACCCAGCAAAGCCTATGAGACTATGTTTTTAGATGATATGGGTAATGGTGACCAAGCTTTAAGTCAGTTTTCACATTTATCAGCGGGGGTGCCTGGAACAGTTGCCGGCTTTGCCTTAGCACTTGAAAAATTTGGCACAATGACTTTAGCGGAAGTGTTGCAACCAGCGATCAGTTTAGCTAAAAATGGCTTTGCTGTACCGAACAGATTTGTTGAAGGCATTGCAGCAAGAAAAGAAGTCTTCGACAAATGGCCTGCCAGTAAAGCGACGTTTTTTAAACAAGATGGAAGCGCCTACAAGGCAGGTGAAATATTCACACAGCCAGACTTGGCCAAAACACTGCAATTGATTGCTGACAATGGTGCTGCAGGGTTTTATAGTGGTGAAACGGCGAGGCTGATTGAGTCTGAAATGCAAAAGCATGGCGGGCTTATTAGCTATGAAGATTTGGCGAATTATCACGCTGTAATTAGACCGCCAGTACATGGTACTTACCGAGGTTTTGATGTGTACTCGATGTCGCCTCCCAGCTCGGGTGGGGTGCATATCGTGCAGATTTTAAACATGTTGGAGCAATACCCCATTGCTGAGTATGGTCATAACTCAGCTCAAACTATTCATTTAATGGCAGAATCTATGCGACGAGCCTATGCCGATCGCGCCAGCTATCTGGGCGATAGTGATTTTATAGAAGTCCCGCTCAAGGGCCTAACGTCAAAGTCATATGCAAAATCATTAGTAAAAAACATACAACTGGATAAAGCTACGCCTAGTGTTGATATTAGAGCAGGTAATCCACAACACTATGAAAGCCCAGAGACCACTCATTTTTCTATTGTTGATCAATTCGGTAATGCCGTTTCAAATACGTATACCTTGAATTTTAGTTATGGTTCTGGGATTGTAGTGCCTGGAACGGGTTTTTTATTAAACAATGAGATGGATGATTTTAGTGCCAAGCCAGGGGCTACCAACGCCTATGGTTTAATAGGGGGGGAGGCCAATAAAATAGAGCCTAATAAACGTATGTTGAGTTCTATGTCACCCACCATCGTTAAGCGGGCGGGCACCAACTATTTAATTACCGGTAGCCCCGGTGGTTCAAGGATCATCAGTACTACCCTACAAGTTATTATGAATGTGATCGATCATAAAATGAACATTCAGACTGCCGTCAATTCACCTAGGATTCATCACCAGTGGTGGCCAGATGAAATTCGCATTGAACAGGGCATAAGTCCAGACACCCTTAAGTTGCTGACAAATATGGGCCACAAAGTGCTACAAAAATCAGCAATGGGTGGTAGTCAGAGTATTTTAGTTGATCAAGAAAGTGGCAAATTGTATGGTGCTGCTGACCCAAGGCAGAGCACTTCTAAGGCATCGGGACATTAAAACTAGATAGGATTTCAGTCGCTGATATCTATAGTCTAGGCTATAAACCACAAAATATTCTTAATATCAGTTTGCTCTGAATCTATTTGCTTATGCTTTAGCGGTAAACGCTGAGCGACGACGATCAGAAGATACGCGTTGCTCAATTTGAGTTTTAGATTGTTGAGGTTGTCTCCGTGTTGGCGATAAACGTCGCTCGATGGCTTTTACTGCTTTATCTTCATCAGCAATACTGTGAAAGCGTAAGGCTCTTTGGGGTGACGTCGTCGTAATTATCGGTGTTATATATTGTTTCGGTATATTAATCATAAAAATGTCCCAACATGTTTATTCAGATCCTATAACGACACAAAAATAAATAACTTTAATTATTACATGGGCTTAATTGATATGTAGTAAACGTGATCGGAGGAGAAGAGAAGTGTTAGGTCGTGATATATCAATAACCAAGTGACATGGAATGGCTAAACACCATGAGGTCATTGCGTCGTACAATAAGAAACTACTTACTGATAATATTTTACTTTATCGAATAAATTTACAAATATTGTTAATCTCATACAGGCGGGGTTTATGATTTTATCTGCGATGTGGCCCAAAAATAGATCCTTGATAAAAAAACAGGTACCAATGTAATGAAAATTGCAGCATTAGTGGTGATGCAGGTAGGGTCAGACTTGATTTGATCGGGCAGGGTAAGGCCCGATTGACTTTGGTGCTGGGCTCTTATAACGCCAGCTCAGCAAAAGCCACTGTATCCTTGGTGAGCAGCGGTTTTTATTCTGGATAAACATGGTCGGCTCTATTATCTGCCTTTTACTGCGCTATCTGCAATTGTTGCTGTTGGATTTTTTGCTGGCGGTAACTGACCGCCGCAGCCGGCACGGGACTGATTTTGCCAGTCTCCAGCCAGTTCCTTAAGCGGCTGGCATCGGCAATGTGCGTGTACTTGCCGAAGGCATCTAGCACCACGAAGGCTACCGGGCGTTTATTCATTACTGTACGCATAACTAGGCAATGACCGGCTTCGTTGGTGTAGCCTGTTTTGGTCAGCTGAACGCTCCAGTTGGCCTTACGCACTAAGGCATTAGTATTATTAAAATCCAAGGTGTAATTGGGTTTACGAAAGCGCACGGTTTGCTTTGTGGTGGCGCTCAATTGGCCAAGCAGTTTGTATTGCTGGCTGGCCTTGAGTAATAGAACTAGATCATGGGCGCTGGAGACGTTATGCTCCGACAGCCCCGTTGGTTCGACGTAGCGGGTGTTGCTCATCCCCAGTGCTTTTGCCTTGGCGTTCATCGCTGCGATGAAGGCTGTGTGGCCGCCTGGATAATGATGCGCTAGGCTTGCTGCCGCACGATTTTCCGAAGACATTAAGGCCAGCAGCAACATATTGCGACGACTAATTTCGCTGCCCACTCGCACCCGTGAAAACACCCCTTTCATCTCCTTGGTATCCCGAATGATGATCGGCAGTTGCTGATCCAGCGGCAACTTTGCATCCAAAGCCACCATAGCAGTCATTAGCTTGGTCACCGAAGCAATCGGCACTACCATATCAGGATTACTGGAGTAGAGTACTTCGTTGGTCTGCAGGTCGACCAGCATGGCACTGCCAGAGGCAAGCTGCTGAACTGCCAGAGCCTTGCCTACGGCTAAGCTATTCGAGCTAACTATAAGGCTACTGCAGATCAGCATTAGCTTGACTATTGAATGAGAGATTTTCATAGGAATATTCACTTGATTGGGTAGGGAAAAGCTTGGGCGGTAGACTCTGGCCGCACCAATATAGCTAATTCGGCTAACACTGTTGTAGTGTAGGGTATCTGAAGCACAGTATTTTTGTTATTAGGTAGATGAGTCAAAGCGCCGCCACCATTGTTATAATAAGCAGAGTTTCGCATAGCTAAAGCTGGTAAGCAATGCAATCAAACCACTAACAAGCAAACTAAGCCAAATCTCAGATCCAGCGAGCGCAACAACGGCACCTAGAATTTAGAAGATACCACCGCCAATTATGCCAGCAACGGCAATCGAACATGTCGAGTTAAAGCCAGCTGAGAGTTTGACAGTTTCATATTAACGGACCCTTCATTTAGTAATATTGGAATAACGTCGATAGCGGAAACAGTGCAACCAGAGCGGTTTATTTTCAATTCTCTGACTGGCTTTGATATGTGTTTTAGCTAGCTTCATTTTTAGATCGTACAGATATTACTGGTGACTACTAGCAGATAATAGGCGACGTCTAAAGCAATAGGACGACAACGCGCCAGACAATTTTCTATATATTTCTGACTTTCGTCTAGAGCTTTAAATGCTTAAATATTTTATTTATATTATTAGGGGTGATAAACCGAGACTACTAAAAGTTTGTGCTATTTGGGGGCTAGTCACTGAATATTTAGCATGGGGCAATTTTTAAAATGAGAGCGACATCAACTATGAGAATATTTGCCACTCGATTGATTAGAGAACTTATAACATGTTATTTTCCTGCAAACAGATAAATGAGCACTATGGTCATCACTGCAATTAGCAAGGTCTGAATGCCACTACGTAACCATGAAACACCTGCGATACGACCAAGAAAAACACCCAGTAAAAACACTAATACTAATGCGATAAAAATTGCAGCGTACAGAGGTGATACAGGCATTGAAAATCCTGCATCGGAGAGTAATAAGGGTGACATAATAAACAAAGAAATAAGTAGTGGCGAAAGGCCATTGACTAGCCCAATCAACAAGGGAACGCGACGTGCCGCCTGACCATGTGCAGTGTCCTGCAGATCACTAATCATTGCATCCTCTAATTTGCTAAGCGCTCGCTGTCGTTCTGCCGATTCACTGACATAGGCGCTACTGATTCCACTCATGCCCAGTGCAATAGCGGCCCCTAAGCAGGCATTAATAATGACAGATAAATCTGTAGAAGCGCTGATTAAAAATCCGATGATAAGCCCAAGCATAGTCAGTGCACCATCAAAGCCATTGACCACAAAATAACGTCGTACAATATGGTGCGAACGGGTGATATGTAGTAAGAACTTTACCTGTTCAAGGAGTTTCATCAAAACTTAACTGCCATTGGCGACATTATGAACGGTAACCTCATCGACACTATGAACTGAGGCGCCCATATTGCTGATGGCGGACTGGACTGCTTCAAAATCAATGCTTTTGGCTTCCAAGACGATCTCCACCGTCTCGGTATTTTCATCCACTTCGAGTACCGTTAAATGCACATGGTAATCAGAGCCAACTTTGGCAATAGCTTGTGCAAAAGTCAAAGCATTCGGTTGATGGGGTTTAAGTACATCGAGAACCATTCTAGTGACGGAAACCATAACATTTAACCTCATTAATTATTTGCAAATACAGCTACTGAGATACACTAATTATTTCCCCCAAGCTGTTTAGCTACTTATTAAGAGTATATACGCTGACTTCTCCGATTTATCAATAGCTTAAGCCACTAGCGTTTAACGAACAATTGCAAAGCCCATGTGCTTGCCACCCTGTTTTTTGTTGAATTAATGCCTGATTTAGAATAGGTCCCAGATGATGGCATCTATTTAATCTATAGTTAAGTTATTGAGTATATATTGAACAATTAAGTCTTACTTTAAAGTAATGCTAGTCGGAGTCTTTAGTTTTGTTAAGGAATATCAATGAGTCATCATGAAGTTCACCGTTCGCATCGTATAGGATGGTTGCGTGCCGCCGTTTTGGGTGCAAATGATGGCATTGTTTCAACTGCCAGCCTTATTATCGGTGTTGCAGCTGCGAATACTGCCCATGCAGATATTATTCTCGCCGGAGTAGCAGGCTTGGTCGCGGGAGCGATGTCAATGGCTGCAGGGGAATATGTTTCGGTAAGCTCACAGTCTGATACTGAGAATGCAGATTTAGCGATAGAGCAATCTTCTATCGACAAAGATTATGTGTTTGAATTACAAGAGCTTGCTGAGATCTATCAGGAAAGAGGTCTTGATGAAACTTTGGCCTATCAAGTAGCACAGCAGTTGATGAATCATGATGCATTGGGAGCCCATGCCAGAGATGAGCTGGGCATTAATGAAAATGTCCGAGCACGACCGATTCAAGCTGCGTTTTCGTCTGCAGGAACATTTACTATTGGAGCCGCATTACCATTGTTTGCAGCATGGTTTATACCTGAATCACAACTTATCGCGGCCGTTGCTGTGTTATCGCTTATCTTCTTAGCATTATTAGGTGGCCTTGCCGCTCGCGCCGGAGGCGCTTCAATAATAATTGGTGCTGTTCGCGTCACTTTTTGGGGCGCATTAGCGATGGGATTAACTGCCGTAGTAGGTCGATTATTTGGTGTGGTTGCATAGATTATCTAGATATCCTCATAAGCGTCATCACTACAACAGAAGGAAAATGAAATGCAGATCAAACAAACGATACAAGCCTACATAGGAAAACGCCAAACGCCTCTAATAAGCCTGTTTCATATCGTGGTATTACTTTTGGTTTTAACCCAAATTATCTTAAGTAATTTTGTTGATTTTAATGACAACGGCGCCATCAGCTCAAATGTAATTAAATTTTATGGAACGTGGTCTCACATAGTGACTGGCTTATTGCTTGCACCATTGGCTGTCATTTTTATCTTAATTGAATTCAAAAAGTATGGGCTCAAGCATTTCTATCCTTATTTATCGGGCGATAATCAGCAATTAAAAGCAGATTTTGCTCAGTTAAAACAACGTAAGCTTCCTGAACCGGAAAGTAAAGGTATTGCAGCGATAGTTCAAGGTCTTGGTCTTGCTGCATTGGTGTTAGTTTTGCTATCAGGAACAATCTGGTTTTATGCGTGGACTACTGGCGCATCATGGGCTGAAGATATGCAGGAAATACATGGTTTGTTAACGGGCCTTGTCATTACTTACTTTTTTGCTCACGGCTTGATGGGGCTATGGCATATCTTTTATAGTGCGTATAAATCTAATGAAATACATCGTTAAATATAAATTAAGGAGTGCGAAAGATGAATTTCAAGTTGGGAATAAGTTTTATTATTACTTGTTTGGTATTAATTTTTATCTTTCAAAATACGGCTGTTATTGAGATAAAATTTTTACTGTGGTCACTGACAATGTCGCGTTCGCTATTAATATTGATATTTGTTGGTGTAGGGATAATTGTAGGTTGGTCGTTGAAAGGGCACGTTTCTTTTAATGTGAAAGAGCCAAAAGGATAGTGGCATATCGCAATAACTGGTGTGAGCTGAACTAGCTACTTTTTTATGTAAGTAGCTGCGAGTCTTAGCCAAGTTTTTCACTAAGCGCGATGAGATTCTCTACCGTTATCGTAGGCTCTATATCCCATGGATCAAAAATAGCCTGTTGAGAGCGTTGAATCCAAACAGCACGCATACCTGCTGAAATTGCCCCAATAACATCAAATGGATTACTTGAAATTAGCCAAGCGTCACTACCAGATGTGTTCGCTTTTCTTAAAAAGTGACAATACACTGCCGGGTTAGGTTTGAATGACTTAAGATCATCAGTGCTAATGATATCCAGAAAGAGTGCTCGTATACCGGCCGTTACAAGTAATGTTTCGATAGCATCAGCACTACCGTTAGAAAAGGCGTACAAACGATAACCCGCCTCCTTTAGTTGAGTTAAACCTTGTTTCACATCGTTGAATGCAGGAAGTGTACGATAACTATCTAGTAATGCGATTTTTTGTTCTGTTGTGAAATCTTCATTGTAAAATGTGCAGGTGTAGTCAAGGGCATTGCTCGTACAAACAGAAAATTTCTCATAATTTTGCATAAGTCCGCGACGAAACGAATATTCCAACTGTTTATCTCGCCAAGTTTGCGAAAACTTTTCCGCTTTAGGGCCGACTAATTCCTGTAATTTTGAAACAATACCGTGGGTATCAATTAATGTCCCATACACATCAAAAGCAAGTGTTACTGACATGAAGTTCTCCCTTACTGTGATAATTAAGTCAGGCTTAATTTGGTAATTCAATTTTATAGTTATGATCCGTAATTAAAAGTGAATCAAACGGGCATCGGTCGGTTATAGAGGCTTTAGTGCCACGATTTCTATAAGGCTAACGCGTTGTTCATCAAGATTACGACGCAGATTATAAGCTTTGGTAAGGATGTCTTTTCCGACGAGCATATGCACCCCAAGTGTCGGCAGTGTTGGATTATGTTGTGGTTCCGTCATGTGTGCAAACGCCTGTTGTGCAAGATCTGTTTTGTCATTCCATATCTCAATACTAAAACCAGCGGATTTAATGATGTCACGGAAAGCTTCTGGCGGTAATAGAAAACTCATTGAGCTGTCTTGTGCCCACGGAACTGGAAAATAAACCGGTGTATTTATATTGCCGCATACTTCATAAAAAATAGCACAAGCACCAGGTTTAAGTACGCGAAATATTTCGCTTAACAAGCCTGTTTTATCTTCGATATTCATGTTCATCTGAATCGACCAAGCGCCGTCAAAGGCGCTGTCATCAAATGGTAATTCAAGCGCACTTGCTGCAATGAACTTCACGCGTTCCGGCATGTTTAATAATTCAGTTAATCTTTCTGCTACATCAATGAATTCATCGCTCAAATCAATACCAGTAACATAACAGCCTGTTTCATGAGACAGACGTCGTGTTGAGCCACCGACGCCGCAACCCACATCAAGGATGCGCATCTCTGGCGTGAAATTGGCGAGTTCAATTAACTCTTTGGTAGCAACTTTACCGCGTATATGAAATTCATCCACGGGCTGAAGATCATCAAGGGTGATTTTGGACAAGTCCTTACCTAACTTATCGAGACCTTCAATGATTTTGTTATACAAATTATTCGGCGAGTAATAACTATGAATGTGCTTCATTCGTTAAACCTTAAATATGATAAAAGTGAAATCGCTCAATGTTAAGTGACCCATTAGAATAACTAAATTATCCGACAGTGGCAGAGCTAACTTATTGTTAATATATATTAAAACCTTGAGAAATTAGATAATTAAAGATAAAACAGAAAATTTTACTTGTACATTTCTTAGTATCGTACTGTATCAGCGCTATGAATCTATATTAATTAACGACCATTATCATCGTTGTGTTTAAATTTAATGCTGGTGAGCATGTGGTGTCGTTGGTACCACTTCAACATCATGTGAATGTTCATCTATCCCTGTCTCAGAATTCATTTCCATGCTTGGTTCAGTGTTTTGTTCAAGGTGTTGATGAGGTTTTGATTCGTCAGTCATTTCATCATGTCGGTTGGTTGCGCTTTGATCGTGGGCATGAGGTAAATTGTGAGCATGATCATGACCCTCAGATTCTACATCAGGTAATGACATAACGCCTAAGCCATGACGATAAACTGCTTCGCCACCTAGAAATCCTGTAATCAGTAACATTGCGCCAGCAATAGCAGTAACCGATAAGAACAGAAAGCGAGGTGTTTTGTTATTTCTAACAATGCTTATCGCAGCGAAGCCGAGGACCAAAAATAGACTGGCTGTGACCAATGCCCAGTTACGGTGTATGGTCATTGCGGCATGAGAAGCTTGATCATGGGCAACGGTGTTGTAAGCATACCAGCCAGCAAATAGGGTGAAAATTGTCACCAGACAGCCCGACCATAAACTCCAGTTGGCCATATGTTGCCACTGTTGTTTCCATTGGTGATTTTTCGCTAACAGTGCTGATGCAAAATAAAATACCACGGCGATGCCTAAAAGGCCGATAGTGAAATGGACAAAAATTGGATGCCAGTTGGGTAAAATGGTGATCATAATGTTGATTCCTGATGACTAAAGTGTTCTTTAACTTGTAAGACAAAGCCATAGATGACTGGCAGTACTAATAGACTTAAAATTGTCGCCGTTATCATACCACCCACCATCGGTGCGGCAATGCGTTGCATGACTTCTGAACCTGTTCCGCTACTCCACATAATGGGTAATAAACCGGCGATGGTGGCTGTTGCTGTCATCACAATCGGCCGAACGCGCTCTGATGTGCCACGATGTACTGCGACCATGATTTCTTGATAAGTAAGGGACGTTTCCTTTATAGGTTTACCGATTTGTCGGGCTTTTTCATGTCGAGACTGTGCGAGTGATTGATCAATGAAGGTTAATACTAAAACACCAATTTCAGCCGTCACCCCTGCTAAAGCGATAAAGCCAACCATCACTGCTACCGATAGGTTAAAACCGAGTAGGTAGATTAACCAAACACCGCCCACCAAGGCAAAAGGAATCGATAACATGACGACCAAGGGTGCACTGAGGTTACGGAAATTAAAATACAGTAATAAAAAAATCAGCATTAAGGTGAGGGGTACGACGATAGTGAGTCGTTCGGCAGCACGTTCCATATATTCAAATTGTCCAGACCAAGACAAGGTGTAACCAGCAGGAATTTTTACTTCTTGTTCAAGTTGCAGTTTAGCTTTTGCCACGTAGCCACCAAGGTCATCTGTTTTGATGTCGACATAGACCCAAGCATTCGGTCTGGCATCCTCGGTTTTGATGACGGGTGCACCACGACGGAATTGCATATCAGCTACTTGAGCCAATGGAATTTGAGCTCCTGACGGCGTTGATATTAAGATGCGTTTTAAGTCATCCACATTGTCACGCAATTCACGCGGATAGCGCAAATTAACCGGATAACGCTCTAAGCCTTCGACTGTTTCCGTAACATTGACACCGCCAATGGCTGTTTGAATAACTTCTTGTACGTCAGCAATATGTAATCCATAACGGGCTAATTCATCACGGTTAATATCAAAATCAAGATAATAACCACCGGCAGCTTTATCGCCAAAAGCAGATAAGGTTTCCGGCATTCGTTTGATGCTTTGTTCTACATCATTAGCAATTTTTTCAAGGACGGTAAGGCTAGGGCCGCTAATTTTAATGCCAATCGGTGTTTTTATACCGGTTGATAACATGTCGATGCGTGTTTTTATCGGCATTGTCCAAGCATTAGCCAGCCCAGGGAAATGAATCGCAGCATCCATTTCGTGCATTAATTGTTTGGTGGTTTTAGTCGGATCTGGCCATGCTGATTTATCTTTGAGTTTAATCGTTGTTTCAAACATAGAGAGCGGAGCGGGATCCGTTGCCGTATCAGCGCGACCGGATTTACCAAAAACATGCTCCACCTCGGGAAAGGTTTTCAGTATTTTATCTGTCTGTTGTAACAATTCTCGTGCCTTACTGATTGATATACCAGGATAGGTCGTAGGCATATACAAGATATCGCCTTCATCCAGTGGGGGCATAAATTCACTGCCTAACTTTCCTGCAGGGCTCAGTGTCACAACTAATACAATAACAGTAAGCAGTAGTGTAAACCAGCGCCAGCGAATAGCTAAACGTAAGGCGGGGGCATGGATAAAATGAAATATGCGATTAAGTGGGTTTTTTGCTTCTGCGACTATTTTTCCACGAATAAAATAGCCCATTAATACTGGCACTAAGGTAATCGCTAGAATTGCTGCGGCTGCCATAGAATAGGTTTTGGTAAAGGCGAGCGGTGCAAATAAACGGCCTTCTTGTGCTTGCAAGGTGAACACGGGCAAAAATGACACAGTAATAATCAGTAATGAGAAAAATAAGGCTGGGCCGACTTCTTGGGATGCCTTACTTACTGCTTGCCAACGCTCAGATGATGTCAATTGTGCCATTTTATCTTTGGCGGCTCGTTCTAAATGTTTATGGCAATTTTCTACCATAACAATGGCACCATCGACCATCGTACCAATGGCGATGGCAATGCCGCCGAGTGACATGATGTTGGCATTAATGCCTTGCCAATACATAACGATAAACGCCATTAAAATACCAATAGGCAGTGTAATAATAACGACCATGGCCGAACGAATATGAAATAAAAATAAGATGCAGATAAGTGCTACGACTAGCGATTCTTCGATAAGTTTATGTTTTAAATTATCAACAGCACGGTTGATGAGCTTACTACGATCATAGACCGTTACAATTTCTACCCCAGCTGGTAGACCTTTTTCGAGCTCGGCTAATTTAAGTTGAACATTTTCAATCGTTTTCAGTGCATTTTCACCAAAACGCATAATGACAACACCGCCGGCCACTTCGCCTTCACCATCCAAATCAGCCACGCCACGGCGTAATTCTGGCCCTAGATGTATATTAGCAATATCCGTGAGGCGAATCGGTGTGCCATTGTCACTAACACTGATCGCAATCGATTTTAAATCATCAATTGAATGTATATAACCACGACCTCGAACCATGTATTCAGTTTCGGCCATTTCAATTATTTTGCCACCGACATCAAGGTTGGAACGTTGAATAGCATTTTTAACTTTTGACAGTGAAATATTGTAATTAAGTAAGGCGTTGGGATTCACTTCAATCTGGTATTGTTTGACAAAACCACCGATAGAGGCGACTTCTGACACACCATCAACGGTTTGTAAGGGATAGCGTAAATACCAATCTTGCAAGGATCGTAATTGGGCTAAGTCATGCTGACCGGTTTTATCGATTAAGGCATATTCGAATATCCAACCCACACCTGTAGCATCAGGCCCTATACTCGGATTGACCGCATCGGGTAGACGTCCACTGACATAATTTAAGTATTCCAGAACACGCGAACGTGCCCAATACATATCGGTATCATCTTCGAAAATAATGTAGACAAACGATAAGCCAAAGAAAGAATAGCCACGGACCGTTTTTGACTTGGGCACCGATAACATAGCTGTGGTCAGTGGATAGGTGACTTGGTCTTCAACGACTTGTGGCGCTTGTCCTGGGTATTTTGTTAAGACAATAACCTGTACGTCAGATAGATCAGGAATAGCATCCAGTGGCGTGTTTTTTAAAGCCCAAATCCCCGTAGCGATAAGCAACGCTGCTATTAATAAAACCTGAAACTTATCGCGTAATGAGGCGGCTATTATTCGCTTAATCATGCTTATGTACATCCATTGTGGAGTTGTTCTCGGTGGGTGCTACACGCATATTGTTTTGGTCTTCAGGCATACCGATAGAAAATGCAGCATCTGACTTTTTATTCAGTTCTGCTGTTGGTTCTGGATTTGTTTTGATTGTATTAATTTTTAATGCTTCTATCATCTTGGCGGTAGATTCGCGAAGTTTTGACTCAGAATCTATTAAGAACTGACTGGATGTGACCACCTCATCACCGACATCGACACCGTCGATAATTTGGCTTAAGCCCTCAGCGCTTAATCCTACCTTCACAGTTCGAGGTTCAAACTTGCCTTGTTCACGCACAACAAATACCTGATCTCGTTCACCAGAACGCACAATCGCCTCTGAAGGTATCGTTATGGCATTAGCTTGGCGTTGAGTGTTGATCGTCACATTGGCAAACATGTCGGGCTTGAGTAATAAATCTTCATTATCAAAGACGAGTCTGACTTTGATGGTACGGGTTTTAACTTCGGCATATGGGTAAATATAAGACAATGTGCCCTTAAATATTCTTCCTGGGATACCGGTTAATGTCATTTCAACGGTATCACCGACATTGACCCAAGGTAAATCAGACTCGAAAACATCGGCAAAAACCCAAACCTTGGTTAAATCAGCCAGCATATAGAGCTCAGTTGCGGGGCTAACATACTGACCTTCTCGGGCACCAATATTGATGACCGCACCGTTAAACGGAGAATGGATATGAATATTTTTCTTAATGATGCCAGTTTGTTCTAAATCACGAATTTGGTGTTCGGGTACATCAAGAAACTCCAGGCGTTCGCGTGCTGCTTTAGCCATTTGTTTGGCACCAAAACTAATGTCTTCAAAAGGACTGTTTTCTAATGTTTGTAAGCTTTTTAATGCCAGCAAATATTCTTGTGCGCTAGTAACAAGCTGAGGGGAATAAATACTTAATAACATCGTGCCTGTTTTAACGGTAGTGCCGGTTTTATCGATAAAAAGTTTTTCGATCCAGCCTTCTGTCTTTGGATGAAGGCGAGTGATGTGTTCTTCATCATAAGCGACACGACCCATGGCCCGTATCTCGTGTGACAGTGTCGTAGTTGAGGCTATTGCGGTTCTAACTCCCATGTTTTGCACCGTCACAGGATCGATCTTCACTATTCCGGTGGGAGTTTCATCCATGGCTGTATTGTTTTCAGCATAAACAGGAATATAATCCATTCCCATATCATCCTTAGCGGGCATGGGCGACGTAATGTCAGGATTCATTGGATTACGATAGAATAAGGGCTTTTGTTCCACTACTTTAGTATTTTCAGCATAAACAGGAATGTAATCCATATCCATATTATCTTTAGCTGGGATTGGCGAAGTAATATCGGGGTTCATCGGATTACGGTAGAACAACGGCTTTTGTTGTTCCTCGGTTTGTTCCGCGACTATTGCACCATCTTGAGACATAAGCTGAATTTGCTGATTAACAAACCAATAGGTTGTTAAACTACCTAGGGCGATCCCGCTGATTAATGTCATAGAGAATAAAGTTGGTTTATTCATAAATATTTTCCTCACCAACTGTAGCCACTAATTTGGCTAGGGCAGATTTAGCATCACTGATCGCTTTCCACTCGTTTGTTTGATAATTGTACAATGTGATTTGAGCTCTGATTAAATTGAGAAAGTCGACTTTATTAACTTGGTAGCCAGCTAACATAGATGCCACTGTTTGATTCGCTTGCGGGATGATTCCGGTTTTAAATAACAAAACTTGCTCCTTAGCTTGCTCGTAATCTGCAATGTTTGAGGTAATATCAGCTTGGATATTGAGCCATCTATCTTGTAAGGCAAACTGTTGTTGTTTGACTTCACTATGACGTTGAGAAATAGCCATCTTCTGTTTATGTTCTGCAAATAAAGGTAGGTTAATGCCGACTTTAAATGACATTAAATCAGCACGATTAGAACCGTTTAGATTATCACCATCTCGGAAACCATAGGCTGCACCTACATTAAAATCTGGCATTAAATCCCGTTCTGCTAATTTTTGCCGATCGGTTGCCGCATCAATCAATGAGCGTTGTTGGGTAAGTGCAGGACGATGTTGTTCTGCCAAATCAAAGACCGATTCAGCTGAAATTAGTTGTGGTAATGCAATGTCAATATCAGCTAAAACAGGAAGTTGGATGTATTTATTAGTTCGCTGATTCAGTAAGGCATTGAGTTGCGCTGAGCTTTTTTTACGAGAACTTGTCAGTTGAATCGTATAATCAATAAGCTTAGATAGATCTAATTGCGCTAGCAAAACATCCTGTTGTAAACCTTGGCCAACCTTATATTTAGTCTGAGCGATTTCAATAAATTGCCTCAGTAGCGTTTTATTGATCTCGATAACGTCAAGTGAGCGATCTAGCAAGAATAAATGCCACCACAGCGTTTTAACATCTTGATTTAATTTAAGCCGCATCTCGTCGACTGTTGAGTCCGCTGCATCAGCCATATGGCGAGCAGCGCTTTCTTTTAAGGCCAATTTACCTGGATAAGGGATCTGTTGGCTAATTGCAAACTGCATTTGAGTCATTGCTTCTTGGCTAATATTAAAGCTATCAGTTGGCAGATTGAGTGCATTAAAACTGATCATAGGATCAGGTAGGCTACGCTCTTGTGAGGGAATAGCTGCCATGGCTTCTGCCCTAGCTTGTATCTCGGCTAGACCAATATTTTCTAGTTGAACACGCGATAAGGCGGCGTTCAACGTCAATGGGTCGTTATGTTCAGTTGGGCTGGATTCAGACATTGGCCGATTTAAGCCGTCTAAACCGTCAGCACGACTGGGTTGAATTGCACACATTAATAAAATCAGCAATAAACTTTTGCTAGAAGTAAAAAATCTTAATTTCCACATGACTACACACCTAAATGGGCGTTATCAACAACGACATCAAATTGATGGCGCACTATGCACGCTTGCGTGCGATGAGTAATAGTGAGACCGGTAAGTAAGCTGTCTTTTTAAAGTGTATAACCGAAAAATGACAGAAATAAGGGTCTTTAGATGGAAATTGGGGGGCGAAGCAGGCGGGTAGGTTGTTGAAATTGCGTATCGATACGCAAGGCTTTATAGCCATCTTTAATATTGCGATAGTTACTGAATACAGCATAATGTGCTGTGATACCTAAGCTGACAGAACAAGAACTATGCACACAGTGACAGCTATGTTGCGTTGAACAATGATCACAGCTTTTACTGGCTTGGTGATGGTCACAGTCTGCTATATCCATCATCGACATAGTCGGCATCGTAGCCGTATCCTTTGCAGTAACTGATTGAATTTGCATAGAAGTAGAAATATTAGGCACAGCATTTGCTAGATTCATTACCGTCATTGGTAGATAAGCCATGATAGTGATGAAAACAAAAAGTAGTTTTTTAGTGGTGCGATGCATGTGTTTAAAATTTAATTCCGTTTTACAGTGTATAGAACAAGCGAATAGATAAATTATCTTAAATTTCAGCTTATAGCAAACCTCTAGATTGAGTATAATTCCTAAATCCGCTTAAATACAAATGTACATAATCAGCTTAAAACCATTTCTTCCAGCGAAATAGAATAATTTGGCCGATAACGATTACCGCCAACATAACAATGAAGATCCAGAATGCATGAGTATTATCAGCGCCAGGAATGCCGCCAATATTAATACCGAGTAAACCCGTTAGAAAACCTAATGGCAAAAATACCGTGGTTACAACGGATAATACATACATTCGGGCATTTAATTGTTCTGATAAGCGACTATTGAGTTCTTCTTGAGTCACCGCTGCACGATCACGTGCTGCATCAAGATTTTCAATATGGCGTAGCAAGGCATCATTTATTTCACGAATTTGAATAGAGTGGTCGGCATCAAGCCAGGACACTTTTTCGATGAGAAGTCGTGAAAAGGCGTCTCGTTCAGGGGCTAAATAGCGGCGAATAGTAATTGTTTGGCGACGTAGATTCGCGAGATCGTATCGTAATCCACCGGTAGCGCCACTTAAAACCGCATCTTCATAATCAGCGGTGCGTTCTTCAAAGTCATTGATGGTATCAGACATGCCATGAACGATATGATTGATCATAGAAACCAAAAAATCGCCGCTATTTTTTGGGCCATGTCCCTTCAATAAGTCTGCTGCAATGATGCTAGCAGCCCCTAATTTACGTCGCCGAGAAGTTACGATACGATGCGGATCAACCCACATTCTGAGGGCAACCATATCGTCGGGTTCGGCGCCTGGGTTGTGATTAATGCCTCGAAGGGCGATCAACATGCCATCATTAATCATCGTAGCGCGAGGTCGAGTTTCATCTTCCAGTAAGGCTTGGGCGATAATTTTATCTAGCCCAGATGATTCCATTAACCATTCTTCGGCCTCAGGATGCGTGTAGTCAAAATGCAACCAGAGCACACCTTGCTCTTTGGTCCAATTATGAATGTCAGCAACCTCTATTTGAGATGCTGAACCCAAGCCATTGAGCAAAAAAGCGTGTATTAAGCCATATTCATTAACCATTAAATTTCGCCTTTAATTAGTGTAAATTTAATTATACCCATGCTACGTTGAAATCTATAGTTCAACGTAGCATGGCATATCAATCAATAAAAATTATAAGGCGACGAGCTCTGCCATCACATTAAATCAAATGGCAGTCACTAGACTTAAATTTTATTCATCGTCATCATCATCTGAAGTGTCATCGTCATCGGTGGGTAATAAATCAAGAGATGACTCTGTTTTACGGTTAGTGGTTGTTGTTGATGTTTTAGTATGCGCGCGGATGAATTGTTTGCGTGCTGCTTCCCACGCTTTAGTATGTTTTGCTTTTACTTGTTGTTTATCCTCTTCAGATAATTCAACTAATTTAGGCGTAACAATAGCTTCATCGTACTCAACAACTGCATCACGATCTGTGTTGTAGAGATACATTCTACCTTTGTTTGCAGGCGGTAATTGCTCATCACGGATGACAATTATATTGCCTCTACTTGATTGTATTTGGCCATACCAAGTACCTGATTCTTCAGTATTCTTCATAAAAATAAATCCTCATAAAATCTATTGCTTATGCAACATTATGTCGTCTGATTTAGCAATTGTGGCGAATAGTGCATTTGTTGATCGATTTTATCAATAGTTTTTTTTGTTTAGGTATTAAACAAACATAAATAGGGCAAATTCTCGTATGATGTCTTTTTATCGAAAGCTACGGGATTAAGGTCGAAAATGCTTAAGGTTGTTTATAGTAATAATATAGTGCAACTCGCCGCACACCTTGCAGAATTGCAACAATCTTCTCCTTTGCTGCCATTAGAAGCTGAGACGGTTATCGTGCAGAGTAATGAGCTTACGCGTTGGCTCTCATTATTCTTAGCTCAACGTCATGGCATCGCGAGTCATATAGAATTTCCTTATCCTTCGGCTTATCTATGGGGCTTGTTTCGGCGAGTGTTGCCAAGTGTACCCAAACAATCACCCTTTTCGACTGATGCCATGACGTGGCGTATTTTTGAATTATTACCCGCATGTCGTCCGCTGGATAATTTTGCCATTATTAATGCCTACTTAGGTGAGCAAGATGATCCTTTAAAACGCTTTGCATTATCACATCGGATTGCCGATAGTTTTGATCAATATTTAATGTATCGTCCAGATTGGATTCATGCGTGGGAACAGGGCGAAACGCCTCATTGGCAGGCTGCATTATGGCAACAATTAACCGCGACAGAAGACGGTAGTGTTGCAATGCATCGAGCAAATTTGCTTAATCAACTCCATCATTATTTAACGACGACAGAAACACGGCCAAAAGGTTTGCCTGAACGCTTAGCCATTTTTGGCATTTCTGCCATGCCGCCGGTGTATTTAACTTTATTTGAATTGATGGCACGACACTGTGACATCACCTTATATTTCTTATCGCCAAGCGAAGGCTATTGGGGCGATTTGGTTGATAAAAAAGCACAGGCGAAACGGGTAGCACAGCGTGACTTGTTTGATGAGTCCGATGAAGATGACGAGGATGACTATTTCAATACCGGTCACCCTTTATTAGCGAGCTTGGGTAAACAAGGTCAAGAGTTTTTTGAGCAATTACAAAGTTGCCAACATGAATCGTTTGATGTGTTTATTGAACCCGAACGCGACCATGTTTTAGGTATGTTGCAATATGACATTTTTGCTTTAAATAATCCTGATTTTGAAGATGAAAAAACACCGGTTGCTGGTGATGATAAGTCGATTATGGTTCATGCCTGCCATAGTACGATGCGTGAAATTGAAGTCTTGCACGATCAATTATTAGCTTTATTTGAACATGATCCCGATTTATCGCCGACCGATATCGTGGTGATGACGCCAGATATTGAAGTTTATGCGCCATGGATTGATGCGGTATTTGCCAACACTCCTAGTCATCAACGCATTCCTTACGGCATTGCAGATTGTGGCGTGCGCTACCAAAGTCCCATATTGAATGCTTTTGTCTCCTTATTATCTTTGCCACAGTCCCGGTTTGATGTTGAAACCGTACTGACCTTATTGGAATGCAAAGCCATTCAACAGCGGTTTTCTTTGGATGATGAACAATTAACGTTGATTCGTGAATGGTTAGCTGAAACCCATACTCGATGGGCATTATCTGCCGAACATAAAGCCGACTTTGATTTACCTGAAACTAAAAATAATACCTGGCGAGCGGGCTTAGATCGCTTGTTATTAGCGTATGCCATGCCAATGACCGAGGCGGGTAAACCTGTCAGATTATTTGAACGGCAACTGGCCTTTGATGGCATAACGGGGGATAAGGCGACAACATTGGCACAACTGTGTGCCTTTATGGATAGCCTTGATGATCTTCGCCAGAAATTAACTCAAGATCGTACCGCCGAAGATTGGCAAAAACAGCTCAATAGTGTTTTAGAACGCGTCTTTTTACCAAGCTATGAAACCAATGAAGAAGCTGAACTGAACCTGATTCGGCAAACTTTGGCTAAGTTAGTAGAAAGCACAGAATTAGCTGAGTTTGATCAAACGCTATCATTGGCCTTAGTGAAAGATTGGATTAATGGTCATTTAGATACCAGCCAAACGATCAGTCGATTTATGGGTCATGGCGTGACATTTTGTGGCATGGTGCCGATGCGTAGTATTCCATTCAAAGCGGTGTGTTTGATTGGGATGAATGACGAAAGTTATCCACGTCGCCAACCAACACAAGGTTTTGATTTGTTATCGCATGATTTCAGAGTCGGCGATCGTTCACGACGTGATGATGATCGTTATCTATTTTTAGAAGCACTCATGTCATGCCAATCTTACCTTTATCTCAGTTATGTCGGTCGCAGCATTCGTGATAATGCCAGTATTCCACCGTCAGTTTTAGTCAGTGATTTACGCGATGTATTGAATCAAACCTATACCGATGAACAGGGCGAAGAACTCTGGCCACAATTATTAACCCAACATCCATTACAAGCCTTTAGTCAGCGTTATTTTGATGGTCAAAATGAGCAATTATTTAGCTTTGCACAAGCGCATTGCCCAATCAATGACACCAATGAGACACCTGAAAACAAAACATGGTTTGAACACGCATTACCACAAGCAGATGATAGCTGGCGGCAATTAAGTCTGAATCAGTTAATCAACTTTTTTAGGCATCCAGCACGTTATTTATTACGCGAACGTTTGGGCATGCGTTTAGAAATGACCGATGACCAACTCGATATTCGTGAACCCTTTGAACTCGATGGCCTCCAAGCGTGGTCATTACGCCAACAATTATTGAACGCTCGATTAAACGCTGATGTTGAAACCAATATGTTGGATTTAGTGCAAGCAAGCGGCGTATTGCCACAAGGCATGATGGGCGAGCAGGTTTTTGAAAGCCAAGTCGTAAAAGTCGACGAGTTTGCTGACAAACTATTACCGCGTTATCCAACTGATTTATTGCAAGCAATACCGTTCGAACTAAAGTTGAATGACTTTATATTAAGCGGTCAATTAGGCGAATCAGCACAATTGCATGACGGCGGTTTATTTCATTATCGAATGGCAAAAACTAAAGGCCAGGATTTACTGGCAATGTGGATTACCCATTGTGTATTAAATGCCGTTCAGCCAGCGAACATCGGCAGACAAAGTACATTGATAACCGAAGATAATGACTATCAATTTAGCCCTGTAGAAAATGCTCAAGCAATATTGCAGCAATTAATCGAACTTTACTGGCAAGGTATTCATCAACCATTAGCATTTTTTAGCAATACCAGTTATGCCTTTGCTAAAACCACATTAAATAAGACCAAAGCCTCACCGGAAAATGCCGCATTAAGCGCATGGCAGGGCGGTCAATATTCCTCTGCCGAAGCAGATGATGTTTATTATCAACAGCTTTATGTAGAACCACCATTGAATGAAGAATTTTCAACATTAGCTTTGGCGATTTATGAACCGATTCATGCTCATTTAGTGGAAGGTGAATTATGATGCCTTTTGATGCCGAAACGGTTGCCTTATCTGGTACCAATCTAATTGAAGCCAGTGCTGGCACGGGTAAAACTTATACCTTGGCAGAGTTATATTTACGCTTGGTGCTAGAACAAAATCTGACGGTCGATAAAATTTTGGTGGTGACATACACCCGTGCAGCAACCGAAGAATTACGTGATCGTTTACGACAGAAGTTGGTGGATGCTCGTGATGCATTATTGGAAACGCAATTAGAGAATAAGCGTGATTTTCATAAACTTAATTTAGCGATTCAAAGCTTTGATCAGGCGGCGATATTTACGATTCATGGTTTCTGTCAGCGGGTATTGACTGACTTTGCCTTTGAAAGTGGTTTGCGTTTTGATGTTGATCTCATCGGTGATGAATTGGAGATTTTACAATCAGCGACTGATGATTTTTGGCGACGACAAATTAGCCAAAGTGATCCTGAGCTGAGTGCTTATTTATTAGCTAAAAAGCAAACCCCCGAAACATTACTGCAATCAATCCGTAGTTTGATTGGTAAGCCATATTTGAATTACATTGCCTTGCCTGAGATTGATTTTCAGCGTTTTCAACAAACAGTGACTAACCATTTTAATGCCGTTAAAAAAATCTGGGTAGTCGAGCAAGAGCAAGTTATTGCTACGTTGCAGAATAAAAATCTGTTGAATGGTAATAAATATCGAACAACTAGCGTGGAAGCATGGCTAGTGCAGTTGTTGACGATGATGGAATCTTCTCACGCACCTGCCACATTATTTGAAAATTTTGATCGTTTTACCAAAGCACGATTAGAAGATGCCTTGAAAAAAGATCAGCATTTACCCGAGTTAGATTTTTGGCTTGTTTGCCAAGATTTATTAGATGCCCAACAGCAGTTAGAAACGACTCGAACGATTCAATTACAAAACCTGCGATTATCATTATTAGCGTATCTAAATGATACCGTACCAACGCTAAAGCAACAGCAACAAGTGCAATCGTATGATGATTTATTAATCACCCTTGAACAGGCATTAAACGCCGAGCAGGGCGGTGATCAGCTGGTCGAAAAATTACGTTTGCAATATCAAGCGGCGTTGATTGATGAGTTTCAAGATACCGATCCAGTGCAATACCAAAGTTTTAGCCGAATTTACGCCCAAAGTGGTTTACCGACGTTTTATGTCGGCGATCCCAAACAGGCGATTTACAGCTTTCGTGGTGCCGATATTTTCACCTATTTGAAAGCAAAAGCCGCGACGGAGCATGAACATACTTTAACTACCAATTGGCGTTCTCATCCGCATTTAGTATCGGCGGTAAACCGCTTATTTGAACGTAAAGATCAAGCGTTTTTTTATCAGGAAATACCGTTTATTGCGGTGCAAGCGGCACGCCCCGAAACGCCAGCATTACTGATTGATAATGAAGCTGTTGCACCGTTGTCGATTGTGTGGACGGCGGGTGAAAAGACCTTAGCTAAAAAAGACATGACGCGATTAGCGGCGCATTCGACGGCAGATGAAATCGCCCGTTTATTAAATTTAGCCCAAAACAATAAGGCTGATTTAATTAAAGATGAATCATCACGGCCTTTATCAGGCGGTGATATCGCGGTGCTAGTTCGAAATCATCGTCAAGCGGCAGAAATTCAGTATTGCTTGCAACAACGCGGCATAAACAGTGTGCAACAAGGGCGAGAAAATGTGTTCGCCTCGCATGAAGCTTTGTTATTAGAACGTTTATTGTTAGCAGTAGCCGAGCCAAATAATGCCAGTCGAATTATTGCCGTATTGGCATCACCTTTATTTGGTTTGAGTGCTTTAGATTTATATGAGGTTCAGCAAGATGAGCCCACTTGGTTAACACATCTCGACTTTTTCCATGAGTTGCATCAACTGTGGTTACAAAAAGGCTTTATGTCGATGTTCCGCCATGTCATGGTGGCGCAGTCGGTTCAGCAACGGGTGTTAGCGCTGAATAATGGTGAACGCCAATTAACTAATTTATATCACTTAGCGGAGTTGATTCAGGATTATTGTAGCCGCCAGAAAAGTGCAATGGGAGCGGTATTACATTGGTTAGCATCGCATCGCAATGCGGCCAATGGTGATGATGAAACGGCACAATTACGTTTAGAAAGTGATGAACAGTTAGTCAAAATCATTACGATTCATAAAAGTAAGGGGTTGGAATACCCGATCGTATTTTGTCCTTTTTTATGGGATGTGAATTTACGTTCAGGCAAGGATGAGATTGTACGTTTTCATGATCCAGAACAGGATAATGCGGCGTATGTCGCGATGATTGAACCGAGCCTGACTCAAGCTAAAGAACTCGTTTTACAAGAAGAAAAAGCCGAAGATTTGCGCTTGCTTTATGTGGCCTTAACGCGTGCAAGAGAACGTTGCATCATCACGTGGGGTAATGCTAATGGCGTGAATGATTCTGCCTTATTTAGTTTATTGCATCCAACGCTGAGTAAAATTGATCCCACTCAAATGGCCGATGATTTACAAGCATTAGCCGACTCAAGTAATCAGACAATTGTTGTTGAGCCTTTGATCGAACAAGCGGTGGTGGGCTTGCAGAATAATCTTGCTGAACAATCGCATTTAGCCGCGCGAGATTTTGTTGGCACAATAAACAAGCCGTGGCGAATTGGTAGTTTTAGTGCCTTAACGGCAGGGCATGATGCCGAAGTACCTGATTATGATGGTTTGAGTCAACATCAGCTTCAAACGGATAGCGGTCGACCCGTTCAAGCTGAGCCGAAAGCGGTCATTGAAGATCGCTTTAAATTCCCTCGTGGTGCCCAAGCGGGTGTGTGTTTACACAGTATCTTTGAGCAGTGGGATTTTAATATCGACGATCAAGAAGGCTTTCATCAGTTAGTGAACCAACTGTTGTTGCAATATGGCTTTGATCCGGTGTGGACGAAAGCGGTGTGTCAGTGGTTATGTGAAGTCGTGACTACACCATTATCGGCTGGCAATTCATTATGTTTGGCGACCTTGACGCGGTCACATCGCTTGGATGAAATGGCATTTTATTTTCCAGTTGCTCATTTGACAGTGAGTGGTTTGAAAAAACAACTCAAACCCTATCTGACTGAAAATAGCGTGTTGAGCCAAGTCATTAATCGTTCCGATTTTTATGATCTTTCTGGTTTTATGAAAGGCTTTATCGATTTAATCTTTGAACACGAAGGGCGATTTTATGTGGTGGATTATAAGTCGAACTTCTTAGGTTCACAGCCACAAGATTATGCGACTGTTCAATTAGATGAAGCGATGATTTCACATGATTATCCTTTGCAGTATTTAATTTATAGCCTCGCTTTGCATCGTTATTTAGCCTTACGATTGCCCGATTATGATCCTGAACTGCATTTTGGCGGCGTGTATTATTTGTTTATTCGAGGCATGCATCCAGAGTGGGGGCAAGCAGGTATATTTGCTGATAAACCGAGTACGGCATTATTAACGGCGTTTGATCATTACCTACAAGGACTTGTGCCATGAGTAAGGTGATGAAAACCTTAAAACAAGCCGGATTTAGTGAGTTAGCTTGTCAGTTTGCTCGTTATATTGAACGTGTTGATAATAGTAAAGATGAGCTGGTGGCCTTATCGGCAGGGTTATTGACCGAAGCTGTTTCGCAAGGGCATGTCTGTTTAAATCTAAACCCTGATGTAAGTCAGATGAATGGTCTTTTTCACAGCGTTCGTTCTTTATTGCCTGATGATCTTAGCGAATGGCAACGCCGTTTAAAACAAAGCAATGTCGTTGGAACAGGTGATGAGTATCGGCCACTGATAATGGATGATAATGGCTTAGTGTATTTATATCGTTATTGGCATGATGAACAACATGTCGCGGCAGCCATCACGCAACGTCATACGCAGATTGCGTTAACAAATCACGACCAGCTTAAACAGATGCTAACAAAATGGCCGACAACGATTGACGGTATTGATTGGCAAAAAGTAGCCGTATTAATGGCCTTAACACGCCAGTTCAGTGTGATTTCTGGTGGCCCAGGTACTGGTAAAACCACGGTTGTATTGCGACTATTACACTGTTTATATCAACAACGAACAGATTATCGTATTGCTTTAGCCGCACCGACGGGTAAAGCCGCCGCACGTTTACAACATGTCATTAGTGATAAAGACAATGAAGCTATTCAAGCCAAGACCTTACATCGTTTATTAGGCATTAATGCACATAACGAACAAGGTCGCTATAACGCGGATCGACCGTTACCGTTTGATGTCATTATTGTCGATGAAGCCTCAATGATTGATATCAGTTTGATGGCGAAATTATTACAAGCTTTAGCACCGACAGCTCGATTAGTGTTGCTGGGCGATAGTCAGCAATTAGCCTCAGTGGAATCGGGGGCGGTGTTAGCTAACTTATGCCAACATCCAATGTCATTTGACGCTGATTTTGTGGCGATGGTGGCTGATTTAGCAGGGATAGATTTAAGCGATTATGCCCGTGATGTTGAAAACAACGATGCTCATTCGGTATTACAAAATAGTGTGGTGAAACTTCAACATAGTTATCGTTTTGACGAAGCCAGTTTAATCGGGCGTTTAGCTTATGCAATCCAAGCGGGTAGAGCTGATAAGGTTGTGCTCGAATTAACGGAAGCAGGGCAAACAACGTGGCAGCAAGATGAAAATAATGCCCAATTGATTGCAGGTTACCAGCCTTATTTTAAAGCCATTATGGCATCTGAAAGTCCACTAGCCTGCATTGAGGCTTTTGAAATGTACCGTGTGTTATGTGCGATCAAACAAGGCCCACAATCTGTAGCCTCGGTGAATGCCGTCATTGAACGTCATATCGCCAAATTAGGTTGGCGAAGTCAGCATGATTTTTACCACGGTCGGCCGATTATGATTACTCAAAATGATTATCGCCAACAATTGTTTAACGGTGATACCGGCTTGATTTTAAAAGATGACACAGGGCAATTACGCGCCTGTTTTCTCATTGATAATGCATTACGTTGGGTTGATTTAATTCGTTTGCCTGCTCATGAAACTGCTTTTGCCATCACGATTCATAAAAGTCAGGGTTCAGAGTTTGAACATGTTTGCGTCGTGTTGCCACAAGAAGACACAGCGATTTTGAATCGCGAATTGTTATATACCGCCATTACCCGAGCTAAAAAACACATAAGCCTATTTTGTAACGAAACTATTGTGCGTAAAACGGTGATGACGCAGCATGAGAGAGAAAGTGGGTTGGCTGGGTTGTTGTATAATCGAGTTGTATGACCCCATTGATCTTTGATCAGCGCTCTAGCTCAAGAGTAATAATTAGTTTACTATCAATAAAACAATTAATTACGAAAGATACTGGAATTAGGGATGATCATTGGGCTGCAAGTTAGGCATTTCAAAGCGTATAAAAATATCAAATATATTCCAATTGGATATGAGCATAACTTTGTTGCTTATTCTGGTGAAAATGGAGCAGGTAAAAGCTCCATTCTTGAAGCTTTAGACACTTTTTTAAATAATAAAGCGTGGCTTCTCACCAAAAACACTAATACCTCTGATTCGTATATTTGCCCTCTATTTTTAATACCAAAAAATAAAGCCCCTCGATTAACTAGTTATTTTGAAATTATCAGTGATTTTTTTTGGGATTTAGAGCAAAAAGATAAAAAAGATTCGTTTTTTGAAGTACGAGACAAATTAATTAAAAGCTATAGAGATACACATTTTTTAATTTTTGCAGGGGAAACCATTGAGCACAAGATTTTGTTTCCTTTTGGTGATTCCGTTCAAAAAAGTCTACTGAAAGAACTGGAATGACGTGGTCTAATGGATTAGAACAGCCTAGTTAAGAGATAATACTCAAAACTGGAGCAATTGAAATGACCACAAGAAAAAAGTACCCGAAAGAATTTAAACTAGACGCCATCAGTTTGGTGCTGGA
>Ga0209491_10001931_pt1 | contig 38675 bp, 36 predicted proteins | sample BON02_FD_187213 | JGI IMG/M metagenome (GOLD analysis project Ga0209491, IMG submission 187213) | Freshwater microbial communities from Lake Bonney liftoff mats and glacier meltwater in Antarctica - BON-02 (SPAdes) (version 2) | ecosystem: Environmental > Aquatic > Freshwater > Ice > Glacier... | reverse complement strand
AAGGAAATGGCGTAAATACCACCCATTAATCCGAACATAAATAAAACTGCCGGAGCGACACAACAAAGTATTCCAGCAATTCCTGCGGATGTTGCAAATTTAAGTGCCCATTTAATAATATTTGGATCTTCTTGTGTTGTATTTGCTCCCTTATTCATTGTGTTGTTTTTCGAGAAGTTGGTCTTTTAAATATAGAAATCCTTACAAAAGGACAAAGCCAAAAGTATCCTAAAAAATAAAGACTACATTATTATTGTTAAAAACAATAAAAATCACCTTAAAAAAAATATTTTTGAGAGTTTTGATTATTTTCTTATTTTATTAAAAAATCTATCCCAATGAAAACAACAAAATATCTACTTTTTGTGCTGTTTGCGATTGGTTTTATCGCTTGCTCAACAGACAGAGAATCAAATGAAGAAACTAATAGCGATGAAACTTATTTTCCACCTATAGGTTCAAGTACTTGGGAAACAACAAGCATTCAAGACTTAAATTGGAAACAGGAAAAATTACAAGCCCTAATCGATTTTCTACAAGAAAAAAACACCAAAAGCTTTATAGTGCTCCACAAGGGTAAAATAGTTTTAGAAGAGTACATGAATACTCACGATGCCTCTAAAGTTTGGTATTGGGCTAGTGCTGGAAAAACTTTAACGACCGCTGTTACTGGAATCGCACAAGAAGAAGGTCTCGTCAATATCAATATTAAAGTATCCGATTATTTGAGTAATGGCTGGACAAGCGCTCCTATAGCGAAGGAAAACCTAATTACCGTTAAAAATCTTTTAACAATGACTTCTGGCTTAGACGACACTTTAGGCGATGATGTTTCGCCCAGTAATTTACAATATGTTGCTGATGCTGGAAATCGTTGGGCCTATGCTCCCGTTTATGTAAAATTACAAGATATAATTTCCGAAAAAAGTAATATAGCCTGGAACACTTATTTTAATTCGAAATTAAGAGATAAAATTGGGATGACTGGTAATTGGATAACCCTCGGCGAATTGAGCGTATATTGGAGTAATACCAGAAGTATGGCGCGCTTTGGCCTTTTGATATCTGCTGATGGAAAATGGGAGAATCAACAAATAATTCCAAAAGATTTTTTAAACGAGGCTGTGAATACATCTCAAAATATCAATCAGGCTTATGGTTATTTGTGGTGGCTCAACGGGAAATCTAGTTATCGATTACCTCAAGCGCAATTCCAGTTTAATGACTCTTTAATTCCGAATGCTCCTGCCGACATGTATGCCGCTTTAGGAAAAAATGACCAAAAATATACGTAGTACCAAGTAAAGAATTAGTGGTTATCAGAATGGGTGACGCTGGCGATGATGTCAAATTTGGTCTTTCAAATTTTGATAATCACTTGTGGGCTAGGATTAATGATTTGATTGAGTAATCGGTGAAAGAAGCAATATTTTTATCTGAATGCTCAAGAGCAAAGGTCGCAAACATATCGATTTGAGAAACAAACGAATCAAAACAAATTAACATCGCTATGGTCATCAATATTACCATAATATTTCCCCACTTATTTTGATAGCGCCACCTGATTGTCCGTGCCAAATAGAAAATAAAGGTTGTAAGCACAATTATAAAAATAACAACACTAAAACTTTGGAAAACAAAATAGGTGTCTTAAATATTTATATCAAAGGTCTGACTGAAACTCAAAGCATCTTTTCCGAAATATAAAAAATTAAAAAAGTAACCTAAAAGCAAACTAGAGATTAGGTAAATACTTTCTTTTTTAACCGAATAAGAATCTTTCAAAAGATTATCTTTTATTAATTAATCGACAAAGGCTTTGGGCATTTTCCTGATTTTATTGCCTTTTTCATAAGCTGCACCTAATTGCAATAATTTAGCTTCTTGAAACTGCTTTGCGATAAAAGTTAAACTTATGGGTTCGCCTGTAGTTTTGTATCCCATAGGAATGGTTAACGCCGGATATTTTGCCACCGCAGCAAAGCCTGCGTGGTAATTATTAATACTCAAAATAGCATCTAAATTATCCCCATCTAATATTTTATCAAAAAAAGAACGACTTGATACTTCCAGATTCAGGATGATGCTTGCTAATTCCTCAGCCGAGGTAGTATCTGCCATAATACCTTCAAATAAAGATTGACCGTAAGGAATTCTAGTCAGTGAATCTTGATTATTAAAAGCAATTACATCTGCAATAGAAGTTACTTTTACACCGTCTTTATTTTTTACATTTGCTTTGATATATGAAGGAAGATCGTTCTTCATATCTATATTCAAAATACTCAAAAATCCTGGCAGGTCTATTTGTTCTGGAGTAAATTCAACAATAGTAGCCCCCATGCTCGTTAATTTTGCCATGGTTGCTGCATAAATAGCATCGTTCTCCATTAAATTTTTAAAGGCTCCAAAACGCTTACCTTCTAAAGAATTTGAAATTGAAGCTGCATTTAAGTAATCGGCATCGGTTGTTACTGACTTAGCATCGGCAACATCTTTTCCTGTCATGGCAGATAACAAAATAGCATTATCAATTACATTTTTAGTCATAGGGCCAGGCGTATCTAGGGTGCTGGAAATAGGCACAATTCCGCTTCTACTTAATAAACCAATAGTTGGTTTTAAACCAACCACAGAATTCTGACTAGAAGGCGATAAAATGGAACCAGAAGTTTCGGATCCCACCGCCGCAACCGCATAATTGGCAGCTACTGATGTGCCGCTACCTGCACTAGAACCACCTGTTTCAAATATTTTTCTGCCATAAGGGTTTAAGGTTTGTCCGCCAACAGCACTATAGCCAACTGGGCAACCCGAACATAAAAAATAAGCCCATTCACTTAAATTAACTTTGCCTAAAATTAAAGCGCCATTTTTCTTTAGCTGTGTAACAATAAAAGCGTCGTCAACCGAATTGTTCATCAACGCAATAGATCCCGCTGTGGTGTTCATAGCCTCCGTATCAATATTATCTTTCAACAAAATTGGCATTCCATAAATAGGATGATGTTCTTTTTCAGAATTCTTTTTAGAAGCTTTATCCATGGCTCTAGCTTCATCCACTACATTTTTATTGAGTGCTAAAATTGTATTTAGTGTTGTTTCATTATTCAATTCGTACTTGTAAATTCGGTATAAATAAAATAAAACCAGCTTTTCATAAGACAAATCGCCTTTAGCTATATGTGCTTGTATCGTAGGAATATCTTGTTCTAAAATAAAAGGCTTCCATTTTAAATAATCAGCTTCGGTAACTTTGGAAACCTCATCATAAAGAGGCAAAAAGACCTCATTTTTATCTAAAACCTTAGACTGAATAAGTTTATAACGCATCCTCTCCGTTTCGTGATCTGCACTCTGCGCAACTTCTAACGAGTCGTTATAAGGTTGCCATAACACCACATTTTCATTCCTACTTTTTTCTTCTTTACATGAAAAGAATAAAAAACAAATACTGAATACAAATAGTAACTTTTTCATAGGTGAATTTTTGGTTTAATTAGTTATTTCTTTTAGAATATAGATAAGAGAAAAGAGAACTTAGACTTTTACTTTTCTGTTCCCTTTTCTCTATTCTTTTCTCTTTTTTTCTTCTTACTTCTAATTTCGTATTTTTTACTTAATAGTTAATGCTTTGTACTTCAGCATTAAATCGTCATTAACAAAAACAAGCTCTCATTTAGCAAACTACTTAGTACCAAAAAATGAATCCACAAATTCAATCTTATTAAATACCTGAAGGTCCTCAATCCCTTCGCCCACTCCAATATATTTTACGGGTATTTGAAACTGATCCGAAATTCCGATGACGACGCCTCCTTTGGCGGTACCGTCTAATTTTGTAACCGCTAATGAAGTTACGTTGGTAGCTTTTGTAAACTCTCTGGCCTGCTCAAAAGCATTCTGACCTGTAGAACCATCTAAAACCAACAAAACATCGTGAGGGGTGTTGGGTACTACTTTTTGCATCACCCGACTTACTTTAGAAAGCTCGTTCATTAAATTTATCTTGTTGTGTAATCTCCCAGCGGTATCAATAATAACCACATCTGCACCTTGTTTTACCGCCGAGCTTATGGTATCAAAAGCTACAGAGGCGGGGTCGCTACCCATTTTTTGTTTTATAATAGGTACTCCTACTCTATCTGCCCAGATTTGTAGTTGTTCAATAGCCGCGGCTCTAAAAGTATCTCCCGCACCTAAAACCACTTTGTATCCATTTTTCTTGAATTGATACGCTAATTTTCCAATCGTTGTTGTTTTTCCAACACCGTTGACACCCACAACCATAATAACATAAGGCTTTTTATCTTTTGGAACGCTAAATTCTACATCGTTACCAGAATTGGTTTCTGACAGTAAAATTGCGATTTCTTCTTTTAAAATTTTATTTAATTCATCAGTCCCAACATACTTATCTTTAGCAACACGCGCTTCAATACCTTTTATAATTTTAAGTGTGGTTGTTACGCCAACATCAGAACTTACTAAAATTTCTTCTAAATCGTCAAGAACATCATCATCTACTTTTGATTTTCCAGCAACGGCTTTATTCAGTTTTCCAAAAAATGAAGCCTTTGTTTTTTCTAAACCCTTATCTAATGTTTCCTTTTTTTCAGAAAAAAACAGTTTTTTAAATAAACTCATACTACTTTAAAATTCTTTGTTTCAAAGATATGAAATGAGCCATAACAATCCTTTATAATCAATAAAATATTGAATAGCTCATTATACTTCTGTTCTGACCAAAATCAGTACATAATATCTGTTAAGAAATAAAATTTAAGAGAAGAAAAATAGGTGATAAATACGAAACCATTTAGAGTAGCTGCATAAAAATCACATATATAAATTTGAATATTAGACAAAAATAGGTCAATATTGAAAACAAAAAAGCTGCTATCTTTCGAAAGCAGCCTTTAACCATTGTATATTTAAATATTATTTTTTACTAAACCAACCGTCTAAGGCTTCTGGAGTCATTACCGATTCTGTAAAAGTATAAGCACCAGTTTTTGGAGACTTCACCATTTTAATGGCTTTTGTTAATCTTTTTGAACTAGTTTGTAATGATGCAACTGTTTTCTTTGCCATGATGTATAAATTTTTTAATTTTCGGCGTTAACGAAAATTTATTTAATTTCTTTGTGAAGAGTCATTTTCTTTAAAATAGGATTAAATTTCTTAAGCTCTATTCTATCAGGAGTGTTCTTTTTGTTTTTTGTTGTAATGTATCTTGAAGTTCCAGGCTGTCCTGACTCCTTATGCTCTGTACATTCCAAAATTACTTGGATTCTATTACCTTTCTTAGCCATTTTACTATATTTTTTTTGGACTACTTAATTAATCCATTTGCACTAGCTTCTTTCAAAACTGCAGAAATCCCCTTTTTATTAATGGACTTCAATCCCCGTGCAGATACTTTTAAAGTAATCCAACGGTCTTCTTCAGGAATGTAGAAACGCTTTTTAGAAAGATTCACATTGAATCTTCTTTTTGTTTTGTTAATAGAAAACGATACGTTGTTTCCAAACATAGCTCTCTTTCCAGTAATTTCGCAAACTTTTGACATATGCTAGGGTTTGTGTTATTTTTAAACAGGATGCAAATTTATATCTTTTTTATGGGACGTACAAACTTCTTTTTTAGAATTTTAATATTTCTTTTTGAAGCATCTCAAATGCCTTATAAACAGACTTTTGCACTACTCTTTCTCGTTGAGCACCCATCGAAAACTTTTCAGAAATCACTCCTTTTTCACTAGCGATGGCTATAAATACCGTTCCAATTTCTTCTTTTGAGTCTCCTTTAGTAGGTCCAGCATTTCCCGTAGTAGCAATTGAAAAATCTGTTTTCATCAACTTTCGCACATTTTGAGCCATAATTTCCGCTACAGCTGCACTTACTACGGACTGATTTTCTATGACAGCTTTTGGAACTTGTAAAACATTTATTTTAGCTTCTGTAGCATAACTAACAATAGTTCCTTTAAAATATGCTGATGCGCCCGGCATTTGGGTGATTAATTCTGCTATTTTACCTCCTGTAAAACTTTCGGCGGTAGCTAAAGTCATTCCTTTTTGAGTCAGTAATTTTGCGATAATTTCTTCTATAGATTGCCCATCATCTTCGGTATGAACTATATCAGTAATTAAACTGTAGAGTTTTTGAGTTTGTGATTGAATTTGTTCTTCAAGATAGTCTAAATTTTTACCCTTTGTACTTAACCGCAACCTCACTTTTCCTAGGCTTGGCAAATAAGCCAATTTTATATCTTTCGGGAGATTATCTTCCCAATCTTCAATTTTCTGAGCGAGTGCACTCTCTCCCATCCCATAGGTAATAATTGTTTTATGCAAAATAAAAGTTCTATCGAACTCCTTCTGAATTTTTGGAATCACTTGGTTATGCATCAAATGTTTCATTTCAAAAGGTACACCAGGCATAGAGATAAAAACGGTTTGGTTGTTTTTCAACCATATTCCGGGTGCAGTGCCAAATTCATTGGGCAAAACTTGTGCTTTTGAAGGCACTAAAGCTTGGTTTTTATTGACTTGCAGTAAAGGTGCAATACTATATTTTTTAAAAATGTTTTCTATATGCTGTAGAACGGACTCATCCTCGACCAAATGATCATTAAAATATTCGCAAAGCGTATTTTTGGTAACATCGTCTTTAGTTGGTCCTAAACCGCCAGTAATAAGTACAATATCTGCTCTCGACTCTGCATCCTTTAAAGATTTAAGAATATGAGTTTTATCATCTTGTATAGAAGTTATCTGAACCACCGAAACACCAATTTTATTGAGCTCTTGGGCAATAAAAGCGGAATTTGTGTCAATAATCTGGCCAATGAGAATTTCATCGCCGATAGTAATTATTTCTGCAAACATTAAAGATTAAAGTTCTTTTTAAGTTCAGAAACTACTTGATGAATATCATTTTTCAAGATTGGGAAAATTTTATCTAATTGTTCCCCTATATTCCCTTGTTTTCCTAAATTTTCTATTTCTAAAGGAACGGCACAAGTGTGTTCCATTCCAAGTAAATCCACATTTGACTTTATTTTATGTGCTAATTGATAAATAGATGGATAGTTTTTTTGTTTTATCGCTACTTCTTGTTGCCCTAAATCTTCTGGAACTTCATCCAAAAATACTGCTACCAAAGATTGAATAAAATCCTCATCTCCATCTGCCAATTCCTTTAGTTTATCCAAACTGTATATCATTTTATTTGATGTTACAATGAAACATTTCTATGCCTTCTAGGCAACCTGAAAGGTAATCATTAGTTTTTACTCCACCAACACCCGAAGGTGTGCCCGTGAATATTATATCTCCTTTTTTTAATGTAAAAAATGTACTTACATACGCTATAATTTCGTCTATCTTCCAAAGCATTAACTGAGTATTGCCATTTTGAACTATTTCTTTATTTTTTGAAAGTGTAAAGTTTAAATCATTTAAATTTTTGAAATTTGTTTTAGGTAACCATTGTCCAATAACTGTAGCACCATCAAAACCTTTAGCTTTTTCCCATGGCAAGCCTTTTTCCTTGAGCGCTTGTTGTATATCACGCGCAGTAAAATCTATCCCTAAACCTATTTCATCGTAGTAATTAGACGCAAATTTTTCTTCAATATGCTTCCCTACTTTTTTAATTTTCACCAAAACCTCTACCTCATAATGAATATCATTCGAAAATTCAGGAATATAAAAATCTTGTTCTTTTGGCAATACAGAAGAGTCAGGCTTTATAAAAACTACAGGTTCTGTTGGTTTTTCATTTTGCAATTCTTCTATATGAGCGGTATAATTTCTACCGATACAAATTATCTTCATACTTTTTTTAAAACAAATTATTTTACTGTTACTACCTCTCAATTATAAGAATCAAGTTTACGAGTAACCCTTAAATTTCACAACCGAACTTATCCATTTTTCCTCACAAAAACCATTAGCTTAAATACTGACAGTATTTAACCAAGTTGTGCAAATTTTCAGAACCTAAATTCATTAAGCTCCAAAAACCATCCCATCATCAAATATACTTGCTTTAATAGTCTATTTTTTTTGAACAAAAGTATAGTTATAATTTAAAGAGCTGGTATTGATTCGGTTTTTAAATACAAGATGAGAAAAAATGCAATTCTTCCTTTCAAAAGATATTCTATATATTTAAAAAGCTCATATCAAAAAACAAGATATCAAGGTTTGTTATGTAATCACAAACTATCTCATCAAAAAATACTTCTTGAGCTTATACTTTTACTGAATTAAGGAATACGGTCATTAGTCACAGTATTAACTTAATTTATTATTTAATTTACTCAGTTTAATTTGGGTCAGAATTTTTTTGGTGTATAAAGGGAAATCTGCATTTAATATCCAACTAAAATAACCGGGTTCATCTTCTAAAACGGCATGGACTTTTTTTCCTTTATGCTTACCGAACGAAAAAATTTCTTCATCTTCCTCATCAAAAATTATAAACCCAGCAAAATCAACGGTTCTTTTATGAGATGAAAATTCAGCTAATTTTTTAATATTATTTTCTAATTCTGGATATCTATCTAACTGTGATAAAAGCACTTCGTAGGTTGCGTTGGTATCTGCCTCAGCACTATGCGCATCCGTTAAATCTTTATCACAATAAAATTTATAGGCAGCACCTAAGGTTCTTTTTTCCATTTTATGAAAAATAGTTTGAACATCTACAGAAACGGTATTTTTCATATCAAAATCTATTTCTGCCCTTAGCATTTCTTCAGCTAATAAGGGAATATCAAAGCGATCAGAATTAAAACCGCCCAAATCGCTATCTTTTATCATTTTAAAAATCTCCTTGGATAGTTCCTTAAAAGTAGGCTCATTGGCCACTTTTTCGTTGGTAATTCCGTGAACAGCAATTACTTCATCGGGAATTTGCATTTCCGGATTTACAAGCCAAGTTTTACTTTCCTGATTCCCATTGGGAAAAATTTTTAAAATAGCAATTTCAACAATTCGGTCTTTTGCCACGTTTATGCCTGTGGTTTCTAGGTCAAAAAAACAAATTGGTCTTGTCAACTTTAGTTGCATTTTTTTATAATTTGCACAAATATAAGTTTTTCAATACGCTGAAAAAATTTGAAAAGCTTATAAATTAAAAAAAGCTCCTAATTGGAGCTTTAAGTACTTCATAACTCTTTAAACTTCCCTATTTATATCCCAAGCTTCAAGATAATCGGCAACAGTTTTTACAAACATTCCGCCAAGTGCCCCGTTTATAACTCTATGATCATAACTGTGCGATAAAAACATTTTACTACGGATGCCAATAAAATCACCTTCATTAGTTTCTATCACCGACGGTACTTTCCTGATAGCACCTAAAGCAAGAATACCAACTTGGGGCTGATTGATGATTGGGGTACCAAAAACACTACCAAAAGTACCAACATTGGTTACCGTGTAAGTACCTTCTTTTATTTCGTCTGGCTTTAACCTGTTATCCCTACTTCTGGCGGCTAAGTCATTTACAGCTCTAGCCATTCCGACTAAGTTTAATTGATCTGCATTTTTTATAACCGGAACAATTAAATTACCGTCAGGTAAAGCGGCTGCCATACCTATATTAATGTTTTTCTTTTTTATAACATTATCGCCATCAACAGAAACATTCATCATGGGATACTTTTTTAAAGCCACTGCTACAGCTTCCATAAATATGGGTGTAAAAGTCAATTTCTCGCCTTCGCGCTTTTCAAAAATATCTTTAACTTTATTCCGCCAATTAACCATATTGGTAACGTCAACTTCAACAAAACTTTGAACATGAGCAGAAGTTGAAATACTATCTATCATGTATTGTGCAATAAGTTTGCCCATTCTACTCATAGGAATGACTTCATTACCATTGGCTGATACTGAGGCGACAGAGCTTATGTTCTCTTTCGGTTTTTCAGCGCTTGTATTGGGTTGAGCTTGAGCTAAGGTTTTTTGAGGTTCAGGTTGAGGTGCTTCTTTTACTACAGTGTTTGTTGCTGTCTGTGGGTTTGATTTTCTTTCGTCAATAAAACTTAAAATATCGTCTTTTGTGACTCTTCCATCTTTACCTGAACCAGCAACGGCATCGAGTTCTTGGATTGATATACCTTCTTCTTTTGCAATATTCTTAACTAAAGGAGAATAAAAGCGATCAGCATCTGTCTGTTGTGCAGCAGGCGTATGGGTGGCATCTTCAGCTACCTTAATCTCGTCTTCGATGGTTTGCGCTTGTGGAACTGCTTCGGTAGCTATTGTTATTTCTATTGGCTTTTCTTCTTTACCCTTTATTTCAATTATTGCCACTGTTTGACCAACAGCGATAACATCATCTACCTTAAAAAATTTTTCCACCAATATACCTTCCACTTCACTTGGCACTTCTGAATCTACTTTGTCTGTCGCTATTTCAAAAACAGGTTCATCCATTTCTACAGTATCGCCAACTTCTTTTAACCAAGTAGTCAATGTTGCTTCTGCAACACTCTCTCCCATTTGTGGTAATTTTAATTCAAATTTTGACATATCATCAATTAAAACACTTTATTACTATATTAATTTGCGAAAGTACTAAAAATAACGTCTTTTACTTATATTTATTGTAACATTTTTTAAGACGCTTTGATTGCATTTTCGAAGGGGATTCTGTTTAAAATACTACGGCCTAAAGTAACCTCGTCAGCATATTCCAACTCGTCTCCAACTGAAATTCCCCTTGCTATGGTTGATGTTTTAATCGTTATATTTTCTAGTTGTTTAAAAATGTAAAAATTGGTGGTGTCACCTTCCATCGTGGAACTTAAGGCAAATATCAACTCGTTTATGTTTCCTTGCTTTGCTTTCTCAACAAGTGATACGATGGTTAAATCTTGTGGCCCTACACATTCCATCGGAGAAATTTTACCACCCAAGACATGGTAGAGACCCCGATATTGGCCTGTATTCTCAATAGCCATAACATCTCTTATATCTTCTACCACACAAATAATTGAATGATCTCTCTTAGGATTTGCACAAATTTCACACAGTGCTACATCAGAAATATTATGACAGCTAGTACAAAATTTTATTTGATTTCTTAATTTTTCTAATGCCCCTGTAAGTCGTTCTGTTTGAGCCTTCGGCTGTTTTAACAAATGTAATGCCAAACGAAGGGCTGTGCGCTTACCGATTCCAGGTAATTGAGCTATCTCATACACCGCGTTTTCTAATAATTTTGAAGAAAATTCCATAAGACAAAATTACGATTTTCTACGATTTATTTCTAAAAAATTCAAATTATAACTCCCCATATTGATCTGTTCCCAACAGTACTAAGGTACAAGCAATTTCAACTTCAATTCCCTTTTGTCTTAACAACTTATAAAAATCAGGATTTTCAGTTCCTGGATTAAAAATCACTCTTTTAGGAGCTAAGTTTATAATTTGATTGTAGTATTCAATTTGCCTTTTAGGATTTAGGTATAAGGTAACCGTATGTATATTTTCAAATTCACTAAAATTGGTTTTAATTTGCACCCCGTGAACCACACCTTCTTTTAAGCCAAAAGCTTCTGTTTCAATTGATTTTTCTTCAAGCCTTTTTATGGCCATGTAGCTATATCTATTGGACTTTACGGAGGCGCCAATGACAAGAGTTTTTTGCATTTTATCGAAAACCAGTTGTTAAAATATGTTAATAAATTCAATTTTTATAAAAAAAGCCCACCCATTTGGACTCCAAAAAAATGTAAGGTTTTGTCGTTAATACCTCATTTTTATAATTAATGGTTAGTGTTTAGCGCACATTAATGATGATAGAAACCCCAATGTAAATTGGGGTTTTATTTTTAGCACCACTAGATTCACCAAGGTGTTAAAATCGGAAACTCCAAGATAGAATTCTAAAAGAATATTTTAAATTTAATCACCATCTAATAATAGCACTTCCCCAAGTAAAACCACTACCAAAAGCTGCTAAAACTACCAAGTCGCCTTCTTTAATTTTTCCTTGCTCCCAAGCTTCTGTTAATGCAATTGGGATTGAAGCTGCTGTAGTATTACCATATTTCATAATATTATTAAACACTTGGTTGTCCTGAAGTCCAAATTTCTTTTGAATGAACTGTGATATTCTAAGATTTGCTTGATGCGGCACCAACATATTAATATCTTTTGGGGTTAAATGATTAGCCTCAAGGCCCTCCATAATAACTTCACTAAAGCGAACCACTGCGTTTTTAAAAACAAATTGACCGTTCATGTACGGAAAATAAGATTCGTCATTCGGATCATTATCCGCAATAATATCAGTGACCCACCTTTTTCCCATTCCGGGGGCTATCAATGATAATTCTTCGGCGTGTTGGCCCTCAGAATGTAAATGAGTAGATAAAATTCCTTTTGAATTGTCATCTTCTCTACTTAAAACTGCAGCACCGGCACCATCACCAAAAATAACCGATACGCCTCGACCTCTAGTACTCATATCTAAGCCATGAGAATGTAATTCGGAACCAATAACCAAAATATTCTTATACATTCCGCTTTTTATGTATTGATCAGCAACAGAAATTCCATAGACAAAACCAGAACATTGATTTCGAATATCTAAAGCGCCAATAGTTTTAATATCTAAATCTCGTTGCACTAAAACACCTGGGCCGGGAAAATAATAATCAGGACTCAAGGTAGCAAAAACAATAAAATCGATATCATCTTTATCAAGACCAGAACGTTGTATGGCAATTTTAGCTGCTTTTACGCCCATAGTTGTGGTGGTGTCGCCATCGCCTTTTATAACATGTCTTCGTTCTTGAATACCTGTTCTTTCTTGAATCCAAGCATCATCGGTCTCGATTACCTTTGACAAATCATCGTTGGTAACAATGTTTTCAGGAACGTAATACCCTAATCCTGCTATTTTTGAATTATACATACAGCTGTTTTGTGTAAAATTAGTTTGATAAAAATTAAAGCTACGAATTAAAAAAAACTTAATGCTGCAATTTAAGAATTATTAACAACATGTTTTATTTGACTAAATACGCCGAAATCATATTCAAATTTAACATTTTTTACGGCGATTTTATGTAAATTGTCAATCAAATTTATGTTTAATACTTAATGAAACACCAATGAAAAAAATTTTTACATTATCACTACTTTTCTTTGTAATTCTCGGTTTTTCGCAAGAAAATCTTGGCTATCAAAAACCATCAAAAGAAATTTTAGATCTAGTAGATGCACCTCTTGCGCCATCTGTCCTTATCACTGATAATGGGGAATATATGATTATGTTGTATCGAGATGCCTACAAAACTATGGCAGAACTCTCTGAAACTGAACTCAGGTTAGCTGGTTTGCGAATTAATCCCAAAACTAATATAGGCAGTAGAACCAATTATTATAACGATATAAAAATTAAAAATCCCAAAGACAAAGAAGCAAAAAACGTTGTCGGATTACCTAACAATCCAAGAATTGCTAACTTGAGCTTTTCGCCAAACCAGTCCAAAGTTGCCGTTACCAACACCACCGAAAACGGAGTTGAAGTTTGGGTTTTGGATTTAAAAACGGCAAGCGTAAAAAAATTGACCAACGCAAGTGTAAATGCGAATATAGGCGATGTGATTAATTGGTTTAAAGACGGAGAATCGCTTTTAGTTAAAATGTTGCCACCGAATAGAAAAGCACTTATCAATGCTGATGAATCTGTTCCAGCTGGCCCAACTATTGCCTCTAATGATGGAAAAGAAGCGCAAAACAGAACCTATCAAGATTTATTAAAAAACCCGAACGACGAGTTTAATTTTGAACAATTAGCACTCTCAGAACTCCATCAAGTAGATATGGATGGAAATACTAAAAAATGGAAAGATGCAGCGATGTTTACCGCTGTCAACTTTTCTCCAGATGGGGAATATGCCATGGTAGTAACTTTAAGCCGACCTTTTTCTTATTTGGTTACCTATAACAGATTTCCATCGAGTACCGCTATTTATAAGAAAGATGGTAGTTTGGTAAACCAAATTCTTGAAGTACCATTAATTGAAGATTTACCAAAAGGCTTTATGGCTGAAAGAATGGGGATGCGCGATTTAAGCTGGCGAGGCGATAAGCCCTCAACTTTAATTTATGCGCAGGTTTTAGATGGTGGTGATCCGGAAAATAAGGTGGAATATAGAGATGAAGTTTTTCAATTAGAAGCACCTTTCGATGGTAAAGGAAAAAGCATTTTAAAAATAAAAAATAGGTTTCAGGGTATTCAATGGGGAACTGACAATTTAGCTATTGCTTATGACACCTGGTGGAATGATAGAAATACAAAAACTTACGCTTTTGACCCATCGGAAGCTAGTAAAGCACCTAAAATTATTTCGGATAGAAACTATCAAGATGTGTATAGTGATCCGGGCAGTTTTGTTACCACAAGAAATAAATATGGCATAAATACCCTTGTTATAAATAGCAATAACGTGTATTTAACTGGTGATGGATATTCCAAAAATGGTCAATTTCCGTTCGTAGATCAAGTAAATTTAGACACCCAAAAAACTACTCGTTTATACACTTCGAATATCCTGAATAAAAAAGAAACACTTGTAGAATACAACCCAGAAGATGATCAACTTTTAGTAAGGATAGAATCAAAAAGCGAATATCCCAATTACTATTATAAGAGTTTAAAAAATAAGAAAGCAACCAAACAACTTACTTTTTTCGAGAATCCTTTTAAAAGTCTAAGCAATATATCCAAAGAAGTAATTACCTACAAAAGAGATGACGGTTTAGAACTTACAGGAACTTTATATTTACCCGTGGGTTACGACAAAAATAAGAAAGATAAAAAACCAATGATTTTATGGGCTTATCCAAGAGAATTTAAAGATAAAAATAGTGCTTCTCAAAATACACAAAACCCTAATGAATTTACTTATCCAAGTTGGGGCTCGCCAATTTACTGGGTTACTAAAGGTTATGTTGTTTTAGATGATGCCGCTTTCCCTATTATCGGAGAGAATGATGAGCAACCAAATGACACCTTTAAAAAACAATTAGTCGCCAATGCAAAAGCGGCCATTGATGCAGTGGACAATTTAGGCTATATCGACCGCAAAAAAGTGGCTGTTGGTGGTCATAGTTATGGCGCTTTTATGGTAGCGAACTTACTATCTCATTCTGATTTGTTTGCCGCGGGTATTGCCCGAAGTGGTGCATACAACAGAACGCTAACCCCTTTTGGTTTTCAGAGTGAAGAACGTAATTATTGGGAAGCACCAGAGGTTTACAATACCATGTCGCCTTTTATGAATGCCGATAAAATGAAAACCCCTTTACTGCTCGTTCATGGAGAGGCTGACAATAATTCAGGCACCTACCCCATGCAAAGTGAGCGTTATTTTAACGCCTTAAAAGGATTAGGAGCAACCGTTAGATTAGTAATGCTACCTAAAGAAAGTCATGGCTACCGAGCTAAAGAAAGTATTTTACACTTGCTTTGGGAACAAGACCAATGGTTAGAAAAGTATTTAAAGAATACTGATGACAATAAAATTAATGTTCCTGTAATGAGGAAAAACTGAAAGCAGGAGACAAAAGCCATTGCTTCACAACCATTAAAAATACAATTTCGCTAAAAAAAATCCCGAAGTAAAATTTACTTCGAGATTTTTTTAATTATGCTTCTCCAGTAGGTCCAAAATTCATGGGTATCGGAGGTTGTTCATAGTCCTTAATGGTACCATGAGCTTTCTCAAACCTGCTGACATTATCACTTAAAGCCTTTAAAAACTTTTTAGCATGCTGTGGAGTAAGTACTATTCTACTCTTCACTTTTGCTTTTGGCGTTCCAGGCATCATACTAATAAAATCAACTACAAATTCAGATACGGAGTGGTTGATGATGGCCAAGTTAGAATAAATTCCCTCAGCTATTTTTTCATCTAGCTCAATATTAATTTGATTTTGTTGGTTCTGATCACTCATAAAAACTACTATTAAAACTTAAATTCTTCTTTACGAGCCATAATCGCATCAAACTCTTCTTTAGAACCTACGATGATACTTTCGTAATCTCTCATACCTGTTCCTGCTGGAATTTTATGACCAACAATTACATTCTCTTTTAAGCCTTCTAAATCATCAATCTTACCAGCAACGGCTGCTTCGTTTAATACTTTAGTTGTTTCCTGGAATGATGCCGCAGATATAAACGATTTGGTCTGTAATGAAGCACGAGTAATACCTTGTAGTATTGGTGTTGCTGTTGCAGCAACCGCATCTCTCGCCTCCACTAAAGCCTTATCTGTTCGTCTTAAAATAGAATTTTCGTCTCTTAATTCTCGAGCAGTAATAATTTGTCCTGCTTTTATATTTTGAGAATCACCTACTTCAACAACTACTTTTTTACCGAAAATTCCATCGTTTTCTTTGATAAAATCATCTTTATGAGCCAATTGATTTTCTAAGAAAATAGTATCTCCTGGATCCTCAATTCTAACTTTACGCATCATTTGACGCACCACTACTTCAAAATGCTTATCGTTAATTTTTACCCCTTGTAATCTATATACTTCTTGCACTTCATTTACCAAATACTGCTGTACAGCAGAAGGTCCTTTGATTGCTAAAATATCTTCCGGAGTAACAGACCCATCTGATAAAGCCATCCCAGCACGAACATAATCGTTTTCTTGAACCAATATCTGATTAGAAAGTTTCACTAAGTATTTCTTAATCTCACCTAATTTAGACTCTATGATAATTTCACGGTTACCTCTCTTTATTTTACCAAAAGAAACAACACCATCTATTTCAGAGACTACTGCAGGGTTTGATGGGTTACGAGCTTCAAACAATTCGGTAACTCTTGGAAGACCACCTGTAATATCTCCTGATTTAGCAGATTTACGTGGAATTTTCACTAAGATTTTACCTTCTTTAATTTTGTCGCCATTGTCCACCATAAGGTGCGACCCAACTGGTAAGTTATATGACCGCAATACTTCGTCTTTACTGTTCATAATAAGTAAAGTTGGTATTAGCTTTTTGTTTCTAGATTCAGAAATAACTTTCTCTTGGAAACCTGTTTGCTCATCTATTTCTACCTGATAAGTAACGCCTTGATCTATATTTTCGTAAGCAATTTTACCTGGAAATTCAGATACAATAACCCCGTTATAAGGATCCCACTGACAAATTATTTCATCTTTAGCAACCTTAGCACCATTTTTTACAAATAATTGAGACCCGTAAGGAATATTATTTGTACTTAAAACGATTCCTGTTTTTGAATCTACCACCTTAATTTCTGATGTTCTAGAAATTACGATTTCAACATTTTTACCTTCACTATCCGCAGAAGTAACTGTTCTTAAATCTTCAATCTCTGCAATACCACCAAATTTGGCTAATAATTTACTGTCTTCCGAAATGTTACCTGCAATACCTCCAACGTGGAAAGTTCTCAGGGTTAACTGAGTCCCTGGTTCCCCGATAGACTGCGCAGCAACAACACCCACAGCTTCACCTCTTTGAACCATTTTATTGGTCGATAAGTTTCTACCGTAACATTTACCGCAAATACCTTTTTGAGCTTCGCAAGTTAATGCAGAACGTACTTCAACTTTTTCAATTGGAGACGCTTCAATTACTTTAACATTAGATTCTAAAATCTCTTGACCTGCTTTCAGAATTAATTCTTCAGTTAAAGGGTGATATACATCGTGTAATGAAACTCTACCTAAAATTCTTTCTCCTAAGGACTCTACAATTTCTTCGTTTTTCTTTAAAGCCTCAACTTGAATACCTCTTAAGGTACCACAATCTTCGATATTAATAATAACATCTTGAGAAACATCCACTAAACGACGTGTTAAGTAACCAGCATCTGCAGTTTTTAAAGCCGTATCTGCAAGTCCCTTACGCGCACCGTGCGTAGAAATAAAGTATTCAAGAATTGATAAACCCTCTTTAAAGTTCGATAAAATAGGATTTTCAATAATTTCACCACCACCAGCAGTAGATTTTTTAGGCTTAGCCATTAATCCACGCATACCAGTTAACTGACGAATTTGTTCTTTAGAACCCCTTGCTCCAGAATCAAGCATCATATAAACAGAGTTGAAGCCTTGTTGATCTTCTCTAATACGTTTCATGGCTAATTCTGTTAGCATCGCGTTGGTTGATGTCCAAACATCAATTACCTGATTGTAACGTTCGTTGTTCGTGATTAGACCCATGTTGTAATTGGTCATAATACCTTCAACTTGACCATTAGCATCATCGATCATGGCTTGCTTTTCTGGTGGGATAATAATATCCCCTAAACTAAAGGACAATCCACCTTTGAAAGCAAATTCATAACCCATAGTTTTTATCTTATCCAAGAAATCACCTGTCGTAGGAACATCAGTTACTTCTAATATTCTACCTATAATATCTCTTAAAGATTTTTTATTTAGTACTTCGTTTATATAACCTGCCTCTTCTGGTACCATTATATTAAACAAAACTCTACCTACTGTTGTGGGTATAATTTTATTTACCAATTCGCCTGCTTCATTAAAGTCTTTTGCTCTAACCTTAATACCCGCATTTAAATCTACCATCCCCTCATTATGAGCAATAACTACTTCTTCATAAGAATAGAAAGTTAAGCCTTCTCCCTTTACTGGTATTTCTGGCGTAGATTTACGTTCTTTGGTCATATAATAGAGACCCAAAACCATATCCTGAGAAGGTACTGTAATTGGCGAACCATTTGCAGGGTTTAGGATATTATGTGATGCCAACATTAACAACTGACATTCTAAGATAGCTTCTGGTCCTAATGGTAAGTGAACTGCCATTTGATCTCCATCAAAATCCGCATTAAATGCAGTACATACTAATGGATGTAAACGAATAGCTTTACCTTCAATTAATTTAGGCTGAAATGCTTGGATGCCCAAACGGTGCAAAGTAGGAGCTCTGTTTAATAAAACAGGATGTCCTTTCAATACATTTTCTAAAATATCCCAAACAACTGGTTCTTTTTTATCTATAATCTTCTTTGCAGACTTTACGGTTTTTACGATACCTCTTTCAATCAACTTGCGGATTACAAAAGGTTTGTACAATTCAGCAGCCATATCTTTTGGAAGACCACATTCGAATAGTTTCAATTCTGGTCCAACAACAATTACAGAACGTGCTGAATAATCTACACGCTTACCTAGTAAGTTTTGACGGAAACGACCTTGTTTTCCTTTTAAAGAATCAGAAAGGGACTTTAATGGTCTGTTTGATTCTGTTTTAACAGCAGAAGCCTTTCTCGTGTTATCGAATAAGGAATCTACAGATTCTTGAAGCATACGCTTCTCGTTTCTAAGAATTACCTCAGGTGCTTTTATCTCCACCAATCTTTTTAGACGGTTGTTACGGATAATTACCCTACGGTATAAATCATTTAAATCTGAAGTCGCAAAACGACCACCGTCTAAAGGTACAAGAGGACGTAATTCTGGTGGAATAACTGGAATTACTTTCATAATCATCCACTCAGGCCTATTGTCTCTGTTTTCTTGCGATTCTCTTAAAGACTCTACAACTTGAAGTCTTTTTAAAGCCTCCGTTTTACGTTGTTTAGACGTTTCAGTATTTGCCTTGTGTCTTAATTCATAAGAAAGCTCATTTAAATCGATACGAGCTAAAAGATCAATTAAACATTCAGCTCCCATTTTAGCAATGAACTTGTTTGGGTCTAAATCTTCTAAATATTGATTCTCAGCAGGAACAGATTCTAAAATGTTTAAATACTCCTCTTCGGTTAAGAAATCCATTTTTTTGATTTCTTCGCCTTCAGGACCTTTAGCAGTACCTGGCTGAATAACCACATAACGCTCATAATAAATAATCATGTCTAATTTCTTAGAAGGTAATCCTAGTAAGTATCCTATTTTGTTTGGTAAAGAACGGAAATACCAGATATGTGCCACAGGAACTACTAAGTTAATGTGCCCTACTCTGTCTCTACGTACTTTCTTTTCCGTTACTTCTACGCCACAACGGTCGCAAACGATACCGCGATAGCGAATTCTCTTGTATTTACCACAAGCACATTCGTAATCTTTTACGGGACCGAAAATACGCTCACAAAAAAGACCGTCACGTTCTGGTTTGTGCGTTCTATAGTTAATAGTTTCAGGTTTTAAAACCTCTCCTCTTGATTCTGCCAGAATAGATTCTGGTGAGGCCAAGCCTATTGAAATTTTATCGAACCTTTTAATTGTGTTATTATCTCTTTGTCTAGCCATAACAATATGGTGATGATAAATTAAATTGTGTTACTAAATAGTGTCTCTAAAAACCTATTACTACTACTCTTCAAGTCTAATATCTAAACCTAAACCTTTAAGTTCATGCATTAATACGTTGAAAGATTCTGGTAAACCAGGTTCTGGCATTGTTTCTCCTTTAACGATAGCTTCGTACGTTTTAGCTCTACCTACAACATCATCAGATTTAACTGTTAATATTTCACGTAGTGTAGCAGAGGCTCCATAAGCCTCAAGTGCCCAAACTTCCATTTCTCCAAAACGCTGACCACCAAATTGTGCTTTACCACCTAAAGGTTGTTGTGTAATTAAAGAATATGGTCCTATAGAACGAGCGTGCATTTTATCATCTACCATGTGTCCTAATTTCAACATGTAAATAACCCCAACCGTTGCGGGTTGATCAAAACGCTGCCCTGTTCCACCATCATATAAATAGGTATGTCCAAATCTTGGAATTCCAGCTTCATCTGTATATTGATTGATTTGATCAAGAGTAGCTCCATCAAAAATTGGTGTTGCATACTTCTTGCCTAATTTTTGACCTGCCCATCCAAGAACAGTTTCATAAATTTGACCAATGTTCATACGTGAAGGCACCCCTAACGGATTCAATACAATATCAACTGGCGTTCCGTCTTCTAAGAAAGGCATGTCTTCATGTCTCACGATACGAGATACAATACCTTTATTACCATGACGACCTGCCATTTTATCGCCTACTTTAAGTTTACGTTTTTTAGCAACGTATACTTTAGCTAGTTTCATGATACCTGCTGGCAATTCGTCCCCTACAGAAATGGTAAATTTATCTCTTCTCAAGTTTCCTTGAAGATCATTTAATTTAATTTTGTAGTTGTGTAACAAATCCGCTACCAAGGTGTTTGAATCTTTATCTGTTGTCCAGCTTCCGCTTACTAAGTGAGCAAAATCATCTACAGCATTCAACATTTTCATGGTATATTTTTTCCCTTTCGGAAGCACTTCTTCGCCAAGATCATTTAAAACTCCCTGCGATGTTTTACCATTAACAAGATTAAATAACTTCTCAATTAAAAGATCTTTTAACTGTTGGAATTTAACTTCGTATTCTAATTCTAATTTAGAAATGGCATCTTTATCTTCAGAACGTTTTCTCTTATCTTTTATAGAACGAGAGAACAATTTTTTATCAATAACAACACCTCTTAATGATGGAGAAGCTTTTAATGAAGCATCTTTAACATCACCAGCCTTGTCACCGAATATAGCACGAAGTAATTTTTCTTCTGGCGTTGGATCTGATTCTCCTTTAGGGGTAATCTTACCAATTAATATATCACCAGGTTTTACTTCAGCCCCAATACGAATCATTCCGTTTTCATCTAAGTCTTTTGTAGCCTCTTCTGAAACGTTAGGAATATCATTAGTTAATTCTTCTGCACCTAATTTTGTATCTCTAACTTCTAAAGAATATTCATCAACGTGGATAGATGTAAAAATATCTTCACGAACAACTTTTTCAGAAATTACAATAGCATCCTCAAAGTTGTACCCTTTCCAAGGCATAAAAGCAACTTTTAGGTTTCTACCTAAAGCTAATTCTCCATTCTCAGTTGCATATCCTTCACAAAGCACTTGTCCTTTTTTAACTTTATCTCCTTTTTTAACAATAGGTTTTAAGTTAATGCTAGTCCCTTGGTTAGTTTTTCTAAACTTAACAAGTTCGTACGTTTTAAAATCCTCTTCAAAACTAACCATACGCTCTTCCTCAGTTCTATGGTATTTTATGGTGATAATTTGAGAATCAACATACTGGATAGTTCCATCGCCTTCTGCATTTATTAATACTCTAGAATCAGAAGCTACTTGACGTTCTAATCCAGTACCAACAATAGGTGCTTCTGGTCTTAATAAAGGAACTGCTTGACGCATCATGTTTGATCCCATTAAAGCTCTGTTCGCATCATCATGTTCTAAAAACGGAATTAGTGATGCAGAAATAGAGGCAATCTGGTTTGGAGCAACATCAGTGTAATTAAGTTCTGATGGATCCACTACAGGGAAATCACCTTCTTCTCTGGCGATAACTTTCTCTGCTGTAATATTACCATCTTTATCCATTGGAATGTTTGCCTGAGCAATTTTCATTCCTTCTTCTTCTTCAGCACTTAAATATGTAAAGTTTGATATATCAACTTTACCATTCTCCACTTTTCTGTAGGGAGTTTCTAAGAAACCCATACCGTTCACTTTCGAAAATACTGAAAGTGAAGAAATTAAACCAATATTTGGTCCTTCTGGCGTTTCAATAGGGCAAAGTCTTCCGTAGTGCGTATAATGAACGTCACGTACCTCAAAACCTGCTCTTTCTCGTGATAAACCTCCCGGACCTAATGCCGAAAGTCTTCTCTTGTGTGTAATTTCAGCTAATGGATTCGTTTGATCCATAAACTGAGATAATTGGTTGGTACCAAAGAATGAATTAATTACAGAAGAAAGTGTTTTAGCATTGATCAAATCGATAGGTGTAAACACTTCGTTATCACGTACATTCATACGTTCACGAATAGTACGGGCCATACGCGCTAAACCAACACCAAACTGTTGAGATAATTGTTCCCCTACGGTTCTAACACGGCGGTTTGAAAGGTGATCAATATCATCAATCTCTGCTTTTGAGTTAATCAATTCTATTAAATACTTAATAATGGTTATAATATCTTCTTTGGTCAAAACTTGTTTGTCCATAGCAATATCCAACCCTAATTTTTTGTTCATTCTATATCTACCAACTTCACCTAAATTGTAACGTTGATCAGAAAAGAATAACTTATCGATAATACCACGTGCTGTTTCTTCATCTGGCGGTTCAGCATTTCGTAATTGGCGATAAATATGTTCTACCGCCTCTTTTTCGGAGTTGGTAGGATCCTTTTGTAGTGTATTGTGAATAATTCCATAATCAGATTGTGCTGCGCCTTCTTTATGTAGAAGTACCGTTTTAACATCAGCATCAACAATTTGATTGATATGTTCTTTTTCTAAAATAGTATCACGATCTAATATAATTTCATTTCTTTCAATAGAAACTACCTCACCAGTATCTTCATCAACGAAATCTTCATGCCATGTATTTAAAACTCTAGCCGCTAATTTACGACCAAGTACTTTTTTAAGTCCCGCAACAGAAACTTTTACCTCCTCAGAAAGGTCAAAAATCTCTAAAATATCTTTATCACTTTCAAAGCCAATAGCTCTAAATAAAGTGGTAACTGGCAATTTTTTCTTTCTATCAATGTATGCGTACATAACTCCATTGATATCAGTGGCGAACTCTATCCAAGATCCTTTGAAAGGAATTACTCTTGCAGAATATAATTTTGTTCCATTTGCGTGGAATGACTGTCCAAAAAACACGCCTGGAGATCTATGTAATTGTGAAACAACTACGCGCTCAGCACCATTGATTACAAAGGTACCACTTGGCGTCATGTATGGAATGGTTCCTAAATAAACATCTTGTACGATAGTTTCGAAATCCTCATGTTCCGGATCTGTACAAAATAATTTCAACCTTGCCTTTAGCGGAACACTATAGGTAAGACCGCGCTCTATACATTCTTGTATGGAGTAGCGAGGTGGATCAATAAAATAGTCTAAAAACTCTAATACGAACTGATTTCTGGTGTCAGTAATAGGAAAGTTTTCCATGAACGTATTGTATAGTCCTTCATCACCTCTTTCATCAGTTTTCGTTTCAAGTTGAAAAAAATCTTGAAATGATTTAACCTGAATATCTAAGAAATCGGGATAATTTGGAATATTTTTAGCGGATGCGAAATTTATTCTTTCAGTCTGATTTGTAACCATCAATGGACAAAATTTTGATTATGAATACTTATTCTAATATTGTATGCAAACAAAGGTCACATACATAAATGGGTTTAGGTCTAGCCACAAAAAGTGAAAAGACCTAAACCAAAAACTTTATGGTTGTTGCTTTTATTTAAGCTCAACTTCAGCTCCTGCTTCTTCTAATGATTTTTTAATTCCTTCTGCTTCATCTTTAGAAATACCTTCTTTGATAGCTTTTGGTGCGCTGTCAACGATATCTTTAGCCTCTTTTAAACCTAAACCAGTTAATTCTTTAACCAATTTAACTACCGCTAATTTAGATGCTCCAGCTGCTTTTAAGATTACATCAAATTCTGTTTTCTCTTCAACTTCTTCAGCAGCAGCGCCACCTCCAGCAGCAACTGCAACTGCAGCAACAGCAGGTTCGATACCATACTCATCTTTTAATATAGTAGCTAACTCATTTACTTCTTTTACCGTTAAGTTAACTAATTGTTCTGCGAAATTTTTTAAATCTGCCATTTTTCTATCGTTTAATAAAATTTTAAAATATAATTGTTTTTAGTGCGTACGTTTATTTTTCTGATAAAGTTTTAAGGATACCTGCCAATTTACTACCACCAGACTTAAGACCTGAAATAACGTTCTTAGCTGGAGATTGTAGGATAGCAATAATATCACCAATAACTTCTTCTTTAGATTTGATATTGACTAAAGCTTCTAATTGACTATCACCAATATAAACTGATTCTTGTACAAAAGCTCCTTTTAATAAAGGTTTATCTTTAGTTTTTGCTCTAAAGGCTTTGATTAGTTTAGCAGGCTCACTTGATGTTTCCGAAAACATTAATGAGGTACTGCCTTTAAGAACTGATGGAAGTTCTCCAAAATCTTTATCAGAAGCTTCCATTGCTTTTTCAAGCAATGTATTTTTAACAACGGCCAATTTAATATTTGCTTTAAAACAAGCTCTTCTTAAATCTGTAGTCGTCACTGCGTTTAAACCTGAAATATCTGCTAAATATATGGTCGATGCTTTGCTTAGCTGCGCAGTTAAATCTTCTATCGCGTTTAATTTTTCTTTTCTGTTCATAATTTATCCGAATTAAACTGATTTAGCATCTAATTGCACACTTGGACTCATAGTACTACACATGAAAATACTCTTAATATAAACACCTTTTGCAGCAGTTGGCTTTAATTTGATTAACGTATCGATAAGTTCTTTTGCATTTTCTTCTATCTTATCTGTGGAGAAAGATACTTTACCAATTGCAGCATGAACAATACCAGTTTTATCTACTTTAAAATCTATTTTACCAGCTTTTACTTCTGCTACAGCTTTTGCTACATCCATAGTTACTGTACCTGTCTTTGGATTTGGCATTAAACCTCTAGGTCCTAAAATTCTACCTAAAGGGCCTAATTTACCCATTACACTTGGCATAGTGATGATTACATCAACATCCGTCCAACCGTTTTTAATTTTTTCCAAATAATCATCCAATCCAACATAATCAGCACCAGCTTCTTTAGCCTCTGCTTCTTTGTCAGGTGTTACCAATGCTAAAACTTTAACGTCTTTACCTGTTCCGTGAGGTAAGGTAACCACGCCACGCACCATTTGATTTGCTTTTCTAGGATCAACACCTAAACGAACAGCTATTTCAACAGATGCGTCAAACTTTGCTTTTGTTATTTCTTTTACTAAAGCCGACCCTTCTGAGAGCGAATACAATTTATTCTTATCTATCTTAGAAAGCGCTTCTTTTTGATTTTTTGTTACTTTTGCCATTATTTTGCTTTTAAGATATTAGAAAGGTCTAGTTCCTGAAACTTTTATACCCATAGATCTAGCAGTACCAGCAACCATAGTCATCGCAGATTCTAAAGTAAATGCGTTCAAATCTACCATTTTATCTTCTGCAATATTTTTTACTTGATCCCAAGATACACTTGCTACTTTATTTCTATTTGGTTCGCCAGATCCTTTTTTAATCTTCGTCGCTTCCATAAGTTGAATTGCCGCTGGGGGTGTTTTTACAACAAAGTCGAACGACTTATCCTTGTAAACGGTGATAGCAACAGGTAATACTTTACCTTGTTTGTCCTGCGTACGAGCATTAAATTGCTTACAGAACTCCATGATGTTAACACCGGCAGCACCTAAAGCGGGTCCAACCGGTGGCGATGGATTCGCTGCACCTCCCCTAACTTGTAGTTTAACTACTTTACTTATTTCTTTTGCCATTGTTTAAATTTAAATTCATTGTGTTAAATTGGAAGCAACACAATTTTTTATGTAACAGATTTTTAATTTATACTTTTTCTACCTGCATATAGCTTAATTCAAGTGGTGTTTTTCTTCCAAAAATTTTAACCATTACCTCAAGCTTGCGTTTTTCTTCATTTATTTTTTCAACAGTACCATTAAAACCATTAAATGGCCCATCAATAACTTTAATAGTCTCTCCCATTACGAATGGAATAGCAACGCTATCGGTGTTCACTGTTAATTCATCGACCTTACCAAGCATTCTATTTACTTCGGCCTTCCTTAATGGAACGGGATCACCACCTTTTGTTTCTCCTAAGAAACCAATTACATTGGTTATTGATCGAATAACATGTGCAACCTCCCCTCCTAAGTTTGCTTTAACCATAATATAACCAGGAAAATAAACTCTTTCTTTATTAATTTTTTTTCCGTTTCTGATTTGAACAACTTTCTCTGTTGGCACCAAAACATCTTCTAAATAATCAGAGAAACCCAATCTTGCTACTTCTGCCTCGATGTAGCCTTTAATTTTATTTTCTTGACCACTTACAGCCCTTACTACATACCATTTCTTTTCCAATACTTCTGACATAGATAAAAGCTTTTTTAATTAATTAATTTATCAAAATAGATTTGAATCAATTCACTAAAAAGGCTATCTACACCCCAAGTTGCCAAAGCAAATAAAATAGAAAAAACAGCTACAATAACCATAAGATTAGAAGATTCTGCTCTTGTAGGTAAGGTAATATTAGTTCTAAGTTCTTCGATAGATTCTTTGATATATGTCAACATGCTGTGAAAGATTTAACTTTATATTTTTAAATGATCTCATTTTGAAATTTGAAGTACATCAAACTAAAAAATGCCTTATATCGTATTTATGAATAATAATTAGCTTTTGCAGCAAAATCTTTTAAATTCATAAAATAAATAATATTAATTAGAATAGAAACTCCCTTAGACTATCGCCTAATTTAGACTTCTCGTCTCTCTTACTTTATTATTTTTAATTTAGCACGGGAGAAGAGACTCGAACTCCCGACACCTGGTTTTGGAGACCAGTGCTCTACCAACTGAGCTACACCCGTATTTATTTACACCGAAAGGTATTCCGCAATAGCAGAACACCCTCAATGAAAATAGTCTATATTATCAATAAAATTAATCCAAAATTTCCGTTACCTGACCAGCTCCTACGGTTCTACCACCTTCACGTATAGCAAAACGAAGACCTACACTCAATGCAATTGGAGATAATAAATCAACAATAATAGTAAGGTTATCACCTGGCATTACCATTTCAACACCAGAAGGAAGATTAATTGTCCCTGTTACGTCTGTTGTTCTTACATAGAACTGCGGACGATAGTTGTTATGGAATGGCGTATGACGACCACCTTCTTCTTTTTTAAGTACATAAACCTCAGCTTTAAATTTAGCATGTGGTTTAACTGAACCTGGCTTACAGATTACCATACCTCTTTTTATTTGAGATTTTTCAATACCTCTTAATAAAAGACCTACGTTATCACCAGCTTCACCTCTATCTAATATTTTACGGAACATTTCAACTCCAGTGATAGTAGAGTTTAACTTTTCAGCACCCATACCAATGATCTCGACAGGATCTCCTGTATTAGCAATCCCAGTCTCTATACGACCAGTAGCAACTGTACCACGACCAGTAATCGTAAATACATCTTCAACTGGCATTAAGAAAGGCTTTTCAACATCTCTTACCGGCATTTCAATCCAAGTATCAACTGCTTCCATTAAAGACATAACGGTATCAACCCATTTTTCCTCCCCGTTCAATGCTCCTAATGCGGAACCAGCGATTACCGGACCGTTATCACCATCATAATCATAGAAAGAAAGTAATTCTCTTACTTCCATTTCAACCAATTCTAATAGTTCCTCATCATCAACCATATCCACCTTATTCATGAACACAACCATTCTTGGAATACCAACCTGGCGTCCTAAAAGAATGTGCTCACGAGTTTGAGGCATAGGACCATCAGTCGCAGCCACTACAAGGATAGCACCATCCATTTGAGCAGCACCTGTTACCATGTTCTTAACATAATCTGCGTGACCTGGACAGTCAACGTGAGCATAGTGACGGTTAGCTGTAGAATATTCTACGTGAGATGTATTAATAGTAATACCTCTTTCTTTTTCTTCCGGTGCATTATCAATTGAGTCGAAACTTCTTCTTTCAGACAATCCTGCGTTCGCCAAAACCGATGTTATAGCGGCAGTCAATGTAGTTTTACCGTGATCTACGTGTCCTATAGTACCGATATTTAAATGCGGTTTAGAACGATCAAATGTTGCCTTAGCCATGTTTATTGAATTTTAATCTTAGTTTATATTAGTGTACAATTTATATTTTAATTTGAGCCAATGATGAGATTTGAACTCATGACCTCTTCCTTACCAAGGAAACGCTCTACCCCTGAGCTACACCGGCGCTTAGCGGTTTGTAGTTTTTAGGTTTGGAGTTACAAGTTAGTAAATTTACCACAAGAAACGCAAAACTTGAAACTCTTAGAGCGAGAGACCGGGTTCGAACCGGCGACATTCAGCTTGGAAGGCTGACGCTCTACCAACTGAGCTACTCTCGCAATTAAAATTCGGAATCCTGAATTCAGAATTTTTAATTTTCTGTGGGGAGAGCAGGATTCGAACCTGCGAAGACGTAGTCAGCAGATTTACAGTCTGCCCTCGTTGGCCGCTTGAGTATCTCCCCAGACCATTATTTTAAAGAACTTTTGAGCCGATAGAGGGACTCGAACCCACGACCTGCTGATTACAAATCAGCTGCTCTAGCCAGCTGAGCTACATCGGCTTTTAAAACTTTTTTTGGTCAAAAAAAAGCCCGCTATTTCTAACGGACTGCAAATGTAGATATATTTTTATTTAAACAAAATATTTTTCAAATAAAATTAAGCATTAATACGTATTTTTTCTTTTTGCTTTACCAATTGCCGCTTTAATGAGCTACAAGCAGCATCAATTGCCTCTTCAAAAGTCTTACATTGCTTTTTTGCAACAAATTCATTATTAGGAACATAGACTTTTATTTCTACTATTTTGTTTTCCTTTGCACTGGTTTTTTCCACTTTTAAATACACATCAGAACTAATTACCTTATTGTAATACTGTTCTAATTTATTTAATCGGTTTTGAACAAAATTAATTAAACTTCCCTCTGCATTAAAATTAACTGATTGCGCATTTACTTTCATAAGCCAAAAATTTAAAAGTTAAACAATATAATACCTTTACTTTTTATTTCTAGGATGCGATGCTAAATGCACTTTTTTTAATTCCGCAATGCTATTATGAGTATAAACTTGCGTAGAAGCCAAACTTGAATGCCCTAATAGCTCTTTGACCGAGTTTAAATCTGCACCATTATTCAATAAATGTGTAGCAAAAGTATGGCGAAGTATATGCGGACTCTTTTTTACCTTACTCGACACTAGACTAAAGTAGTGATTTATGATCCGGTAAACAAGCGTTTCATAAATTTTATCCCCTTTTTGCGTCAAGAAAACATAATCTATCGTTTGATTGCTTATAATATCATTTCTCAGCTCTAGGTAGTTTTTAAAGAGCAGGAGAACAGGATGTAATAATGGGATAATTCTTTCTTTATTTCGTTTTCCTAGCACTTTTAGGCTACCCCCTATCAAATCAATATTTTTTAGGGTTAAATTAACGAGTTCTGTTCGCCTAATTCCAGTGCTATAAAAAAGTTCAATGATGAGCTTGTCTCTTATCCCTTCAAAACCGTCAGGAAAGGGAATATGATTTAGCATATTCTCCATTTCGGCTTCAGAAAAAGGAATTTCAATATTTTTTGGAGTTTTTAGCGCCTTATGTTTTGCTAATGGATGTATCTCAATAAGGCCTATTTTTAGCAGAAACTTATAGTAGGCTTTCAACGAAGCTACTTTTCTGTTGATACTTCGATTTGATATTTTAGTGTTCACTAGGTGAACTATCCAAGTACGAGCTTCTGAATAAGAGTTATTGTCTAGAGAATTCTCCCCAAAAGTTATCCTACAAAACTCAGAAAACTCCAAAAGATCATTTTCATAGGCTTTCACCGTATTTACTGCGTATTTTTTTTCTAAAGATAAATAAGCTATAAATGATGAAATACTCATGTTATAAAACTACTAAAGTTTTGTTGATAAATCAAAATAGCTTAAAAAATAAAAACCCTGCAATTGCAGGGTTCTTAAATATTTTAATATGATAAAAAATTAAATTTCTTCTTTATCTCTTAAACCTTGAATATAATGAGCTTTCTGAATCTGTGCTCTACGCTCTACAGAGGGCTTAGTAAACTGTTGACGTTTTCTTAATTGACGCATTGTTCCAGTTCTATCAAACTTACGCTTGAAACGCTTTAATGCTCTATCGATGTTTTCTCCTTCTTTAATTGGTATTATTAACATGGGCTACAACCTCCTCTCTTTTGTGATTATTAAAGTCGCAAATGTAATAACTATTTTCTAATTTATAATGATAAATAAAAATTAAAAATGAATAATTTACAAGTTATTGGAATTCAATAATTTAATACAGGTTTAAAAAAACAGTAGCTTCAAGACATTTGAACAAAAATTGCTTTGCTAAGAAAATTAAATAGCAAGAGAGCCAAAAGCCAAAAGCCAGGATTCGAGAGACGATAGGAATTAACCAAATAACAAAAAACCAAGACGTTTTATCTTGGTTCTCAGCTCTTGATTCTCTAACTATTAAAATACCTAAATCTTAAGCAACACCTAAAAGAAACTATAAAATTTAATTTGTTACCGACTTATATTCTTTTTTATCGATAATGATTTTAGCTAGAATTTCTTTTAAAATTTCAGAAGTACCGCCGCCTATGGGCCCAAGCCTGCTATCGCGAAGTAATCGTGCCATAGGATAATCTTCTATATAGCCATACCCTCCTAAAAACTGCAAACACTCATAAATAACCTCATCGGCCATTTTGGTGGACTTTAATTTTGACATTGTCGCTTCTTTCACCACGTAATCACCTTGATTTAATCGATGAGCAATAAGATAATTGTATTCTCTACAAAATTCCATATCCGTATATAAATCAACAAATCGGTGTCTTAATGCTTGATATTCGTTAAGGGTAGTTCCAAATGTTTTACGTTCAGACATGTATTGTAGTGCGTACTCTAAAGCATATTCTGCTCTGGCGTGCGCATTTATCCCCATTATTAAACGCTCTAGAGCAAAATGTTCCATAATATGCGAGAATCCTTTATTTTCTACTCCCATTAAATTCGTTATAGGAATCTCCACATTATCAAAAGCAATCTCAGCAGTATCAGAAGCTCGCCAACCCAATTTATTCAATTTTGTTGCTGAAACACCAGACGTTTTCTTATCTATCAAAAAAATACTTATTCCTTTATTGCCTTGATCTGGTTTTGTTTTTGCTGCAACAATCATATAATCGCAGTAAACACCATTAGTTATAAAGGTTTTAGAACCATTTATAATGTATTTATCACCTTTTTTTATTGCTGTTGTTCTGATGCCAGCAACATCACTACCGCCGAATGGTTCTGTAATACAAAGGCATCCTATTTTCTCACCATGTAAACTTGGCGTCAGATAATTTTCTTTGAGATTGGCATCTGCTTCTTTGTTTAAATGCGTCATCGCTAAATAAGCATGAGCCCACATAGCAGCTGCAAAACCACCAGAATTTATTTTTTGCAGTTCTTCGAGTAAAATTACGGTATAAAATAAGTCAAGATCTAAACCACCGTCAACTTCTGGCGTCGCTAAACCAAAATACCCCATTTCACCAAATTTTTTCCAAATAAAACGTTCGATAGTTCCTGTGCTTTCCCATTTATCAATATGAGGCACAACCTCTTTCTTTAAAAATTCTTTTAAGCTTGCTCTAAATAATTGATGCTCTTCAGTGAAGTACATACTTTTCATGTGTTTCTTTTTAATAGTTACTGTATCACATGAATTTACACAACAGTACTTGAGTTAATCTCAACGGCCTGACTGAGTAAATTTCATAGCTCTTTTTTTAACAGCAAATATAATGATATTCTATCAATTTTATCAGAAGGAAATCCTTCAATTTTATTTAGTTCCTCAAAAGACTGGATTCCATTTTTTTCTTCTCTGTACCTTAAAATATTTTGCGATAAAGCATAATTAAAATACACTAATTTGGATAATTCAGCGACCGTGCAGGTATTTATATTAATTTTTATTATTGTTGGTTTATCAATTACTGTAAACTTATTTAAAGCTTTTTCTATGACTTCAGGTGCTAAACCATAAACATCATACAATTGTTCATCGACAAGAAAACCGCCTAATTTATCTCTAAATTTTATAATTCTTTCTGATAATTTATCACCAATACCGCTAATTATTTTTAAGTCTGATGCCATGGCAGAATTTAAATCTTGTTTTATAACAGAAACTATATCTTTTTTTTGATAATTTTCAGTTTTAATTTTAAATGATTTATCATTTTTTAACGAAGTATTTACCCAATCTGGAAATTTAAAAAAGGGAGATATTACATCCAATAGAGAATCAGAAACTAAGCTTACTTTCTGGAATTCTTCGATAGAATTTACAAATTTATTTTGTGCTCTAAACGCATGAAGCCGATTAATTTCTTCTAAAGACATGCCTAACGTATAGCCTTTATTATCCGTAATAAAATTAGGATTAAAAAGAAAAATACGCAGTGTTTCTTTTTGGAGCTTTTGCTGTTTTAAAATATTTATTTGATGTTGCACATCCTTATTTACCGAAATAGTAGTATTATTCAACTTTCCTAAAACCATTGATTTATAGAACAAATACCCAACTTGAACGAATACTATTAAAAGTAATAAAAAGAAAATCCCACTTTGTTCTTGTTTATTGAACTTAAAGTGAGATCTAAATTTTTTCATTTCCGATTATTTTACTTAGATTCTAACTGATTTTTATATAATTGATTAGATTTTAGTTTGGTGAAATATTCTTTTAAATCTTTCTTAACCTCACCTGACATGATGTAAAGACCAATTATATTAGGGAACGACATCGCTAAAATCATCATATCAGAGAAATCTAAAACTGCTCCTAAACTTACTGAAGCACCTATTACTACAAATACTAAGAAAACCATTTTATAAACAAATTCTGTTTTTTTGCTTTTACCAAATAAGTATGTCCAAGCTCGCATTCCGTAGTAAGACCAAGAAATCATGGTAGAAAATGCAAATAAGAAAACTGCTAGAGCTAAAACATAAGGAAACCAAGAAATTTGACTTCCAAAAGCATCAGAAGTTAATTGTGCTCCTGCCATTCCTTCTACTTCATGCATTCCTGTAAATATTAATACAAGAGCAGTTAAGGTACAAACCACAACTGTATCAATGAAGGGCTCTAAAAGTGCTACAAAACCTTCTGAAGGCGGGTTGTTAGTTTTTGCCGTACTATGGGCAATGGCTGCCGAGCCTACTCCTGCCTCGTTCGAAAATGCTGCTCTTTGAAAACCAATGATCAATACCCCAATAATACCACCTTTTAAGGCAGACGGACTAAAAGCGCCATTCCAAATCGCTGAAAACGCAGGACCAATATTTTGGATATTCATAAATATAACTACTAAGGAAGCTAAAATATAGATAGAAGCCATAATGGGTACTACTTTCCCTGTTACTTTAGCAATACTACTAATACCTCCGATAATAACGACACCAACTAATGTGGCCGTTACTATTCCAAACCAAAAGCCATTGCCCACTAATGCAGGAAATTGCCCTGCTAATTGTTCAAAAGACTGATTGGCTTGAAACATATTACCCCCTCCAAAAGAGGCACCAACGGCTAAAACAGCAAATAGCCCAGCCAATACTTTACCAAAGCCTTTCATGTTTCGTTTCTCTAGACCGTAGCGCAAATAATTCATTGGCCCACCAAAAACCCGACCATCGGGCAATATATCTCTATATTTTACGCCCAAGGTACATTCGACAAATTTTGATGACATCCCTAAAAATCCACAAACAACCATCCAAAAAGTAGCTCCTGCTCCACCTAAAGAAACTGCAACCGCGACCCCTGCAATATTACCAAGACCTACCGTACCAGAAACAGCGGTAGCCAAGGCCTGAAAATGGGTGACTTGACCAGGCGCATTTGGATCATCATATTTACCCTTGGCTAAATCAATAGCATGACCGAAACCTCGGATATTAATAAAACCCATGCGGATGGTAAAAAAGGTTGCTCCTAAAACCAACCAAATTACAATAAACGGAATAGGTTTGGTTACAGGATCGCCATTTGCATGCCTAACTATTTCTGGATTATCATATTTAATTTCGGCTAAAAAATGAGCCCCTTGCTCAATAATATGCTTTTTGTTTTCTGAATTATAAACCACTTTGCCTTCTTTCGTCAAGTGTTTTAAAACACCATCTGCTAGCGCATTAATCGTAATATCTTCACTTTGATTATTCGTGATAATGGCAATTTCTTCTCCTTTATTAACTTTAGAGCCTTCTGCTTTTAACCACTTGTTAAGCACGAATTTGTCGTTCATATCCGGCGACCAATTGGGCACACCTACTCTTTTTACATCGGCATAAACAACAGGATCATAAATACCAATGGCAGCAAAAGGATCCCAAAATAAAACAGAGCCCAAGGCACTAACTGCTGGTGTCATAAAACCATTAAAAATTTCAGCAATAGCTTCTGCTTTTACTTTAAATGATTTGGTTACACTTTGCCCGCTAGCATCAGTAACTATTACTGTATAAGGTACACCTTCTACTAAATTGATTGCACGTTTTGATGTTAACCCCGTATTTTCATTAGTCCATTTATAGGTGTAAGGTTCAACCCCGCCTGTTACCTCTAAATCTATTACACCATCGTTAATACTTTTTGAAGGGTTAAATATTTTTCCCTGTACATCAAGTTCTTGAGAAAAAGCTGAATAGGAGACAAATAGTGGTAATAAGAAGTAAATAAATTTCTTCATAATAAGATTAGTAAAATTCTTTTGGTTAATTGTTGAGCAATATCTAAAAAAAAATAATGGTATCAAATTTTATTTATAAAAGAGGCTTAATCTCTGTGAAATATTTCATTCAATCTTCGAATTTGTTCGGGCCTACCGAGAACAATAAGTTTACTCTTGGCTTGTAATTGTAAATCGGCTTCAGGATTAATAATATAGTTTCCGTCTGGAGCAATATATCCAATAATAGTGCATCCTGTTTTGTTTCGCAAATCTAAATCACGTAACGAATTACAATTTACTTGATCAGAAAAATCTTCGATGGCTACTTCTTCTAAATTTGTGGTGTGTTCGCCTTCCATTGATAATTTATCCATAAAAGTAATTAAATCCGGCATAACAACAAGTGATGCCATGTGATCACCCCCAATTTTATCGGGCATAATGACTTTATCTGCACCCGCTAAAAGTAATTTTTTTTGAGAAGTTATTTGCGAAGCACGACTTATAATAAATAAATCTTTATTTAATTGCCTTGCCGACAATACTACAAATAAATTGGCAGCGTCATCAGGTAAGGCGGTTATTAAATATTTGGCGTTTTCTATTCCAGCATCCATCAATTTTTCATCGTCGTTAGCGTCCCCTTCAATAAACAAAACGTTAGACTCAAACCTTTCAATGACTTCTTTATCTTTCTCAATGATCACAAAAGATTTTTTATAGGCTTTTAAGCGTTCAGAAGCTTGAATTCCATTACGCCCAAAGCCACAGATAATGACATGACTTTTTAAACTACTTATTTTATTCTTCACTTTTTTCTTTTTTAATAATTGTAATGAATTTCTACTTAATATATGTTCCGTTATGACAGATAAAGCAAAAGCAAGAATAAAAACACTTGATATAATTAAAAAGACTGTAAAAATTTTTGATGCAGTATCTAAAGGTCTAACTTCTGCAAAACCTACGGTTGTAACCGTTATTATGGTCATGTAAATGGCATCAACCCAATCATAATTTGAAATAATTCTATACCCAAAAACACCCAATAGCAAAACGGCTATAATCAAAAAAAAGGCGAGGTATAATTTAGATCTAAAGAGTTTTATCATTTTCACAAATCGAATACCGAAGTTCTTTTGGTATGAACTAAATCTTTAATTTTTAACCAGAAAGCAACAAATAAATAGAGTGCAAAACCAAAGCCTAGTGTCACAAAAGCGAGATAAATAAACGAAGTTCTTACTACTCTTGCTCTAATTCCCATTCGTTCGGCAATTCGACCACAGACCTCAAATCCTCTTTTTTGAAAAAAATATAATAATTGATAGAAAATATTCATAGGTTAAAATTAGGTATTTCCTTTTAATAAATGATTGCCAACCGCACATTGTAAGCAATTATTTTTTGAGCAATACCGGTTATATAGCTGTAATATAGCTTGACTTTCCATTGCACTATTGATTTTGACTCCTAAGGATAAATAATTATCGATAATGCTATTTTGTTCTTTTTTGATGTTAGAGACCATACTGATTATTCTATCATCTATTGGTTTGTTGATACTTTTTGCATGATAAAATTGTATAGGCAGTATGGTATTTATTAGTAAAAGTTCAATAAATTTTTTAGTAAGCTTTTTGTTTGATTTTTTTGAAACCTTTCCGAAGGTAAAATGACTTTCCCAATAAATACTTGCTTGCGTATTAAAAATTAGGTGAAGAGCTTCTACAGTATCGACTTCTAAAATTTTACTAAATAAATTTTGATTTTTTGCATATAAATTTGCCAATTGTGACAAACGTACAGTAGGAAAATTTGGTGGTCGCAACTTAAAAAAATCAGGTTTTTGAACTCCTACTTTGTTTAGTTTGTATTTGTGCTCTAAGTATTCGTATTCCTTTTTTAAATTTATGTAATAAGCGTCCGCAATATCAATATCCTCTAAAAAACCAACCAAACCAAAAAAGGCAGCTTCTAGTTGCGCAACATTATCACCTATTTTTCTTACAACAGAAAAAGGCAAATTAGCACCTAAACTTTCAAAAGAATCGCCATTTATTTTTAACCCAAAGTTTTTTAGAAGTAATGAAAAAAATACCTGCTCCCAATCATTATTATATTTCTGTAAAAGTTCAGCAACTAGCTTCGATTTTTGTTCAAGTCTTTCAAAAAACAACCTTTCTAACCAATTTTTAAATACAAAATCATCTACTGCCGTAAGTTGATTTTCGCAATTGATAAATCTGTTCTTGCGGGTATCAAAAAGTAATTGATAGGCTTCAAGCAATTTAGGTGATAAATATTTTTTGAGTTCTAGGGTAGGAATTTGAGTATTTTTACTTCTAAAAATGGCCACATCATCTTCCCAAACCACATGCAAAATTACATTATCGTAATTAACATCCGTTTCATGCCCATGCGCATACCAATCTGATGATTTAATATGAATTTCCACATTTCCTGCCCAAAGTTGTTGGTTTATTTTTATTTGTGAATTAAAAAAATCGGGGCCAGACAACTGGTTGTGAGTACCAACTGAGACAATTTCAATAGTTTCGTTTTGAGAGGATAACAATTCGGAAACCTGAAGTTTTTTGTATTTCCAAATAAAATGTAGAAAATCTTCTCGCATGGCGGTTTTGGGTTGTTGAATGCTGGATTGTTGGGTGCTGCGTTTTGGACCTTGAGTATTGAGTGTTGGGTCTTGGCTTTATGAGTAAAAATTAAAAAAATTGAACTTAAATTTGCCTTTCTATTTTCTAATCAAAAAATAACCTAATAAACTCATAAACTTTTTTACTCAGTTACCTCACCTTCCCAATTCATAAATCCACCTAATAAATTGTAGGCATTTTTAAAGCCAACGCTGTTCATAATAGCACAAGCCTGTCCGCTGCGCGCTCCTGAGCGACAATACACAAAATAAGTTTTAGACTTATCTAATTTTTCAATTTCATCTAAAAAACCTTGTCCTAAATGTATATCAATATTTGTTGCATTTGGGATATACCCATCTTCTACTTCTTCTGGTGTTCTTACATCTAAAAGAAACGCTTTAGTACTATTCTCTAGTCGTTCTGTCCACTCTTCTTGTGATAAATCTGCCATATTTATTATTTTATAACTTCAAAAATAGTGCATTATTCTCAGAATGCCTTATACTATATCAAGTGTTTTATATT